>Ga0075326_1000203_pt1 | contig 12540 bp, 9 predicted proteins | sample MayberrySE_Catta_3_FD_120052 | JGI IMG/M metagenome (GOLD analysis project Ga0075326, IMG submission 120052) | Natural and restored wetland microbial communities from the San Francisco Bay, California, USA, that impact long-term carbon... | ecosystem: Environmental > Terrestrial > Soil > Wetlands...
AGGATCTCGCGGGCGCGGGCCACGACCGCCTCCGGCACCCCCGCGAGTCTCGCGACGTGCACGCCGTAGGAACGATCGGCGGGTCCGTTCTCCACGCGGTGCAGGAAGACCACGTCGTCGCCGCGCTCGCGAACCGCCATGCGGCGGTTGAAGACGCCCGGCAGCTCCACGGCAAGCTCGGTCAGCTCGTGGTAGTGCGTGGCGAACAGCGTCCTGGGGCGGCCGTCCGGCCGCGCGTGGAGATACTCGACCACGGCCCAGGCGATCGACAGCCCGTCGAAGGTCGCGGTGCCGCGGCCGATCTCGTCCAGCAGGACGAGGCTGCGGGCGGTCGCGTGGTGCAGGATGTTCGCGGTCTCCGCCATCTCGACCATGAACGTGCTGTGGCCCTCGGCGAGGCTGTCGGAGGCCCCGACGCGACAGAAGATCCGGTCCACCACGCCGATCTCGGCCTCGTCCGCCGGAACGAACGAGCCGGCCTGCGCCATAAGGGTGATCAACGCCACCTGGCGGAGGTAGGTCGATTTCCCGCCCATGTTCGGTCCGGTGAGGATCGCGATCGCGTCGCCGTCCGTGTCGAGCAGCGCATCGTTCGGGACGAACCGCGCGCTGCCGAGAGTCTGCTCCACCACCGGATGGCGACCGCCCACGATCCGGATCACGCCGTCGTCGCGAATCACGGGCCGGCGGTAGTCCTGGCGTGCGGCGATTTCGGCGAGCGCCGCCAGGACGTCGAGGCGCGCGACGGCGCGCGCCGCCGCCTTGAGGCGCGACGCCTGGCCGGCAACCTCGCGCCGCAGCTCGCAGAACAGCTCGTACTCCAGCGCTTCGATGCGGTCCTGGGCGTTCAGGACCTTGGACTCGTGCTCCTTGAGCTCCGGCGTGACGTAGCGCTCGCCGGTGGCCACGGTCTGCTTGCGGTGATAACGGTCGGGCACGAGGTGCAGGTTCGACTTCGAGATCTCGATGAAGTAGCCGAACACCTTGTTGAATCGCACCTTGAGGTTGTGGATGCCCGTCGCCTCCCGCTCGCGGGTCTCGAGCGAGGCGATGTAGGCCCGGCCGTCCCGCCGGATGGCGGTCAGCTCGTCGAGCTCGGGGCTCCATCCCTCCCGGATGAGGCCGCCTTCGCGGAGTCCCAGCGGGGGCTCGTCGGTCAAGGCCGCGGCCAGGCGCGCGGCGAGATCGTCGCACGTGTCGAGCCCGTCGATCGTCCGCTTCGCCAGCGGGGCGGAGAGCTCGCGTGCGTGCCGCACGAGATCCGGGAGTCTATCGAGGGACGATCGCACAGCCAGCAGATCGCGCGCGTGGGCGGTGCCGGTGACCGCGCGGCCGAGGAGCCGCTCGACGTCGTGCACTCCCTGCAGGGTCTCCACGATCCCGCGGCGCGTCTCGCCGCGCTGCACCAGCTCCTCGGTCGCCGCCAGGCGACGCTCGATCTCCTCGCGGCTGCGCAGCGGCCGGAGCAGCCGCCGCCGCAGCAGTCTCCCCCCGCCCGCCGTGACCGTGCGGTCGATCGCCGCCAGGAGCGACCCTGCCGGGCGACCGTCGCGGATCGAGCGCTCGATCTCGAGGTTTCGGCGCGTGGCGACGTCCAGCAGGACGAAGCGCGAAGGCTCGTGGACCGTGACGGCGTCGAGGTGCTGCAGCGCGCACTTCTGAGTCTCCCGGAGGTAGAGCAGAAGACCGCCGGCGGCGGCGACGGCGGAGGACCGGTCCTCGAGGCCGAAGCCGTCGAGGGACGCGACGCGGAACTGGTCCTTCAGCTGGCGCGCGGCCTGCGGTACGGAGAACCCGAAGGGCTCGACGGCGGTCGAGGCGACGCCGGAGAGCGACGCGCGCAGCGCGTCGGGCAGCTTAAGGCCGTCGGGGTAGACGACCTCGCTCGGCCCGAACGACGCTAGCTCGGCGCCGAGCGCCGCCCAGCCGTCGCCGCTCTCGGGGGCCTGCCAGGCGAGGAACTCCCCCGTCGACGCGTCGAGGAACGCCGCGCCGACCCTTCCCGAAGCGACCGCGATCGACGCCAGCCAGACGTTGGCCTTGCGGTCGATCTGCTCGACGTCGTTCACCGTCCCGGGCGTCACGATGCGGACGACGTCGCGCTTCACGAGCCCCTTGGCCGCGCGGGGATCCTCGAGCTGCTCGCACACCGCCACCTTGCGCCCGATGCGAACCAGCCGCGCCGTGTAGCCGTCGAGCTGGTGATGGGGAAAACCGCACATCGGCACCACGTTGTCGGTGCCCTTGCCGCGCGCCGTGAGCGTGAGCTCCAGGAGGCGGCTCGCCTCCTTGGCGTCGTCGTAGAACATCTCGTAGAAGTCGCCCATCCGGAAGAACAGAATCGCGTCCGGATGGTCCTCCTTGATGGACCGGTACTGGCGGAACATCGGGGTGAGCTGGGTGGCCGAGCGCATCGCCCGGCGCAGTATACCGCCTTGACGTGTTCGCGGGACAGGGGATATAAGGCGACCGTGGAGTCCGAAGACCTCACCACCGAGCTCAGCGACCAGGATCGCGTCCTGCTGGTGTTCGCCTATCTCGGCCCGCTGGCGCTCGTGTCGCTGCTCGCGACGCGTCGCGAGTTCGTCAAGTGGCACGCGAAGCAGGGGATCGTCCTCGCCGTGGCGATCTTCGCGCTGTTCTTCTTCGTGCTGAAGGCGGCGTACCTCGTCTTCGTGCGTTTCTTCTGGTCCTACTTCGCCGAAGCGTACTGGGTCATCGTGGTGACGATCCTCACTGGCGCTGTCGTGCTGACCCTGTTCTGCATCGTCCGGGCGCTGGAAGGCGAGAGGTTCAAGATCCCGATGCTCGGGGAGCTGGCGGATCGAATCTGATCGCTCCGGGCGCTACTCCGCGGCGCTCGCCGGGGGCTCGGGCAGGTCCCAGTTGGTGTCGTGGAAGATCATCGGGGCAAAGCCGCCGAAGAACGCCGTCTCCCGGATCGGCAGACCGCGCAGCGTGTACTCGATGCAGGCGGCGACGAACACCGGCTTGATCCCGGCGAGCTCCGCCGCCAGCGCCCGGCGCTCGTCTTCGGACAGCGCGGCGCCCGCGGCCGTGCCCCCGATCTCCTTGGCGCGATCGCCGTTCGTCTTCATGATTGTCTCGAGGTCCTGCTGGGACAGCTCGGACCATCGGCGGCCGTCGGGAGCGACTTCGGGCAGCGTTCGCAGGACACCCGCGAGAACCGCCAGGTGTCGCGCGTAGCGCGCGCGATCGGCTTCCCCGGGGTTGCTCCGCTCGGCGCCGCGCCACGCCTGCTCGGCTCCCGACCAGTCGCCGAGCCGCATGCGGGCGACCGCCAGGCGGTCCCAATCGGCCTGCTCCGCCTGACCGGTGTCGGCGAGCGCCGCGTAGTCTCTTTCCGCCGCCGCGAAGTCCGCGCGGCTGAACGCGAGGTCGGCGAGGTAGCGTCGCGCCCAGCGGATGTAGACCGGAAACCGGTCCGGGGTGGCCTCGAAGCCCTCGAGCGCCTTGCGGTACCACTGTGCCGCTTCCGCCTGACGACCGAGGTCGGCATACAGCTTCGCCACGCGGAACGCCTCGGCCTCATCGTCGGGAGGGGTCCATCCCTCGGATTCCACCGGCGCGATGGCGCGGAGCGCGACCTCGCGGGCCTCGGCCCGCCGATCCAGATTGCGCAGCGCATTGGCGAGATAGAACGCGGACTCGAGCGTCGGATCGCTCGTCACCTCCCGCTCGAGCGCCACCCGGGCGCGCTCCAGGATCGCCCGCTGGGCCGTGGGGTCGCCGGCCGCCCCGACGCAGAACGAAAGACGGTAGAGCAGCGGCCCGTCGAGCGCCCCCGCGGCGTCGAGCTTCTCGAGGAGGGTCCGCGCCTCGGCGTAGCGGCCCTGATCGTAGAGCGCCACGGCTTGCTGCGCTTCGCCCGGCCCCTGGCCCAGCGCCGCCGCGGCGGCGAACACGACCACGGTGACCGTCGCGAGGAGTCTCTTCATGCCGCTTCCTGACTATCATCAGTTTCCTCGGATGGCAAGCGCGGCGGCTTCCCTCGCGCTATCGTGGGAGCCGGGAGCGGCCATGGGGAGCGAGACGTGACCACGAGGTGGCGGTCGATCGCGCTGGGATCGGCGATCCTGGCGGCGCTCCCGTCGGCGACTCTTGTCGCGGCGGACCCCGAGCCCGCGCTCGCCCTCGACGGCCTCCAGGGGTGGCTCGACGCGACGCGCGATCTCGAGTGCCGCTTCGAGCAGACGCTCGTCTCCGGGACGTTCGGGGCGGGTATTCGAGAGCTGGGGCGGCTGTACCTCAAGCGCCCCGGGAAGATGCGCTGGGAGTACACGCGACCCGATCCGAAAGTCGCGATCCTGAGCGACGGCGTCGCGTCGCTGTACCTCCCCGAGGACCGGCAGCTGATCCGAGGAGACGCCGCCTGGAACTCGAGCCCGCTCCTGCTGCTGCTCAGCGGAGACGGGAGGTTGGCGGACGTATTCGAGGCCCGACCGTCGCCCGCCGTCGATGCCGGCGGGCAGGGCACGTACCGCCTGCGGCTGGTCCCCCGTGACCGCGACCAGGGGTTCGAGGAGGTCACCGTCACGCTGGCCGCTCCCGAGTTCTCGATCTCCGAAGCCGAAGTCCTGGACGACGCGGGGAATCGCATGCTGTACCAGTTTCGCTCCCTGCGACGGAACCAGGGGATCAGCGACGAGCGCTTCATCCAGCAGCCGCCTCCCGGGACGGAGATCCTGGGGCCGTCCTGAGCCCGGGAAGCGAGTCCCGGTTCGCGGTTGCCGGACGTTACCGCAGGATGGTAAGCTTCCGGCCTTTCCCGCGACCTCCGAGGATACCGAGTGGCCCCGAAGCTTCCGGAAACCCTTCAGGGACGAGCCGCGCGGCTGCTCGACTCGCCGACCGCCACGAAGGCCGAGATCCTGTCGCTCGTCTCCGCGCGCCTGAGCGGCGTCGAAGCGACGTTCCGCGACAACCTGCGGTCGCCCATCGAGATCATCGGGGAGATCGGAGACTTCGTCGCGACCGGCGGCGGTAAGCGCGTCCGCCCGACCCTGCACCTGCTGAGCGCGCGGCTGTGCGCCTACGAGGGTCCGCACGACGTCCTGCTGGCGACCGTGCTGGAGTTCATCCACTCCGCGACGCTGATCCACGACGACATCATCGACGAGGCGACGACGCGCCGCGGCCGGGCCTCGGCCAACAGCAAGTGGGGCAACGGCATCACGGTCCTGTTCGGCGACTACCTCTACGCGAAGGCGATGGAGATGGCGCTCCAGGCGCGCAGCCTCGACGTCATGGAGAAGCTGGCGGACGTCACCCTCAGGATGACCGAGGGCGAGATGCTCCAGACGCGCTACGCGGGCCGACTGGACCTCACCGAGGCCGAGTACTTCGATCTGATCGAGCGCAAGACCGCGGAGCTGTTCGCCGCGTGCTGCGAGCTGGCGGGCATTCTCGCCGCGGTCGATTCGAAGAGGCGCGAGGCGCTGCGCCGTTACGGATTGAATCTCGGGCTGGCGTTCCAGGTCGTCGACGACCTCCTGGACTTCACCGGGGACGCCCGGACGCTCGGGAAGCCCGCGGCGAGCGATCTGCGGGAAGGGAAGGTCACGTTGCCCGTGATCGAGCTGCTTTCGGCGGGAGGCGGCGGCGCCCGGGAGCTGGCGGCGCGGATCATGCGGAGCGGCGAGGCCGACACCCCGGAGATCGCTGAGCTCTCCCGGCTGCTGGGCGAGAGCGGAGCGCTCGATCGGGTCCAGCACCGGGCCGAGGAGTACGCGGCCCGCGCGACCCTCGGGCTCGGGATGTTCGCCGACGGTCCGGCCAAGCGGGCGCTCCTGGCCGTGCCCGAGCTCCTGATCCACCGCGACCGCTGACCCCCCACGACCTCCGGCCGAGGCCCCGCGATCCGGACCGCGGTCCTCTCGGACCCTCCCTCCGTTGGCCATCCCGCGCGGGGCGTGGAGGCGAGGGGCCCAGCATCTCGGACGGGTAGCGCTCGTGCACCCCAACCGCTTGGGGTCCCGACGACCTCGAGGAACCCTATTTTGTGGTTTTGCCTTGAGTTGTGCGGGCGAACGAGTATCATGGTCGAGCTTCGGCCGACCCTCCGGGACGCCGGGGCGTGGTGCACCCGCATGAACGAAGCCCAAGACCAGCCGAGCACGGTCCAGGAGAGCCCTGGCGTGCCCGGCATGAGCGACGGGGAGCCGGAGCCCGGTCCGGAGGCCGGCGGCGAGCGGGAGCGCATCGTCGCCTCCGAGGTCGCGGCCGCCACCGAGGAAGCCATCGCGGTCGCCGAGGCGCTCGCTCTGGAGGAGGCCGCGGCGGCGCGGGAGGCCGCCGCGATCCAGGAAGAGCTCGAGGCGCGCGGAAACGGCTTCGCCCTGCGCCTGCACCGCATGGAGATCGCCGGGTTCAAGTCGTTCAGCGACCGTACCGAGATCACATTCCCTGACGGGATCACGGCCGTCGTGGGGCCCAACGGGTGCGGCAAGTCCAACATCGGCGACGCCATCAACTGGGTCCTGGGCGCTCAGAGCCCCAAGCTCCTGCGCGGCACCTCGATGCAGGACGTGATCTTCAACGGCACCGAAGCGCGCCGTCCCATGGGCATGGCGGAGGTGTCGATCCACCTCGTGGGCTCGCGCGCCTCGGATCCCCACGAGCGCCGCGACGTGGTGATCACGCGGCGCTTGTTCCGGGACGGCGAGAGCGACTACCTGCTCAACGGGGCGCGGGCGCGCCTCAAGGACATCCAGGAGATCCTGAGAAGGGCCCACGTCGGGGCCAAGACCTACGCCACCATCGAGCAGGGACAGATCGACCAGATCCTGAACTCCAAGCCGCGCGACCGCCGCATGATCATCGAGGACGCCGCCGGGATCTCCGGCTTCAAGCACAAGCGTCGCCTCGCGGAGCTCAAACTGCAGGCGACCGAGGCGAATCTGCTGCGCGTGAACGACATCGTGTCGGAGGTGCGCCGTCAGATCAACGCGCTGAAGCGTCAAGCCGCGAAGGCCAGGCGCTACCAGCGCCTGCGTGAGCGGCTGCGGACGAGGAAGCGGATGAAATTCGCGCTGCACGCGCAGGCGATGAGCGCCACGCTCGCCGAGGTGCAACGCGCCGAGTCGCAGGCCCGCACGATCGAGGCCGAGGTGGCGGCGCGGCTCGCCGGCTTCGAGGCCGAGCTCGCGTCGGAGCGCCAGTCGCTCGAGGAGGCGGATCGCGACTTCCGCGAGACCGCGCGCCGGTTCCATCAGCTCGAGGCCGAGGTCGACCGCAAGAACGAGCGCATCCAGCACTGCCGCCAACGCATCGCGGAGGCGGAGGAGACCGCCCGGCGACTGGCCGCCGAGCTGCGCACCCTCGAGGAGCGCAGGGCCGCCTCCGAGGTCGAGCTCGCGGGCCTCGACGATCGTCTGAGGACGGGAGCCGCCGACCTCGACGTCGCCGGCGCACGGGCCTCGGGCAAGCAAACGGAGCTCGAAGCCGCCGGAAGCGCGCTCGACGGCCTCCGCCACGGGCTCGAGGGTGTGCGACGCGAGGTGTTCGAGTCGATGAACCGCGCCGCCGAGCAGCGCAACGCGCGGCGCTCGATCGAGGACGCCGTCGAGCGCGCGGAGATGCAGCGCCGGCGTCTGGTCGAGGAGCGCGAAGCGACGCTGGCCGAGGAACGCCGCCTGGAGGAGGCTGCGGGGATGCTGGCGCGCGAGCTCGAGGCCGCGCAGGCCGACGTCGTCCGGTTGCGCGGCGAGACGGAGACCGCGGAGCGCGCGGTGCGCGAGGCGCGCGCCGCGATCTCGGAGCAGGTCGAGCGGCTCGCGGCGGCGCGCGAACGAGAGCAGTCCGCCGCCGCGCGGCTGAGGACGCTCGAGGACATCGCCACGCGATTCGCGGGCGTATCCGACGGGGTTCGCATGCTCCTCACCTCGGGTGCCTCGGGGGTTCGACCCCTGGGGGTGGTCGCCGATTTCGTCGAGGCCGGTCCGCAGCTCGAGGGCGCCGTCGAGTACTACCTGCAGGCGCTGCTCCCCGCGGTCGTGCTGGAGGACGACGCCGACACGGCTCGCGCCGCGGTCATGCTGCGCCAGCACGGAGCCGGACGGACCTCGTTGATCTCGCGTTCCCAGCCCGTGGGGTCCCCGGCCGTCGGGAGCGCGCGCAACGGCCACGGCGCGCTTCCGGACGCGCTGTTCGAGGACCCGCGCGTCCTGGGCCGGCTCCGCGACCACCTGCAGCTCAAGACGCACGCCAACGGTTTCGTGGACGACCGCATCGGGGACGCGGTGGTCGTCGACAGGCTCGAGACGGCGCTCGCGCTGCACCGCCGCCATCCGGCCTCGGACTACCTCACGGCGGACGGCGACGTCGTGTACGCGTCCGGTGTCGTCACGGCCGGCGGAGCCCCGGGATCGGGGCACGGTCTGCTGGCCCACACGCGCAAGACCCGTGAAGCGCGCGCCCAGCTCGCTGCGGCGACGGCCGAGGCCGAAGCTCTCGCGGAGCGTGTCGAGGCCCGGCGCGCGGATATCGGACACCTCGAGGCGCTGCCGGCCGAGCGTCGCGAGGCGCTGGACGACGCGCAGCGCCGCGTCGTCGAGACCGAGGTCCGTTCGCGCCAGAACGAGGAGGATCGTCGCCGGTGCCGGCGCAGGCTCGAGATCCTGGGCGGGGAGATCGAGGATCTCGCCGCGGAGGCGCAGCGGACCTCTTCCGCCCTGGAGGCCACGCACCGCGCGGTCGAGGAGGCGGAGGCCGCGCACCGCGCGGTCGAGGAGCGCCTGAGGACCGCCTCCGCCGAGATGCATGCCGCCGACCACGGACTGCGCGCGCTTGCCGAGGAGGTCGCCGGCGTACGCGAGGAGCTTGCCGCCGCCAGGCAGCGCCAGGAGTCCTTGACGGCACAGGCCGAGGCGTTGCGCGGCGCGCTCGGCGAATGGAATCAGCGGATCGAGCAGGCCAATCGCGACGCCGAGATGTGCGACCGGCGAGCCCGCTAGGCCGCGGAGATCCAGGCGCGCACCGAGCAGGAGCTGGCCGCCGAGCTCGAGCTGCGCGAGACGCGCGCGGCGGAGGTCTCGGAGGGCGAGCGCTCCGTGGACGCGCGGCGCCAGCGGTTGATCGAGCGTGAGGACGAAGTCCGGGCCCTGCGGGTCGAGCTCGAGACCCGGCGTCAGGAGACCGGGGCGGCCGAGGTCAAGCGGGCCGGCGCGGACGCGGATCGCCGTCACCTCGACGATCTGTGCAAGCAGGAGCTCGGAATCACCGCCACCGAGGCCGCGGCCATGGTTCCGGAGTCCGAGCCGCCCGCGATCGAGACGCTCGACGCCGAGATCGAGGAGCTGATCGCCCGGATCGAGGCGATCGGCCCGGTGAACATGACGGCGATCGAGGAGTTCTCGGGGCTCGAGGAGCGCTACGCGTTCCTCACCGCGCAGCGCAAGGACTTGATGGACGCCATGGAGTCCCTCAAGGAGACGATCCGGCGCATCAACCGCTCATCGCGCGAGCGCTTCAACGACGCGTTCGAGGCCATTCGCCGCAACTATCAGGAGATCTTCCAGGCCCTGTTCAACGGCGGGCGCGCCGACCTCCGGCTCGAGGAGGGCGAGGACGTGCTCGAATGCGGGATCGAGATCATGGCGCAGCCGCCCGGAAAGCGATTGGGGAGCGTGTCGCTGCTGTCGGGCGGCGAGAAGGCGATGTCGGCGATCGCGCTGCTGTTCGCGATCTTCCGACATCAACCCTCGCCGTTCTGCCTCTTGGACGAGGTCGATGCCGCGCTCGACGACGTCAACGTCGGGAGGTTCACACGCATGCTCAAGGTCTACGCCCACGAGAACCAGTTCATCATCATCACCCACAACAAGCTCTCCATGGACTCGGCCAATCTGCTCTACGGGGTGACGATGGAAGAGCCGGGCGTCTCCAAGCTGGTCTCGCTCCAGCTGTCCTGATCCCGTTTCCTAGTCGGCGAAGACGGCGCGGATTCCGAAGGTGTCCTCGCTCGAGTCGTTGAAGACGCGTACGCGCACGATCCGATCGTCGCCGATCACGAAGGCGTCCCGGTCGTCCGTCGTGATCCTCAGGAAGCGGTCCTCGACCTGGATGGCGATTCCGAACGACAGATCGTGAGGCTCGGACGGGTCGATATGCGCTTCGAGCCTCTCGGGCAGCTCCAGGCGCAGGTACCCGGCATCCACCGCCGGCTGCCGGAGCTGCTTCGAGGCGCCGGGCGGGACGTCGGCGGCCGCCACCTTCTCGCCACCGCTGTGGAAGGCGATCATGCCGTGCCGCGGCATGGAGACGAAGTCGCGCCCGAGGGGGGACTCCGACCGCCAGTAGTCCGGGACGTGGATCGCGGTGCGGCAGGCCAGGAAGATCGCGACCGCCGTGATCGGGAGGTGCTTCGAGCCGTCCCCGATCTGGAGGGCCTGCGCGGCCGGCGCGGGCAGCAGCGCGGGGAAGTAGAGGGCCGCCGGCCCTCCCGGGATGTCGGCATCCTCCGGCGAGCCCTCGATCTCGATCACGAGCAGCGGCGGCCCGGTCTCGGTCTCGGGGACGGGCGGCTCGTCCGGGGCGGACGGCGCCGCGGGATGAAGCTCGGCCTGGCGCTCGTGCATCGCGCGGAGGACCTCGTCCGGGACTCCGGCGATCCGGAGCTCGTCGATCATCTCCTCCGACAGGTCGAATTCGACCGGTCGCGAGCGGATCTCCGCGACGATCCCCGAAGCGTCGGTGCCCGCGACCAGCATCCGGACGACGTCCTCGTTGCGCATCGGCGCGCCGTCCTCGGCGACGACGAAGGGCGCGACGACGAGCACGATCGCCGCGGCGATCACGGCCGGAATCGCGATGCGTTGCGCCTCGATCACGAGAGACCCGATGCGCTCAGACCTCGAAGGTGAGGCCGTCGTGGGCGAGCTCGATCGCCCCGGGTAGGTTAGCCGAGATCTGGCCATGCGGCATCTCGTGGCTCATGTGGGTCAGGAGGGTCCTGCGGGCCCCGATCTTGCGGGCCTCGGCGAGCGCCTGCTCGAGACTGAGGTGCGTGGGATGCGGCCGCGGCCTGAGCGCGCTGATCATCAGGACCTCCAGGTCCCGGAGCAAGCGGTACGACGGCTCCGGGATGGCGCTGACGTCGGTGAGATAGGCGAACCGCTCGACACGATAGCCCAGGATCTCGAGCTCGCCGTGGAGCAGCGGCACCGGCACCACGGTGACGCCGTGGAGGGGAAACGGGCCCTCCACGGTGCGCGGATCGATCGCGGGGCGGGTGCTTCCGGACTCCTCGGAATCGAAGACGTACCAGAAGGTCCGCCGGAGCGCGGCCAGCGTGCGGGACGACCCGTAGACCGGCACCGGTCCGCGCTGGCGCCAGTTGTACAGCCGAAGCTCGTCGAGACCGAGCACGTGGTCCGCGTGGTGGTGGGTGTACAGCACGGCGTCCACCCGCGCGATGCGGTGATCGAGAGCCTGCCGCCGCAGGTCCGTCGAGGTGTCCACCAGGATCGAGGCGCCGTCCCACTCCATGAGGATCGACGGCCGGAGCCGGCGGTCGCGCGGATCGTCCGACCGGCACACGGCGCAGTCGCAGGTCACGACCGGGACGCCGGTCGAGGTCCCGCTTCCGAGGACGGTGACCCTCATCGCCGCGCCAGCTCGATCTCGCGCGCGATCCCATAGGCGGCGGCGACCGGGTCCGGCGCCGCGGTGATCGGCCGCCCCACGACGATGCGGTCCGCTCCCGCGCGCACCGCCTCCGCCGGCGACGCCGTGCGCGCCTGATCGTCGCGCGCCACCGGGGAGGACGTCGACGGCCGGATCCCCGGGACCATCACGCTCGCGGCGGGGAAGACCGCCCGGACGTCACCGATCTCGAGCGGCGAGCACACGATCCCGCCGGCGCCCGCGTCGCGGGCGACCGTGGCGAGGCGCGCCACCGCCCCTCGGCCCGGCCCGGCGATGCCGACGCTTCGCAGATCGTCGTCGTCGTGGCTAGTCAGGATCGTGACGGCCAGCACGGTCGGCGCGGGCACGCCCGCGTCGCGCGCCGCCTCGGCCGAGGCTCGCGCCGCGCGCGCGATCATCGCGCTTCCGCCGAGGGCATGGACGGTGAGGAACGCGACTCCGAGGCGGGCCGCCGCGGCCGCCGCCCCGGCCACCGTGTTGGGGATGTCGTGCAGCTTGAGGTCGAGGAAGACGTCGAGCCCCGCCGCCCGGATGGGCTCGACGATCCCGGGACCGACCGAGGTGAACAGCTCGAGCCCGACCTTCGCGCCCCCGACGCGCCCGCGGAGGGCACGGGCGAGATCGAGCGCCAGTCCGCGATCGGGCATGTCGAGGGCCACGAAGATCCGCTCGTGCGGTCTCACGACCCGTCCCGGGGAGGCCAGTCGAGGGTGCCCACCAGCTCGCGCACCGCTGCCACGCCGTGATCGGCCAGCCACGATTCGAGCCCGCGGAGCACGTGGATCGAGGCGTCGGGTCGGACGAAGCTCGCGGTTCCGACCTGAATCGCGGTCGCCCCGGCCAGGATGAACTCCAGGGCGTCGCGAGCTTCCA
>Ga0075326_1000205_pt1 | contig 12519 bp, 13 predicted proteins | sample MayberrySE_Catta_3_FD_120052 | JGI IMG/M metagenome (GOLD analysis project Ga0075326, IMG submission 120052) | Natural and restored wetland microbial communities from the San Francisco Bay, California, USA, that impact long-term carbon... | ecosystem: Environmental > Terrestrial > Soil >...
AGGAGGTAGTCACGATGGAGCAAGGCCGACCGGGCATGCTGAAGCCGGCGATCGTCAGCGGGGCCATCCTCGGCGCCCTATCGGGACTGCCGGGCTTCGACCTGTTCAACTGCTGCACCTGCTGCTCCCTGGCCGTCGGCGCGGGTTTCCTTGCGTCGTACCTGTACTCCCGGGAATCGATCCGGCGCGGGGCGTCGTTCGAGGCCGGTCTCGGCGCCGCCGTGGGAGCGATCGCGGGCGTGTTCTGGGGCATCGCGAGCGCGATCGTGTCGACGGTCGTCCAGCTCGCCTTCGGGAACATGGCGATGGAGTGGTTGATGCCCTTCCTCGAGGACAACCCGTCGATGCCGCCCGAGGTCCTCGATCGGTTGCGACAGGCGCTGGAGGAGGGCGTATCGGCCTCCTCCGTGGTGCTGGAGATCGTGGTCGCGCTCGTGCTGGGCACGGCGTTCGCCACCATCGGCGGCTTGATCGGCGGAGCGGTGTTCAAGGTGGCGCCCAGCGCTCCCCCGGCGCCGCGCGTCGAGTAGGAGCCGCCTGGCGGGCCCCTTCGAATGATCGAGGTCGACGGTCTGGTCAAGCTGTACGGCGCGGTGCGCGCCGTGGACGGGTTGAGCTTCCGGGCGGAGCGCGGGGAGATCCTGGGGCTCGTCGGCCCCAACGGCGCGGGGAAGACGACCACGCTGCGATGCCTCACGGGCATCGTTCCACCCACCGCGGGACGGGTCGCCGTGGAGGGGTTCGACCTGCACCGCCAGCCGATCGAGGCCAAGAGACGCCTGGCGTTCGTCCCGGACGAGCCGCGCCTGTTCGACTACCTCACCGCGAGGGACCACCTCTCCGTGACGGCGCGACTGTACGGCGTCGCGGACGGCGAGGAGCGCGCGACCGCCCTGCTCGAGGAGTTCGAGCTGGCCGACCGGGCGACGGCGTTTCCGTCCGAGCTGTCCCGCGGAATGAAGCAGAAGCTGATGGTCGCGCTGGCGCTCCTGCATCGGCCCACCGTTCTCGTCCTCGACGAGCCCCTCACGGGCCTCGACCCCGCGGCGATGCGACGCATGAAGGACCGCATCCGCCGGACCGCCGCCGAGGGAGCGGCCGTCATCCTGTCCTCCCACATGCTGCACCTGGTCGAGGAGCTGTGCCGCTCGATCGTCATTCTCGCCCGCGGCAAGAAGCTGCTCGAGGGCAGCCTCGCCGAGATCCGGCGCGCGCTTCCCGACGTCGAGGTCGACGCCGACCTGGAGGAGATCTTCATCCGAGCCACCGAGGACCGAAACCTGTCTTGAACGTCACACTGCTGCGCATCCTGGTGCTGTCGATCCGCGGCCGCTTCGTGCGGTGGATTCGCCTGCTCCGCCAGCCCAAGTACCTGATCGGCTTCGTCATCGGTGTCGCCTACGTCGGCTTCTGGATGACGCGCTCCACGATCGGCGATCAAGGGCCGTTCTTCGCCGGTCGCGGCTCCGCTCTCGAAGGCGAGTTCGCGCCGGTGCTCCAGATCGTCCTCGCAACCGTCCTGGCCGGCTTCGTATCGCAGGCCTGGCTCCTGCCGTGGGGTCGCCTCGGGCTTCCGCTGCGCGAGGCCGATCTCATGATGCTGCTCCCCGCGCCCCTGACCCGCCGCCAGATCATCGGCTTCGCCCTGTTGAAGTCCCAGGGCGCGATCCTGCTGTCCGCGCTGTTCATCTCCCTGTTCGCGGGCAGCGGCCGGCCCGTCGAGCAGACGCGGCTCGTCCTGGGAATCTGGCTGACGCTGACGCTTCTGGACCTGAACAAGAAGGGCCGGGCCCTGTTCCTGCTCCGCCAGCGCGAGATCGCCCCGCATGCCGCGATGGCGCGCCGGCTCGCCGTGATCGCGCTCGTGGCGGGTTTCTGGACGTGGCTCGGCCTGTCGGTGCGTCGGGCCGTCTCGCCCGCCGTCGTCCTGATGCTCGACGGAAAAGGCAACCTCGCGGACGTCGCGGTCGCGCTCGAGGACAGCGTCCGATCGGGCGCGGGCAGGGTGCTGCTCGCGCCGTTCCTGTGGCTGACGGGATTGCCGCTGGCCGACGACTGGCGAGCGTTTGCCGGCGCGCTCTTGCCTTCGCTCGTCGTGCTCGTGGTCGCGCGCGAGGCCGTGCTGCGATCGAAGGCGACCTTCGAGGAGTCCGCGCTCCAGCATGCCCGCGACCTGGCGAGCCGCAGGTCGCCGGGAAGGCGATTCGCGAAGCTCTCCGAGCGCTCCCGGCTTCGAGGCCCGTTCGCCCTGCGGCCGACCGGGAGTCCCGAGATGGCGATCCTGTGGAAGAACCTCGTGCTGCTGTCTCGCGCGCCGTGGACGCGGTGGCTCTGGGGGGCGATCCTCGTGCTCCTCGCGGTGGCGTTGCTGCCGGCGGTTCTCGACCCGCCGGGCTTCGTGCTCGCGATAACGAGCGGGCTCGGGTGGATGACGGCGGTGTTCGTGCCGCTCATCATGTCCCTCGGCCTGCGGAACGACTTCCGCTCCGATCTGGCCCACCTCGACATGCTGCGCACGTGGCCGGTGGACGAACGCCGTCTTGCCGCCGTGGAGATCCTCGGCCCCGCGGTCGTGGCCACGGCCACCGGCTGCTTCGGTGGCGCGCTGTTCATCGCGGCGCTCGTCGGCGCCCGCCTCCAGGGCGCGCTCCACGGGGCGCCGTCGATGGTCGTGGTTCCGGAGACCTCGATCATCCTGGGGGTGCCCGCCCTCGGCGCGTTCGCCCTCCTGGCCGCGGGAGTCGTGCCCGTGCTCGCCGGAGCCACCGCCATGATCTCGGCCGCCAAGAACCTCGCGATGCTCGCCTTCCCGGCATGGATCGGAATCGGGCCCGACGCGGGACGGGGAATCGCGATACTCGGCCACAGGCTGCTGCTCGGCTCGGGGATGATCGTGGCGCTCGCGGTGGGCCTGGTTCCGGGCGCGATTCTGGTGGGCCTCGCCTTGCTGGGACAGTGGGCGCTCGGCGTGCCGTGGAGCGCCGCGGAGTTCCCGCTGTGGGGGGTCCTGGCGGCGGCTCCGCTGTTCGTCGAGGTGTGGCTCCTGACCCACGCCGCGGGACGCCTGTGGTCGAAGCTCGACCCGTCCACCGAGATCCTGGAGCTCGGGCGCTGATGGGCGACCAGCTCGTGCTGCTGGGAACCGGAACGTGCCAGCTCCAGGAGCACCGCGTCGCCTCGTCGGCGCTGATCGAACTCGCCGACCTGCGGCTGGTGTTCGACTTCGGACGGGGCGTGGCCATGCGCCTCGCCGCGCTCGGTTTCGCGCAGGACGACGTGGCGCACGTCGCGCTGTCGCACTTTCACGTCGATCACGTCTCGGACCTCGTTCCGTACCTCCACGCCGGGTCGTGGTCGGGCATCGACCCGCGAACGCGCGATCTGCACGTCTGGGGCCCGGAGGGCCTCGAGGCGCTGATGGGCGGCATGCTCGAGCTGTTCGACGGCCTGTTGCGGGACGACGGCTTCGGCGTCGAGGTTCACGAGGTCGCCGGGGACTCCATGACGATCGAGGGGCACGAGTTCCTCCTCGCCGACCTTCCCCCGGCCGGGAATCGCGGTCTCAAGTTCGTGTGCGGCGACGTCACGTGCGCGCTGACCGGCGACTCGCACTTCCACGAGCGGGAGATCGATTTCCTGACGGGCGCCGACGTCGCGATCATCGACGCGGGACACTCGAGCGACGACGAGATCGTCGAGCTGGCGTCGAGGTGCGGCGCTCGAAAACTGGTGTGCTCGCACCTCTATCGCGATCTCGATCGCGACGCCCTCGCGCGGCGCGCGGCCGACCGCGGTTTCGGCGGCGAGATCATCGTCGGCGCAGACCTCATGACTTTCGATCTGTCGCGCGGCATCGCGGGGCTCGGCCCGGGCGGGCCCCTTCGCCGGGCGTGATAGAATCGCGGCACATGCAAGCCACGACTCCGAATCCGCGCCAGGCGGACCCGAGCCGCCCGAGTCCGTACGCCGACTACGACGAGATCAAGCGCTTCTACCGCGACACGGGCGTGGCCGCGAGCTACGACGACCATCGCTTCGGAAGTCGATCCCGTCGCCGCCGCGACGCGCGCAAGTGGAGAGCCGTGCGACGCGCGCTGGAGCTGGCCGGCGACGTGCGCACGACCCTCGACGTCCCGTGCGGAACCGGCCGCTTCACGGGACGCCTGGCACGCCTCGGCTACGAGGTCATCGCCGCGGACGTCTCCGAGGAGATGATGGACGTCGCGCGGCGAGCGCTGGGCGAGGGTGCCGGCGCCGCGGCGTTCGTGCAGGCCGACGCCGAGGCTCTCCCGTTCCGCGACGGCGCCCTGGACTGCGTGATCTCCATCCGCTTCCTGTTCCACGCCGACGGCGCGACCCGCGTGCGAATCCTGCGCGAGATGGGCCGGGTGTCGCGGCGGTGGCTGATCGTGGACTACCGCCATCGCTACAGCCTGCGCTACGTGGCGTGGCGCGCCAGGCGCTTGCTGGGGCTGACCGACGCGCCCCTCGATCGCGTGACGCGCGCCGAGATGCACGCCGAGCTGCGCCAGGCGGGACTCGCGGTGCGCAAGGTCATTCCGGTGACGCGGGTGTTCTCCGACAAGTGGATCGTCGTGGGTGAAGCCGGGCATGCGTCATAAGCGCCGCCAGGTCTACGCCGACAGCAACGCGGGCGGCCTCGCGCTGACCGCGATCGGCGACGTCCGCATCACCGGCAAGCTCGGCGAGGGCGTCACGTGCGTCGTCTTCCGCGGCGACTGGAACGGACGCGAGGTGACCCTCAAGCTCTACAAGTCGGGCGCCGTGGAGGGTCATTCACGGCATCACGAGCAAGAGCTGGCCGAGTTCGAGTACCGCCGCAACCTCGCGTTCTACGAGGCGCCCGGGCTCGCGAGGTACGTGGCCCGGCCTCTGGGCTATCTCGCGACGGGCGGCGTCTCGGCCATGGTCCAGGAGAAGCTCGACGGCGTGCTGTACCACGACTATTTCCAGGCGCGCCGCGGAGACGTTCCCGCCGCGCTGCGCGACCACGTGCGCCGCATCCTGGAGCTCGCGCATGCGGCCGGCCTGTACGACGTCGATCTCCACGCCCGCAACGTCATGGTGGTCGAGTCGGAGGACGGCGAGAGCATCCCCAAGCTGTTCGACTTCAATTTCATTCCGTTCTACGTCCGACCGCGCAACCCCCTGGTCGCCGTGCTGCTCAAGACCGGCCTGGTCGGCGCACGCTGGCGCGATCTCCGGAAGCTGCGCTCGTTCGACGACTTCAGGCGCTGGGAGCGCAATCCGATCTACACCGACAACTCGTGACCCCCGGCGGCCGCCATGCCTGCCAACCTTTCACCGGACTACCGCGAAGCCGAGGAGCAGTACCGGCAAGCCGCCTCTCCCGAAGACAGGCTGACGGCCCTGCGCCGCATGCTGACGACGATCCCGAAGCACAAGGGCACGGAGAAGCTGCAGGCCGACATCAAGCGCCGGATCGCGCGACTGAACGACGACATCGCGCATCAGGCGCGCAGGAAGGGCTTCTCGATCCGGGTCGAGCGCGAGGGGGCGGGACAGGTGGTCGTGGTGGGGCCTCCGAACGCGGGCAAGTCCCAGCTCGCCGCGACCCTGAGCGGCGTCGATCTGGAAGTCGCGCCGTATCCGTACTCGACCCACGTGCCCGCGCCGGCGATGATGCCGTACCACGACGTCCGCATCCAGCTCGTGGACCTGCCGCCGGTGTCGTCCACCCACACCGAGAGCTGGGTCCCGAACATCGTGCGGACGGCCGACGCCGCGCTGCTGGTCTGCGACCTGTCGTCTCCCGACGTCATCGAGCGCACCGAGGACTGCCTCGCGACGCTCGAAACGCACAAGGTCCGGCTGGTGCGCGGCGACTCCGATCCGGATCCGCGCGCCAGGGTCCTGGAAAAGCGCGCCCGGCTCGTCGGAACGAAGCTCGACCTGCCGGGCGCAGCGGACACGAGGTCCTTCGTCGAGGAGCTGTACGGTGAGCGCTTCGAGATCGACGCGGTGTCCGCGGTGGACGGCCGCAACATCGCGACGCTCGCGCAACGGCTCTTCGAGCTGCTGCGGATCGTTCGCGTCTACTCCAAGCCGCCCGGGCACGAGCCGGAGCGCTCGAAACCCTTCGTGCTGCCCGCGGGCAGCACGCTCCTGGACTTCGCCCGCATCGTGCACCACGACTTCGTGGACCGGCTGAAGTTCGCGCGAGTCTGGGGACACGGCAAGTTCGACGGCCAGCGCGTCACGAGGGACTACGTGGTCCAGGACGGCGACGTCGTCGAGTTGCACGCGTGATGCCGCCCGAACGCGCGCTCGACGAGCGCCGGCGCCTCAGCGCGGCGCGGGGAAACGCCTCGAGCGCAGCAGCCTCATGCGGACCAGGAAGAGCTGGAGCGCGGTGAGCACGCACCCGAGCCCGTAGCGCACGCTGCGCGCGAAGTTGATCGACGATGCCTCGGCGAAGTACTTCGTCGGGCAGCTCACCTCCGCGATGACGTATCCGTGCCACACGATCTGGGCCAGCATCTGGTTGTCGAACACGAAGTCGTCGGAGTTGGCGTCGAGGGGCAGGCGCTCGAGGAGCTCGCGCGAGAACGCCCGGTAGCCGGTGTGGTACTCCGAGAGCTTGGCGCCCATCAGCACGTTCTCGACCAGGGTCAGGGCGCGGTTGCCGACGTATCTCCACCACGGCATTCCGCCCCGCAGCGCCTGCCCTCCGAGGATGCGGGAGCCGATCACGCAGTGATAGAGCCCGTTGCCGATCATGGAGACCATGGCCGGGATCAGGTACGGCGTGTACTGGTAGTCCGGGTGGACCATGATGACGATGTCGGCCCCGGACTCGAGGGCCAGGCGGTAGCAGGTCTTCTGGTTGGCGCCGTAGCCCAGGTTGCGCTCGTGCCTGAAGGTCCTGACCTTGGGGAGGCGCTGCGCGATCGCGGTGGTGTCGTCGGAGCTGGCGTCGTCCACGAGGATGACCTCGTCGACGTAGTCCTGGGCCATCACCTCTTCGTAGGTGCGGCGCAGCGTCTGCGCGGCGTTGTACGCCGGCATGACGACGATGACCTTGCTGTCGCGGTACATGCCCCGGAGACTATACAACGCCGTCCGGCACGACGACCTCGAGCGCCGACGGCAGGACGCGCGCCTCCACGGGCGTCCGGCCGGCGGGGTCGCCGTCGGCCTGAACCGGAACCGGGAGGTCGGATTCGATGCGCACGTGCGAGGCTCGAATCGCGCGCACGTCCGGCAGCCGCTCGTGCGCCCTCGCGAGCACCGCCACGACGTAGCGCATCATGTGGAACGCCGAGCCGCGCTCGAACAGCCGGAGGTCGAGCAGGCCGTCGTCGTCCCGCGCCGACGCGGCGACCGCGAGCCTGCCGGCGTAGGCCGGGACGTTGACCGCGATGGCCAGGCGGGCGGCGATCGGAGTCGCGGAGCCGTCGACCCACACTCTGAACGGCGGGAACGGATACCGCGCCAGGACCGTGAGGATCGATCGCGCGTAATGCAGGCGCGTGACGTGCCCGGCGCGGTCGCCTTCGGCGTCGTGGACGACCTCGGCGTCGAAACCCGCGCTCGCCATGAGGGTGAAGCGGCGCTCCCCGAGCAATCCGAGGTCGAGCCGGCGGCGGCGGCCGCCGGCGATGATGTCCGCGACCGCCTGGCCGGATCTCGGGACGCCCAGGTGGCGGGCGAGCAGGTTCTCCCTCCCGAGCGGCAGGATCGCCAGCGGCACGCCGGGCCAGCGGTTGACGACGTCCGCGACGGTCCCGTCGCCTCCCGCCGCGACGATGCACTGCAGTCCCTCGAGAGAGCCCGGCCGCTCCAGCCGCCGGCGGAGCCTGTCGCGGCTGGTGTACAGGCGCGGCGCGAGACCGTGATCTCGAAGACCTCGGAGCAGCTCGCGGATCGCAGCGCCTTCCGGACCGGACCCCGCCCAGGGGTTTCGCTGGATCGCCACCCATCGCGCCAATCCCGACTCCGTGCCTCGCCGACGAACGGGCCCGGCGGCATCCTACATCCGTGGGGCCTGGGTTAGAATGCGCGACGCGAGGAGGTCCGATGTTGCCACCCACGTCCTTCCTGGACCGCTTTTTCTCATTTCCGCGGGTGTTCTGGGTCGCCAACCTGATCGAGGTGCTGGAGCGCTTCGCGTACTACGGCATCTACATCCCGTTCGGGCTGTACATGGCCGAGCTCGGCTACTCGCGCGACCAGCTGGGGATCGTGCAGACGATCTTCCTCTTGCTGTCGTACGTCTTCCCGATCATTTCGGGGACGTTCGCCGATCGCTTCGGGTTCAAGCCGGTGTTGATCGTCTCGTGCCTCATCTACCTGCCGGCCATCCTGTTGCTGCTCACCACGGAGTCGTTCTTCGGCATCGTGATCGTGATGCTGATGATCGGCCTCGGCGCCGGGACGTTCAAGCCCCTGATCTCGGGCACAGTAAGGGTGTCGAGCGACGTCACGAACAAGACGCTGGGCTTCGGCATCTTCTACCTCATGGTCAACGTCGGCGGGACGTTCGGCCCCATCAGCGCGAGCAAGCTGCGGGAGATCTCGTGGGGCACGGTCTTCGGGGTCGCCGCCTCCTGTATCGGACTGATGCTCGCCCTCACGCTGTTCTTCTACAAGGAGCCGCCGCGCGCTCTCGAGGGCAAGACTCTGCGTCAGACCTTCGCCGACCTGGGCGTCGTGCTCGTCGATGTCAAGTTCGTCGTCTTCCTGGTCCTGCTGGGAGTGTTCTTCTGGATCCCGTTCTGGGCGTTCTTCAATCTGGGAGCGCTGTACATCGAGGAGAGCCTCGACCGCGCCACGCTCTACGAGCAGATCGCCGGCGTGCCGCTCGTCGGGTCGGCGCTGGCGTGGGTGTTCGGGGGCCAGGACGCGGACGGCGTGGCGCGAGTGCGCGGCGACGCGCTGGCCAACACCGGGATCGTGATCCTGGTGTTCCAACTGTTCGTGTCGTGGTTCTTCGAGAAATGGCGCGCCATGCCGGCGTTCCTCACCGGCCTTCTGATCGCGGCGGCCGGGTTCGGGTTCATCGGGCTCGCCCGCGTGGGAAACCCCGGGCTCGTGCTGCTCGGGATCTTCCTCTTCGCTCTGGGCGAGATGGCCTCCTCGCCTCGCATCCAGGAGTACATCACGTGGCTCGCGCCCAAGGAGAAGGCGGGCCTGTACATGGGCTCGAACTTCCTCGCCGTGGCCATCGGCGCGTTCAGCGGGACCCTGTACCAGTCGGTGGCCGCGCGCTTCGAATCCGCGGGCCGTCCCGAGGCGGTGTGGTACGTCCTGGCGGCCCATCTCGTGGTCGGCGCGCTGCTGCTCCACTTCTACGTGCGGAGCGTCGGCGAGTTCAAGGAGCAGGAGGCCTGACGCCGCCGGCGCCACGGAAAACCGGCGAGGCGAGGCGTCTTTTCCGAATCGAATCTCGAGCCCGGCCCGGCCGGCTCGCTCGCGGCCCGCACGGATCGCAACGCGGCGGGCCACCGCGCCCGCGCGACGGCTCGCCCGGGGGTTCCCGCCGCTTTGACGATCCCGGGGCCGAAACCTATGTTTCACCGCGTTTCGGTAGCGTGGCGCGGGCCACGCGGGCGGGATTCACGGGGGGCGGGCGACGAGGTGTCGGGATGAGCGGCGCAGGCAAGTCCGGAGATCCTTCCGATCAAGAGAAGCTGGCGCGGGCGCTCGGCGCGGTCATCGAGGTCATGGCCGGCCGTGAGCTGACGGCGATGAAGTCCTCGGTTTCCGAGCTGGACTCCACCCTGTCGAAACAGATCGCGGCGATGAGGAAGGAGACGACGGAGGTGATCGAGGGCCTGATGCGGGACTTGTCGTCCCGAATCGAAGGCTTGCTCGAAGGCGTCGCGGGGGCGGAGGATCGGCAGAAAGCCGCTCTGGCCGACATCGAAGAGCGCAATCGCAGGGCCAACGAGGCGCTGGAGCAACGCCTCCTGGAGGCCCAGGCCAAGACCGGCGAGCGCATGGAGAAGCTGCAATCGCACCTCGAGAAGGAGATCGCGGGCCGGGAACAGGACCTTCACAAGGAGCTGGGAGAGCTGGCGACAGGACTTTCGGCGGTTCAGCTCGAGCTCCATCAGCAGATGGAAGCCTCGGCGCGGACCTCGAGCCTGCTCGACAGCATGGCGAGCGTCCTGACCAACACCCCGCGCGTCGCGTCGCCGCCGCGCTCCATCCCCGTCTCCAAGGCCGCGCCGCCTCGCCCCGAGCCCGTGGACGCCGGCAGCGGCAACGACGAGAACCTGGACAGCGCCCTCGACCGCGTGTTCTCGGGCGGCAACGGCTGAGCCGTAGGCTCCCGGCGCTCAGGACTTCGGAACTTCCTTGGTCGGATCGACGAACGGTCGCGGCACGACCGTGGCCGGGGCGTTCCCCGCCGGGGTGGTCACGACGAGTCTCGACCCGTCGGCGGCGTGCTCCGTGGGCACCATGGCGTAGCCGATGTTCTTCTCGAGCCGCGGCGACCACACCGCCGAGGTGACGCGTCCGATCGTCCGGCCGTTCGCGGCGACGGGCCACGGGGTCATGTTGAGATCGAGGCGATCTCCCTCGATCTCGACCCCCACGAGCTTGCGCGCAGCACCCCGGGCGGCGATGCGCCGCAGCGCGTCCCGGCCGATGAAGTCGGCGGACTTCTTCGAGCTCACCATCCAGCCGAGCCCGACCTCGTAGGGATTCTCGTCGAGCGTCATGTCGATGCCGTAGTTCAGGATCCCGGCCTCGATACGCCGGATGTCGGACGGGCCCGTGGGGGCGATGCCGTGAGGCTTGCCCGCCTCCATGACACGGTCCCACAGGTCGCCGCCGCGGCGGCCGTCGCGCAGGTAGATCTCGTAGCCCACCTCGCCGCTCCATCCCGTGCGGGTGACGACGACGGGAATGCCCTCGAGATCGGTCTCGATGAAGTAGTAGTAGGGAAGGTCGAGGATCCGGTCTCCGAACAGCTTCTGCACGACCGCCTTGGACTTCGGTCCCTGGATCTGGAGGGGCGAGACGTCCGGCACGCGGATCTCGACCTGCATTCCGGAGCGGTATGCGACGCCCTTGGCCCACAGATGAACGTCGCTGTCGGCCAGTGCGAGCCAGAAGTGGTTCTCTCCCAGGCGCAGCAGCACGGGATCGTTGACGATCCCGCCGTCCTCGGCGGTGAGCACCACGTATTTCCCCTGCCCCACCCTGCACTTGGCGAGATCCCGGGGAGTCAGGAGGTTGGTGAAGGCGAAGGCGTCGGGACCGGTGATCTCGACCTGGCGCTCGACGCCCACGTCCCACACCGAGACACCGCGCAGCAGCTTCCAGTACTCGCTCTCGAGGTCGTCGTAGCCGATGGGAAGGAACATGTGGTTGTAGACGGTGTAACCCCAGCAGCCGTGACGCTGGGTCGCCTCGAAGAACGGCGACCGCTGCAGCCGGGCACCGCGTTGGATGTGCTTCATGTCGAATGCGACCATGGTCCCCCCCGCGGACGTCGTGGAGCACCCGCTCGTTCGTCGCGTCGCGCGATGAGGCGCGATTATATGCCAGGGTCGCCCGGCGGTGTTACAGTGAGGCGTCCGAAGCACGGGTCCCGAGCATGACCACAAAGAGGCTGATCGTCGGCATCTCCGGTGCGAGCGGAGCCATCTACGGCATCCGCCTCCTCCAGGTGCTGCGCGGCGTCCCGGACGTCGAGACGCACCTCGTGATGTCGAGCGCCGCCGTGCGCACCGTTCCCCTCGAGACCGACCACACGGCCGCCGCGGTCGCGTCGCTCGCCGATCGCGTCTACCGCCCGGGCGACATCGCGGCCGCGATCGCCTCCGGCTCGTTCAAGACTTACGGCATGGTCGTGGCGCCGTGCTCGATGAAGACGGCCTCCGGGATCGCGAGCTCGTACGCCGACAACCTGTTGCTGCGCGCGGCCGACGTCGTGCTCAAGGAGCGGCGCCGGCTGGTGCTCGTCGTCCGGGAAACCCCGCTGCACCTCGGACACCTGCGGGTCCTGACGCACATCACCGAGATGGGCGGCATCGTCATGCCGCCGGTCCCGGCGTTCTATCATCGCCCGGAGACGATCGCCGACGTCGTCGATCAAACGGTCAATCGCGTGCTCGATCTGCTGGACATCGCGCTCGACGCCGACCTGTTCGAGCGCTGGCGCGGCCCGCGCGGCGGACGCGAAGTGGCGGACGTCGAGCCCGCGCCGGATCTCGTTCCCGAAGAGTCGGAGTGACGGACGCGGGCGCCGGCCCTGCTCACGGGAAGTCCGGCCGCAGCCGCTCGACCGCGTCCTCGATCGCGCGCTCGAGCTGAGGGTCGGACCCCGCGGCGTACTCGAGCCCGTCGGGAACGGCGATGTGCGGCACGACCCCCACGCCTTCGAGGCGCTCGCCGTCGACTCTCACGTCCATCACCGCGAGGTACAGCACGGAGCCGTCCGACAGCAGGAACGGCCTGCCCCCGACCACGAAGCCGGCGGTTCGCGCGCCGACGAGCGTCCCGAGCTCCTGACGGCGGACG
>Ga0075326_1000206_pt1 | contig 12519 bp, 10 predicted proteins | sample MayberrySE_Catta_3_FD_120052 | JGI IMG/M metagenome (GOLD analysis project Ga0075326, IMG submission 120052) | Natural and restored wetland microbial communities from the San Francisco Bay, California, USA, that impact long-term carbon... | ecosystem: Environmental > Terrestrial > Soil >...
AAATCGCTTAAGACGCAAGAAAGAATCAACTATCTATTCAAAGGCGCCCAGGCCGAAGGGGAATTGGTTTACTACGGAACTTTGCCGATCAATGAGTTTCTGCCGCTCGCGCGGGTTTTTAATTCGCGCTATCGTTCGCTGGCGCTGCATCATTACTTTTCGCCGCGCGACGGCATTCTCAGTCGCACCTTGACCGAAGCGCGCGCCCGGAGGCATGCGTTCGACATAGTTCAGGTAGACCTGAGCTACGGCTTTCAGTTGTTGAATGCCAATCTCGTGCAACCCTACGCGATCCCCGGGGCGAACCGCTTTTTCGACGGCACCTATGATCCCGCCGGCAACTGGCACAGCATGTATTATTTGACCACGGCGCTGATCTACAACACCAACTCCGTCAAGCCGGAGCAAGCGCCCAAAAGCTACGACGATCTGCTTCAACCCGGCTGGAAAGGTAAAATGCTGTTCGACCCGGAAGCCGGATATATTCTCGCGGCTATGGAAGCGGCATGGGGCCGCGAAAAAGCCGTCGCTTATTTAAGCAGGCTCGCCAAGCAGGACATAAGTTATCGGCGCGGCGGCACTCTGACGACTCAAGTCGTGAGCTCAGGTGAATATCCCGTCGGCATCGCCATCAACGGTGAGACTTCGGCGGCGATCCGGGAAAAAGGCGCGCCGCTCGGTTTCAAGGTGCTCGCGCCAACAATCGTCAAGCCCGAGGGCCTGTTCATAGCGAGGAACGCGCCGCACCCGCATGCCGCTCTACTGTTCGCCGAGTGGGTGCTCTCGGAAGAGGCGCAGTCGTTCCTGGCGGGCACGCTCGGCAAGGGCAGCGCAATGAAGGGCGCGCGCAGCAAATTTAAAGATTTTCAAATTAAGCCGGACTTCGTCGTGAGCCCCAAGCTCGGCGCCAATCTGCGGAACTATATACAGGATTTCCGCAAGATCATGGGGGCGCCCTAATAAATAGAACTCCGCGAGAAAATCATGAGGCTCGAACTCGCTGAATTTCCGGTAAGTCAAATCCGTTTGGGTCACCGTTTCAAGTACGAGAACCGCATCCTCGAAGTCGATGAAGCGGCGTTGATCGCGCTCGTGCTGGAGGATCCGCGAATTACCGCCGACGTCGCGCTCGCGGTCGCGTCTCCCGGCGAGCGGACGCGCATCACCGGGATTCGCGATATCGTCGAGCCGCGCTACAAGGTTTCGGGCAGCGGTCAGGTTTTCCCGGGCATTTTGGGCGCGGTCGAAAATGTCGGCGAAGGGCGAACCCATCGTCTTCCGGGCATGACCGTGACTGCCGCCGCCGAATATGAGGGCACGATCCGGGCAGGGACGACGGTGCAGCGGAGCGCGATCCTCGACATGTCGGGACCGGGCGCGGCGATTTCGCGGTTCAGCGCCTATGCACATCTGGTCGTGAGCTTTCGTATCGCTCCCGGCCTTGGTGAGCTCGATGCGCATGGCGCGATTCAGTCCGCTGAGCTCAAAGTCGCCCAGCGCCTGGGACAGGTTACGGCTGACCTGCAATCGCAAAAGATCACCGCTTATGATCTCAGCAAAAGAGATCCCGATCTGCCCAATGTGGTGCTGATCCAGGGCTGCATCACCGATCCGCAGCATGTGCACTCGGGCGTCGGCTATTATGGATTATCGTTGCGGAATTCACTCTCTACTTTTATTCACCCGAACGAACTTTTTGATGGCGCGGTAACCGTCGACACGACGCGGTCGGGCCGCGGCTATTACCCGGCTACCTGGGATTGGCAGAATCATCCTCTGGCACTGGAGTTGTACGCGGCTCACGGCAAGAGCTTGAACTTCATCGGCGTTATTTTGCAGCGCATCCGCTTCGAAACCAGCCACGGCAAGGAAGTCGGCGCCCTAAACTCCGCGCGCTTGGCCAAAGCGATGGGAGCCGAAGGCGCGCTGGTCACATGGATCGGCGGCGGCAACGCCTTTGTCGATGTGATGTTTACCGTGCGCGCCTGCGAGCGAGCCGGAATCAAGACGACGCTCGTCACCTATGAGAACGGCGGCAAGGAAGGCAAAGACAGCCCGGTGCTGTTCTATCTACCGGAGGCAGACGCGATCGTGAGCACGGGAGCGCTGGACCGCACCGTCGAATTGCCCGCCATGGATCGCGTGATCGGGCCGTACGAACAGATCAAAGTTTTTCCTTTCCCCGGCGCCGCCCCCGTGCCGGCGCGCGGCGCGTTGACCCTGGAGGCGCGAGACGTGATGATCGGCGGCGCGGATATTTGGGGGGACGGAACCTTTAGATGCGAGGAATACTGAAATTGTAGGAGTCCAAAAAGTTCAAATTGTTCAAATCGTTCAATCCCCCACCTCTGCTCCTCCCCCGCGACGCGGGGGAGGATGTAAGGAGGGGGTTTGACCGGAGCGCAGCGGTTGAACGGCTTGAACATTTTGAACTCTCCAGGAGTTGATCCATGATCACGATCGTCCACATCGTCAATCAATTTTTTGCCGGCCTCGGCGGCGAAGAAAAGGCCGGATTGCCGGTAAACGTCATCGAAGGCGCCGCCGGGGCGGCGCGGGCTTTGGAAATGAAGCTCGGAGCCGAAGCCGGCATCTCTTGCACGATCTATGTGGGCGACAATTATTTTCACGAGCATAAGGACGAAGCGATTGCCGCAATACTGGATGCCGTTCGCGCTTCCGGGCCGCAGGTTCTGGTCGCCGGACCGGCCTTCAATTCCGGGCGCTACGGAATGACTTGCGTCGAGGCCTGTAGCGCTGTCGCCGGCGAGTTCGCGATTCCTTGCGTCACCGCCATGCATGAGGAGAATCCCGGCGTGGACGCCTATCGCGAGATTGCTGATCCGCGGCTTTATTGTTTGCCGACGACGGAAACCACGGCGGGCATGAACGATGCGATGACGGGCTTGGCGCGCATCGCTCTTCGCCTGGCTCGGGGCGAAGCGATCGGTTCCGCCGCTAAAGAAGGCTACATCAGCCGGGGCATTCGGGGCATTGAAAAAACCGAGCAGCGCGGCGCGGCCCGCGCCGTCGAAATGTTGCTCAAGAAAATCAATCATCAGTCTTTTACCAGCGAGTTGCCGCTGGAAGTCTGGGACGATGCGCCGCCCGCGCCGCCTTTGGAGCATGTAAAGGATCGCAACATTGCGGTGGTGACGACGAGCGGCGTCGTGCCGTACGGAAATCCGGATAAGTTCAAGACTTACCGCAACACTTACTGGCGCAAGTACAACGTCGCCGAGCTCAAAGAACTCGAGCCGGGAAAGTGGGAAGCGGTGCACGGCGGATATAACGTCGCCTACATGAACCAGAATCCGCACTATGGCGTGCCGCTCGACGCGCTGCGCGCTCTCGAAGCTGAAGGCGCCATCGGCGCCGGTAAACTGTACCCGGCTTATTACGTCATTCCCGGAAACCAAGGCTCGCCGACCGTCATGCGACGCATGGGTCAAGAGATCGCCGCGGATTTGAAGAAGGACAACGTCGAGGGCGTTCTCTTTGTTGCCACGTGAGGAACCTGCAGTCGCAGCGGCGCTGTGATCAGCAAGGAACTCGAGAAGGCCGGATTGCCGGTGGCGCTCATCAGCGCGATGTTTCCAGTGGCCCAACAGGTGCGCGCGAACCGGATTGTCAAAGGCGTGAGTATCCCGCACCCCTGCGGCGACCCAAGCTTGCCTAAAGAGCTCGACGCGCGTCTGCGCCGGGAGATCATTCAGACCGCGCTTCGCGCGCTCGAGTCGGAGGTCACCGGACCAACGGTGTTTTCGCCGCCGGTCGCCATGGGCGGGTAGAGTCAGCCGACTCCAGATCCCTCACTTCGCTCGAGATGACAGATCGGAATTTCCTGCGTGTGAAAACTTGAGGTGTGGTCTCGGGTTGAACCGCTATCCGACGCGGCGTTGACTCCCGTGCGGCCTCAACTTATATCTAGTGGGACAAATTTTGGAGGTTGTGACGACTGATGGCTAGGAAACCCATGAAGTTTGGCGCGCATTATTTGCCGACCTACATTCCCGATCTGGACGGATCGGTAGCGGAATTTTACCAGAAGATGTTCGGGCAGATGGAAGAAATGGATCGGCTCGGCTACGACCATGCCTGGGTCACCGAGCATCATTTCGCGCTCTATGGCGGGACGCTGCCGCACCCGCCGACGTTTATGGCGGCGGTCGCGCGCACGACCAGACGCATTCGTCTCGGCGTGGCGATCAACGTTCTGCCGCTGCACAATCCGATCGAAGTTGCCGAATCGTATGCGATGGTCGACGTGGTTTCCAGCGGCCGACTCGACTTCGGCGTGGGCAAGGGCAGTGAATCGCACGAGTACAAAAAATTCGGCGTCGATCAAAAAGAAGCCACCGGGCGCATGTACGAGGGCGTCGAGGTCATGCTGCAAGCGTGGTCCGACAAGCCGGTCAATTTCGCGGGCGAGTATTACAATTATCGAAACGTGCCGGTATTTCCCAAACCGGTGCAGCGGCCGCGCCCAAATTTTTGGGTCGGCTGTGCGCGCAGCGAGGACAGCTTTCGCTGGGCGGGCGAACATGGGTTTCATTTGATGACGCTGCCGTATTTGTATCGCGAGCCGCAGATGCTACCGGGCTTCGTGAAAGCCTATCGCGACAATTTGACCAAAGCTGGTCACGATGGCGCCAAAACCGATATTCTCGGCAAGTTTCACATCTACGTTTCGGACAGCTTGGAAAGCGCGATTCGCGAGGCGGAACCGTATCTCATCAATTATTTTGACGTGCACAAGGCGGCCGACCCGGACCGCGTAGAACAAGGCCTGATGACGCTGCGCGATGCTCGCACACAGCTCGAACAAGGATTCGTGCTCGCCGGAGATCCCAAGCGGGTCGCCGATACGATCCGCAAGTGGAGCGAGGAAGTCGGGTTGACGACGATCTCGGGCACGTTTCACTTCGGTGGGATGCCGCAGGAACTGGCGTTGAAAAATATTCGCCTGTTCGCGGAGAAAGTGATGCCGGAGTTTAAATAGAAAGTTGCGGCGGCGGCGAGCCGCAAACTAAAAAAGAAGAATTCGCCACAGAGAGCCCAGCGCGGCAGCGCCGCGATTCAATCTCGGAATATTCCCGCAAAGACGCAAAAGGCCGGAAAGTAGGGGTAAAAATTATTCATAGGAGTTTTCATTTTCCCCTGGCCTTGGCGACTTTGCGCCTTGGCGGGATGAATTTCCGACTTCGAGCGCTTTTCAGCTTCCGATTCATTTGCGCAGGCCAGGCAAATTTTGAACTATAGCGACGCAAGGGGCGCTAAAAAATAAGTAACTTTGCGTGCTCGCCACACTAGGTTTCTCGCGACTAGCGCGTGGTCATATTACCGCGCCGGCAAGTAAGAAAAATCAAAAACCTGATTGGCCGGAATCTCTTTGGTAATGCCCTCGGTCTGGCGCGCGTCGCGGATGGTATCGGCGATCAAACTCGCCTCCACCCGACCATCCGCGGTTTCCACTTGTTTGTGTTGATCGTAAATCTTTGAAAGCAACTCTTCATCGTCGATGCGCAGGGCGCGCTTGAGCGTGGGCACGATTTTAGCCTTGTTGCCTTTGGCGAAGGCGCGAGCGCGCGCGACCGCGCGGGTCAGGCGCCGCACTTGATCAGGCGATCGCTCGAGGGTCTCACCGAGGGTGGCTATGCCGGTGCTCGGCAGGCGCACGAAGTTTCCCGAGAATCCCAAGTTATTCAGTCCCTCGCGGTAGGCGAGAAAGTTGTATGGCGGATTGAGCAGGGCCGCGGCGACGCGGCCGGTTTTCACCGCGGCGATGAGAGCGGACTGTCCGGCGATCGTGATCATGGTGACTTCACCGGGATCGATCTTGGACTGCGCGAGCATGCGTCGCATGACGATATCTTGCAAACCGCCGCGCGATGAGAGCGCCACGATCTTTCCCTTGACGTCGGCGATCGAATTAATGCCGGGTCCTCCCACCAGATCTTGCAGCGGGCGATCGACGAAAAGCATCACCGTGCGCACGTTGATGCCGCGGATGGACGCGGCCACGGCGGAGCCGATGGTCGCGGCGTATTGGATGTCCCCGGCCAGCAGCACTTTGATATTGAGCGAGGCCGGCATCACCACCATCTCGGCATTCAGCCCTTCTTGTTGGAAAAATCCATGCTCTTTGGCGACGAAAAACGGCATGGCCGTGATCGTGACCGACGGCAAGCCGATCTTGATGTTCTCGGCTTGAGCCGAGTGAAAAATGCCCAGACCTGACAAGAAGACGAGTCCAAAAACTACCGAGGCGGAGTATGGCTTCGGGGCTCTTGCTTCCTCTCCCTTGACGGGAGAGGAATGAGGTGAGGGCGATCTGCTTTTGCACCGCCCCCTCATCCTAACCTTCTCCCGCCCGGGGAGAAGGAACGTTTTTTGTCCGACTCTCAAGCGCAGCAGGAGCGTGTCGGTTATCATCGGTTATTGTCCTTTCATCCTAGCGGATAGAGCCGCCGCGCATTGTCATTGAGGATTTTCCGCTTGCTTGAGTCGCTTAGCTTGGCGTGATTGACGATCGGTTCCGCGGCCCCGGGCCAGCGGCTGTCGAAGTGACTGTAATCGGAGGCGAAGACGATCCAGTCGTCGCCGATGACATCGACAACGTGGGCGAGTTCCTTTTCATCGGATTCGCAGGAGAAGTAAAGCTGGCCCCGCTCCAAAAGTTTGCTCGGCGCGCTTTTGAGCGCGGGAAGCTGAACGCCGAGCACTTCGTGATGTTCGTCCATTCTTTCAAACCAATAAGGGATCCAACCGCAGCCGGACTCCAGAAAAACAAAACGCAGCTTAGGAAAACGCTCAAGCACGCCTTCGCCGATAATGACCGAGAGCGCGATCATCTGCTCGAAGGGGTGGCCGAACAGATGCGAGTAAAAAAATTTATCGACGCGCTCGGTGCCGACCGCGTCCGAGCCGTAGCGGCCGAGAAACATATGGACGCAAATCGGCACGTTGAGACGCTGGGCCTCTTCATAGAGCGGAAAATAGAAGGGGTCGCCGAGATGGCGCCCTTTCACGTTGGGAAACAGCGACGCGCCGACAAACCCCAACTCGGTGACGCTGCGCCGAAGCTCTTTGATGCTGGCGTCGATGCTTTGCTGAGCCAGCGCCGCTGTGCCTTTGATCCGTTTCGGATCCGCCGCGCAATATTCGGCGACCCAGGTATTGCGCGCGATCGCGAGTGCGGCAGCGAGGCCGGCATCGTCGAGCGCCGGCAACGTGCCCGCAAGGCCGGCGCCGAACAAGACCGCAACATCGATGCCTTCGCTATCCATATCGACCAGCCGGGCTTTGGGATCGGTCATGCCCGGACGGCGCGGATGCGGCCGGCTGTATGGCCCGCCGACGCCGACGCCCAAGCCGCCCGGCCTCGGCCAGGCTTTTCCCTCGATGATCGTCCGCAGTTGGCCATTGCCGCTCGGCCGGCGCTCCGGCGCTTCGCTCTTGTACGTATCCGGTAAGCGCTCTTTCCAATCGATGTGATTTTCTTCCAGGTGACCATCGGCATCGACGGTGGGAAATTTGACTGCCATGCCTGCTCCTGCCGTGGCTTACGTGTCCAACAGCGCGGGATGAAAAACTTCTTCGATCTTGGCGTGGTTTTGCGTCAGGCCCTGCTCATGCGAGCTGCGAAAGAGCATCTCCAGCATGGCACGGTTCTTGGCGATCCCGAACGGGAAAGGATCATCGCCAAACAGCGCCGCTTGCTCGGTTCGGTCCATCGCTTCGAAATACAGGTAGGCCGGCGCACCGGAACGACTCTTTTCGTAGGATGTCTGTTTGCTCGCGGAAAAAAGTTGCAGCAACTCGCCGGCGATCCAGGGATGCTGCTCGAGAAGACGGCGCTGCGCAACGATAACATGGTTTGCCGGTACAATTCCGGTGTGGTCGAAAAATGATTTGATGACGGCGCAACCACCGTCGGAAAAAAGTTTTCCCAGCCGCGGGTTTCCTTCGAGCGGCGTGCCGCCGTAACGGTCGATATTGAGAGAAAAGAGTTTCGGATCATGGCGCGGCGCAAAGCCGTAGGCGGCATCGATCTCGCCTTTGTCGAGCATGACATCGAAAGTTTGCGCGGCGCTTAACCAGGTCAATGAAACGCCGACAGGCGGTCTGGCCTCGACGTTAAGCACCCCGCCATGGCTTAGATCTTGGGTCCGGCCGATAAACCAGGAGATGTCCCGCGGCTGGATCCCATGGAGTTCATGCAGAAACACGCGAAACCACAGCGCAGCGGTCATGACGTAGTCGGGCACGCCGACGCGTTTGCCGCGCAAATCTTGTAAGCCGTGAATGCCCGCGGCGGTATTGACATAAAGGCCGAGCCAGACGAATGCCTTCGCCGGAAAGATCGGCAACGCGCGCCATTGCCATCGCTCTCCTTTCGCCTGCTCGCGCGTGATGAGATATTCGGAGAGCGACATTTCGAAAACGTCGAACTCATCGTTTTTCAAATTGCGATAAAAAAGCTCGGGCGGTGTCGTTACCAAGATGTCGAGGTTCAACTTCGGCGATTTGACGGTGCCGTCGACAAGCGGCTCGAAGCGCGGATTCTTGGTGAGGCCGAGTTTCAGGTCTAACATGATTCAAACTTCTCCCAATGGAAATGGTTGTTCTCTGTCATACGACGAGCGTGTAAGATCGTCAAACGCCGCGGCGGCCGCCGAGCACCTTTAACTCAACCACGAAGCGCCGAGCGCGGCGGAGCCGCAACCAAAATCTCGGAATTTCTCCCGCAAAGCCGCAAAGGGAGCGCAAAGACCGGAGAGTACGGCTGAAAATCATTCGTAAGAGTTTTCATCTTCTCCCTCTAAACTTCGCGACTTTGCGCCTTGGCGGGAGCAATTTCCGACTCCGTATACTTTCAGCTTCCACATCATTTGCGTAGGCCGCGCAAATTTTGAACGATAGTAGTACGAAGCGCACGAAGAACACGAAGGATTCGGAGGTAAGGGCGACCGGCCGCTCGCCCCTACAGCTGCTCTTCGTGTCTCCGTGGTGAGATGTCTGTTGCGATTTTGGTTGCGGCTTGGCCGCGCTAGGGTAAAAGTCACGCATTCGCCAATCTAGAATTGCATTCTCCTGGTTGGACTTTGCCGTGCCCATCAGGTAAGAGAGGTCAGTTTCCGAGTTAGCTCCGTTTGGAGGTTTTGACTATGAAGATTTGTCATTACAACAGTAATCAGGCCGGCGTCGTCGTGGGTAATAAAGTCGTGAATATCGGTGATAGCTTGATCAAGGCGGGACTCGCGCGTCAGGGTTATACCATGCTCGAAATCATCGACGCGCTGGCGAATAATCCGGCGGCCATGCAGATTGCGCAGGACGCCGCGAGCAGCACCGGCGGTGAGGATCTATTGTCGGTGAAGCTTCTCGCGCCGATCACCAATCCGGGGTCACTATGGGCGGCCGCCGCGAATTACTACGCCCATCGAGCGGAAATGGTCGACCGCATGGGAAGCGCCAACAAAGAGATCAAGAATAAGGACGACTTGATGGCGGAGTTTTTCCTCAAGCCGACCTCATCCATCATCGGTCCCGGTGACACCATCATCCTGCCGAAGATTTCCAAGCTGGTCGACTTCGAATGCGAGCTTTGCGCGGTTATCGGCAAGCGCGCGCGCAAGGTGAGTGAGGCTCAGTCGCTCGAACACGTATTCGGCTACACAATCTGCTGGGATATCAGCCAGCGCGACCCGTGGGGTAAGGGCATGCACAACACGCGTAACATTCGTAAGGGCTTCGATACCTTCAGCGCCTTGGGTCCCTGGATTGTCACGCGCGACGAAATCGACGAGCCGCAAAATTTATCGATTAAAGTGCTGCAGAACGGTAAAGAGGCGATGGTTGCGCACACGAGCGATATGATTTGCGGCCTGCGCGAGCATATTCGTTTTCTGTCGAGCTGTTTGACCCTACGGCCCGGAGATTTGATTACAACTGGGACGCCGGCGGGTGTGAGCAAGCTCAATTCCGGCGATCATCTGCACGGGACCATTGAGAAGATCGGCAGCATGGAGCTGCATGTGATGGCCGAAGGGTAGATCCAATTTCTGTCTTGGGGAAAACAAACATGCCGGCAGCGCCCAAAGCCAATCCGCCAATTCGCATCTTGCTTGGTCCCGGTCCGAGCCCGGTACATCCGCGCGTGCTCGAAGCCATGGCACTTCCTGTCGTCGGCCATTTAGATCCAAAGTTTCTGGAAATCATGGATCAGAACATGGCCATGTTGCGCGAAGTCTTTCGGACGAATAATCGCCTGGCGCTCCCGATGTCAGGTACGGGCAGCGCTGGGATGGAGACGTGTTTCGTCAATCTGGTCGAACCGGGAGACAACGTATTGATCGGTGTCAATGGCGTTTTCGGAACGCGGATGGTCGACGTGGCGCAACGTTGCGGCGCCCAGGTCGATACCGTGGAGGCGGAGTGGGGCACCGCGCTCGACGCGCAGAAGTTCAAGGCCGCTCTAGCGCAAAAAAAATATCAGCTGGTCGCGATCGTTCATGCCGAAACCTCGACAGGCGTGTTGCAGCCGCTCGATGACATTGCCAAACTCGTGCGCGAAAGCGGTCCGCTGTTTTTGGTCGACACGGTAACTTCTCTCGGCGGCGTGCCGGTGGGCGTCGACCGGCTGGGCATCGACGCCTGTTACAGCGGCACTCAGAAGTGTTTGGGTTGCCCGCCGGGCCTGTCACCGGTGACGTTCAGCGAGCGCGCTGTCGAGGTGCTCCGTCATCGCAAAACCAGAGTTCAAAGCTGGTATCTCGATCTTTCGATGATCGAGAAATATTGGGGCAGCGAGCGCGTCTATCATCACACGGCGCCGATTTCGATGAATTATGCCCTCCATGAAGCGCTGCGTCTCGTGCTCGAGGAAGGATTAGAGGCGTCGTGGAAACGGCATCGCCAGGTGCATGAAACCTTTGTCCGCGAGATGCGCAAGCTCGAATTGGAGCCTGCGGTTGCCGAACCGATCCGCGCGCCGATGATCAACACGGTCAAAATTCCCGAAGGGGTCGACGATCCCAACGTGCGCCAGCGCCTGTACGATGACTTCAACATCGAAATCGGTGCCGGCCTGGGTCCGCTCAAAGGAAAAGTTTGGCGCGTCGGTTTAATGGGGCACGGCGCACGCGTCGAAAACGTCGAGATCCTTGCTCAAGCTCTGAAGCAGCTGATCTGAAACGGATCCCCCGGCACGAGCGCCACACCGGCCTCGTCCAGAGTCCCGAGTCCGACGTTTAGCGTTAAAACCAAGACTCGAAACGTCAGACTCTAGACGGCCTTCCGTAGAGTTGCGCGACCCATTCCCCGTAACCATTATAAACTTGAGTTGCGCGGCGCTCGCCGGTGCCGATCATTTTTTCCGTCGCCTGGGACCAGCGCGGATGCGGAACTGCCGGATCGACATTGGCGACGAAATCGTACTCTCTGGGCCGATTGCTGTTCCAGAACGTGCGCGGCTGTTGCGCAGTCAATTCAATCTTTACGATAGACTTGATGCTCTTAAAGCCGTACTTCCACGGCACGACGAGCCGCAACGGCGCGCCATGCTGCTTGGGCAAGGGGTGCCCATAGATCCCGGTCGCGATCAAAGTCAGTTCGTTCATCGCTTCGGCCATCGTCAACCCTTCCACGTAGGGCCACGGGCCGTACCCAGGACTCTGGTTCGGCGCTTCTTCCGGCTTCATGAACGTGACGAAGCGAACGTACTTCGCCGATGACAGCGGCCGGACACTCTTGATGAATTTACGCAACGGAAAACCGGTCCAGGGAACCGCCATGGCCCAAGCTTCGACACAGCGAAAACGGTAAAGCCGCTCCTCGAGCGGCATCGCGCGAATCAGTTCGTCGATATCAAACACACGCGGTTTTTCGACAAGGCCGCCGACTTCGACTTGCCAGGGAGATGTGCGCAGACGCGCCGACTTCTTATAAACGCTGCCTTTCCACGTGCTGAACTCATAAAAATTGTTGTACGATGCCGCGTACGCTTCATCGGTCAGCGGCCGGTCCAGTCGAAAGCGCGCGTCGCGCGGCGCCGGGTAGAGGTCGGCCGCCGGAGGATTCTGCTGCGCGCCGATCGCTGGCGCCTCTCGTGCCGGCCCGCATGCAGGAAAAGCCGCTCCGGCGGCTAGGAGCCCGACATAGCCAGCGATTCCGAGGAATCGCCGCCGCTCGAGGAACACACACTCAGGCGTGATATCGCTCTCCGATATTTTCCTCGGTCCCTGTTGAGAAAGGTATGCCATGGAAAGAAAGCGGCTAAGCCGCTTCATCCTATCCGCAGCGACAGGTTTGCACAATCGCGGAGGGAGTTTCGTCAGACCTGGCGCCAGGGGGCTCGAGGACTTTTGCGACCTCAGGCCTAGGGAAATCTCTTGCTCGGGTGCGCCCGGCTTCGGTCTCACCGCCCTCGCGCAGGTGCGCAAGGGTCGTCGGGTTCGGGTTAAATTGGTTACTGGTGCGCGACTTCGAGAGGAGTGACGAACTCTTTGCGAATAA
>Ga0075326_1000209_pt1 | contig 12447 bp, 8 predicted proteins | sample MayberrySE_Catta_3_FD_120052 | JGI IMG/M metagenome (GOLD analysis project Ga0075326, IMG submission 120052) | Natural and restored wetland microbial communities from the San Francisco Bay, California, USA, that impact long-term carbon... | ecosystem: Environmental > Terrestrial > Soil > Wetlands...
GAGCAGGGCGCCGATCCGGGCCCGCTCTGGGAGCGCGCCGAGGCCCTGCGCGCCGAGGGCCGGACGGCGCTCTTCGCCGCCCTCGACGGCGAGGCGGCCGGCCTCGTCGCCGTGGCCGATCCCGTGAAGGAGACGGCGCCGGACGCGATCCGCCGCCTCCACGCCGAAGGCCTCCGCATCGTGATGCTGACCGGCGACGGTCGCACCACCGCCGAAGCGGTGGCGAAGCGGCTCGGCATCGACGAGGTGGTCGCCGAGGTGCTGCCCGGCGAGAAGGCCGAAGCGGTGAAGCGCCTCCAGGCCGAGGGGCGCATCGTCGCGATGGCGGGGGACGGCGTGAACGACGCGCCGGCCCTCGCGCAGGCGCACGTCGGCATCGCGATGGGCACGGGCACGGACGTCGCGATGGAGAGCGCGGGCGTCACGCTCGTGAAGGGCGACCTCCGCGGCATCGTGCGCGCCCGCGCGCTCTCGCGCGCGACGCTCCGCAACATCCGGCAGAACCTGTTCTTCGCCTTCGTCTACAACGCGCTCGGCGTTCCGGTCGCGGCGGGCGTGCTCTACCCCGTCTTCGGCCTGCTGCTCTCGCCGATGCTCGCGGCGGCCGCGATGAGCCTCTCTTCGGTCTCCGTGATCGCGAACGCGCTGCGGCTGCGGCGGGTGGCGCTGTAGCAGGCTGCGGGGGAACGCCGGTCCGGGGCGTCTTCGAGAACATCACCCGGATCAAGTCGAAGCAAAGCCCGGCGGCCGCCGCCCACCGTGCTTTCCGGCGCGACGGCCTGGCCCTCGATGGGTCGGTCGTCGACCGCAGGTGCCCCTTCCGGGCATGGGCCAGCACCGCATCGAAGAACTCCGCCGCCACGTCTCCGCTCAGCAGCGGGTGCCGAAGTTCGGCCGGGGTCCCCGAGCGCACTGCGTCGTCGGATGCCGCGGCGTCTCATTGCGACCGACCGCGGCGGTCCGAGCGCGGCTCCTCCAGGCGCGGGCTGGGATGCGAGTGAAACGCGATCTGGTTCGCTCGTTATTTTTCATTGTCATTACTATGAACATTGCCCTATTCTATCGCCGTGCCGCGAGGACCGAGGCAGCTCTCGTTCACCGACTACCGGAAGCGAACCGGCCGCGGCGGTCCGCGACCCGGCGCCGGGCGGCCGCGCGGGCCGAGGCCGCGGGTGATGCATCGGGAGCGCGAGAGGGTTCCGGGGTGGTGCCCCGTGCACGTCACGGTCCGATTGCGAGCCGACGTGCCTTCGCTCCGTACCGTCGCCGTCGTGCGCGAGTTTCGGCGCTCGCTCGCGGAAGCCTGCGAGCGGCGCGACTTCCGCGTGACCCACTATTCGCTCCAGGGCGATCACGCGCACCTGATCGTCGAGGCAGGGAGCAAACGAGCACTCGCGAACGGGATGAGCAGCATCGGCGCACGGCTCGCGCGCGCGGTGAACCGCGTGGTCGGCCGGAAGGGCCCGGTGCTCGACGGCCGCTACCACTGTCGCCGGCTCCGGACGCCGCGCGAGGTGCGACGAGTGCTCGCGTACGTCCTTCTCAATGCGCGCCTCCATCTCGCGAAGCGGGGACGCACGGGGAACGCAGCGAGCCGGGTCCTCTTCGACCCCGCGAGCTCGGCGCGCTGGTTCGACGGCTGGCGGCCGGAGACCGCCAGCCGCCTTCCGGAGACGAACGCGGAGCGAGACGTCGCGCGGCCGCGAACCTGGCTGCTCCGGCTCGGCTGGCGCCGCCACGGCCTCCTCGACCCCGAGGAGGCGCCGCGAGCGGCCGTGCCGGACCCCGCCTGAACGCACGCGGAGCCCTGCGCGGAAAGGCCGGTCTCCTCGCCCGAATCGGGTGGTCCGGGGCGCCGCCCGGAACCCGCGTCCCCCCTCCCTCGAAAGCCGGACTCGGGAAACCCCGAGCGGCGTCTCTCCGCGATCGGCTAGGGGAACCTCTGCACAGCCGCCCGAATTTGGGTAGAGAGAAGCGCAGGGGGTGGGCATGGGTGAGCAGCGGACGTTCTCGTCTTTGGCGGGGAGCCAGAAGGGGAAGCTGACGCGGCGGGAGCGTTTTCTCGCCGAGATGGATGCGGTGATCCCGTGGGAGCGGCTGCTGGGCTTGATCGAGCCGCACTACCCGAAGCCGGGGCTGGGTCGCCGGCCCGTGGGGCTGGAGACGATGCTGCGGATCTACTTCCTGCAGCAGTGGTTCGACCTCTCGGACCCCGCGGCCGAGGACGCGATCTACGACAGCGAGTCGATGCGACGGTTCGCCCGGGTCGAGCTGGGCGACGACGTGGTGCCGGACGAGACGACGATCCTGCGTTTCCGTCATCTGCTGGAGAAACACCAGCTCACGGGGGCGATCTTCGAGGCAGTCCGGGACCTGCTTACCGAGAAGCGCCTGCTGCTCAAGACCGGGACGATTGTGGATGCGACGATCATCGCGGCGCCGAGCTCGACGTAGAACCGGGATCCCGAGATGAAGCAGACCCGCAAGGGCAACCAGTGGTACTTCGGGATGAAGCTCCACATCGGGACGGACCGGAAAGGCCGGGTGCACCACGTGACCGCGACGAACGCGGCGGCGGCCGACATCACGCAGATGGAGAGCCTGCTGCACGGCAAGGAGCGGCGCTACCCGGTGAACCGCCGCGCGGCCTCGAGAACCAAGCCCCTCAGCGAACGCTGGCGAGCGATCAACCGGGCGCGTTCGCGGACGCGGGCTCGCGGGGAACACCCCTTCCACGCCGTGAAGCGGCTGTGGGGCTTCACGAAGGTGCGATACCGCGGCCTCGCCAAGAACCTGGCCCGGGCGCAGACGATGTTCCCGCTCGCGAACCTCTTCCTCGTCCGCCGTCAGCTCTTGCCCACGGATGCGAGGTACACGCTGTGAGACGCCGGACCTGTGCGCCGACCCCAGGCTCCATGGAAACAGGCCCCGAGAGAGCGAAACAGATCGAGGCAGGGAGGCGCTCCCTCTCGCCCCTCCTCGCCCTTTCCAACCACCAGCCCTGCGCGGCTACCTGCGCAGAGGTTCCCTAGCTCCCGGCCTCCCGCGACGCCGCGATCGCCCCCGCCACGATCGGGCTCGGCGGGCCGACCGTGGTCAGCCACAGCTGGTGCACGGCGCGCGTCGCGCCCACGTGGAGCAGCCGCCGCGAGCGCGCGTCGTCCGGGTAGTGGAGCGCGCTCGCGTCCACCAGGATCACGTAGTCGAACTCGAGCCCCTTCACCTGGTCGATCTCGCTGATCTCGATCCCGGGCGAGAAGCGGAAGTTCTGACGCACGACGCGGTGCAGGCGCGGCACCTCGCACTGCGAGAGGCCCTTCCAGTAGAGGTCGGAGAGGTCCGAGGACGGCGTGAGGATGGCGACCGAGGCGAAGGGCTCCGTGCCGGCGAGGGCGACGAGCGCCTCCGCGAGCGCCGCGATGCCGGCGCCGTGCTCCGTGAAGAAGAACAGCTCGACGGGCGGCCCGGTCCGCGTCGTCCGCACCGTCACGTCGCGCTCGCGCAGCTCGCCGAGCAGCGAGAGCGCGAAGCGCGTGATCTCCTCGGAGGAGCGGTAGCTCACCTGGAGGGTCTCGACCTCGGCGCCGTCCAGGCCGAGATGCGAGAAGAACTCGCTCCACGAGGTGAAGCCGGACTCCGCGCTCACGTGCTGGTGCGTGTCGCCGGCGAGCGTCAGGCTCTTGCGCTCGTCGAGCTGCTCCATCAGCACGCGCACCTCGAGCGGGGAGAAGTCCTGCACCTCGTCGACGGCGACGTGGCGGTAGCGCAGCGCCCCGCCGCCCGGCGCGGGCAGCGCGCCGTCGCGCAGCTGCCAGGCGCGGAGCAGCAGCGTGTCGTCCTCGGGGTCGAGCTCGGCGCCCGAGTCGTGGTCGCCCGCGAGCCACGCGGTCAGCTCCTCGATGCGGCGCCGGCACCAGGCGGTCACCTCCTCGAGCTGCGCGGGGCGGAGCGCCCCGGGCGCGTGCGCCGCGAACACCTCGCCGAGCAGGGCCGCGTCGGTGAGGACCGTCGCCCAGTCGTCGATCACCCGCGCGCGCGTCGCCGGGCCGGGCGTGCGCGCCACCTGCCTCCCCAGCGCGACGCCGAGCGCGGGATGGAGCTTCAGGCGCTGCACGAGCGCGGGCGTGTCCTCGCGCACGCGGTCGGGGAGCGCGGGCACGAGGCGCCGGCGCTGCTCCGCCGCCCACTCGTGGAAGGTCTTCACGGTGACGCCCTCGACGCCGAGCGCAGGCAGCACGTTTCTCACGTAGGCGCGCGGCGCCGCCGAGAACACGACGAAGAGGCTCGCGGGCGAGTCGAAGTCGGGGTCCTCGTACGCGAGATACGCGATGCGGTGGAGCGCGACGGTCGTCTTGCCGGAGCCCGCCGCGCCGCGGATCACGACGTAGCCCGAGGAGGGGCGCGCGATCAGGGCGAACTGCTCGGGGTCGATCAGGCCCGCAATGTCGGGTAGGCGCTTGTCGGCCCGGCGCGGCGCCCCGGACGGGTCGGTGCCGAGCCGGCGCGCGCCGGCCGCGGGCGCCTCGTGGACGCGCAGCGCCGCTCCCTCGCCGCCCGCGAGGCGCGGCCTCCGGCTGGCGGCGCGCCGCCAGCCCGCCGGCGCGCTCGGGTCGGCGTCGTAGATGCCCTCGGGCGCCTCGACGCGCTCGAGCGCACCCGCGCGGATCGTCACCGCGCGGCGCGCCTCGATCGTGCCCTCCTGAACGCGCCCGCTGATCGTCTCCTCGTAGCTCTCGCCCTGCTGATAGCGATAGAAGAGCTGGGCGATCGGCGCGTGCCGCCAGTCCACGATGCGGAGGCCGTTGTCGAGGCGCGTGGCGCGGCCGAGGCAGACGTCGCGCACGCGGCCGCCCTCGCGCAGGCGCATGTGGGCGAAGTACGGGGAGGCGGGGTCCACCTCGGGCGCGCTGCGCGCGCGACGTAACTGTGCGAGCAGCGCGCTCTGCACGCTCCAGCGCGTGGCGAGCGCGGACTGGTCGAAGAAGTCCGGGCCGCCGCGCACGAGCTGATCACGGATGTGCTCGAGCTCGTCGACGAGGTCGGACTCCGAGGGCACGGGACGCTGGTCCGCCGCGGCGAGCGCCTGGCTCACCTCTGCGAGCAGCGACAGCTCTTCCTCGACGATGCGGTCCGGCAGGCGCGTTCTCTCCCGAGGCGGCTTTTCGGAATCTCCCAATGTGATGGATTCCGCCTCGGAATCCAAGCGCAAAACGAGGCCTCGAAATCAACCGGCGTTCGAGCTAACAGGAGCGCATGGCGGAGGTGTCCGACTTCGAGCGCCTCGGGAGCTTCTATCTCGGCCGCCTGCTACGCGACGACGGCAGCGTCGGCCCCGAGCCCCTGCTCTACGAGGCCAAAGACCTCACCACCCATGCGGTCTGCCTCGGCATGACGGGCAGCGGAAAGACCGGGCTCTGCGTGAGCCTGCTCGAGGAGGCCGGGCTCGACGGCATCCCCGCGCTCGCCATCGATCCGAAGGGGGACCTCGGCAACCTGCTGCTCACGTTCCCCTCGCTCTCGCCGGAGGAGTTTCGTCCCTGGATCGACGAGACCGAGGCCGCGCGTGCCGGGCGCAGCCCGGAGGAGCACGCCGTCGCCACGGCGGAGCACTGGCGCCGGGGGCTCGCCGAGTCCGGCCAGGACGGCGCGCGCATCCGGCGCCTGCGGGAGAGCGCGGACCTCGCGCTCTACACGCCGGGCAGCCGCGCCGGGCGCCCGCTCTCGGTGTTGCGCTCGCTGGCGGCGCCGGCCGGCCCGGCGCGCAGCGACCCGCAGGCGAGCGAAGCGCTCGCGGACCGCGCCGCCTCCGCGGCCTCGGGCCTGCTCGCGCTGATCGGCAGCGAGGCGGATCCGCTCCGGAGCCGCGAGCACATCCTGCTCGTGAAGCTGATCGAGGCCGCCTGGTCGGCGGGGCGGCATCTCGACCTCGCCGAGCTGATCCGGCGCGTCCAGGCGCCGCCCTTCGAGCGCGTCGGCGTGTTCGATCTCGAGTCGTTCTATCCCGCGAAGGAGCGCCTCGCGCTGGCGACCGCCCTGAACCACCTGCTCGCCTCGTCCGGCTTCGCCGCCTGGATGGAGGGCGAGCCGCTCGAGATCGCGCGCCTGCTCCACACGCCCGACGGGCGGCCGCGCATCTCGATCCTCTCGATCGCGCACCTCGACGACCACGAGCGGATGTTCTTCGTGACGCTGCTGCTCGGCGAGCTCGTGGCGTGGATGCGCGCACAGCCCGGCACGCAGAGCCTGCGCGCGCTGCTCTACTTCGACGAGGTGATGGGCTTCCTGCCGCCCACGGCCGCGCCTGCCTCGAAGGCGGCGCTCCTCACGCTGCTGAAGCAGGCACGCGCGTTCGGGCTCGGCGTCGTCCTCGCGACGCAGAATCCCGTGGACCTCGACTACAAGGCGCTCGGCAACGCGGGCACCTGGCTCCTCGGGCGGCTCCCGACCGAGCGCGATCAGGCGCGCGTGCTCGACGGGCTCGAGGGCTCCGCGGCGCTGCGCGGCGGCTTCGACCGGGCGGCCGTGGGCAGGCAGCTGGCCGGGCTCGGCAAGCGCGAGTTCCTGCTGCACAGCGTCCACGAGGACGCCCCGGTGCGCTTCCGGACGCGCTTCGCGCTCTCGTATCTCCGCGGCCCGCTCACCCTCGAGGAGATCGCGCGGCTCCAGCCGCAGCCCGAGCCGGCGCCCGCCGCGGCGCGGGCCGACGCCGGGCCTCCGCGCGAGGTGCAGCCGAGCCCGCTCGCCGAGACCCGCCCCGTGCTGCCGGCGGGGCTCGACGAGCACTTCGTCGCGGCCGCGAGCGAGAGGCCGGCGGGCGCGCGCCTCCTCTACCGGCCGGCGCTCCTCGGCGTGGCCGCGCTCCGCTACGCGAACGCGAGGGTCGGCGTCGACCACTTCGAGCGGGTCGCGCTGCTCCGCGAGCTCGACGGGGCGGCGAGCTGGGAGGGCGCGCGCGAGGCGGATCCCGCACGGCTCGCGCTCGCCGGCGAGCCGCAACCGGGCGCCGCCTTCGCCGCGCTCCCGCCGGGCCTCGGGCGCGGCAGCGCGGAGCGGCTCGCGAAGGCGCTCGGGGCGCACGTGCAGCGGGCGCGGCCGCTCGTCCTGTTCCGGAGCCCGGCGACGAAGCTCGTCTCGCGGCCCGGCGAGGCGGACGGAGCCTTCCGCGTCCGGGCGCGCGAGGCCCTCCACGAACGGCGCGACGCCGCCCTCGAACAGCTGCGCGCGCGCTACGCGCCGCGGCTCGCGCGCGCCGAGCAGCGCGTGCGGAGCCGGAACGAGGCGCTCGAGCGCCAGCGCTCGCAGCGCACGAGCGCGGGGGTCGGCGCCGCGATCTCGGTCGGCGCCACCGTCCTCGGGGCGCTCTTCGGCAGGAAGCTCGGCAGCGCCGGCACCGTGGGCCGCGCCGCGAGCGCGGCGCGCGGCGCCACGCGCACGGCGCAGGAGCACGGCGACGTCGCGCGCGCGCGCGAGGCTGCGGCCGCGGCCGAGGCGGAGCTCGCCGCGCTCGACGCCGAGTTCCGGGCCGAGACGGCGCAGCTGCGCGAGACGGCCGTGGACGAAACGCTCGCCGAGCTGGTGCTCCGGCCGCGGAGGAGCGACACCCAGGTCGAGCGGGTCGCGTTGCTCTGGCGCCCGTACTGGCTCGGCGCCGACGGGCTCGCGCGGCCCGCCTTCGCCACTCCCTAGCCGCCGATGGACGGGGGCCTGCCGCTCACCGAGCTGGTCGTGCTGCTCGCGCTGGCGGCGGCCGGCGCGGCGCTGTTCGAGCGCCTGCGCCTGCCGGCGATCGCGGGCTTCCTCGTGGCGGGCGCACTCGTCGGCCCGGGCGGCTTCGCGCTCGTCGAGGACTCGGACGCCGTGCGGCGCGTCGCCGAGATCGGCGTCGTGTTCCTGCTCTTCGAAATCGGCCTCGAGCTCCCGGTGGAGCGGCTCCGGCGGCTGCTGCGGCGCGGTGTCGCCGCGGGCGCGCTCCAGGTCACGGCGACGCTCGCCGTCACGGCTGGGCTCGCGGCCGCGTTCGGCTTCCCGGGCCGCACCGCCCTCGTGCTGGGCGCGCTCGTGGCGATGTCGAGCACGGCGCTCGTGGTCCGCCTCCTCTCCGAGCGCGGCGAGATCGACGCGCCCCACGGCCAGGTCACCGTCGCGATCCTGCTCTTCCAGGACCTCTGCATCGTGCCGTTCCTGCTCGCGGTGCCGCTGCTCGCGAGCGAGGCGCCGCTCGGTCTGGCGCCGATCGCGGGCGCGCTGGCGCGAGTCGCCGTGGCGGCCGTGGCCTTCTATGCCGCGGCCCGCTTCGCCCTGCCGCGTCTCCTCTCGGCGGCGGCGGGGCTGCGCTCGCGCGACGTCTTCAGCCTGGTCGCCGTGCTCGCGGTCGCGGGAGCCGCGGTCGGCGCGGAGCGGCTCGGGCTCGGGCTCGCGGTCGGCGCCTTCCTCGCGGGCCTGGCGGCCTCCGCCTCGCCGTGGGGCCACCAGCTCTTCGCGGAGCTGCTGCCGCTCCGCGGCGTGCTGCTCGGCGTGTTCTTCACCGCGGTCGGCATGCTGCTCGACCCGGCGCTCGCGCTCGCCGACGCGGGCACGGTGTCGCTCCTGTTCCTCGCCTCGACGCTGCTGAAGGCCCTCGTGGTCGCGGCCGCCGTGGGCCTCGGGCTCGGGCACGGGCGCCGGGTCGCGGTGCTCTCCGGGCTCGCGCTCGCGCAGACCGGCGAGTTCTCGTTCGTGCTCGCGGCCGCCGCCACGGGCGCGGGCATCCTCGACGCCGAGCTCGGCCAGGCCTTCATCGCCGCCTCGGTGCTGAGCCTCGTGGCGACGCCCTTCCTGCTGCGCGCGGGGCCGCTGCTCGCCGATCTCCAGCGGCCGGGCGCGGTGCGGCGCGCGCCGGCCGCGGCGGGCCTCAGCGACCACGTGCTCGTGATCGGCTACGGGCTGGCCGGGCGGAACCTCGCGCGCGTGCTCCAGGCGATCGGCATCCCCTGGTCGGCGCTCGATGCGAACCCGAGCTCCGTGGCGGAGGCGCACGCGCGCAAGGAGGAGCGCGTCGTGTTCGGCGATGCGACGCGGCCGGCGCTGCTCGAGAAGCTCGGGGTGCGGAGCGCGCGCATCGTGGTCGTGGCGATCTCGGACCCGATCGCTACGCGCCGCATCGTGGCCCTCGTGCGGCGGCTGAATCCGAGCGCGCACGTGCTCGCGCGCACGCGCTACGTGCAGGACGTCGACGTCCTCCAGGCGCTCGGCGCCACCAGCGTCGTGGCCGAGGAGCTCGAGGCCGCGATCGACCTGGTGAGCTGGGTGCTGCGCGAGTTCGGGCTGCCGAGCGGCGTCGTGGCGCGCTTCGTCGACGAGCTGCGCGACGAGGGCTACGCGCTGCTCCAGGCGCCGCCCGGCGTCGCGCTCGACCCGTGGATCGCGGAGCTGCTCGAGCAGGTCTCGACGGAGTGGGTCGAGGTCCCGGAGGGCTTCGCGCCCGAGCGCAGCATCGGCGAGCTCGCGCTCCGAAAGCGCACGGGCGCGAGCGTGCTCGCGGTGGAGCGTGGCGGCGTGAACCCGCCGAATCCCGGGCCCGAGCTCGTGCTGCGCGCGCGCGACCGGCTGCTCGTGTTCGGCGGCGGCGAGGCGATCGGGCGCCTGCGCGAGCTGCTGGCGAAGACCGGCGCGCCGTGAGCGAGCCGTTCACCACGGCGCTCGTGCTCACGGCGGTCGGCCTGCTGCTGCTGCTGGCGGGCCTCGCGAGCCCGCTGCCGTCGCGCTTCGGCGTGCCGGCGCTCCTCTTCTTCCTGGGGGTCGGCATGCTGGCCGGCTCCGAGGGCATCGGCGGCATCCCCTTCGAGGACTACGGCCTCGCGTTCCGGCTCGGCAACGTCGCGCTCGCGCTGATCCTCTTCGACGGCGGCCTCAACACCCCGCCCGCGGTGGTGCGGCGCGTGGCGGGGCGGGCCTCGCTCCTCGCCACGCTCTCGGTGCTCCTCACGGCGCTCGTCGTGGCGGGCGTCGGCGTCGGGCTCGGCCTCTCGCCCGAGCTCGCCTTCCTGGTCGGCGCGGTCGTCTCCTCGACGGACGCCGCGGCGGTCTTCGCGGTGCTGCGCGGCAGCCGCGTGCGCCTCAAGCACTCGACGGCCGCCACGCTCGAGGTGGAGTCGGGCCTGAACGACCCGATGGCGATGTTCCTCACCGTGGTGGCGACCGAGTGGATGCTCGGCGGCATCGGGCCGGCGGGCGCACTCTGGCTCTTCGTGCAGCAGCTCGTGCTCGGCGCCGCGGGCGGCGTCGCCGCGGGCCTGCTCGGGCGCTTCCTGCTGCACGCCGTGCGGCTGCCGGCGGCCGGCCTCTACCCGGTCGTCACCGTGGCGGTGGCGTTCCTCTCCTTCGGCGCCACGACCCTCGTGAACGGCAGCGGCTTCCTCGCCGTGTACCTCGCGGGCATCGTGCTCGCGAGCGGGCACCTGCCGTACCGGGCGGGCGTCCGGCGCGTGCACGACTCGCTCGCGTGGCTCGCCCAGATCCTCATGTTCGTGCTGCTCGGCCTGCTCGTGTTCCCGTCGCGGCTCGTCGAGAACGCCGGCATGGGGCTCGCGCTCGCCTTCGCGCTCGCGTTCGTGGCGCGCCCGCTCGCCGTCCTCGGCGTGCTCGCGCCCTTCCGGCCGCCCTGGCGCGAGAGCGCCTTCGTGGCCTGGGTGGGGCTCCGCGGCGCGGTGCCGATCGTCCTCGCCGCGTACCCCGTGCTGCGCGGCGTCCCGTCCGGCCACGAGATCTTCCATCTCGTCTTCTTCGCCGTCGTGGTGAACGCGCTCGTGCCCGGCGCCACGGTGGGGCTCGTCGCACGCTGGCTCGGCATCTCCCGTGCCGACGCACCGCCGCCGGCCGCGAGCGTCGAGCTGGTCTCCCTGCGCGAGTTCCCGGGCGAGTTCGTGTGGCACTTCGTGCACCCGGTCTCGGCCGTGGCGGGCGCGTGGGTGCGCGACCTCTCGCTGCCGGACGGCAGCCTGGTGGTGCTGATCGTCCGCGGCGAGCAGGTCGTGGTGCCGCGCGGCGACACCCGGCTCGAGCCCGGCGACCAGGTCTGTGCCTTCGTGACGCCCGACGCGCGCGGACTCCTCGACCTGCTCTTCGGCGCCGGCGGCGAAGAGGCCAGTTGAGGCGCGCGCCTCGTGGCGTTAACAACAGCGCGGGAGGATCGCGTCGATGGGGTGGATCCTGCTCGCCGCGCTCGCGGCGCTCGTGGTCTGGGCGGTCTCGCTCTACAACCGCTTCGTGCGGCTCCGCAACGGCAGCGAGAGCGCGTGGAGCGACATCGACGTGCAGCTGAAGCGGCGCTGGGAGCTGATCCCGAACCTGGTCGAGACGGTGAAGGGCTACGCGCGGCACGAGCAGTCCACCTTCGAGAAGGTGACGGCCGCGCGCTCGCAGGCGATGCAGGCGCGGACGCCGGCCGAGCACGCGGCGGCGGAGTCGAACCTGCAGGGCGTGCTGAAGTCGCTCTTCGCGGTCGCGGAGAGCTACCCCGAGCTCCGCGCGAACGAGAACTTCCTCGGCCTCCAGCGCGAGCTCTCGGTCCTCGAGGAGGCCATCCAGAACGCGCGCCGCTACTACAACGCCGTGGTGCGCGACCTCAACACCGCGCTCGAGTCGTTCCCGGGCAACCTGCTGGCGGGGCCCCTCGGCTTCTCGAAGCGCGAGTACTTCGAGCTCGACTCCACGGCGGAGCGCGCCGCGCCGCAGGTGAGCTTCTCGTAGCGCGGCATGGGCGGCGCCCGCGTACGCGTCCTCGTGCTGCTCGCCGCGTGTCTCGCGGCGGGGGCCGCCTCCGCCGAGCGCGTCCTCTCGTGGGAGACGGAGCTCTACCTCGGGACCGAGGACTCCTTCGGCGTGGTCGAGCGCATCCGCTGGGACTTCGAGGGCGCCGAGCGCCACGGCATCCTGCGCGACGTCCCGGTCGCGTACGGGCGCGGGCGCGCCGCGGACTACCGGATCCGCGTCGAGGTGGAGAAGGTGACCGACGCCGAGGGGCGTCCGCGGCGCTGGCGCACCCGCCGCAGCGGCCGCCTGCTCGAGATCCGGATCGGCGATCCCGACCGCACGGTGAGCGGCGCCGAGGACTACTGGATCCACTACCGCGTCGAGCGCGGCATCCTGTTCTTCCCGGACCACGACGAGCTCTACTGGAACGCGATCGGTGGCGAGGTGGAGGTCCCGGTCGAGCGCGCGAGCGCCGCCGTGTACCTGCCGGCCGGGGTCGCGCCCGCGGATCTCGAGGCGCTCTGCTTCACCGGGCCGCAGGGCGCGGTCGAGCAGGCGTGCACGGTGCGCCCGGGCGTGAGCGCCGTCCGCTTCGAGAGCGAGCGAAGGCTCGGCCCGCGCGAGGGGCTCTCCGTCGTGGTCGGCCTGCCGAAGGGCGTGATCCGCGAGCCGAGCGCTTCGGAGCGCTGGCTCGACCGCGCGCGCGACTACGTCTCC
>Ga0075326_1000210_pt1 | contig 12436 bp, 12 predicted proteins | sample MayberrySE_Catta_3_FD_120052 | JGI IMG/M metagenome (GOLD analysis project Ga0075326, IMG submission 120052) | Natural and restored wetland microbial communities from the San Francisco Bay, California, USA, that impact long-term carbon... | ecosystem: Environmental > Terrestrial > Soil >...
ACCGAGTTGCCTGGTCAGTTCAGTGGACGCTTCGATGTCCGTAAACATGATCGTGAGCACGTCAGGTCCCGGCCCTTCGGGCGCCGCCGCCCTGGTTGCGCTGACCCCGAGGAACCGTCGGACGCTTTCAAGAAAGACAGGCCAGGCCGGCTCGTTCTCAAGCAGGATGTGGTTCTCGCCCTCCAGCGGGACGAAGCGCGCATCTGGCAACATTGCCGCGAGACGGCGGCCTTCCTCGAACGGGACACGGCGTTCGTTTCGGGCGTGCAGCACGAGGGCCGGTGTGTGTACTTGCCCGATGAGATCCTCGACGTTCACTTGGTCAAACGCTTCCATGAACCGGACTGCGTTGTCCGGTGATGTTGACTCACGTTGAAGGTCGTTGAACCACAGCATTTGCTCCTGTGAGGCGCCCGGGATGAATCCCGATGTGAAAATCTGCCGGTACGAAGGATCGCTGCGGCCCCAGCCAAATCTCGTCAAGGTAAGGAGAGCCTCGCGCTCCTCGGCCAGCTCCTTGGTGTGGGGACGGTGAGCCCGTCCGCGCGCGTAGGTGCCGTAGAGGACTAGGTTGGTGACACGTTCGGGATAGCGAACAGCGTACGTCATCGCGACAGGGCCGCCCTGCGAGATGCCCAGCAGGGGAAACGACTCGAGCCCGAGCGCATCGACCACGGCCTCGAGGTCGCGCACCCAACCCTCGAACGAGAAGTCTTCGGGATCCCGCTCCGAGAGGCCGCAGCCGTGTTCGTCGTAACGGATCAGCGTGTGGTCGCGCGACAGCTCACGGAGCCAGTGGGACCAGACCGGGCTTTGCCAGTCGAACTCGAGGTGGCTGAGCCAGTTGGCGACCTTCACGAGCGGCGGGCCCTGCCCGGATACTGCGTACGCGATTTGCACGCCGTCTTCGGTCGTGCAAAATCGGATCTGCTGCTCGTCAGCTCCTGTCGGCCCTGCTACGTCCACGGTGCCGGGAGCTGGGGCGGGCGCGACTCTGCCGCCGTCAACCTCGACCTCGCCGGCGAAGCGATAGCCGCGTCCGCGGGCAGTCTGAATGTAGCGCTGCTCCGTACCGCTGTCGCCGAGGGCGCGGCGGACCTCTTTGACGCGCGTGGTGAGGGCGGTCTCACTGATGAACCGCTCCGGCCAGAGTCTGTCGATCAGCTCGTCCTTCGTGACAACCCGATCGCGATGTTCCACGAGGTACGTCAGGAGGTCGAACGCCTGGGGTTCGAGGGAGACGCGCTGCCCATCGTGCCTTAGCTCGAACAGGCCTGTGTCCACCTCAAAGCCGTCAAACCGATACATCATCGTGTCTCCGGTGGATTTGTGTTTATGGTACGCAGCCACGCGCGGGCATGTCCACCGACAACCTTCAGGGAATCTTCAGACAGGCATCGCGCGAACCCCAAGGAAGGCGGCTCTCACTCGCCTACGCTTCCAAATGGTGGCCGACATGGGTCGGCCGCAAGAGCAGGAGCAGCGACGTGAACCTCCAATCAACAGCTCGGACACAGACACCCCTTATCATCGTAGGCCTGGGCTTCCTCCTGGGTTCGTCGATTGTTTGGGTCAAGGTCCTGACCGGGTACATGACGCCGACGCAGATCGCCTCAACGCGGCTTGTGCTCGCTGCCGCCACGATGGTCGCACTGCTCGCCGTCAGACGCGAGTTGCGCAGGCCATGTTTCGCCACGGTGCGCGGAGCTGCGGTGCTGGGCGTGTTCGACAGCGCAGTACCCTACCTCTTGATGTCCTGGGGGGCAGGGCGAATCGACGCGGGTGTGGGCACGGTCCTCCTCGCCACGATGCCCCTGTTCACGACCGTCTTCGCCGTCGTGCTCGCGAAGGAGGAACAGATCTCTCCGGTAAAGATCGCTGCGCTCCTCGTCGGCTTCCTCGGCGTAATGGTCATCGCCGCGCCGAAGGGTCTGGACATCAGCAACGGATTCGAGCCGGCCCACGCGGCGTTCATCGGCGGCGCGGTCACGCTGAGCGCCTCGACGGTCTACGGCCGGGCGCTCCTCAAGGAGGCGCCGGCCCTGGAGCTGAGCGCCTGGAAGCTCATCGCCGCAAGTGCCGTCGTGCTTCCAATCATGTTCCTCGTCGACGGGGCCCCGGACACCGCAGCGCTCAGCGCGCGCCCGCTCGCCGCGATGATCTTCGTCGGGGTCGTCTCGACCGGCCTCGCCCGCATGGCCTACCTCTGGGCGAGCGGCGTGATCGGCAGCAGCACCGTTTCGACGGTGACCTACGTAATGCCTGCGGCTGGGCTCACCATGGCCTGGCTCGTCCTCGGCGAACAGCCTGCTCCGACGACGATCGCCGGGTTGGCGTTGATCTTCGTGAGCATCGCAGGCGTCATGCCGGCGACCCCTGCGGTGGTTCGCGCGAGAACAAGGCACTTGTGGCCAGCCGTTCGGAGTCGGCGTGTCGAGCAGCCAGGGGCCGCGTCAACGCTGAACGCTTGAGGTGGCAGGGTTGCTTCGCTAGGCTTGTCCCACTACCAGCAACGTAAGGAGCACCGCCCGATGACGACCGAATCCCCGCCGCGCACGCATGCCGCGAACAAGCCCCGAAGCTGGCAGGTAACGGAGGGGGCCGAACGCGCCCCGAACCGGTCCTACTTCTATGCCATGGGGCTCACCGACGACGACCTCAAGAAGCCGCTTGTCGCGGTCGGGCACGCGGGGAACGAGGCGATGCCGTGCAACATCCACCTCGGCGGCCTCGCGCAGCATGTGAAAGCCGGCGTCTCAGAGGCGGGCGGCACGCCACGCGAGTTCGCGACCATCGCAGTGGGCGACGGCATGGCCATGGGCCACGAGGGCATGAAGGCGTCGCTCGTCAGTCGCGAGATCATTGCGGACTCAGCGGAGGTGATGATGCTGGCCCACGCCTACGACGGCATGGTCGGCATCGCGGGCTGCGATAAGAGCCTGCCGGGCATGATGATGGCGCTGGCACGCGTCAACCTGCCGGGCATCTTCCTCTACGGCGGCACGATCCTGCCGGGCAAGTTCCACGGCAAGGACGTGACCGTTCAGGCTGTCTTCGAGGGTGTGGGTGCGCACAGCGCCGGCAACATGACCGACGAAGAGCTGAACGAGCTCGAGCATGTGGCCTGCCCGACGGCTGGCTCCTGCGGGGGCATGTTCACCGCGAACACCATGGCGGCTGTCAGCGAGGGGCTCGGGATCGCGTTGCCGGGCAGCGGCTCAATCCCGGCCGTCGATCCCGGCCGTCCCGAGATCTGCAAACGCACGGGCGATGCGGCGCTCATGCTCCTCGAGCGCAACATCCGGCCGCGCGACATCCTCACGCGCGAAGCATTCGAGAACGGCATGGCGACCGCCGTCGCACTCGGCGGCTCGACCAACGCCGTCCTTCACCTGCTCGCCATCGCGCGCGAGGCCGAGGTCGCCCTGACCATCGACGACCTTGAGGCCGTGTGCGAGCGCACGCCGCACATCGGCGACATGACTCCGGGCGGCAACTACGTCATGGCCGACTTGCATCGCGTTGGCGGCGTGCAGATTGTGCTCAAGGAGCTGCTGAAGCACGGCCTACTCCACGGCGATGCCCTTACCGTGACCGCCCAGACCATGGCCGAGAACCTCGAGAGCGCGGGCGAGCCCGACGGCCAGATCGTCCACACGGTCGACCACGCGCTCTCGGGTGGCAGCACGATTGTCGTCCTGCGCGGGAACCTCGCGCCGGAGGGCGCTGTGGCCAAAGTCGCGAGTGTCCAGACGCTGCAGCGCCGCGGGCCTGCCCGGGTGTTCAACGGCGAGGAGGCCTGCTTCGAGGCCATCGATCACAGAGAGATTAAGGCAGGCGACATCGTCGTTATCCGCTACGAAGGCCCGAAGGGGGGGCCGGGCATGCGCGAGATGCTCGCCGTGACAGCCGCACTCGTCGGGCAGGGCCTGGGCGACGAGGTCGCTATGGTGACCGACGGCCGCTTCTCGGGCGCGACGCGCGGCCTCATGGTCGGGCACGTCGCGCCGGAGGCGTACGTCGGCGGGCCGATCGCGATCATCGAGGACGGCGACGAGATCACCGTCGACGCCGTCAACCGGACGCTCGAGCTTCACGTCGACGCCGACGAAATCACGCGCCGACTCGCAACGTGGACGCCGCCGGCTCCCAACTACGAACGCGGCGCGCTCGCGAAGTACGCCCACCTCGTCTCATCAGCGTCTGAGGGGGCCGTCTGCGGCTAGCGTGGCCCAGTCCCACTACATCACCGCACCGTCGTTGGTCCCGTCGTAGATTACGACCCAGCATGGACCGAGACCTTCCAGCGTGAGCGAGAGTTGATTGCTCGCGCGCTCGCCGGTCTCGCCGTGGCGATCGAGCACGTTCGGCAACACCGCCGTGCCCTGCCTCGTCGCGAAGCCGAACATCGACATCATGGTCGGCGTTGAGGAGATCTCGATCGGCGAGCGCTGTGTCGAACCGCTCGACGACGCAGGCTACGAGTTTCGCTGAGACGCAGGCTTCCCGGATCACTTCTTCTGGCGCAAGGGCAACCCGCGACTCGCCAACATCCACATGGTCGAGCAGGACAGCGAGTTCTGGCGCGACCACATCGCCTTCCGCGACGCCCTGCGCACCTCGCCCGACCTTGCTCGCGAATACGGAGTGCTCAAACGACGTCTGGCAATCGCCTTCCAGGACAACAAATTTGGCTACAACAGGGCCAAGGAGCCGTTCATTCTCAGGGCATTAGGAGTGCGCTAGGAGCGGATCGGCCCTTTACAGGCCCGTCAATCCTGTACTACTATCGCGCTATAGAAGGAAGGAGTGGTCTCATGGCATACCCGGCCACGTTCGACATCCAGAAGCCCCCGGAGGAATTCGATAGGGCGCAGATCGTCTTGCGTCTCATTATTGCCTTTCTCATCATGTGGCTCGCGAGCTGGTTGGCAGGAGCCGCGTATTGGGTGCTTCCTATTCTGGCTGCAGTCATGATCTCGCAGAAGGGGCCCGAGCAATATCTGGCGGAGGCCCAAACCGGGCCTGTCCGATGGATCCGCTACCTCATGGGCTTCTATACGTACATTGCCCTCGGCAGCGACAAGCTTCCTCTCGATGATCCGGATAGCGTCGACTTCAATGTGTCGACCACTGGCAGGCCGACTGTAGGCTCGGCCCTGCTTCGGATCATCCTTGCGATTCCCCACGCCATCGTGCTGGGTCTCCTCGGTATCGCGTTCTTCTTCATCTGGATCATAGCCGCCATCTCTATTCTTGTGAGCGGCAGCTATCCGGATTGGGCGTTCGATTTCATTCGCGGTTATCTGCGTTGGAACGCCCGCGTGCTGGCCTACATGGCGGCGCTGGTCGACGAGTATCCGCCGTTCTCGTTCGAGAACGGCGGTGCGATGGCTCCGGCCACGCAGGCGCCGGCGGCCACGCCTCCGGCGTCTACGCCTCAGCCGCCACCAGGGGATGACGGGCCGGGAGGCAGTTCGGAGGGCTAATCCGGAAGCCTGGCGCCCGCCTTACGCAGCGCGGTCTGAAGCTCTGCGAAAGGCAGGTCCGCAGGCGGAACGTCTCCGGCGAGCGAGAGCGCGCTTGCGATGCCGGCCGCCTCGCCGGTCGCGAAGCAGGCCGGGATCTCTTTCGTCGCGTGGTGCGCCCGATGGTCGACGCTGATGCAGCGCCCGGCCGCGAGGAGATTGGATGTGCTTTGTGGCAACAGGCTCCGATACGGGATCTGGTAGGTACAGTCGTACTTCGTCCAGTGGCCGGTGACGGCGATCACATCGTCCATTGGCTGGTCGAGGTCTTCACGCCGCAGGACGTAGCGGCCCACGAGTCGCCGTGACTCCGTGATGCCGAGCGTCAAAGCCATGTCGGTCAGGTAGGCGTCCTTGAACGCGGGTACCTGCTCGCGCAGACGCGCGACCTCCTCCATCACCATGCGCCGGCACTCGATCTCCGCGTGCGTGAGGTCGTCGGGGTTTGTCGCGTCGATGCGCCGGTCGATGCGCTCGGCGGCGCCCCAGGGCATCAGCGCCTGCCCCGCCATGACGGTGCGAAAGCCACGCGCTTGGGCGATCGCTTCAGGGTCGTCGATGCCAGCCATCCGGAACCACAACCACGGATGCACCTCCTCGAGCTCGAACGGCTCGCCCGCGAGGACGAAGAGGTCGCCATCGCCTGTCGTGTCGATGACCCGGTCACAAGCGATCGCTTCGCGTCCGGCCTTCGACGTGAAGACGACATGCGTGATCCGGTCCCCGTCACTCGCGATGTCCGTCGCCCAACGGTGGTACATGAGGCGGACGCCGGCCTCGCCTGCCCACTCGTTCGCGACGAACTTGAACTCCTCAGGGTCGTAGGCGACTGAGTAGCGCACCTTATGCGGCGCGGAGCCCCAGACGAGCCCCCAGCGCCGGTACTGCTCGACGAGGTCTTCGCTGGGGTCGCCCCATTCATGCTCCGGCGGATAGAGACAGGCCCCGCGCGATTCGAGGCGCTCGACAAGCTCCTGGCACTGTCCAGCAACAACTTGTTTGCCGGCTCCGTCGTCGAGCGTGAGCAGGAGGACGATCAGCCCACCCGACGCCAGGCCACCCAGGTAGCCGTAGCGCTCGACGAGGATGACATCGGCGCCCTGGCGTCGAGCCGCGATCGCAGCCGATAATCCAGCGGAGCCACCGCCAACGACCAGGACATCGCACTGCGCGATCACGGGGACCTGCTGCTCGGGAAGGGAGATGGTGTCCGACGACGCGGGCATAGCCGCTAGGCGGGCCGCGCGACGCCGTAGATCTCTGGCGTGCCGGACGCCGCGCGAAACGTCTCGATCCACTCGATGTCGAACCCGGCGTCCTCGATCGCCTGGCGCGTGCGACGGTTTGGATAGCAGCCCGCTCCGCACCAGCGCCAGACCGGCGTGACCAGGTCTTGCGCGGTGCCCCAGAAGCGGCTCTCATCGTTCCGCACGTGCTCCCAGAATCGGAACGTGCCGTTCGGACGCAGCACGCGCCGGATCTCTGAGAACGACTTCGCCTGGTCGCTCACGCTGCAGAACACGAGACTCGCGACCACGTGGTCGAACGAGCCGTTCTCGAATGGCAGGTCCTCGGCGGCAGCCTGCCGGAGCTGGATATTGACGTTGCCGACCTCTGCCAGGCGCTTGTGAGCCCGTTCGATCATGTACGGGTCGGGCTCGATAGCTATCACCTGCGCGTCCTCCGCGAAGTATGCGAAGCTCGCGCCGGTGCCGGCGCCGACCTCGAGCACGTCACCTCGAGCCTCGCCCATGATCTTCGGCCGGATCTGCGTACCATCACGCTTCTCCATGGGCGCGCCAATGCGGTCCCACATCGCCGCGAACCACCGGTGGCCGTGCTGCTGGGTCCGTGCCATGGCTGGAGTGTATCAGCTACATCAAACCGACGAGCGAATACCCGCCGTCGACGACGATCACGTGCCCGACGATCATCGATGCGTGCGGCCCGGCCAGGAACGCGACAGCGTCCGCGACCTCTTCCGGCTTCACAAGCCGGCCCGCCGGCGCGACCTCCCGGTAGCGCGTGAGCAGGTCTTCGTCGAGCATGCGGATTCCGTCGCTGCCGTCCACGAGCCCGGACGACACGCCGTTCACGCGGATCCCGCGCGGCGCGAGCTCGACGGCGAGATACGTCGTCAGCGACGCAAGCGCGCCCTTCGAGACCCCGACGGGCGCGTAGCGCGGCATGTAGCGCTCGGCGCCGGGGCTGAGCAGATTCACGATCGCGCCCTCGTCCCCCATGAGCCGCGCCGCCTCCTGCGAGCAGAACCACGGGCCGAAGAGGTTCACATCGAGGGAGTGCTTGAGGTGCTTGGGCATCGAGTCAACCGCGCCGCGCGGCCGCTCAAGGCCGCGGGCTGCGCTGTTCACGAGCACGTCCAGCCGGCCGAAGCGCTCCCCGACCTCCTTGAAGAACGCGACGATCTGATCGCGATCGCCCATGTCCGCCTGCACTGGCTCGGCCTGAACGCCGAGCGCCGCCGCCTCGCGCACCGTCGCCTCTGCGTCCTCCGCGCTGCGCGAGTAGTTGACGACGACGTCCGCGCCGAGCTCGGCGAACTTCAGCACGCAGGCGCGGCCGATCCCGCGGCTGCCGCCCGTGACGACAGCAACCTTGCCAGCAAACGGCTTCTGGGAATCAGGCATCGAACGCAGTATGGGAGCTTGTTCTGAGACCCGCAAGCTTAGGTTGGCACTCGGTGCTAAGCTGCGAACCATGGAACTAGAGGGACGTGTCGCGCTGGTGACCGGGGCCTCAGGGCGCGGGATGGGGCGGAGCATCGCGCTCACGCTCGCCCGCGAAGGCGCGGACATCGTCGTCAATTATCAGAAGCGGGAGGAACGCGCCCGGCAGGTCGCTGACGCGATCGAGTCTTTCGGACGGCGCGCCTACGCACACCAGGCCGACGCGAGCGACCCCGAAGCCGTCGCCAGCATGGTCCGCGCCGCCGAAAGCGAGCTCGGAAAAGTCGACATCGCCGTCGCGAGCGCGGGGGCGCTGTGGCAGCCGCGCGACTTTGTCGACATCGAGCCAGACTACTGGCGCGAGGTCATGGCCGAGGAGATCGACGCGGCCTACGCGCTGATCCGCTCGACGCTGCCGGGCATGCGAGAGCGCGGCTGGGGCCGCATCGTGCTGGTCGGTGGCCTCGACGCCGACGCCTGGCGCTTCGGCCCGCCGGATGCGCCCTTCGACTACCCGCTGGGCAAGGCCGCGCGGCACTGGCTGGCGCGCACGCTTGGTCCCCGCGAGCGCAAACACGGCGTCACAATCAACGCCGTCGCGCCTGGGCCAATCGAACGCATCGAACTTGACGAGGCGCTGAGCCTCGTCAAGGACGGCCCCTCGGGCGACCTGACACCGCAGCACGTCGCAGAGATCGTCGCGCACCTCTGCTCAAGGGAGGCCGGTCTCATCACGGGCGCGGTGATTCCGGTTCGCGGGAGCAAGGAGGTCTAGCGTGGCTCCATGTGCGACCGCCTCGGCACGAACGCGTGCTATCGGAACAAGTCCCGTTCGGGATCGCGCAGCAGTTCGTCCGCGGAGCCGGCGCCTTCAGAGTACGCGTACCCTTTGATGACGGCGACCGGCGTGCGGTCGAGTTTGCCGTGCGCCAGCTCTGACGCGGCGGCGAGCTCGTCCGCGACGGCCATCTGCGTCACCTTGATCTCGTAGCCGGCCGGGTCGACCTCGCCGGCGTAGTCGCGGACCGGGAGCATGCCGGCGACGCCGATCGCGAAGTTGACGTGGCCTTCGCGCCACGGCCGGCCGAAGGTGTCGGTGATGATTACGGCCGGCGACACGCCCGTCGCCTCCTCGATCTTCGCGCGCACCTCGTCCGCCGAGCCGTCCGGGTCCACCGGCAGGAGCGTGACGGTGCCGATCGTCTCGACGTTTGACGCGTCCACGCCCGCGTTCGCGCAGATCAGGCCGTGCTTCGTCTCGCAGATCATGACGCCGTGGTCCATGCGCACGATGCGCGCGCTCTCGCGCAACACGGTCTCGACCACGCGGGCGTCCTTCTCCCACTGCTCCGCGATCTCGGTCGCGAACGCGCCCGGCTCGACGTCGTCGAGGTCGACGATCCGGCCCTCGGCCTTCGAGACGACCTTCTGCGTGATGACGACGATGTCGGACGGCTCGAACTCGACGCCCTGGTTCGATGCCGCCTCGAGAATCAAGGCCGCGAGGTCGTCGCCGGGACGCACCTCCGGTATGCCGTCGAGACCGATGATGCGGACCTCGGTCACGAGAGGCCCGCGATCCGCACGCCTGTGGTTCTCTTGTAGTTCTTGTTGACCGAGACGAGTAGCGCTGTGATCGCCTCCACGTAGGCGGAGTTCGCCAGCGCCCCGCCGTCGACCGCGCGGATGCCGGCGATCTCCTCGGCAAGAGACATAACGGTCTTCTTCGCGTCCTCGTCGTCGGCGCAGACGATGACGTCCTGATCGAGCGGAGAGCCGTCTTTCCAGAGCTTGCTCGCGCCGAGGTTCTGGAACGCGCCGACTACCTTCGCGTCCGGCAAGAGCGCCTGCGCCTGCCCGGCCGCGGAGCCTTCGTCGAGGCGCACGATCGACGCCCTGCCGCCGCCGAACTCCATCGGCACGATCGTGCTGACGACGACCTTGCCCTTCGCGTGCTGGTTGAGGTCCGGGAGCGACGCGGGCTGCGCCGTGTGCGGCACCGTCAGCACGATGAGCTCGGCCTCACGGGCGGCATCGCCGTTCTCGAGGCCGCGGACCGTCGCGCCGGACGCGTGCCCGGCGACCTCCACTGCGGCCTCCGCAGCGCGGTCGGCCTTCCGCGAGCCGATCGCGATCTCGTGGCCGGCCAACGCGAAACGATACGCAAGACCTTTCCCTTCCGGCCCGGTGCCTCCGATAAACGCGATCTTCATTCTGCCCATCTTAACAGCGGTCTGAAGACGAGGCTACGCTCCGCATCTACAGCGTGTCGAGCCAGCCCAATGGGTCGTCCCAACGAACGTCGCCTTGTAGGCCACCAGGTCTGCCGCGCCACGGCGTCTCGACTCCGACGCCACCGAGCCAGCGCGGGCGGCTCGATCCCCAGCGGCCGCGATACCGAAGCCACCACCACGCTTCCATGTCGACCGGGTTATCCACGTCGCCCGGCATCTCATAGAGCTCTGGCGCAGCGCGCACGCCGACCGGCGCTCCGCTTCGCAGTTCTGGATCGGCTGGAGGCCGGTCAACAGCTCCGACTAACTTGACGATCAGGCGCAAAACGGCATTCCATATCGGCTCGACCAACCAGGGCAGTCGTGTGACGAAGCGGATGTCGGCCGGGTAGCCCGCGGGATTGAACGCGAAATGACCTGCGTGAGACCCGCGCGAGACATAGACCACCGGATGGCCGTCGTGCTGTTGTACCTCGGGCCATGGCAGGACAGTGCCGGTGAAGTGCCCCGACAGACCTACGCGCTTCGCCGTGCCGCCGGCATCGGCTTCGATCGTTACCGTCTCCCAGTCACCTTCATGGTTATTCCAGAAATCGTTGTACAGATAGAGGTACCAGTACTGCAGCGCGATCGAGCCGCACCGGCCGGGCACCGCCCTCGCGTACGTGGCGCAGTTGTACCCGCTATCACCTCCTTCTCGCAGGAGATCGCCGTAGACCTGCCACGCCTGCTCCTCGTTCTGTGACTCGATGTCGGCAACGTCCAGCTCCCATGAGCGCGTGTCGCCGGGATCCGCCACTTGGGCCACCCGCCGTTTGAGGTCGCTGATGCCGTCGCGGTGCAGGCCCTGCCAGCGTCGCAGAACGCGCCCGGGCTCGACACCGGGTAGTGTCGTGCGGAGGTGAGACCGGGCGAGGAAGAACTCCGCCGGGCACGGATGATAGTCGCCCCAGCCGTTCGCGTCCGCCTCCTTTGCGCCCGGCCTGGCCGCTTCAGGATCCTGAGGAAACATGATCAGGATCGGGTTGTACCGCTCGAGAAGTTCTCGCGTCGTCGCCATCTTGCGGCCTCCTGCCAGCACGCCGGGATTCGCCGGTGAGCGCTGTTCTAGCACGAACGCGACTCGTGTCGCAACGAGCGCGCGCTGCCAGCGGGTACAATGGGCGCCGATGGCAGCGATCTACTCGTTCTCGGACGCCGACCGGCGGCTGACGCCGCTCGACGCGAAGCCAGACCGGCCGCTGCGCTGGGCTGCGTGGCGTCCCGACGGCAGAGCGTGCCTGTTCGTCGGCAACCGCGGCAGCGCCGTGCTGTACGCGAACGATCGATTCGAGCCGGTCGACACCGGCACGAAGCAGAACCTACGCGGGGCCGCGTTCTCGCCCGACGGCCGCGAGGCGCTGTTGGTTGGCAATCGCGGCACCGTGTTGCTGTGGAGCGGCGCCTCCATGCGCCTGCTCCCGTCGCCCTCGACCGAGAACCTGCGCCGCGTGGCCTGGCACCCCAACGGCGACTATGCGCTTGTCGCCGGCAACGCCGGGACGGTCCTGCGCTACGACGCTTCGTCCTCCGCGCTCACGCCTGTTCCCGGCGATCGCGCCCACACACTGCGGGCGATCGCGTTCCGGCTCGACGGCGCCTACGCGTTGGTCGGCGCGTACGCGAGCACGTGGGCGGGCTACCCGCGGCCGCACGCGCTCTACAAATGCGACGGCCGCTACCTGCAGGCGCTCCTCACCAGCGACAGCGAGGACGACTTCGTCGCGGTGGACTGGCACCCCGACGGCAAGCGGGCCCTCATCGCCGGTTACGCCTACGATCCCTCGACGCCGCGCAACCGCCGCGGCGCGAGCGCCGTGAACAAGCTCGTCGTCTACGACGGCGCGGGCTTCTCGTATCAGCAGGTCGAGGCGTCGACGTCGCTGTTGGGCGCGGCCTGGCACCCCGGGGGCGACTACGCGCTCCTCTGCGGCGAGGGCGGCGCGCT
>Ga0075326_1000211_pt1 | contig 12425 bp, 9 predicted proteins | sample MayberrySE_Catta_3_FD_120052 | JGI IMG/M metagenome (GOLD analysis project Ga0075326, IMG submission 120052) | Natural and restored wetland microbial communities from the San Francisco Bay, California, USA, that impact long-term carbon... | ecosystem: Environmental > Terrestrial > Soil > Wetlands...
CGCAGCTCGCCCGTGCCCTCGCAGTTGGTGCAACGCTCCGGCTCCGAGCCCGACTCAGCTCGATGTCCGTTGCAGGTCGAACAGAGCTCGTAGCCGTCGACGGAGATGGTCTTGCTTGTGCCGAACGCCGCCTCCTCGAGCGTGATCCGCACGCTCGTGCGCAGGTCGGCGCCGCGACGCGGGCCACCGCGACGGGCGGTACTGCCGCCGAAGAACGCGTCGAAGATGTCGCCGAAGCCGCTGAAACCGAAGCCCTCGAAGCCGCGCGCCCCGCCGAACGCCGATTGCGGGCCTGCGTGACCGAAGCGGTCGTACATGGCGCGCTTCTCCTGGTCGGAGAGGACCTCGTAGGCTTCGTTGACGGCCTTGAACTGCTCCGCGGCGTCGTGGCCGTTGTTCCGGTCGGGGTGGTATTGCATCGCCAGCTTCCGGAAGGCGCGCTTGACCTCCTCCGGCGTGGCGTTCCGGGGAATACCTAGTACCTCGTAGTAGTCTCGTTTCGTTGCTGGCACTGTTCCTCGCTTTGGTTGTCTAACGTAGTGTTCGGCCTAACGTTCCATTGTAGCAGCGACGCCCCGATATCTGTACAAGGCGTTGACAACGCCGGGGGGGGGTATAGTAGGCTGAAGGCGCTCGGCCGTGGCGAAGGGAGGCCTGCCATGAGCAGACGGCTGGCAGCAGCACTTATCGGCGGAGTTGCGGCGATTGGGGCGCTCAGCGGCTTGCTCGTCGCCTGCGACAACGACGGCACCTCCTCGACTGATGGGGCTTCCGCCGTGCCTTCTTCTGCCATCGATTCGGCTGAGACGATGGAGCCGGCGAATGAGGCAGAGGAGGACCGCACGGATTGTCCGGACGACTGGGAGGTCTACGCCGATTCGGATGGCCGCTTCTCTATTTGCTATCCGCCCGCGGTGGACTCTGTTGTCTCTCCGCCAGACGCGGATCAGAGTCCTGCACTTGAGCTGACCGTGGAACCTGGCGTATCCCTGACGATTTACTCCCGGCCCGTCAGCTATTTCACCGAAGAGTCCGGACTCACGCCTTGCGAGGTAGCTCCAGCATGGGAAGACGCCGAGGAAACCGAAGTTGAACTAGCAGGTATGTTGGTTCCCGTTTGTCGTGGATTCGAAACACTGCTCAGCGAAGACAGTCCTCCAATCGTCGCCACCTTCGCCGAACTCCCGGCTGAGGAATCCGGCTACGTCAACGTCTTCACTGCGGAGAGCCAAAGCCCCGATTCCGAATCCAGTCGAGCGTTGCTCACGGAGATCCTGGACACGCTGTCCGTAGCGCCCGTGTAGCAGCCCGGCCTACGCATTCGTTGCCTAGAAGATGGCCTCGCCGGCGACCTGGAGCGCCAGACCGGTGACGAAGAGTATGCCGTAGCGGCGGTTGTGGATAAAGGCAGCGCCGACGAACCAAAGCGGCCAGCCTTTGTAGTTCGTCGGCGGCGCAGCGGGCTTGGGGAGGCTGTACCAGCGCAGCATGAGGAGCAGCAAAGGAAGCGCGCCGGCGACGAGCAGGACGGCAGGCATCTGCTGCCAGAGCACGAGCGCCGCGACGGACACGTACATTCCCACTGCCATGACTTGCGTGGCGAGGCGCGCCTGTTCCTCGCCGAGGAGCATCGGCAGCGTGAAGATGCGCTTGCTCGTGTCGAACTCCATCTTGTCGAGGTGCTTGCCCATCAGCACCGTCGTCACGCCGAGCGCGTACGGGAACGACGCGAGGATCACCCAGCCCGGGAGCTCGCCGGCCATGACGTAATACGTGCCGCCGATCATGAGCGGTCCCCAGATGACGAAGACCGCGATCTCGCCCAGGCCGAAGTACTTCAACGGGACCGGCCCGCCGGAGTACAGCATCAGCAGGAACGCGCCACTGAGCGCGAAGATGAGGACACCGGGACCCGATTCGACGGTGAGATAGATGCCGATAGCCGTTGTGATCGCCAGGATCGCGACCGTAATCATCGCAAATGAGCGTATGTCAGTCGAGGCTTCCGTCAGCGGGTGCGGACTGTAGTTGGCGCGCGGGGACTCAGGGCTGTCGGTGCCCCGCTGGTAGTCCCAGAAGTCATTCACGAGGTTGCTGGCCGTGTGCGCGAGAACGAGCCCCAGGGCCGTGAGCAGGAAGAGCGGCCAATCGAAGACGTCGGCCCGGGCTGCGAGCAACCCGCCGATCACGGCTGACGTGGCCGTCATGACGACGACAGAGACGCGCGAGAGGTACAGCCAGCGCGTTACGGGGTCAACCAGCGCTAGGTCGACCGGCGGGTTGACAGTGTAGAGCGCCTGCATCCAGAGGCGCGGTGTCGACATCTGGGTTGCTGTGGCCATCGCCTCGATATCATAGCGAAACGCGGGCGGATAACGCAGAACGACGTCCTGTCGGGAGTGACCGATCCACGCTTGCCCGCGTGTCTCGCACGTGCCACACTCCGCATTACTATGCTCAAGACCCATCACTGCGGCGACCTGCGGAAGGAGCACGCTGGCCAGGAGGTCACTGTGGCGGGGTGGGTGCACCGGCGCCGCGATCACGGCGGGCTCATCTTCCTCGACCTGCGGGACAGCAGAGGCCTCGTGCAGGTGGTCTTCCACCCTGAGAGCGCGCCCGAGGCGCACGGCGTGGCCGGCGGCGTCCGACACGAGTTCGTCGTCGCAGTTACAGGCGAGGTCTCGCCCCGCAAGGACGGCACCGAGAACCCGGACCTGCCGACCGGCGAGATCGAGATCATTGCGAGCAAGGTCGAGGTGCTGAACGAGGCCAAGACGCCGCCGTTCCCGATCAACGAAGAGACCGAGGTCGAGGAGCTGCTGAGGCTGAAGCATCGTTACCTCGACCTGAGACGCGAGCGTATGCGGAAGAACTTGCGCATCCGGGACCAGGCGACCGCGTTCATCCGCAACTTCCTCCACGAGCGCGACTTCATCGAGGTCGAGACGCCGATCCTGACGAACAGCACACCCGAGGGCGCGCGAGACTACCTTGTGCCCGCGCGTCAGCATCCGGGCACGTTCTACGCGCTCCCGCAGTCGCCGCAGCAGTACAAACAGCTCTTGATGGTGGCCGGTATCGAGCGCTACTTCCAGATCGCGCGCTGCGCCCGCGACGAGGACCAGCGCGCCGACCGCCAGCCCGACTTCACGCAGCTCGACTTCGAGATGGCATTTGCGGATGAAGAGGACGTGATGTCGCTGACCGAGGAGCTGTTTTCGGCGCTGGCTGCGCACGTTCGCCCCGACCTGAAAATCATATCGCCGTTCCCGCGCATCACGTTCGAGGAGGCGATGCGGCGCTTCGGCAGCGACAAGCCGGACCTGCGGTACGGGCTGGAGCTCTACAACCTCGACGACGTCGCCGGCTCGTCCGAGTTCGGTGTCTTCCGCAGCGCGATCGAGACCGGCGGTACGGTTGAGGGCATCTGCGTGCCGGGTGGCACCGAGTTCTCGCGCAAGGAGATCGACTCGCTGACGTCGTTCGTGCAGGGACTCGGCGCGAAGGGGCTGGTGTCTATCGGCCTTCTCGGCACGCCCGCGGCACTCGGCGAGGACGACGTGCGGTCACCGGTCGCGAAGTACCTTTCGCCGGAGCTGGTCGAGACCGCGGCCAAGCGTGCCGGGGCCAAGCAGGGTGACCTGCTGCTGCTCGTCGCCGGCGAGGGCGGCAAGGGCAAGACCGAGCCTGGCTCGTCGAACCGCGTGAAGCCCGCGCTCGACGGCCTGCGCCGTGAGATCGCGGTGCGGCTCGGTCTGGCAGACGATGGCATCCTTCACTATGCGTTCATCACCGAGTTTCCGCTGGTCGAGTGGGACGAGGACGTCGAGCGCTGGGACGCCCTGCACCACCTGTTCACGGCGCCCATGGTCGAGGACATGAAGTACTTCGAGAGCGACCCCGCCATGGTCCGCAGCCGGGCCTACGACGTCACCTGCAACGGCACGGAGATTGGCAGCGGAAGCGTCCGGATTCACGAACGGGTTGTGCAGGAGCGCGTGCTGCGGCTGCTCGGCGTGAGCGACGACGTGGCCCAGCGGCGGTTCGGCCACATGCTGGAGGCGTTCGAGTACGGCGCTCCGCCGCACGCGGGCTTCGCGCCCGGGATCGACCGCCTGGTGGCGCAACTCGCGAGCGAAGATGACATCCGTGAGGTGATCGCGTTTCCGAAGACCAAGAGCGGCATGGAGCCGCTGACGGGAGCGCCGTCTGTCGTGGAGCAGGAGCAGCTCGACGTGCTCGGCATCAAGCTGGTGGAGCAGCCGGAAGCGTAGGCGCGTCCATGGCCGGACGGCTTGTCGAGGCCGAGCCCGCGCGTGATGACCCTGCCGACGCTCTGACCCTCCGGGGTACGCGCGTACCCTCGCTGGCCCTGCTCGCCATCGTCGTGGTCGCGACAATCGCCGCTCAGGCGCCGGTGCTCAGCCACTACTTCTTCGGCGATGACTTCGTCCCGCTGGCCGACGTGGGGTCGCGCGGCACCGGCGAGTACCTGAAGGACCTCTTCCTGCTCGACGACATCACGCCGAACTGGCGCTTCCTCACGGGTGTGTTTTATCTGGTCTGGTTCGAGGCGTTCGGGACGAACGCCCTGCCGTATCTGGCGACGGCGGTTGCGTTCCACGCCGGCGCGGCCGCGCTCGTCTTCCACTTCGTGCGACGCGGATCGGGATCGGTCGCCGCTGCGTTGGTCGCGGGCCTCGTCTTCGGCCTCACGCCAGCCTCAGTGCCGACGGTCGGGCAGGTGACCGCGATCAATAACGTCTTCGGCGGCTTCTTCGTGATGCTGTCTATCGTGCTCGTGTACGAGTCGTTCGAGCGAAGCCCGCGCGTCGTGTGGGCTGTAGGGTCCGTCCTCGCGTTCGCGACGGCGATCGCCGCCAATGAGTCGGTGGCCGTGCTGGCCATCGTGCCTGCGCTCGTCGCGTTCTGGCGGGCGTACCAACGGGACGGCGCGGATTGGCTTCGCGCAGGGGCTCTTTACGCGGCGCCGTTCGCGATCCTGGGATTGGCGGCGCTCATCGGCTTCGGCGCCGCCTGCGAGTGCACCGAGGCTGCCGACGACCGCCTCTACGGCACGGGGGACCATGTGGTCGACAACGTCTTCATCTTCACGGGACGGCTCCTCTATCCGGTCGGTCTGGAGCCGCTGGGTGACGTTGGCACGACGCATCTCCTCGCCGGGATCGCGCTCATCGGGGTGGCCGCGTACGCCTTCATCGCTGGCCCGACGTTCACGCGTATCGCGGTCGTCTTCCTCGTGCTCGCGCTCGTACCGTATATCCCGCTGAAGCTATGGTCGGCCCCACGGTACGTCTACGTCGCCTCGATCCCGTTCGCGATGCTCGCGGGCATCCTGCTCGTAGACATTGCCGGGCGGGTCCGATCGTTGTCGCCTGTTCTCCCGGCGGTAGTATCGACGCTGGCGATCGGCGCGCTCGGCCTCTTCGTCTGGCAGACGTGGAGCCAGAACGAGGAGTTCGACGACAAGACTCGACCGTGGCAGGCGCTGGTCGAGGGCGTAGAGGAGGCGTTGCCGAACGTGCCGGCCCAAAGCACAGTCTACGTCGTCGGGTCGTCCCTGGACGATCCACTCCTCCAGTGCGTCGTGATGCCATCCTTGGGAGAGGTGGTCTGGGGCGAGACGAAGTTGTTCACGTTTCCGCGTGGGGATGAGACGTACCGGCTCCGTCCGGCCTACTCGGTGTTCCTCCTGGAGGAGACCGAACGTGGTTTCAACCTCGAAGACGTTCCCGTAGCGGGGCTTGGCGACGAAGGTGCAACACTCCTCCCACACGTCCCGCCGGAGGCCGAAGGCAACCTCTGCGTCGAGGAAATACCGGCCTTCGAACCCTAGCTCGACCCACCGATCCACCTGGGCTAGTATGGACTCGATCCAGGGAGGGAGGACGACTCAGAGCAAGGGAGGCGCATCAATGACATCGCCGCAGGACTGGCAAGGACGCAAGCTCACACGCAGGGGCCTCCTCCGCGCGGCAGGAGCGGCGACCGTAGGCGGCGCGGCACTGGCTGTCGGCGCCGCTTGCGACGACGACAATGGTGACGAAGCTGCTGCCGCCGTCACGGGTACGCCCGGGCAGAGCAACGTGGTCCTCGGGCCCGTCGATCAGCAGCGCCAGCGCCGCACGCGCACCGGACTGACCGGCTACGACCCGGACAAGGCGTTCGAAGGCTACACGCTGTACGCGCCCTTCCAGAGCGCGACCGCGTTCGTTGTGGACATGATGGGCGAGGTCGTGCACACGTGGACCCTCACCGAGGATCCTCGCACCCTGCACATCTTCAGCGTTTCGCTGCTCGATAACGGCAATCTGTTCGCGGCGATGCACGAGCCCGGGGAGGATGCGCCGCCGTTCGTGTTCAAGGGTGGCCGGCTGATGGAGGTCGCCTGGGACGGCGACATCGTCTGGCAGTACGCCGACGAGGACCAGCACCACGACGCCCGCGTGATGCCGAACGGCAACATCCTCTCGCTGCGGGCCGAGCAAGTGCCAGCCGAACTGGTCGACCGCATCCCCGGTGGCCAGCCCGCCGAGGAGCAGGATTTTGCGATGTGGACGGACTACGTCGCCGAGGTGACGCGCGATGGCGAGGTCGTCTGGGAGTGGCACTGCCACGAGCATATGGCGCCGGAAGACTACCCGATCAATCCGCAGGACGCTCGTAACGAGTGGACGCACGCGAACTCCATCGACCCGCTACCCGACGGCAACGTGCTTATCAGCTTCCGCAACATCAACGTCGTCGCGATCATCAACCGCGAGACCGGCGCGTTCGATTGGGAGATGCGTGCGCCAGTTCTGGCGCAGCAGCACCACGCGACCATGCTGGACAACGGAAACATCCAGCTTTTCGATAACGGCGCCCATCGCGAGAACAGTTCCCTCAACTACTCGCGCGTCATCGAGGTCGATCCAGCGACCAACGAGATCGTCTGGGAGTACATCGACTCAAGTATCCTCAACTTCTTCAGCCCGTTCGTGTCGGGCGCGCAACGCCTGCCGAACGGCAACACGTTCATCACCGAGGGCAACTTTGGCCGGCTCTTCGAGGTGACGATGGACGGCGAGATCGTGTGGGAGTACGTCAGTCCAGAGTTCATCCTGAACCCCATCCTGGGCGAGGTGAACACGATCTTTCGCGGGTGGCGGTACCCGGTCGACGTTTTCCAGATAAGCTAGGCCCTGCGGCCGATGCCTGCCGCATTTGCCGGGATACGCCGCCAGTGGTCGGCCTTCGCGGGCGAACGTTCCGCGGCGGAGCTTCGCTGGCTCGGCGTCATCCTCGCGCTCGCGTTCGCGCTCCGTCTCGCGTGGGTCCTCTACGCGATGCGTGAGCCGCAGGGCGTCCACGACCCAGCGTTCTACATCGGGTACGGGGTTGCGATCGCTGGCGGAGGAGGGTACCAGCTCCCTGCCGTGCCGCCGATCTCAGCGGGGCCGACGGCGTACTACCCGGTCGGGTATTCGGCCGCGCTGGGCGCGATCTTTGCGCTTCTGAAACACTCGCCGTTGCCCGAGAACTACACGCTCGCGACCGGCTACTTCCAGGTCTTTCTCGGCGTGGTGTCGGTCTACTTCGTTTACGAGATAGGCCGTCGCCTGTTCACGCCGGCGGTCGGGTTGCTCGCCGCCGCGTGGCTCGCTGTGTTCCCGAACTTGATCTTCCACACGGCCACGTTCCTGACCGAGACGCTCTTCATCTTCCTCATCCTCGCCGCCATCCTCGCCCTCATCACGGAAGACTGGCGCGAGCGCCCGCCGGGGCCGGCGCGCCTAGCCGTGTTCGCGGTCTTGCTGGCGGCGTCGGCCTACGTGCGGCCTATCTCGCTGCTGCTCATACCTTTGGTCCCGGCGCTGTGGCTCTATGCGCGGCTGGGCTGGCAGCGTGCCTTGCGCGACACCGCCCTCATCGTGGCCGTGACGGTGGCCGCGATTGCGCCCTGGACGGTGCGCAACCTGATCCGGATGGACGGCTTCGTGATCATGTCGACCAAATTCGGCGACAACCTGTGTATGGGCCATCATCAAGACGCGCCCGGGCACTTCGCGTTGCCCCAGAGTTGCTTCCCGGAGCCGGGGGACAAGATGAGCCGGCCGGAGTTCGAGGTCGGGCGCAACAGCGAGAACACCGAGAAGGCGATCGAGTTCGCGCTCGACAATCCGGTCGCGGAGCTAAAGCTGCTATCGCGAAAGGCCTACTACCTCTGGGAGCACGACCACGACGGGCTGGAGGCCGTGGAGTCGTACGGCGCTGACCGTTTCCTCGACGATGACGTGCGCGTCGCGCTCCGCCGCATCGCGGACATCTTCTTCTTCTTCACGATCAGCGTTGGGGCACTCGGCCTAGTCGGGCTCGTTCTTGGCAGAGAGCCGCGGCGGATCTTCTTCCTGCTCTCACTGCTCGCGCTCGCCGGCATTCCGCTGGTGTTTTTCGGTGACGCGCGGTTCCACGTGCCGGTCCTGCCGTTGCTTGTGGTCCCGGCGGCGTGGATGGTGCTGGAGGCCGTGCGACTGGTGCGAGCGGCGCCCGCGAGGCCGTCAGCCGTCGTAGTAGCTGCTGACCGTGAAGGTGCGTCTCCGCATGAGGATGCTCTGCAGGATCCCCAGGCAGACGAACAAGGTGATCAACGAACTCCCGCCCTGGCTGACGAACGGGAGCGGGATGCCGGTGACGGGTAGCAGTCCGGTGTTCACGCCCACGTTGATGAACGTCTGGAGCAAGATAAAGATCACGATGCCTGTGGCGATCAGCCGGCCGAAGAGATCGCGAGAGAGCTCCGCTGCCCGGAGAGCGCGCCAAAGCAGGATGATGAAGAGTGAGAAGAGAATGAGGGCTCCAATGAGCCCGAGCTCTTCGCCGAGGACCGTGAACACATAGTCGGAGGTCTCGGTACGCAGGTAGTTGAGCTGCGTCTGCCCCCCGTCGGTGAGCCCCTTGCCCCAGATGCCGCCGGAACCGATGCCGATCTGCGCCTGCAGGGACTGGAAGCCCGCCCCCAACGGGTCCTTGTCTGGTTCGAGCCAGAGCGCAATGCGCTCGCGCTGGTAGTCGCTCACGAGGCCGGCGAAGACGAACGGCACGGCTACGAGGCAAGCCCCGATGATACCGGCGAGGTGGGTCCACTTTGCGCCTGCCGCGAGTACCATGCCGAACCAGATCGCCATGAAGATCACGGCCGAACCGAGGTCGGGCTCCGCGAAGACGAGGAAGGTCGGTACAGCTGCCAGCGCCAGTGAGGTGAGCACGACCCGGAGCTGGCCGATCTGCTCCTGCCGGTCCGCGAGGTATTTCGCGAGCGTGATGATGATCACGAGTTTCGCGATCTCAGACGGCTGCACTGGGGTGCCGGCGATCTCGATCCAGCGTCGCGATCCGTAGGTCGCATCGCCCGCGACAAGGACGAACGCCAGCGCGGCGATTGCCGCAATGTACAACCCCACGCTAAGGACGCCCAACGTACGATAGTTCATGCTCGCGATCCCAAGAGCGATGATCAAGCCTGCGGTCGCGAACAGCGCCTGCCGCATTACCGGATGGCTGAGGTCATCCGTCGACGGAGCGCCGACCTGACTGAGGCTCGCGCTGTAGATCAGGAGGCCACCAAACACGACCAGGGCGAGGGCAGCTAGCATGAGGACCGGGTCGAAGTCCCTGACCCGGACGGTGCGGTCGATCATTGGTCGCCCTCGACGAGGTTGCCGCGCGAGAAGTAGTAGTCGAAGATCCGCTTGGCCACCGGACCGGCGTTCGTTGCGCCCACGCCCTGCTCGAGGAAGACGACAACGGCGATCTCCGGGTCCTCGAACGGCGCGTAGGCTGTGTACCAGCCGTGGCTGTTGGGGTAGGTCCCGTCTGCCAGGGGCTGGCCGAACTCGGCTGTACCCGTCTTGGCCGCGATCGAGACGTACTGGCTCGCGCCGGTGTTCGCCGGGCCGTAAACGGCTGCTTGCCGGAGCGCCTCTTGCATGATCGCGAGGTTCGCGTCGGAGATGCCGATCTCGCGTTCGACCTCGCGTTCGTACGCGCGGATCACGTTATTCTCCTCGTCGACAACGTCCTTGAGGACGTGCGGCACGAGAAGGTCGCCGCCGTTGGCGATCGCGGCGGTCACGCGCACGAGCTGGAGCGGCGTGACCGTGAGAAAGCCCTGCCCGATACCGAAGTTGTAGGTGTCGCCGAGGGTCCAGACGCCCGTCTCACCGAACGTGTCGAGCTTCCACTCCTCATCCGGCACGAGGCCGGCGGCCTCGCCCGGTAGATCGATCCCGGTCGGGCTGCCAAGGCCGTAGTCGCGGGCGTAGGCGGACAGCCGGTCAACGCCGAGGCCGTGAAAGACCTCGGCTCCGCTTTCGTAGTAACCCCCGGAGAGGTAGTAGAAGTACACGTCCGACGACATCGCCAGGCCGCGGTAGAAGTCCATCGTGCCGAGCGCGGCCCAGTCGCGCATGACCCACGTCCGGTCCGGGTTGTACTCATCCTCCACGGTGATCAACCCGTGGCTGGTGATCGTCGTGCTTGGATTTGCCACGCCTTCCTGCAGGGCGGCAGTGCCTGTGACCTGCTTGAACGTACTGCCGGGTGGGTGGACCTCTGAGATGGCGTGGTTGACCATTGGCTTCGCGGGATCGTCGTACAGGGGCTGGAGTTTCTCGTCGTCGACGGGGTCCGTGAGGATGTTGTTGTCGTACGTCGGCAGAGACACCATCGAGAGGATCCCGCCTGTGCTGACGTCCATCACGATCGCTGCCGCGTTCAGCGATGAACCCATCCCTTCGCGCAGATAACGCTCCACCTGCCGCTGCAGGTCGACGTCAAGAGTCAGCACCAGGTTGCCTGCGGCTTTCGGCTCCACTGCGGCCACTTGGTTGACCTCCTCGCCGGAGGCGTCGATCTCGACCTGCCGGTATCCCGGCGTGCCGCGCAGCATCGCTTCGTACACGTACTCGACGCCGGCCTTGCCAAGCTTGTCGTTGAGCCCGTAGCCGCGGCTCTTCAGATCGGCGTACTCCTCTTCGTCGATCCGGCCTACGAATCCCAGGAAGTGCGAGACAAGCGCGCCGTGCGTGTACGACCTGATCGACTCGACGAGGACCTGCGCGCCTGGGAGGTCCGGCTGGCGCTCGCGCAGAATGAACGCCGTCTCGTCGTCGATGTCTTGCTTGATGACGACCGGCGTGTACGGGTCGTCGCTCTTCACCGCGCGTTCGATGTCAAGGGCGACCTCGCGGGCGTCTTCGCCGGTGATCTCCGCGAGCCCCGCAACGACGGTGAGGAACTGGTCTTCCGGCACGTCTGCCGGCACGACTGCGGCGGAGAAGATGGGCAGATTTTCGACGAGCTGCTCGCCGTTACGGTCGTAGACCAGGCCACGAGACGGAAGCTCCGGGACCGTGCGGAGGCGGTTCGACTCCGCGCGAGCATCGAACTCATCATGCTGAAAGACTTGGAGCCGGACGAGTTGCAGAACCAGAGCAGAGAATAGGACGACGATGAGCGCGCGCAGAAGGATCGAGCGGTTGCGAACAACCTCGGCCGGTTGAGCCTTCTTGGGGCGTGAACGCCAGCGGCGCCTGCCAGGCGGGGTTAGCTGCATATCCTTACGCGATCGTAACCGCGTCCGTGCCCGATCTACTTCAGAACGCCCGGCGCGGTCTCAAGTCCAGGCTGGCCAGCCGGATCACCCCGTACACGGGGACGAGCAGTAGCGCATTCGCGATGGCAGCCGGCACCAGGACGTTCGTTAGATTTGCGAGCCAGTCGACTGACTCGCCCCTCACGGCCAAGGTTAGCATGATTGTGGTTTCATACACTACCGTCGCCGCCATTGTGAGCAAGATTGCCGGCAGGAGATCCGAGTCTACTAGACGTAACTCCCTTACACTCGTCATGAGCGCGAGCGGCGCGAGGGCCAGCATCGCGAGCCCGAGCGGCTGGCTGTCCACGAGCCCCTGGGCGAACCCGGCAATGGGGATCAACACGAGCGCCTCGGCGCGTCCCCGCGCGGCCATCCAGGCCACGAGCAGTACGATCACGAGATTTGGCTGGACGCCGAAGACGGAGAACGCCGGCATGATGGAGATCTGCGCGATCACGACCACGAGAACGGCGAGGAGGCCGATCCCGTAGCTCACGGGGCCACTGTCTCAGACGGGACGAAGCTGACAAGGATGAACACGCTCTCGAGGCGGGAGAAGTCGGCGAGCGGCTCCACCCTGACGGACTTGAACAGGTCTTGAGGCGCGTGCTGGACATCGACCACCTCGCCGATGAGCTCGCCGGAGGGGTGCAGCCCGCTTGCGCCCGAGGTGAGCACGATGTCGCCTTCTTTGACGTCGGCCGTTTCGTCGACGAATTCCATGGTGAGGGTACCCTCCGGACTGCCGACGACCACGCCCTGC
>Ga0075326_1000214_pt1 | contig 12264 bp, 11 predicted proteins | sample MayberrySE_Catta_3_FD_120052 | JGI IMG/M metagenome (GOLD analysis project Ga0075326, IMG submission 120052) | Natural and restored wetland microbial communities from the San Francisco Bay, California, USA, that impact long-term carbon... | ecosystem: Environmental > Terrestrial > Soil >...
GTCCGGAGCTCATAGGTCTTGCCGTACTCGGAGTCGTAGGTCATCCAGACGAGCAGATCGGCCTGGTCCGTCTTCCGGGTCAGCCCCTTGCTGCCCAGCTCTTGGTCCGCGAAGAACTGCACGTTGGTCTCCAGCAGCTCATCCTGGTGCATGACCCCGCTCGAGGCGATCCACTGGTAGGTCTTCAGGTCCGGGAAGCTGGTCTGCGCATCGTAGGAGTACTTGATGGACAGGGCGCAGCCGCTCAGCACCATCGACGTCAGCAGGACCACGGTGGCCGGGCCAGGACGAACGGCGACACGTTTCAACCGTGACATGAGCTCCTCCCTTGCTTCGGACGATTCTCTGATTCGAATCGCCGGCACCCTCGTTCTCCGCCAACCCGAGACAGCATTCTACGTCCAGCGAGGTCTTCCTCGTCAAAGGTACCTGGCCTCCGGAGCGGCCTGTCCGTAGCCTCGGTCAAGGGGCGCTTCGCGTGGACCGTCAGGGGGAGGCGATGGCGTGCAGGGCGTCGAGCGCGCGATCGATGTCGCGATCGTCCACGTCCGAGTGGGTCACGAAGCGGATCCGTCCGGGCCCCAGGGTGCCCGCCAGGACGTCGCGTCGGCGCAGGGATTCGAGGATGCGCGTGTCGCTCGCGGGCGGCACGACCTCGGCGATGACGATGTTGGTCTCGACCGCGCCCGCATCGCCGCGCAGGAACGGCAGGCCCGCCAGACCCGCGGCCAGGCGCTTCGCGCGGCGATGGTCGCCCTCGAGCCGCGGTCCCGGATCCTCGAGCGCGACGAGGCCGGCCGCCGCCAAGACGCCCACCTGGCGCATGCCGCCGCCGAGACGCTTCCGGACGATCCGCGCCTCGCGAATCAGGTCGCGGCTGCCGCACAGCATGGAGCCCACTGGGGCGCCCAGCCCCTTGGACAGGCAGAACATCACCGAATCGAATCCGGCGGCAAGCGCCGGAACGGGCAGGCCGAGCGCGACCGCGGCGTTCCAGATCCTCGCGCCGTCGAGATGGACCCCGAGCCCGGCGCGGCGCGCGCTCTCGATCAGGGCGGCCCGGCGCTCGGGACGGAGCACGACGCCGCCGGCGTGATTGTGGGTGTTCTCGAGAACCAGCAGGGACGCGCGGGTGTAGTACTCCTCGGGCGGCCACAGCGCGAGCGCGATCCCCTCGGGCGTCGGGATCCCTCGCTCGCCATGCAACACCCGTGGCAGGGCGCCCGTCCACGCCGCCATCGCCCCGAGCTCGTAGTTGTAGACGTGCGAGCCCTCCTCGACGAGGACCTCGGTCCCGGAGGAAGCGAGCACGTGGATCGCGATCTGGTTGCCCATCGTGCCCGTCGGGACGAACAGCGCGGCCTCGTGGCCCACGGCGTGCGCGGCGCGCTCCTCGAGCCTGCGCGCCGTGGGATCCTCGCCGTAGACGTCGTCTCCGACCTCGGCCTCGGCCATGGCCTTCCTCATGGCCGCCGTCGGGCGCGTCACGGTGTCGCTGCGCAGGTCGACGATCTCGCCCGCCGCCATCAGATCAGCTCCGCGAACAGCTCGTTGCTGCGCAGCCGCCCCGAGGGCGTGAGCGCGACACGCGTTCCATTCCACGCGATCAGGCCCGCCGCCTCGGCGCGCTCCCACGCCGCGCGATGGGCGTGCGCCAGGTCGATGTCGTATCGCGCGCCCAGCTCGGCGAGATCGGCGCCCTCGGCGAGCCGCAAGCCCATCACCACGGCCTCGGCGACCCGGCGCGCGGGATCCCACGGATCTTCCCACTCCACCGGGTCGCTGCCGCCGTGGAGCGCCCTCAGGTATCCGTCGAGGTCCCTGCGGTTCGCTCGTCGGCGGCCGCCGAAGTAGGCGTGGGCGCCCAATCCGAATCCCCCGTACTCGTCGTCGGTCCAGTACTTCAGGTTGTGGCGCGAGCGATGCTCGGGAAGCGCGAAGTTCGAGATCTCGTAAGCCGGGAGGCCGCGCGCCTCCAGAAGCTCCACGGTCCGCAGGTAGGCCTGGGACGCGAGATCGTCGTCGGCGACCGAGGTTCGCCCCGCGGCGAGCGCCCGCGTCAGCGGGGTGTTCTTGTCGGTCTCGAGCAGATAGACCGAGACGTGGTCCGGGCCGAGATCCGCGGCGGCCTCGACCGTGGCGCCCCACGCCCCGAGGTCCTCTCCCGGGAGTCCGGCGATGAGGTCGACGTTGACCTCGGCGACTCCGCTGGCCCGGGCGCGCGACACGGCCGCGACCGCCTGCCCCGCATCGTGGGTGCGTCCCGCCCGCTTCAGGACGCGGTCGTCGAGCGACTGCACCCCGACGCTGATGCGGTTCACGCCGGCGTCGCGATACCCGGAGAGCCGCTCGGCGGTCAAGCTCTCGGGATTGCCCTCCAGGGTGATCTCGGCGTCCGCCACGAGGTCGAACCTCCTCCGGACGGCGCGGATCACGCGATCGACGTGCTCCGCTTCCAGGCGCGACGGCGTCCCGCCTCCGAGGTACAGCGTGTCGGCCGTGGACGGCAGCCCGTCCTGGTGGCGCTCGATCTCGACCTCGAGCGCGGACAGATACGCTTCGAGGTCGGAGTCCCGGCCCACGACGGTGGCGAAGTCGCAGTAGGTGCAGCGCGCGGCGCAGAACGGGAAATGCACGTAAAGTCCGGCGGGACCATGGCACGGCGGCGGGTGGGGGCGCACCTCACACCAGCCCGACGGCGGAGCTCGGGATCCAGCCGTTGAAGCCGTTCGGGAGGCTGACCTGGAGCCACTCCGAGCGTTGGGCGCGGACCTCGAGGGCCAGGCCTTCGTGCACGGTGAACAGCGTCGCGTTGTTCGATCCGGGTCCCGCGAGCACCTCGACCGTGTCCTCGAGCACCACCGCGACGCGGGTCCCGTCGAGCCGGTGCCAGGTCATCCACCACGAAACGCCCACGACGGTCGCGGCGACGACCAGTCCGGCGAGCGTCCATCCGCCCAAGGGCGTGACGCCCCGCGGTCGGATCGCCATCCAGCACACGAGGGCGGAGATGGCCCACACGAGCGCGAGAAATGCCAGCGCCTGGCGATCGGGGCCGAGACGGTCCTGCGCCGCGCGCGCGGCCTTCACGACCAGCGCGACCTCCGCGTCCTCGACGCGGTCGAAGCGGCGGGAGCGCGCGAGGTCGAGGTTGGCCCGGATGTCGGGATCCGTCGGGCTGAGGCGGTGCGCGCGCTCGTAGTGCAGGATCGCGCGACCGAGGTTTCCCAGCTTGAAGTACGCGTTGCCGAGATTGTACTCGACGCGCGGGTCGCGGAAACCGAAGCGCACGATCGACTCGTAGGCCTCGACCGCCTGGGCGAAGTCGCCGCGGTCATAGGCGGCGTTTCCGCCTTCGAACAGCTCCTCGGGATCCTGCGCGGACGCGCCACCCGTGGCCGCGAGCACGAGGACGAGAAGGCACGCCACGCGTGACGGGGCGCTCATGACAGCGCCTTCTCGATCTCGTCCACGACGGCCGAGCTCTCGCGATAGATCTGCTCCCTGCGCTGCGGGTCGTCCGGGGTGCTGACGTAGCGGGCGAAGTCGCAGGTTTCCAGGCAGGTCCGCAGGCGCCGCCGCACCTCCGCGCTCACGCCGCGCGAGGCGAGCAGATCGTCGGCCACGTCGTAGGTCAATCCGGACGGCGCGCGGTCGAAGCGGTCCGCGAGGTAGTCGACCAGCGCGCGAGCGACGTCCTCGTGAAACGACCCGTCCTGCGAGCGAGCGGCGAGGTGGCTCGCGGCCTGCAAACGGCGCCGGGCGCGGGCCCGCGCGCGACGCGCGCGCGCCAAACCGTGATCCCTCCGGTAGTGCGCGTGCCGGCGCCCGGCGAGGACGATCACCGGCCCCAGGGCGGCCGGCAGCACGAGCAGCGCGACGTACCACGCCCGCTGGTGGACCCGGGGCTTGCGGTCGAGCAGCGGTCCCCGGAGCAGCTTGATGAAGTTGATGTCGCGGCGTTCGAGGCGCACGTCTCCCCGCGCGATGGACTCGTCGGCGACGGCCTCTCCCCGCTCGACCGTCAGGACGAGCGGCTCCCCCTCGAGCACCTCGTACGACGCGGTGGCGGGATCGAACACCGGATAGCGCAGCGCCGGCAGGCGGAGCTCGCCGGGCGTCAGGGGAACCACGATCCACTCCCACGTCTTGCGCGAGTGGAGCTTCCCGCTGCGGAGCTCCGACGACTCGGTGATCTTCGGCTCGAAGACCTTGAGGTCGGGAGTCGCCTGGAGCGCGGGCACGGGGGCCGACTTCAGGAACCCGGTGCCCTCGAGGGTCGCCCTGAGGGCGACGGCATCGTTGACGCGCGCGCTCGCGCGATCCGCGACGGCATCGAGCGTGAACGACCCGACCGCGCCGCTGAAGTCCTCGGGTCGTCTTTCCTCCGGAAGCGGCTTGACCACGAGCTGCAGGGGCTCGGTGCGACGCACGACGTTGCGCGCGCCGGCGTTCGCGAAGAAGTCGCGGAACGCGTCGCCCGTCGAGCGGCTGACCTGGATCTGGACGCCGTAGGGCTTCAGGTTGAACGAGCCCGGCGTCGTCGGGACGAGCACCTTGCGCACGATCGGGTAGGCGTTGTACACCTTGCCGTCGATCGTCGTCCGATAGGACTCCGCGACGGCGTCCGGCTTCGCGTCCTCCACCCAGAAGTTGGTGAAGCTCGGCTCTTCCACGAGCCTCAGGTCGGTCACCCGGGTGGCGGTGTAGAGCGTGACGTCGGCGTCCACCGGCTCACCGACCCACACCTCTTTCGACCCGAGCCGCGCCCCGACGAACACCGGCACGTCGTCGTCGCTCCCGCGAGCCGGCGCGCTCTCGGGCGAAGGCTGCGGCCGCCCGGACGCCCCGGGCTCGACCTCGAACCGCAGTGCCTCGGTTCGCCGGACCTCCGAGCCGACGCGGACGTCGATCGGTGGGATCTCCGCCGGGCCGGGACCTCCGGGGAGCAGCGTGTAGATCAGCTGCTGTGTCGTGAGCCGGCGGCTGGTGGTGCCGTCGAAGTTGAAGACGCTCGACTGGCTGGTGCTCGGACCTCCGACGATGCGCAGGTTGTCGAGCGCCGGGAGCTGCGGCACCGAGACCTGGACCAGCTCGTCGCCCTGCACCTCGACCACGAGGCGCAAGGTCTGGGTGTCGGTGATCCGGCCCGCCGGCTCGACGAACGCCCGCACCTGGTAGTCCGCCGCGACGGCGGGCAGCGCGCCCCACGAAGCGAACGCCGCGACGAACGCCACGACCACGCATCGCACGGACTTCACCAGTCTTTCTCCGCTCCGGCGTCCTGACGCGCCTCGGCCCGCGCCCGGCGGCGCAGCGTCTCGGCCTCTTCCTCGTCGAGACCGTCGAGCAGCTGCTCGGCCTGCTCCGCGGTCATGTCGCCCGGCTGCTGGTCCGGCTGTTGCCCATCCTGCCCGGGTGGCCGGCGGTCGTCGGCCGGCTTCTCCGAGCCGTCCGAGTCGCGTTCCTCCGGGGGCTGCTCCTGCTCTTGCTGTCCTCCCTGGGGCTGTTGTTGCCCTTGGTCCTGTTGCTGCTGTTCTTGCTGTTCTTGTTGCTGCTGCTGTTGCTGCTGTTGCTGCATCGCACGCAGGGCCAGCTCCAGGTTGCGTTTGGCATCGGCGTCGTCGGGCACCGCTTCCAGGCTCCGGCGGTAGGCGTCGACCGCGTCGGAGAAGCGTTGCTCCTTGAACAGGGCGTTTCCGAGGTTGTAGGCCACTCGGGGGGCGAGCGACGACGGAGCCGACATCAAGGCGCGGGTGTAGGACTCGGCCGCGCCCTCGTAATCCTCCTTCCGGAACAGCACGTTGCCGATGTCGTAGTACAGCTCGGGGGCCTCCGGGGCCACGAGCTGCGCGTTCCCATAGGCGCGCAGCGCCTCCTCGTAGTCGCCCTCCTCGTACGACCGATTCCCCTTCTCGGTCTCGTGATGCGCCTTGCCGCCGAACGGGGCCAGCAGCGCAGCCATCACGAGCCCGGTGACGGTGATCCCGATCATGACGCCGCGCCTCCCGTCGCGCGCAGGGCGGGCCGGCCGCGCCTGCGGCGGTCGCCGAGCCACGCTTCCGCGATGAGCGCAGCGAGCGCGATCGCCAGGGGGACCTGATAACGTTCCTCGTAGCGCACCCGCAGCACGGTCCCGAACTCCTGTGCGTCCATCCCGGCGAGCGCTCTCGCGATCTCCTCGATCTCGATTTCGGACGGGGTGGCGCGATAGTACCGGCCCTGGGTCTCGAGAGCGACCTTCCCCAGGGCCTCCTCGTCCAGGCGCGTGGTCACCACGCGCCCCTGGCGGTCCTTCTTGTACCCCGCGAGCTTGCCATGGGAGTCCTTGACCGGGATGGGCGCGCCGCGCGCGGTTCCCGTCCCGACGCAGTACACCACGACCCCGCTCCGCGTCAGGGCGGAGAGCGCCTCGTCGAGCTCTCCCTCGTGGTCCTCGCCGTCGCTGAACAGCACGACGGCCCGCGTCCGCGGCGCGGCGCCGTCGTCGCCGCCGAAGGCTGTCGCCGCCGCGCGCAGGCCTCTCGCGAGCACCGTGCCCGGGGCGGGCGCGGCGTCGAGATCCACGGTCTCCAGGAACAGCTTCGCCGCGCCGTGGTCCACCGTCAGGGGACAGATCAACGAGGCCTGTCCCGCGAAGGTCACGAGACCGACGCGGTTGCCCGCCAATCGCGCGATCAGCGAGCCCGCCGCGTGCACGGCCTGAACGAGTCGATTCGGCGGGACGTCCTCGGCCGCCATGCTCTGCGAGGTATCGATCGCGATCACCACGTCCACGCCGGCGCGGGTGATCGGCTCCATGCGCGTGCCCCATTGCGGGCGCGCGGCCGCGATCACGCCGCAGGTCGCGGCCAGGAGCCACAGCAGCGTCTTGACGGCGCGGCGATGCGGGCTGACCTCGTGCAGGAAGCGCGACACGTGCGGGTCCCCGCCCGCGAAACGCCGCAGCGCGGCGCGCCTCCGGGACGCCGCGATCAACGCGCCGGCCGCCAGCGCGGGAACCGCCAGCAGCCACCACAGGACTGCGGGATCGGCGAAGCGCATCACGGAACCCTGCGGAGCCGCGTCGTGACGAGGGCCCCTTCGAGGAGCAGCAGGCCGAGCGCGGGAAGCAGCGCGAAGCGGAACAGCTCCGTGTACAGCACCCGCTCCCGGCTCTCGATCTCGGACTTCTCGAGCCGGTCGATGGTCTCGAAGATCCCGGCCAGCCCCTCCGGGTCGGTGGCGCGGAAGTACTGCCCTCCGGAACGGTCGGCGATCCGGACCAGCAGCTCCTCGTCGAGGTCGAGCTCCTGCATCACGTAGCGCTGCCCGAACGCGGTGTCGAGCGGGATCGGGGCCAGCCCCTCGCTCCCGACGCCGATCGAGTAGACCCGCACGCCGAGGGCCCGCGCCGCCTCCGCGGCGGCGTCGGGTCCGATCTGACCCTGGTTGTTCCTGCCGTCGGTCACCAGCACGACGACCTTGCTCTTGGCGGTCGAGGCTCGCAGGCGGTTCGTCGCGGAGGCGAGCCCCATCCCCAAGGCGGTGCCGCTCTCGTCGTCCGGCGCGAAATCGACCTGCTGGAGGAAATCCGCGAGCATCGCGTGATCGAGCGTCAGGGGACAGCGCGTCGCCGCCAATCCGGCGAAGGTCACGAGCCCGATGCGGTCCTGAGGACGCCCCGCGATGAAATCCGCGACCGTGGCCTTCGCCGCCTCGAGGCGGTTCGGCTGGAAGTCCGCCGCGCGCATCGATCCCGAATGGTCGAGCGCGACGACGATGTCCACGCCCTGGGTCGAGATGACCTGCTCGCTCATGCCCGACTGCGGCCGCGCCAGCGCGACCACCACGAGCACGAGCGCCGCCGCCCGCATGCCGGGAAGCGCCCGCTCGAGGCGGCTCCACGAGCTGGCGCCCAGGCGCGCGCGCCGCGCGCCCTGCGGAAGGACGAGGTGGGCGTTCCCCACTTTCAAGCGGCGAAGCATCGCCCACGCGGCCCAGGCCACCACGGGAAGCAGGGCGAACGCCCACGGGAAGGCGAATCTCGAGCTCACGCCGCTCCTCGCTCCTCGGACGGGCGTGTGGCGTCCACGATGCGGTAGACGGCCTCGACGGCGTCACGGCACTCGGCCGGCGCGGGGCGCTCGCCGGCGAACTTCACGCGGTCGCTCTTCTCCAGGAGCTCTCGCGTGGGACCGAGCGCCTCCCGCGGCGCGCCCGCCTGTCGCAGCTCGGGCTGGACTTCCGAGGTCGTACGCTCCATGAGATCGACGCGGTACCTTCCCCCGAGATAACGCTTCAGGATGTGCGACAGCTCCTCGAAGAACCGATCGACCTCGCCCTGCTCGGGCAGGCGGCGCTCGAGCAGAAGCTGCAGCTCGCGATACACCCACTCGTGGGGGGGCATGCGATGGAACGGATCCTCGGGGGCCGCGACCCCGGCCAGGCGGTGCGCCCAACGGCGCTGCAGCCACCACACGCCGAGCGCGAGCAGGAGCAGCGCCGCGAGCACGGCCAGGGCCCGCGTCACGGTGCGATAGTCGGGAGGCATGCCCGCCGGTCCCTTGATCTCCGCCAGGTCTTGCTCCGGGTCGTCCCCGGGAATGACGCTCGCGATGCGGATCGACACCGGCTCGGATCGCACCGTCGTCTCACCCTCGGGACCGGCGATGCGGGCGACCGCGGCAGGCACCTCGAGATCGCCGGTCTCGAAGGCGGCGACGGTGCCCTTCCACGACCAGCGCGCCTCGTCGCCGGCGATCTCGGGGCCCTCCCACGACAGGGCCCGGAACGTCAGTTTCGCGGTGGGCCCGAGCTCCGGGCGCTCGACGCGGCTGTCGGGAGACGTCCAGATCTCGAACGTCACCTGCAGGGTATCCCCGACGCGCGCCTCGCGCGGCGTGACGTCGAGCCGCGCTCGGGGAAGCTCGGCCGCCGCGACGATGCCGCTCGCGGCGAGCGCCGCCGGGAGCGCGAGGCCGGCGAGTGTCGAGCGCCGCATCTCAGCCTCCGGCTCGGGCCACGCGCTTGGCGCGCTCTCGAAAGAAGCGCACCAGCGGCCGATCGTAGGGCGCGCCGGTCGACAGCTCGAGCAGGTCGACCCCGACCCTGCGCGCGAGGGCACGGGTACGGTCCCGGTCTTCCGCGGCCGCTTCCGCGTACCGGTGGCGGACCGCCGCGCTCCCGGAGTCCACGACGCAGCGCTCGCCGGTCTCGGGGTCCAGGACGGCGATCAACCCGACGTCGGGCAGCGTCGTCTCGCGGGGATCGGACACCGCCACCGCCACCACGTCGTGCTTCCGCGAGACGACGCGCAGGGTGCGCTCGTAGCCGTCGTCCTGGAAGTCGGAGACCAGGAAGACGACCGAGCGCTTGCTGACGACCCGGCGCAGGACCTCGAGGGCGTTGGCGATGTTCGTGCCGCTTCCGGCGGGGTCGAATGCCAGGATCTCGCGCAGGACTCGAAGCGCGTGCTCGCGACCCTTGCGCGGCGCGACGAAGGTCTCGATGCGCTCGGTGAACGCGAGCAGGCCGACGCGGTCGTTGTTGCGGATGGCGGAGAACGCCAGGAGCGCGGAGATCTCCGCCGCGAGCTCGAGCTTCGGCGTCGCGGACGTTCCGAAGCGCTCGGAGCCGCTGACGTCCACCACCAGCATCACGGTGAGCTCTCTCTCTTCCGTGAACTTCTTGACGAACGGGTGTCCCATGCGCGCCGAGACGTTCCAGTCGATGGTGCGGACGTCGTCTCCGGGCTCGTACTCCCGGACCTCCGCGAACTCCATCCCGCGTCCCCGGAACACCGAGTGATACGAACCGGCGAGACTTTCGTCCACCAGCTTGCGGGTATGGATTTCTAGACGCCGTACTCGCTGCAGCACCTCGCGAGGCGTCACGGAACCTCCACGGCATCGAACACGCGCTGCACGACCTCGTCGGGGGTCACGGCCTCGGCCTCGGCCTCGAAGGACAGGATCAGGCGATGGCGGAGCACGTCGGGTCCGATGGCCTTGACGTCCTCCGGAGTGACGAATCCCCTGCCCCGCAGGAAGGCATGCGCCCGGGCGGCGGCCAGGAGGTACAGGGTCGCGCGGGGCGAAGCGCCGTACTGCACGAGACCCTCGAGCTGCAGATTGAAATCGCGCGGCCGGCGCGTCGCCTGCGTGATGCTCACGATGTAGGTCTTGATGCGGTCGTCGACGTAGATCGTGTACATCGCCGCGCGCGCGCGCTCCAGGTCGTCGAGCCCGATCACGGCCGAGACGGTCGGCTCCGCGGGCCCGCTCATGCGATCGAGGATCTCGCGCTCCTCCTCCGAGCTGGGGTAGTCGAGCTTGAGCTTGAGCATGAAGCGGTCGACCTGAGCCTCCGGGAGCGGATAGGTACCCTCGTGCTCGATCGGATTCTGGGTCGCGAGCACCAGGAAGGGATCGGGGAGCGGGAAGGTCGTGTCCCCGAGCGTGACCTGTCGCTCCTGCATCGCTTCCAGGAGGGCCGACTGCACCTTGGCGGGCGCGCGGTTGACCTCGTCCGCCAGGACGAAGTTGGCGAACAGCGGACCCTTGCGCGGATGAAAGCCCCCGATCTTCTGATCGTAGATCAGCGTTCCGGTGAGATCCGCGGGAAGCAGGTCGGGCGTGAACTGCACGCGTTGGAACGAGCCGCGCACCGCCCCCGCCAGGGTTCGCACCGCCAGGGTCTTGGCCAGCCCCGGCACGCCCTCGAGCAGCAGGTGCCCGCGGGCCAGAAGCCCGATCAGCATCCGCTCCAGCAGGTATCGCTGCCCGACGATCACCTTGCGGATCTCGGCCATGAGCTGCTCGACCACCGCCGCTTCCTGCTGGATCCGCTCCTGAACCGCCTGCACGTCCGGCTTCGTCACCCTGAAGACCTCCTCGGAAAAAAGAGTTGAAACAACCCGACATTTTAAGAGGCTGGGTGGGTGCTGTCAATTCGGCCCGGCACGCCTGTGGCGTGCCGCGGGCCCGGGTCCATATTCGAGGTGAATCCTCATGCCGACCCGCCGATCACGCTACGTCGCGCTGTTCCTCGACGAGGCTCGCGCCCACGTCGGATCCGCCATCGTGCTGGCACGGCGCATCGGCACCCCGGGATCCGGAGACGTCGCGCGCGAGCTGTCCCTCCACGCGCACTCCCTGAGGGGCCTCGCGTCGACGCTGGGGCTCGCGGAGCTGGCGCGCGTGACGCACACGGCGGAGGACCTCGTGGCGCGGATCCGGTCCGGCGTCCCGGCCGCGAAGGGCGGGCTGCTCGACGTCCTGCGCGAGATCGAGACGCTGGTGGACGCGGTCGAGGCCGATCCGGCCAACGCGGCGGGCGACCGGGCGGCGGACCCCACGGAGCTCTCCGCGCTGGTGGCGCGGCTCCGGGCGGTCGTCCAGTCCGCCGCGGCCGATCTCGACAAGAGGGTCGATCTCGATCTCGTTGGAGCGGAGGTGCGCATCGAGCGCGCGGCGCTCGCGGCGATCGCCGTTCCGCTCATCCACGTCCTCCGCAATGCGGTGGACCACGGGATCGAGTCGCTCGACGAGCGCCGTGCGCTCGGGAAGCCCGATAGCGGCACGATCCGGATCACCGTCGAGGCCACGGCGAGTCACGTCCTGTTCGCCGTCGAGGACGACGGCCGCGGGATCGATCCGGAGGCCGTCCGCAGGCGTGCGGTGGAGCAGGGCCTGCTGACCGCGGCGGAGGCGCGCGCGCTCGACCCCGACGAAGCGCGGATGGTCGTCACCTTCCCCGGGTTCACGACCCGCGATCGTCCCGACGCGATGTCCGGACGCGGCGTGGGACTGGACGCGGTGCGCACCGACGTCGAGTCGGTGGGCGGAGACGTCACGCTCCGTTCCGCTCCCGGGCGCTGGACTCGCGTCGAGCTGCGCCTGCCGCTGTCGGGCCACGCGGCCTCGCGCTCGTGGCCGACCCCGCTCTGAGGGACGCTCCGTCCCCGCCGTACAATGGAAGAGAGCCGGCCCTTGGATTCCCGGAACCTGCCGGCGTGTCCGTCGGGTCAGGTCAGGTGACTCACGATGAGCTGCCGAATCGTCTCCTTGGGAGCGGATCCGATCAGCCGATCGACGATCCTGCCCTGCTTGAACAGCATGAGGGTCGGAATGCTGCGGATGCCGAAGCGGTGCGTGACGTCGCCGTTCAAGTCGATGTCGACCTTGGCGACGGTGGCGCGGCCCGCCAGCTCGTCGGCCAGCTCGTCCAGGGCGGGCGCGATGACCTTGCACGGCGGACACCACGCGGCCCAGAAATCGACGA
>Ga0075326_1000215_pt1 | contig 12200 bp, 9 predicted proteins | sample MayberrySE_Catta_3_FD_120052 | JGI IMG/M metagenome (GOLD analysis project Ga0075326, IMG submission 120052) | Natural and restored wetland microbial communities from the San Francisco Bay, California, USA, that impact long-term carbon... | ecosystem: Environmental > Terrestrial > Soil > Wetlands...
ATCGGCCCCTTGCGCACGTGGAAGTTGCCATCTTTCGGGTCGTAGACCTCGGTACCGGTGATATCGGCGGGCAGCAGGTCGGGCGTGAACTGGATGCGCACGAAGCTGGCGCTGATCGTGCTCGCGAGCGTGCTGACGGAGAGCGTCTTGGCGAGGCCGGGCACTCCCTCGATGAGGATGTGGCCGCGACACAGCAGGCCGATTAGTAGCCGGTCGATCAACCCCTCCTGACCCACGATCACGCGCGCCGTCTCCGCCTTCACGCGCTCGACGAACGCGCTCTCCTCGCGCACGCGCTCGTTGATGGTTTCGATGTCGACGGCCATGGAAGGAGTGTACCAGCCTGGTAGACCAGTTGAAGGCCTTCTGTTGCTACATTGTCTCCGAGATGCGTATTACGACTGACCGCCTGGTACTCCGCGAGTTTGTTGCCAGCGACTGGCCCGACGTCCTCGCTTACCAACGCGACCCCCGTTATCTCCGCTACTACCCCTGGGAGGACCGGACCGAGCAGGAGGCCCGCGACTTCGTTCAGATGTTCCTCGACTTCCAACGCGAGGAGCCGCGCCTGCGCTTCCAGCTCGCGATCACGCTGCCCCGGAGCGATGCACTGATCGGGAACGCGGGAATACGCCGTAAGCCAAACAACGGCTTCGAAGCGGACATCGGCTACGAACTCTCGCCCGAGCACTGGGGCAACGGCTATGCAACCGAAGCCGCCCGTGCCCTCGTGAACATAGGCTTCGGCGAGTGGGGCCTTCGCCGCATCTCCTCGTGGTGCATCGCGGACAATCTGGCTTCGGCCCGTGTGCTCGAGAAGCTCGGCCTAACGCTCGAAGGGCGGCTGCGGGAGAACGAGCACTTCAAAGGTCGCTACTGGGACACGCTCCTGTACGGGATGCTTGAGGACGAATGGCGAGCTAAGGACGGGACACGCTCTTAGCGAATCCGCTGAGGGCGAAACGCCCGGCCGGATGGCCGGGCGTCCACTCTTCAGCGCTGCGCTCAGACTATTCTTCCTTCGGCATGAACTGGTTTGTGAGGTCCTTGCATAGCTCGGTCGGCGCGAGCTTGGCCACGGTGTCGAGGTCCCACGTGCCTTCGGTCTGGATGTTTGCGATCGGCGCCGGCTCACTGTAGAGCGCGATGTGGTTGCCGCCGACCAGGAAGTTGCGGCCGTTGACGTTCGCCGCGTCGTCTGTGCAGAGCCAGACGACCATCGGAGCGACGGCCTCCGGCGGGTTCGTCTTCTCGAACTGCTCCAGCGCTTTGAGCTGCATCCCGGCGGCGGCGCCGCCGCGTTGCGCGGCTTCGCGCATCTGGTCGCTGATGACGAGACGCGTGCCGGCGCGCGGGCGGATCGCGTTGCAGCGCACGCCGTACTTGCCCATGTCACGCGCGACCGTGCGCGTCAGGCCGACGATGCCTTCCTTGGCGGCGCTGTAGTTGGCCTGGCCCATGTTCCCGAGGCCCGACTCCGAGGACGTGTTGACGATCACGCCCGACCGCTGCTGGCGGAAGACGACGCAGGCCGCGCGCGTGAGGTTGAAGTGGCCCTTGAGGTGGACGGCAATGACGGCGTCCCACTCGTCCTCGCTCATGTTAAAGACCATGCGGTCGCGAAGGATGCCGGCGTTGTTGATAATGATGTCGCAGCCGCCGAGCTCGTCCATTGCCTGTTGCACCAGCTCCTCGCCCGTCTTGAAGTCGGCGATGTTGCCGTAGTTCGCGACCGCGTCGCTGCCCAGCTTCTTGATCTCGTCGACCACCTCATCCGCCGGCGTCTTCTCGCCGCCTTCGCCGGCCGCTGAGCCGCCGAAGTCGTTCACGACGACCTTCGCGCCTTCGGACGCCAGCAGCAGCGCCTCGCCGCGGCCGATCCCGCGGCCAGCGCCCGTCACGATCGCGACGCGATCCTTCAGTCGATCACCCATGATGCTCCTCTCCTTGTCCAGTTAATTGGTCGAATTCAGGTCTCACCCTGCCACCGGGAGACACGACGCTAGTTATAGGGAATCGTGATGCAGGGCGCAAGCGTTATGTAGCGATGGCTCCTGGCTCGTGCGCGCTCAGCGTCCACGTCCAGCCAATCAGCGGTAGGCCCAGCCGCTCAGCGACACGCTGCGACGACACGTTCGCCGACCACGTGCTGTAGAACAGCGTGCGGCCCGTGCCCGCGAGCAGCTCGCCCCACGCGCCCGTAGCAGCCGCGGCGAAACCTTGACCGCGATAGTCGGGGTCGGTCCAGGTGCCGGCTTCGGCGCTCTGATCGGTGAGCCGCGCGCTGTGACAGATGCTCACGACGCGGTCGCCGTCCATCACGAACGCCCACGGTCCCAACTCGCCGTCCAATAGCTGCTTCCACTCTTCTTCGGCCCAGTTGAGAAGTTCCAGGTCCTGACACCTCAACGATACTGGCAACGCATCGCTCGAACGTACGATGTCTGCATCGACTTCGATGCGTGTTCCGGCTGGAACCAAATACGTCGGGCCGTCGCGAGGTTCCACGGCATCCGCGAACTGCCTTAGCAACTTTTCGCAGCGAGCGAGCGGTCGCGGAGGCCGCGCAACATCTGCCGCTGGCGGCTCATCCGCGAACAGCACCTTCATCTCGCCGACAACGGGCTCGGGCAGTTCGGCTGCGAAGCCGAGCACCCAGCCGTCGTCCACCGCGCCGATTGCGATGTAGGGCGCGGTCCGCCGACCACCACCTCCCGGCTCGATCAACCGTCCACGGTCGTCCCTCAGCCAAAGGGTGTCGAACTCGACCTCGAGCAGCTCGCGGTTCGATCGCACGCCGGGTTGCTAGAAGCTCCAGCCGTAGAGCGCCTTCGCGTCGTCCTTGAGCTGCGGCTGGCAGTCGGGGTGCGCGACGGCGATGAGTTCGCCGATGCGCTCACGCAAGGTCTTGCCGCGCATCGTCGCGATGCCGTACTCGGTCACGATGTAGTCGACCGCGCTGCGCGGGACCGTGACCGGCGCGCCTCGGTCGAGCGCGGCGACGACACGCGAGTGCCGCGTACCATCCTTCTCGTAGGACGACGGCACGACGATCACGCTCCGGCCCTCCTTCGCGTGCGCGGCGGACACGGCGAACGCGGTCTGGCCGCCGGGCCCGGTGTACGGCCACGGGCCGATCGCCTCGCTGTTGACCTGCCCTGTGAGGTCGACCTGCATCGCGTTGTTCACGGCGACCAGGCGCGGCTCCTTCGCGAGCACGGCGATGTCGTCAGTGTAGGTGAAGTCGTACAGCTCGAACGTGTCGTTGCCGTCGATGAAGTCGACCTCCTGCTGGTCGAGCAGCGCGAGGCCCGTCGCGACGACCTTGTCAGGATGCAGCGTCTTCCGTGAGCCGGTCGCCACGCCCGCCTCGACAAGGCCGGCGACGCCGCCGGTGAGCAGCTCGGTGTGGATGCCGAGCTCCTGGCGGTGCATGAGGTAGGGCGCAAGCGCCGCCGAGATCGCGCCGGCGCCGATCTGCACGGTATCCCCGTCGTTCACGAGCTCCATCCCGACAAGCGTGCAGATGACCTCGGCCTGCGCGATCTCCTCGTCCTTGCGCTCCGCCGCCCGTCGCATCGCGTCCTTCACCTTCACGCCGACCGTCTGGTCGACGTCGACGAGGCCCGCGATGCGGTCGACGTGGATCTGGTTCGCGCCGCCGGTCCGGATCGCGGTTTCGTCGACCTCGGCGATTACCTTGTCGCTATGCGCCGCGTAGGTCGGGTTCAACCAGACCGAGGTACCGAAGCTGCAGAATCCGTCATCGTCCGGCGGCGAGACGATGCACAGGTGGTAATTGAACGGACCGACGCCGTACGGAGGCTCGCCGTTCCGCCAGATCGCCGCGGGTAGGTAGTCGACCGTCCCCTCCGGCACGCCCCCGCGGTCGACGTTCGTCAGGAACGGCGACACGTGGCGGAACGCCTTGCCGTCGTTGAAGCTGAACCACGGAAACGCCGAGACCATGTGGAAGACGGTCACGTCCTCCAGCTCGTTCGCGCGGTTGCTCAGCGCCGTACACAGCGACGGCGGCATGCCGTCGAGCAGCCCGACTGCTATAGACTGCCCCGACTGAACGTCGGCGACAGCGTCCTCCGGCGAGAACACCTTCTCGGCGTATTTCTTGCGCCAATCCACAACGAGGCCAGCTTACGAAGGGAGTGAAGGACCGGGCAAGCGCGCTACGCTTCCACGCTCCCGGCGTCGCCGAGGACCTCCTGGAGCGCGGTGAGGAGCTCGCCGTCGATAGAGACGCGGACTTTGCCGAGCCTGACGACCTGCGACTGGCCGTCGAGCGTGTGGACGGTCAGGCGCACTTCGTCGTCGCCTGCGTGGTCGGCGAGGACGGCGAGCAAGCGCTCGAGCCGGTCGCGGTCGGCGTCTTCGTCGTCCGTCTCGCGCAACTCGACGCGCAGCACCGAGGACGCGGCGAGGGCCGGTTCCGGGCCATCTTCGGCGGGACGCGGCGCCGTGGCGACGGCGCTCTCGCGTTCGGGCGCTTCGGACGCACCGGGGCCGGGGCCGGGCGGCGGCTCCGGCGGGGCTGGAGGCGGCGGCGGCTTGGGAGGCGCGGGCGCCGGGCCGACGTCGTGGATGGCAGTGCCGTTCCCGTTCCCGTTGTTGAAACCCGACGTGACCGACTGCACCTTCTCGGCGGCCTTAGTCAGCCACGAGGGCGGGACGTAGTTCTTCGACTCGGTCTCCGGGTCGAACGGCTCTACGCGCTGAACGGCGATGTTCACGCGCGCGTTGCGCTCGCGTACTCGTACCTCCAGCAACACGATGTTGCCCTCCATCCAGACGTCCTGCGTCTTCTCGAAGACGTCGGGCCACACCGTGACCTCGACCATGCCGGAGAGGTCCTCGATCGCCGCGGCGCAGAACGGACGTCCGTCCCGCGTGTACAGGCGGCGAGTGTTGCCGACCATGCCAGCAATCGTCGACATGCGGCCCTTGGGCGGCAGCGCCGCGCTGACGACGTTCGCGCCGTTGGCGTCGTCGTCGTTCTGCTCGCCAGCCACCTCGGCCTCGAGTTCGCCGCATTGCGCGGTCACGAGCGGGCCGAGCACACCAGCCGCCGCCTTGAACGGGTGCTCCGACACGTACAGGCCGAGCAGGTCGCGCTCCCAGTCGAGCTCCTCTTTGCGCGGCACCGACGCCTCCTCCAGCTCGATCGCGGGCATAGGCGTCGCGACCTCATCGCCAAAGAGGTCGAACATCGTTGCCTGGCCGGACTCCTTGAGCTTCTGCTCGCGCTGGGCGAGCGACATAATACGCTCGAGGTTGGCCAGCAGCGTTGCGCGCTCGCCGAACGCCTCCAACGCGCCCGACTTGACGAGGCTCTCCATCGCGCGCTTGTTGACGGTCTTGAGGTCGATGCGGCGGCAGAAATCCTCTAACGACTGGTACTGGCCGTGCGTTTCGCGCTCTGCAACGATGCTTTCCGCCGCGCCGGTGCCGACGTTCTTGATCTGCTTCAGCCCGAAGCGGATCGCCTCGCCGTGGCCGCCGGTCTCGAGGCGGAAGCTGTCACCACTCTCGTTGACGTCGGGCGGCCGCAGTGCGATGCCGAGGCGCGCGCACTCGGCCGCGGCGGCCGCGATGCGCGACTGGCCACCCGCAGGGTGGCTTGAAGCGTAACCCAGGACGGCGACCATGTACTCGGCGGGGTAGTGCGCCTTGAGATAGGCGGTCTGGTACGCGATCGTCGCGTAGCAGACGGCGTGCGCCTTGTTGAACGCGTACCCCGCGAACGGCCGGATCAACTCGAAGATCTCCTCCGCATCGCCCTCTGAGTAGCCGTTGCGTTTCGCGCCGCGGATGAACGTCTCGTGCTCGGCGTGCATGACCTGCGCGATCTTCTTGCCCATCGCCTTCCGCATGACGTCGGCCTCGCCGAGCGTGTAGCCCGCGAACTTCTGCGCGATGAGCAGCACCTGGTCCTGGTATGTGATGACGCCGTAGGTCTCGTCGAGGATGCCAGCCAGGTCCGCATGTGGATAGCTGATCTTCTGCAGGCCGTTCTTGGCGCGGCAGAACGTCGGGATATGCTCCATGGGGCCGGGCCGGTAGAGCGCGACCATCGCAGCGAGATCGGCCACCGACGTCGGCTTCAACTCCTGGATAGACCGGCGCATCCCGCCCGACTCGAGTTGGAACACGCCGAACGTATCGCCCTTCGAGAGCATTTCGAACGTGGCCGGGTCGCTGTCAGGCAGCGCTTGCAGGTCGATCTCCTCGCCGCGTGTCTCCTTGATGAGATCGACCGCGCGGCCGAGGATCGTCAGGTTTACAAGCCCAAGCACGTCGAGCTTCAGCAGCCCAATCTCGGCGACCTGGTTCATGGCGAACTGCGTCGTCGGTAGAGCGTCGTCCTTCTCGGCGTCCGTGCGAGGTGGGAGCTGGAGCGGCACGTGCTCGACGAGCGGCTCGCGCGAGATCACGATGCCCGCCGCGTGCGTGCTGGAGTGGCGCGCGACGCCCTCCAACCGCTGGGAAGTCTCGACGAGCTTGCGGACCTGCTCGTCGGCCTCCATCGCCTCCCCGAGCTCCTGGTTCTGCTCCAGCGCCTTCTCGAGCGTCATGCCGACCCCGAACGGCACGAGCCGCGCGATGCGGTCCGTATCGCCAAAGCTCATCCCCAGCGCGCGTCCGACGTCGCGGATCGCGGCCTTCGCGCCCAGTGTCCCAAACGTGATGATCTGCGCGACGCGGTCGGAGCCGTATTTCTGCGCCGTGTAGCGCAGGATCTCGTCACGGCGATCGTCCGCGAAGTCAAAGTCGACGTCGGGCATCTCGCGACGCTCGACGTTGAGAAAGCGCTCGAACACGAGGCGGTACTTCAGCGGGTCGACGTCGGTCACGTTGAGGCAGTAGAGGATGACGCTCGCGGCAGCCGAGCCGCGCACGCCCATCGGGATGCCGGCCCGCCGCGCGAACATCGCGATGTCGTAGACGACGAGGAAGTAGTTCGTGAAACCGGTCTCGGTGACCACGTCCAGCTCGTACTGGAGGCGGTCACGCTGCTCTTGCGTGACGGGGCTGTAACGACGCTCCAGCCCTTCATATGCGAGATTGGACAGATGCTGTTCGGCGGTACTGCCGTTCGGAAGGTCGGCGTCCGGCAGATGGAGCCTGCCGAACTCCAGGGTCACGTCGCACGCGTCGGCGATGACCTGCGTGTTGTCGACGGCCTCAGGCAGCTCGCTGAAGCGCGCCCGCACCTCCGACTCCGACTGCAGGTAGTACACGGGCGCGTTCATCTTCATGCGCTTCTCTTCGTGCACCGTCGAGTTCGTTCCGATACAGAGCAGCACGTCGTGGTCGGGGGCGTCCTCGGGGTACGTGTAGTGACTGTCACACGTCGCGACGAGCGGCAGGCCGGTCTCCCGCGAAAGGTCGACGAGCAGCTTATTGGCCTGCGCCACCTCTGGCAGGCCGTTCTCCTGCAACTCGAGGTAGTAGCCGTCGAACACCTCGCGGCTCCAACTCGCCAGCGCGAGCGCCTCGTCGCGCCTGCCCTCAAGCAGGTAGCGGTGCATCTCGCCGGAGTTGCATCCCGAGAGGGCAATCAGTCCTGCACCGTGCGTCTCTAGAAGGTCGCGGTCCATCCGCGGCTTGTAGTAGTAGCCTTCGAGATGCGCCTTCGTGACGAGCTTAAGCAGGTTGCGATAGCCCTGTTGGTTTCGCGCCAGCAGTGTGAGGTGGTACGGCGACTTGTCCTTCGCCTCCTTCGATGTCCGGCTGCCCGGCGAGACGTACGCCTCGACGCCGACAATCGGCTTCATGTCGCGGGCGCGCGCCTCACGGTAGAAGTCGATCACGCCATAAAGCGCCCCGTGGTCGGTGACAGCGCAGGCCTCCTGGCCAAGCTGTTTCGCGCGGTCGAGCAGTCTCGGGATGCGCGACAGCCCGTCGAGCAGGCTGTATTCAGTATGTAGGTGTAGGTGCGTAAACATCTAATCGCTTCGGGGACGTACCGGCACGGCCATTATAGCAGCGCGCTTGGGGCCCGTGGGCACCCTTATGTAGGATTGAGCCAGATGCGGAGGAGAATCAGGACGGCGTTGCTCTGTGATACCCTTCAGTCAATGAAAGGTCAGGCTCAAGCCACCCTGGAGGACCGCGTTGACGAAGTGCTGGACGAGATGCGGCCGTACATCCACTCGCATGGCGGCGAGGTCAACGTGCTCGAGGTGACCGACGACAAGGTCGCGCGCCTCCAGATGATCGGCTCGTGCAACGGCTGCCCGATGAGCATGCTGACAATGCGCCTCGGCATCGAGCGGATCCTGAAAGAGAAGTTGCCCGAACTCAAGGGAGCCGAGGCCGTCATGGTCGACGACTTCGACTGGGAGGCCTACGAGTAGCGTCAGCACGAGGTTCGCCGAGTCTGGACACCGTGGTATAGTAGGGAATCCGAAGCTAGAGGTCGCAGGAGGCCCCGCCGTGACCGACACCCCCAATAACTCCCACTCGAAGAACGGACGCAGAAGCGGGCTTGCGCTGCTCTTCCCCGGCCAGGGCTCGCAGGAGGCCGGCATGGGCAAGCGCATCGCCGGGCTCTCGCAGGCGGCCCGAGACCTCTTCGATCAGGCCGACGAAATCCTCGGCGAACGCATCTCGAAACTCTGCTTTGAAGGCACCGACCAGGAGCTAGGCGACACCGTCAACACCCAGCCCGCCATCCTCACCACGAGCCTCGCGCACCTGGCCTACCTGCGAGAACGTCTGCAGGAGATGGGACACCGGCTCGCGCCGTCGCTCGTCGCGGGGCACAGCCTCGGCCAGTACTCGGCCGCCGTCGCGGCCGACTGCCTGGACTTCGAGCACGGGCTCCAGCTGGTGCGGGAGCGGGGGCGCATCATGTCGGACTGGGCTGAGGAGAACCCCGGTGGCCTCGCCGCAGTCCTCGGTCTCGACGAGCAGATCGTCGATCAGATCTGCAGCGAGGTCTCGCCGGAGGGAAAGGTGAGCATCGCGGTCGTGAACTGCCACGGCCAGACCGTGCTCTCCGGCCAGGACGGCTACCTGGAGCCCGCGATGGAGCTCGCCCGCGAACGCGGTGGCAAGGTCCGCCGCCTCTCGATCAGCGTCCCGAGCCACACACCCCTCATGCGCGACGCCGCCGACGAGCTCGCGCGCTTCATCGACAAGCTGCCATTCCGCGATCCCCACCCGCCGCTCGTTTCCAACATCTCGGCCAAAGTGCTGACCACAGCCGACGAAGTCCGCCACGAGCTCGCCGAACAGATCCGCGCCGCGATCCAGTGGGCGCGCTGCGTCATGACGATGATCGACGAGGGAGCCGGGCCATTCATCGAACTCGGGCCGGGCAAGGCGCTGACAAATCTCATGAAGCGGATCAACAGCGATGTAGAAGTCTTCAACGCGGAAACGGCGTCAGACGCCGACCTCCTGGAACTCACTCAGGCCCGGGCAGTGAACCCAATCCTCGAACAAGAACCGGCGCGCCACGTCCCGCGCCGTGCGTAGGCCCGCGTCTAGGCGGGCGCCTACATCCTAGTCGCATGAGCCGGCTCGCGCCCTATCCTCCGTTCTCTGACCTGTCCGACGAGCAACGAGTTGTCGTTACCGGCCTCGGGACCGTGTGCCCGGTCGGGAACGACGTCCCGACCACCTGGCAAGCCTTGCTCGACGGCCGTTCCGGCATCACCAGGATCACCAAGTTCGACATGGAGCCATTCGACGTGGACATCGGCGGCGAGGTGCGCGACTTCCACCCTGAAGAGGTCATCCCCACGAAGGAGCTCCGCCGCATGTCCGTTCCTTCGCGCTACGCGGTCGTTGCGGCACAGGAAGCCACCGCGGACGCCGGCCTCGTCATCGACGGGTCGAACGCGGAGGAAGTCGGCGTGATCTTCGGTTCGGCGGGCGGCGGCTACCACTTGATCCTCGAGCAACAGCATGTGTTCGAAACGCGCGGCGCGCGGCGCGTGAGCCCGTTCCTCATTTCGCACATGCTGCCCGACGCCTCGTCGGGCCATATCGCGATCATGCTGGGCGCGCGCGGTGTGAACATGTCACCGGCGTCCGCCTGCTCGACCGGCACCGCTGCGGTCGGCGAAGGCATGGAGGCGATCCGGCGCGGAGACGCGCGCGTCATCGTCGCCGGCGGGACCGACGAACCGATCCTCCCCGTCGTGTTCGCCGGCTTCCAGGCGTTGCGCGGCCTCGCCACGCACGACGACCCTGCCAAAGCCTGCCGCCCGTTCGACGCCGAGCGCAACGGCTTCGTCGTTGGCGAGGGCGCCGCCGCGCTCGTGCTCGAGAGCGTCGCCTCCGCGAAGGAACGCGGCGCCGAGATCTACGCCGAGGTCGTCGGCTACGGCTCCAGCAACGACGCCCACGACATGGAGGCGCCGCACGACTCCGCCCGCGGGCCGGCGCAGTCGATGGCGATGGCCCTTCGCAAGAGCGGCCTGCCCGCGGAGGAGATCGACTATATCAACCCCCACGGCACCGGCACCCCGCTCAACGACAAGATCGAAACCGCGGCCATCAAGCAGGTCTTCGGCGAGCACGCCTACGACCTCGCCATCAGCAGCACGAAGTCGATGGTCGGACACCTCATGGGCGGTGCCGGCGCGCTTGAGGCGCTGGCCACCGTCAAGACGATGAAAGAGGGTATGATTCCCCCGACGATCAACTACGAGACGCCCGATCCGGAATGCGACCTCGACTACGTGCCGAACGTCGCGCGTCAGGCGGAGGTCCGGGCCGCGCTCTCGAACTCGGTCGGCCTGGGCGGCCACAACGCGTCCGTCGTCTTTCGTCGCTACGACGGCTAACCAGCACAGGAGGAACCATGACAACCAAAGGCCAGATCATCGACGGCATCGAGATGGTCATCCGCGAGGGTCTGCGGACAACCGGCGACTTCAACGATAACGACTGGAACCATGCCGTGCACGATGAAGAAGGCGGCTGGACGCGCAAGCAAGTCTACTGCCACCTTGCCGCGACCGCCGACATCGCGCCGGGATTCCTCCAGAACATCGCGACCGCCGATGAGGGAAAGGACGCCGGCGCCGGCTTCGACATCGGCGCGTTCAATGCCCAGCAGGTCGCTGCCCGCGAAAGTGCGAGCACAGAGGAGCTGCTGAAGTCGTTTGAGTCGTCACACAAAGAGTTGATCAAGGCGATCAAAGACCTCCCGGATGAGCAGCTCGCCTTGAAACGCAAGTTTGGCGCCTTCGAAGGCACGGTCGCCGACATGATTCAGAGCGTGCTCGTGCTTCACGGGCTCGCACACGTCTACCTGTCCAGCACCCGAGCGTTCACATAGCCAGATGACGCAGGCTTCGCCGCCCGTCCGAATCGCCACCACGCCCGCCAAACGCTGGCGCGTGAAGGACGACCCGGCGCGTGTGGCCGAGGGCGACTGGCCGGCGCTGATCGGGCGGCTGCTAGCCCTGCGCGGCATCGAGACGGCGAATCACGCGCGCGCCTTCCTCAGCGCCGTCGCCCCGCCGCCCGCGCTGCCCGACGTCGACATCGCGGTCGAGCGCCTCGCGCGCGCCTGCCGAGAAGGCGAGACGGTCGCCGTCTTCGGCGACTTCGACGTAGACGGCGTGACGTCGCTGGCGTTGTTGTTCGAAAACCTGACGGCGCTCGGCGCAAAGCCCGTCCCGTATCTGCCCCATCGCGAAAACGAGGGCTACGGCCTCAACAACGCCGCCGTCGACACGCTGCACGGCCTTGGAGCGACGCTGCTCGTCACCGCCGACTGTGGCACGAGCAACGTCAGCGAGATCGCGACCGCCACGAACCTCGGCATGGACGCCGTCATCCTCGACCACCACACCGTCCCGCCGCTACTGCCCGCCGCGCTCGCAATCGTCAACCCTAAGCGCGACCCCGCCTCATACGCGGAGCCGAGTGCAGGCGGCGTAACCTATTACGTCCTCAAGGCGCTGCGAGTGGCGCTCGGCGCGCCGGCGAACGATGAGCGCATGCTCGATCTCGTCGCGTTATCCACGGTCTGCGACCTTGCACCGATGGTCGAGGGCAACCGCGCTCTGGTGCGATTGGGATTGGAGTCGCTGCGCAGGACCGAACGGCCAGGCCTCCGCGCACTCCTCGAAGTCGCGCACATCGATCCGGAAGGCATCGACACCGAGACGATCGGCTTCGGTATCGGGCCGCGATTGAACGCCGCCGGACGAATGGCCCAC
>Ga0075326_1000216_pt1 | contig 12184 bp, 6 predicted proteins | sample MayberrySE_Catta_3_FD_120052 | JGI IMG/M metagenome (GOLD analysis project Ga0075326, IMG submission 120052) | Natural and restored wetland microbial communities from the San Francisco Bay, California, USA, that impact long-term carbon... | ecosystem: Environmental > Terrestrial > Soil > Wetlands...
CGGCGACGGCTCGCAACAAGCCAGAGCATGGAACCCTTCGTCACCGCACTGCCGGATGTGCCGCGCTGGGTCGAGACTCGGGGAATGCTCCTGGCGGGCCGCGGTCGCGTGGTGGGGATCGAGCCGGCGTCGCCGGGTACCGCGGCCACGCCGGCCGGCGCCGTCCTGCAGCCCGACACTCGGCTCGGCGTCGTGATCGGGCGTCCCGGCGCCGCGATGATTCGAGAGGTCGCCCGGCTCGCGGACGACCTCCTCGCCGCGCCGGAGGACGCCGCGTGGGTTGCGGGCGCCCTCCCGGAGTGGACCTCCGAGCCGGCGACCCTGCACGTGCTTCCCAGTTCCGGCGGGCCGACCCTGCTGCCCGATCCTCCCGGCGCCAACGTGCGGTTGCTCGAACCCGGGGAGCTTGACGCGATCCCCGGGCTTCCCGCGGAGCTGCGCGACGATCTCGCGATCGAAACGCGCGCCGGCACGCCGATCGCTGCGGAGTGGGTCGGCGCTCTCCCCGTGGCGTTCTGCTATGCCGGATCGGTCACCGATACGTGGTGGGACGCCTCCATCGACACCCTGGAGCCGTACCGCCACCAGGGTCATGCGTCGCGGTGCGTCGCGTACATGATTCGACGGTACGCGCAAGCCGAAAAGCGGCCGGTGTGGGGCGCGGTCGCGTCGAACGAAGCCTCCGTACGTCTGGCAGCCAAGCTCGGGTTCGAGCCCGTGGACTCGCTCGTGGTTTTCTCGCGCGGGATCAATCGACCGGAAGCGCGAGCCGGCAGGCCACCAGCTCCTGTCCTGCCTCCTTCTTCTTGACCTCTTCCACCTCGGTCGCGGTCGCCCGCGCCGGCTCGATCCCGCCCGTAACCGTGAGGGCGGCCACGATCGCCTCGGCCCGGGCGCGCCCCAGCGCGGCGAGATCCTCCGCGCCGACGGTCTGAGCCTCGAGCAGCGCCCGGCGCAGCTCCTCGAAGTATCCCGCCGCGTCGAACGCGGGCTGCACCGGCGCGGGCTCGCCGCCGGCCGGGGCCGGGACGGTGGTCGTGTGCTCCTGCCGGAGCGTCTCGCGAGCCTCGACGGAGAACGTCTCGGCGTACAGCGCTTCCATGACCCGGTCGAGCACCGAGCTTCCTTCCTCGGTCGCCGTCCCTTCCATCGTCAGGCGGCGCGCGGCGACGAGCGCCTCCAGCTTGGCTTCCAGGATGGCGTCCGCATCCGAGACGGGATCGAAGCATCCGCCGACCTGGAGCGCGAGCTCCGGGCGGCTTCGAAGTCCTTCCACGAGCTTGCCGAGCTTCTCCTGCTCGGGCGGAAGCAGGCCGCTGCGGCCGGCTTCGAAGCTCACGAACTCCAGGTCGTCGCCCTCGATCCCCACGAGCCGTCCGAGGAAGCGGAACGGTGCCGTGGTCACGTTGATCATGATCCTCTTGAACGCCGCCCAGATGACCTTGCGGTACGCGAACTCCGGGTCGTCCACCGATCCCTCGATCGGGACGTCGAGCTCGATCTTGCCCTGCGCATCCTTGAGGAGCGCCACGGCGAGCCGCAGCGGGAGGCTCGCCGATCCGCCCTCGACCTTCTCGCCGAGCGTCAGCTCGGTCGCGGTGAGCTTGTGGTTTCCCACGAGCGCGCGGTCGTGGATCTCGTACTTCACCTCGAGGTCGAGCCGGCCCTGCTCGATCGAGTATCCGGCGAACTCGGCGGTGTACGGTGTCAGGCGGTTCATCTCGATGTTGCGGAACAGGACCCGGACGTCGCTGGCGGCGTACGGGTCGAACAGGCGGAGCGTGCCTTCGGCCTTGGCGAAGCCGTACTCGTCCACCTTGCCCTCCAAGGACAGGCGCGAGCCCGAAGCGCCCCGCGACGAGATGTCGGTCACGGAGCCTATCGCCGAGTGAATCTTGGTGGCGAAGGGCAGGACGAGGCTCTGGTCCGCATAGTCCACCGCGCCGTCGCGCAGGGAGATCGAGCCGATCTCGAACGGGATCGGCGAAGTGGACGGGGCGGGCGGCACGGCCGGCTCCGTGGTGCCCGAGGGCTCCGCCTCGAAGAGTTTCACGACCCCGATCTGCCCCTGGCGATCGATGAGGATCTGGGCGAACGGCTTCCGCACCGTCACGGCGCGGATACGGAAGAAGGGGCCCGCCCCCTTTTTCACGAATGCGATGTCTTCCATGGAGAGGGCGTCCCACGCGAGCACGGGCGTACCCCCGGGATCGGCGAGCGACAGCCGGTCGATGGACGCCTGTCCCTCGAAGCTCAGCTGCGACGCGTCTCCGTCACGGTAGGACACCTTCCCGCGGACACCCGCGGAGCCCGACTGCAGCTGGACGCGCGCGACGCCGGAGGCGTACGGCTGGAACGCGGGCAGCTCCAGTCCGCTCAGCTCGACGTCGAGATCGGCGGCAAGCGGCTTCAGGCCGAGGCTCCCGCCCGCGGACAGGGCTCCCGAGCCGTTCACCGTGGCCGACAGGCGCGCGGTCACCGGGGTGGACGCGTCCGAGGTGACGTGCTCGAAGCGCGCCTCGAGCGCGCCGACGGCGAGCGCCACCGGTGGCGCGACGGTGCGGTCCTCGACTTCGACCGAGCCGTCCGCGATCTCGAACGTCGCGCACGACGCCTTCCAGCCGGCGGCGGCGCCCCCGCCGGGATCCTCGCCCGCATCCGCGGCCGGAAGCGAGTCGACAAGGCGCATCCAGAGAAACGTCCCATCCTCGGATCTCAGGACGCGCAGCGCCGGTCCCGAGACCCGCACGAGGTCCACCTCGGCGGTCCTCTCCGGCCACCGCACGCGCCCACCCGTCGCCTCGACGCGCTCCAGCCGGAACCCGTCGTCCTGCGCATCCAGGGGAAGGACCGCGAGCCCCGTGACGTCGAGCGCGATATCGTGCACGTCGGCGCGCAGCGGCGCGCCCGCGACCTTCTCGAGGGAATAGGGGAGGGTCACGCTCGCCTCCCCCGAGGGCACGTCGAGGGGGTAATCCCGCCCCAGGTAGTCCCACCAGCGGGGGAGCCGAAGGCGCGCGACCTCGAGCGTGCCGTCGAGACGCAACGGGTCCACGGACAGACGACCGGACCATCGGATCTCCGCGCCCCCCTCGATGCCGAGCGTGATGGCGTGCTCGCCCGAGCGATCGGGGATCGTGGACAGATCCGAGACGCGAAGGGTCAGGGGCTCGAGGGTCGTGTCGAACGTCGGGGTCCGGGACTCGTCCTGGAACTCGATCTTGCCCGACTCGATCTCGAAATGCGCGATCAGGACCCGCGGCAGACGGAACTCCTCCGCGGACTGCGGCTCGGTCCTGCGCTCCAGGAGATCGGCCACGGCGGGGCGCCCGTCGGGGAGGATCCGCCCCACCACGGTCGGTCGAGCCACACGGATCTCGCGGAACGTCCAGGCCCTGCGGAACAGGCCCGAGGCCTGCAGGTTGACCGTCATCTCATCGAACGCCGCGAGCGGCGCGCCGTCGCGGTCGCGAAGATCGAAGCCCCGGAGCACGGTCGCGAGCGTGAACGGGTTGAACGAAGCGCCGGCGAGGCTCGCTTCCCGTCCGAGATGGGTCCGCGCGAGGCGCGGCACCTGGGCGCGCAGGATCGCGGGAACGCCGAAGAAGCCGAACAGCGTGTACGCGAGGACCGCGACGATGGCCCACAGTCGAACATCGCGCAGCCAGCCGCGCGCGGGTCGCCCGAGAAGCTTCACGACCGGCTCCGAAGGGATCGACTCTCGTCTCGACGCGGAGGAGCTTACACTCTAGCGCGCCGGAGGGAAGGAAGATCTTTCTGACGAGCCCGGAACAAGGAGAACAACCATGAACGCTCTCGAGGGCGGCTGCTCGTGCGGAGCGGTGCGCTATCGGCTCACATCGGCGCCCATGTTCGTGCATTGTTGTCACTGCCTGAACTGTCAGCGGCACACGGGGAGCGCCTTCGCGATCAACCTGCTGATCGAAGCGGCTCGAGTGGAGCTGCTTCGCGGCGACCCCACCGGGACCGAGATGCCCTTGAACGGTGGAAGTCCGAACCGGATATTCCGTTGCCCGGAATGTCGGGTCGCGGTCTGGAGCGAGTACGGTGGCCGCTCTCAGGTGCGATTCGTCCGCGGCGGAACGCTCGATGATCCCTCGGCAGTCTCACCGAACGTGCACATCTACACCCGGTCCATGCTGCCCTGGATCGCGTTGCCCGAGTCGATCCCGGCTTTCGACGCCTACTACGACCCGGGCAGGCTCTGGCCGGCTGCGAGCCTCGAGCGGCGCAAGGCCGTGCTCCGCCGAGACCGAGAGCCAAGCTCCGGTGCGCACAGATCCGGGATTTGACATCATGGTGCCTTGGCCGTAGCGTGAACGCGTGCGCAGGACCATCAGCTTCGACGCCACGTAGCCGGTGCCGGCGTTGAATCCCTCACCCACCGAAATCCTGGCCACGGTGCTCTTCGGGCTCGCCGTCGTGCACACCTTCTGCGTCAAGCGCTTCGCGCACTGGGCGAAGCGCTACCCGTCCGGCTCCGTGCAGGAGAACACCCTGCACTTCCTGGCCGAGCCGGAGGTGGTGCTGGGTCTGTGGGCGGCGGTGCTGTTCCTCGGCATCGCGGCCCTGAACCGCTCCCTCGAGCACGCTGTGAGCTACCTCGACGGGCTGAACTTCACGGAGCCGAAGTTCGTGATGGTGGTCATGGTCGTGGCGGCGACGCGACCGGTCGTGAGGCTCGCGGAATCGCTGATCTCCCTGGCGGCCCGGCTCATCCCGCTGCGCGAGAGCGCGTCGTTCTACCTCGCGGCGCTGATCTTGGGACCGCTGCTCGGCTCGTTCATCACCGAGCCGGCCGCGATGACGCTGCTGGCGATCATGCTCAAGCGCCGCTACTTCGATCGCGGTATCGGCGCGACGCTCGCCTACGCCACGCTCGGACTGCTGTTCGTGAACGTCTCCATCGGCGGTACGCTGACCCATTTCGCCGCCCCGCCGGTCCTGATGGTCGCGGCCAAGTGGAACTGGGACACGGTTTTCATGCTGACCCACTTCGGCTGGCGCGCGGCGGCGAGCTGCGCGCTGTCGACGGTCGCGGTGTGGCTCGTGTTCCGCAAGGAGATCGCGCGCGTGACGGTCGAGCGCGACGCCAGCGCGCCCGTTCCGGCGTGGCTGACCGCCGTGCACGTCGTCTTCCTGGGTCTGGTCGTCGCGCTCGCCCATCACCCCGATGTGTGCTTCGGAGTCCTGGTGCTGTTCCTGGGGGTGGTCACCGCGACCTCGGAGTACCAGGACTCGCTCAAGCTCCGCGAGGGCTTGCTGGTCGGCTTCTTCCTAGCGGGGCTCGTCACGCTCGGCGCGTTGCAGAGGTACTGGCTGAAGCCGCTCATCGAGAGCCTCGGCGGCAGCGCCCTGTTCTACGGCGCGACGGGCCTGACGGCCCTCACGGACAACGCGGCGCTGACCTACCTCGGCTCGCTCGTCGAAGGCATCCCGGACGAGCTCAAGTACGCCCTCGTGGCCGGCGCCGTGACGGGCGGCGGGCTGACGGTGATCGCCAACGCGCCGAACCCGGCCGGCGTCGGCATCCTGCAGCACGCCAAGGTGTTCGAGGGGGAAGGGATCAGTCCGCTGGGTCTGTTCCTCGGCGCCCTGTTCCCGACCGCCGTGGCGGTCGCCATGTTCTGGTGGGTTCGCTGAGGCGCGAGGCGTTCCGCCGGAATCAGAGGGGTGAGGACGGCGAGCGGTTCTGGAGGATGATCCGGAACAGCGACTTGACGATCTCGATGTTGTTCGACAGCAGGTCGAAGAAATCCTCCGCGTCGATCGCCAGCACGAGAGCGTCCGAGGACGCGGTGGCCGTGCCGCGGCGCAAGCGGCCGCTCAGGATCTCCTCGATGCCCACCGGCCCCGTCGGCCCCACGGTCCCGGGACCGGCGGCATCGCCGCCCTCGATGCGGATCTCGCCCTTGACGACGCAGTACAGGGCGTCCGCGGGCTCGTTCGCCTTGTAGAGGACCTCGCCGGTCGCGAACCGGCGCTCGCGCGCGATGCTCGCGATGCCGACCAGCTCGTCGGCCGTGCAGTACGAGAACAGGAACACGCTCTCCAGGAAGACGACCCTTTCGATGCTCGTGAGCTCGCTCACCGCCGTGCTCCCATCATGCCGGGTTCGTCAACCGCGAGGCTACCCAGCGCGCCGTCTCGCGGACCAGAGGCTCGGTCGCGTGCTCACCGAGGTTCTGGACGTAAGGATAGAGCGCGGCGACGTGCGTGGCGTAGACGGCGTGGACCGCCGCCGCCGAGACCCAGGCCTCGGCCGCGTTGCCGTCCTTCGACTCGCCCATCAGGCGTCGCAACGTGCGCTCGCGGCTCTCGACCTCGACACCGAACAGGTCGCGCGCGCGGCGGAACTTCTGAGCTTGCGGCACGTCGCCGATGGCGGCGAACACCGTCGCGCGGACGTCGCCCTTGAGCGTGTTGTCCAGATACTCCAGGGCGTGGGTGCGCCGCCCGACCTCGGATCCGAGCATCCCGTGCCGGGCCGCGGCGATGTCGGCCGGGTCGTGGAGCACCGCCAGCAGGCGGAACACGTTGTCGAGCCGCGTGACCATGCGATCGGTCAGCAGGTGATGCAGGAGCGTCGGCGGACGGTCGCTCCACACGACGCGCGGTCCCTGGAATCGAACGTCCTCCTTCTCGAGCCCGAGAGCGTAGAGGTCGGCCAGCTTCCTCAGGTAGGCCCGGACCTCCCTGGACAGCCGCTTCTTCACCCGCTCCTCGAGGGCCGCGCCGGCCGCGCCCTCGCGCTCGAGCGCGCCGAGGGCTTCGATGACCTTGCGGCCCAGGAACGGATCCTCCGTGTCGAGGGCGTCGGCCAGCGCCCGGGTCGCGCCCGGCGTCCCGATGCACGCCAGGGTTTTGGGGATCGCTCTCCTGACCCAGACGTTCTCGTGCGGATCGTTCAGGAAGTGCACCAGGGCGGGGACGATCCGCTCGCCGCACCCGACGACGGCGTTGCGGGCGTCGTGCTTCAGTCGCCTGTGCCTCAGGGCCGAGATGAGGATCGGGCCGTAGACCGGGTTGAACTGTCCGCGCTCGAGGCGGTTGCGGACCGAGCGCACGGCCTCGCGCGCGACGCGGTGGTCCGTGTCGTAGAGCAGCTGGATCAACTGATTCTCGAACAGCGGGTCGGGCAGCTCGCCCAGGATGCCCGCGGCTTCGCGCCGCGCCTCCCAGCCGGCGTCGGTGAGCAGGCCGGAGAGCGACTCGGCCGCCTTCTCCGTCCCCTCGCCGCCGTGGGCGGCCACGGCGGCGATCGCGGCAGCCCGGATGTGAGGATCCGGATCCCGAAGTCGAGGGAGCATCATGGCGGCGGCGTCGCGGCCCTGGAGGACCGCGAGGGTGCGGATCGCCTCGACGCGAACGCCGGGGTCGTCGTCGCCGAGCAGCCGCTCCACCATGGGTGACGCGTCGTCGCGCCGGCAGAAGGCGAACACCCGCAGGGTGCGGCGGCGGACCGCGGGATCGCCGTGCGACAGCATCAGCCGCGGGACCAGGTGGCCCTTGTCGTTGGCCTCCAGCAGCTCCAGGCTGTGGATCACCTGCCTGGGATCCTCGCTGTCGAGGGCCTGGATCAGCAGCTCGAGGCTCGTCAGGTCGGAAAGATCGACCGTCGACGTGGTATCGACGGTCGCCGACTTCAGCCCTTCCCGGAACGACCGCACGTACTGCCGGCGCATCGCCACGGTGACCCCGAGCCACACGGCGATCAGCCCGAAGCTGATCCAGCCGGCCTGCAGGGGCGGCATGATCCCGAAGAACACGGGCAGCAGGAGCAGCGCGGCCGCTCCCTTGGCGAAGCGCTGGATGAAGACGTCGATCGTCGCCTTCGCCTTGAGACGCGCGCGCGAAGGCACGGGCAGGAACAGCAGCTCGCGGGTCGACTGATCCAGGGAGTACCGGATCCCGCTCTCCGAGATACGGAGCATCAGCGCCGCAGGAAGGAGGAGCGCGGGACCGAAGGCCGCCGCGGCCAGCACCGCCGCCGTGCCGAAGCCCATGGTCACCGGCAGGACGCGCGTCGCGAAGCCGATCCCCAGCCGCTGGTGGATGCGCGACGTGAACACGAGCTGGAACACCAGCGCCGAGATTCCCATGATGGAATAGAAGTTGCCGAAGAAGCGTGTGCGCTGATCGAGCGTGGTCGTCGATTTCTCGACCGCCTCGCTGAACTGGATGTCCACGATCTGCGCGACCATCACGGTCAGCAGCATGATGGCCGCGACCAGCCTCAGGTGCTTCGACTGCATCATGACCTGGAAGCCGCCCTTGGCCTCCTCGAGCTTCCCCATTCCGGCGGCGCCGTGCACACGGGCGTCGTCGCCCGCGCGCCGCGCGTGGGTGACGTAGATCAGCACTCCGGCGACGGCCAGGATTCCCGCCGCGACGAACAGCGAGGCGTAGGTGCCGACCGAGCCGGTCGCGAGCGCCGCCACCTGCCCGCCGGCGATCCCGCCCAGAAGCCCTCCCGCGCCGATGAAACCGAACAGTCTCTTGGCCTGCCGGGGGTCGAAGACGTGGTTGGAGTACGACCAGAACTGGCTGACGTTGAGCACGTAGACGATGGAGATCCAGACGTAGAACACGACCGGGACCCAGTCGTTCTGGAGCTGGAACAGGAAGTAGAACCCCACCAGGCTCCCGGCGACGACGAACGACGTGGCGGCGATGAGGTGGTGCCGGGGCAGGCGATCGACCGAGCGGCTGTAGAGGATCAGGACCGGCAGCGAGCACGCCGCGACCAGGAAGTAGACCAGGGGAAGCGCCTGGGCGCCGAGCTTGTCGATGTACTCCGCCTGCCGCAGGGTCTTGGTGGCGTACTGGAAGGTGATGATCAGGAAGAAGTACAGCAGCAGCAGGAACGCCGGGAGGCCCTCGCCCGGGCGCATGTCGATGCCGAGGGCGGCCACGAGCCTGCGCCAGCGCGCCGCTCGCAGGGAACTTCGGTCCGCGATGGACGTCACACTCACCCGCACGCCATTCGACGACTTTCTTCGGGGGAAACCGATGGTATCCTCCGGAATGATATCGGAATCGCGCCGCCGGCGTAAACTCGTTTGCGTCCATTCGGGGCACTGAGGGAAGCACCATGGGCCCACGGTGCGCTCGTGCGCGGCTCGCGGTCTCGGGCGCCGCATGGCTCCTGACCGCCGGCCCACCGGCGGCGGCCGAGGTCGTCGAGCTATCGATGTCCGTCCCCGGCCGGGTCCGGCACGTGACCGCCGTCGACCTCGACGGGGACTCGCTCGCGGACCTGACGGTGCTGTCCCTGACGGGCCGCTCCCTCGACGCCGTTCAGCACCTCTCGGTCTTCTGGCAGCGCCCGGGCTCGACCTTTCCCGAGACGCCCGACACGGTCTGGGAAGTGGACCGCGGGACGGTCGCCCTCGATCTGTTCCCGACGGGCGGCAAGACCGGGCTTCCGGCGGCGCTCTACTCGCTGCGCGCCGACGGAGTTCGCGCGCACCGCTTCGGCCGCGGCGCGGGTGTCGAGTCGAGCGTCGTCCTTCGGGCCGCGCTCGACCATCTCGTGCCCGCCGACCAGTCGACGGCGGTGATCGATTTCGTCGCCGACTGGCGCGGCATGGGCCTGGAGGCCCTGGTCCCGGAGTTCCCCCATCCGCGGCTGTTCCCGCTCGATGGCGACTCGCCGGCCGCCGGCGTCGCGCTGCAGACCGAGCCCGTCGCCACGTACTGGACCTCGGGGTCCGACAAGGAGCTGCGGGACGCGACCCTGAACCTCCATTACTCGTTTCCGGTGCCGGTCGCGGCCGACCAGGACGGCGACGGGCGCGCCGAGATCGCGTTCGTCGAGCGCGACCGCGTCACCGTCTTCGGCACGCCGGCAAAGGCCGACGGAAGCCACGCGCTCGCGAAGAAGATCTACCCGGTCCGCATCCTGAGCGACGAGGAGGCGGCGTCCGACCGCTTCACGGTCCAAACGCGTCTGGTGGACCTCGACGGCGACGGACGCGCCGACCTTTTGGCCGTCGTCTATCGCGACGCCGGGATCCTCGAGCTCGAGGGGCGCGTCGTGGTGTTCCGGGCGCGCCCCGACGGCTCCTTCGCGCCCGCGCCCGATCAGGAGATCGTGCTGCCGCACGCGCTGTACAGCCTGACCCACGTGCTCGATCTCGACGGCGACGGGGCGAGAGAGATCGTCCTGCCGTCCGCCGACCTCGGCCTGTGGGGTTACCTCCGCGTGCTGACGACGCGCAAGGTGTCGTTCGATTTCAATACCCTGACGCGGGCCGGCGAGAAGGTCTTCGACACCTCCGCCATGACCCGCGACGCGATGACCGCCCGGCTTTCCCGGGACCACGACCTGCCGGTCGTCAAGCTGCAGGACATGAACGGCGACGGACTCGTCGACGTGCTGATCGGGAGCGGAGAGGACCGGGTGTGCATCCACGACGGCATTCGCGATCCGGAACGTCGATTCCGGTCGAAGCCGGCCACGTGCCTCGAGGCCGACCCGTACGCGGTCTACGTCGTCGTCGGCCTGAAGAACACCGGCCGGCGCGACCTGGTTCGGCACGATCCTGTCGGCAAGGACCCGGGCAGGCTCGTCCTGACCCTGTTCCGGGAGTGACGCCGTTGGAGGAGCACGCCGACCTGATTCGACTCCTCGGTCGCGATCGCGTCCTCGATCGCTACATCGACCGCATCGCCTACGCCAACGACGCGAGCGTCTACCGCCGCGTGCCGCGCGCCGTCGTCCAGCCGTCCTCCATCGAGGAGATCCGCGGGCTGATGCGATACGGCATCGCCGCCGGGCGCTCGCTGACGTTTCGCGCGGCCGGAACGAGCCTCTCGGGCCAGGCGGTCACCGACGACATCCTGGTCGACGTCTCCAGGCACTGGCGGGCGATCGAAGTGCTCGACGACGGCAGGAGGGTGCGGGTGCAGCCCGGCGCCATCGGCGGAGCCGTCAACAGCCGGCTCGCGCCGTGGGGCAACAAGATCGGCCCGGACCCCGCCTCCATCAACTCGTGCATGATGGGCGGCATCCTGGCGAACAACTCGAGCGGCATGTGCTGCGGCGTGGCGCAGAACGCCTACCACACGCTCGAGTCCATGACGTTCGTCCTTCCCGACGGCACGGTCGTCGATACCGCCGAGCCCGGGATCCACGACCGCTTCGACCGCGAGGCGCCGCGCATCGCGGCGGGGCTTCGCGCGCTCAAGCGGCGGGTCGAGGGCGACGTGGCGCTCGTGGATCGCATCCGTGCCAAGTACCGCATGAAGAACACCAACGGCTATTCGCTCAACGCGTTCCTCGATCATGCGCATCCCGTGGACATCCTGTCGCACCTCATGATCGGCTCGGAAGGCACGCTCGGGTTCATCGCCGAGGCGGTGCTGCGAACCGTGCCCGACCATCCGTTGAAGCACACCGGGCTGCTGTTCTTCGCGGACGTGCCGCGGGCGTGCGCCGCCATCGCTCCCCTGCGCGACTCCGGGGCGCGGGCGCTGGAGCTCATGGACCGCGCATCGCTGAAGGCGATCGAGGACCAGGCCGGCGTTCCTCGCCGGATCCGCGACCTGCCGGCCGGCGCCGCGGCGCTCCTGGTCGAATACCAGTGCGAATCGGACGCGGAGCTCGGCGCCCGGGTCCGGGACTGCGATCGCGTCCTGCCCTCGCTGCTCCTCGCGGGGGAGCCGACTTTCACGCGCGACGCGGAACGGCAGGCGGCGCTGTGGAGGGTCCGCAAGGGGCTCATCCCCTCGGTCGGCGCCATGCGGCGGCGGGGGACGTCGTTCATCATCGAGGACGTCGTCTTCCCCGTGGAGTCGCTGGCCGAGGGCGTGGCCGAGCTCCAGGCGCTGTTCGCGCGCTGCCGCTACGACGACGCGATCGTCTTCGGCCATGCCAAGGACGGCAACCTGCACTTCGTTCTCACCCAGGCGTTCCAGGACCGGCGCGACGTCGAGCGCTACGACGGCTTCATGCAGGCGCTGTCCCCCCTGGTCGCGGGCCGCTACGGCGGCGCGCTCAAGGCCGAGCACGGAACGGGCCGCAACATGGCGCCGTTCGTGGAGGCCGAGTGGGGCCGCGACGCCTACGCGATCATGCAGGACCTGAAGCGGCTCATCGATCCCGAGGGGCGGCTCAATCCCGGCGTCATCCTGAATCCCGATCCGCGGGCGCACCTCC
>Ga0075326_1000217_pt1 | contig 12168 bp, 12 predicted proteins | sample MayberrySE_Catta_3_FD_120052 | JGI IMG/M metagenome (GOLD analysis project Ga0075326, IMG submission 120052) | Natural and restored wetland microbial communities from the San Francisco Bay, California, USA, that impact long-term carbon... | ecosystem: Environmental > Terrestrial > Soil >...
CGTCGCCCAGCAGGCGACCTGCTCGCCGGCCCAGCCGCAGGCGGACGAGTTCATCACGGACGCGGACGGCACCAACGCCCTCTTGTTCGACGGTGACGGCCTGAACGGCGCCTGCCCGACCGGGCACTCGCTGGGGCTGATCGAAGAGCCCACGTCTGACGACCTGGACGCGCTGAACGAGCAACCGCCATCCGCGGTTGATCAGCTGGGCGATGGGACCTTGGACAGCGAGGTCTTCTTCTCGCTCGAAGCGGGATCACCTTCGCTCGCGACGCTCAACCGCCGCCCCGCCGACGTCCTGTTCACGGACGGTGGCACCCCGGGCTTGTACGCGTCGCAGCAGGCGCTAGGGCTGCAGAACGGTGACGACATCGACGCCCTCTGCGTTGAGGACGTTGGCGCGGGACCGAGCTACAACCCGGCCTTCGACACGATCCTCTTCTCGCTATCCGCCAATTCGCCGACGCTCGACGATATCGGCGCAAGCGGCGCCGACGTGCTCGCGCCCGGCCCGAGCGTGCGCTTCCGCGCCAGCGACATCGGCCTCCGCGTAAGCGACGATCTGGACGCGATGAAATGCTTTGGCGAGGCCCGGCCGGACGGCGTGGTCGGAGACGGGAACTGCGACGGCAACGTCAACGCCGTGGACGCGGCGCTCGTCCTGCAGAAGACGGCCGCGCTCGTCGCGACCCTCCCCTGCCAGGGCAACGCCGACGTGAACCAGGACGGCGTCGTCGACGCGCGAGATGCGGCATTGATCCTGCAGTTCGTCGCCGGCCTGCTCGACCAGCTCCCGCCGTAGGGAGCCCGTGCTCCGGGTCCGCCCCGCACTGCTCGCCGTGATGGCGATGGCCGCGCTTGTCATCGCGGGATGCGGCGACTCGAATGGCGAAGCACCCTCATCCGCGACCGCCGCGCTTAGCGCCACGCCGACGCCGCCCGAGACGGTAACGATTTACATTCGGGACCTCACCATCACTGCCGAAACCGCCACGACGCCGGAGGAACGCGGCCAGGGCCTCAGCGACCGGCCGTCGATGCCCGAGGACGCTGGGATGCTCTTCTACCTCGGCGAACCACGCATCCCGGGCTTCCACATGAACGACATGCTCTTCCCCCTGGACTTCATCTGGATCTCCGCGGACGGCGTCGTCGCCGATCTCACGGAGAACGTGCCGCATCCGGAGAAGGCCGGCGGCGAGACCATCTCGGGTATCAGTCCCGATGTGGCGGTGCTTTACGCGTTGGAGGTGAACGCTGGGGTCATCGCCGCCGCGGGCCTCGAGATCGGCGATCCGGTCGCGTTCGAGCCTGACATCATCGCGGCCGGCTGACCGCGTCTGACTAGCCCGCGGGCGCCTCCGCGACCTCGACGGTCAGCGTCACGTCGTCCTCGCCCGCGTGCACCGTCAGCTCCCACGTGCCCGGCGAACCGAACTGGAGGAAGGTCGGATAGTAGCTGCCGGGCAGGTCTTCGCCGACAGGCTGCGAAAGATAGGACGTCAGTACCAGGTCGCCGGGTCCGTCCTGCTGGACCGCGTCGATCGTGATCGTTTCCTCCGCGTAGCCGTTCGTGACGCGGAACAGCACCTTGTACGCCTCACCGGTCACCAGTGACTCGAAGTCGTCCGCGGTGCGCCAGAACACGGGCGGCTCGCCGCCCTCGGTCTCGAGACTGGGCTCCGTCGCGCCGGGCTGAGTTGTCGGCTCCACGGGTTCGGTCGCTTCCGTCGTCGGTTCGTTGGTCGGACTACCGCCGCTATCTCCGTCGTCCCCGCAGGCCGTGAACGCGACGAGGCCGGCGACGAGACATAGCGCGAGCGAGATCGAGCGGGTCATAGCACGGAAAGTATAACGCCGTTACGAGAGCGCGGGCGCGACGATGAGATAGGCTGCGAACGCGGCGAGCGCAAGTCCCGTCGCCTGGTGCAGGGCAGGCGCGAACTGCTGGATGCGGTCGTTCAGGACGACGAGCTGCTCCGGCCCCTCGACGTTCGCGCTCGCGTAGATCGAGATTGCCCGCGTGGCGCCATAGACGAGGCCGGCGATGAGGCCGTACCAGACGTTCCCGTAGACGAAGAGCCAGCCCAGCAGGATCGGGAAGCTGGCATAAGGGACCCGCGTGAACACGCCGAAGCCGACCGTCGCGCCGAACACGACCGCGCTGCGGTAGAACGTGTGACGCACCCAGTGCGCGGGCACCTGCCAGTCGCGGCCCGGGATGGGCAGTTCGACCAGTCCCACTTCGTGCAGGGCGTAGGCCAGCGCCACGACGCCCAGCAGCACCGCCAGGACGACCGTGGCGTCGTCCCAGAGCGCGCCTAAGCCCGCTCCTGCCGCGGAGACGGCAAGGCCGGTCAGGGCCCCAGCCAGCGTCATCGACAGCGCGTAAACGGTCGCGCGCAGGGCCCAGCGGCGTCGGTTGTGAGTCCCTTCGACGAAGGGGGCGATCGTGAAGATCGCGTTGTGTCCTCAGGCGCTGCAGGTCTGCGCTAGCCCGACAAGGGCTGCGAGACCGATCCCGAGGCCGAGCGCCGCCGCCTCCCATTCCCCGTTCAGCGCCGTCAACGCCAGCGCGAGGCCGGCAAGCAGTCCGGCCACAAGCAGCGTAATGCGTCGCGTAGCGGGAGCCGGCTCCGCGTGAATCAACGTACCGGGTGAAGGGATTCTGTTCTGAGCCTAGCCGGCGTTGCCATCGGGGCAAAGGGTAGGGTTATTGTGGTAGTCGGAACCGCAGCCACACCAGCCGTTCCGGCCCGAACCAGTACATGAACAGTCACAGCAGGTGATGTTGCCGGTGACCCAGCAACCGTTCACATACCACTGCGTAACGATAATGCAGGGTTTTGCACAGGTACCGTTGGCTAGGCACCTGTCGCAAGGACATGGCGGTCCCGGAAACGCGCACACAGAATTGAGCCCAGCCTGAGCGGCTTTGGAACCTAGTACCGAGGCCGCTGCAAGTCCAATTAACGCACCGAATGCAGCATCTGCGTTTCTGCTTAGAAAGTCTCTGCGTGATGTCTTGCGCGCTACGTTCTCGGCGACGCTCCTGAAAAATGACATGCGCCGATTATAACATGTCCGGGAGAATTTCGGGAGGTTCGTCTACACGCGGTGTACTCCTGGCTCTGGGTAGCGGGGCAGTGTCATCAGGTGCACGCCTTGACAAGTCACAGGATCCGTGAGAACGTACGGTTGCCTTCGGGCGGCGCAAGCCTTGTTCCAATCAGGCCGCTTCCGCCTGAATCTTCCCATGTAAGGAGGCGGGGGAATGTCACACATTCAAAGCTATCGTGTAGCGTGCGTAGTTGTAGTCGTTGGGGTGCTGCTTATATTCTCCAACGCCAGTGCGTCGGCTACCGACGGACCAGCTGTCACGTGGAGCCCACCGCATCAAGTGAGCAGCTCTGACGCTACCCGCCCTGTGCTCGCGGTAGGACCGGACCACGCTGTCCACCTAGTCGCGCAGCTGGACAGCGGAAGCGTCGGCTATAGCTGGAAGCAGGGAACAGCAGCCAACTCTGAGTGGGACAGCACGCTTGAGACTGTCGCTTCCGGCTCTGAACCCTCAATTGCTGTATCCGGGTACAATATCGCGCACGTCGTCTACGTTAGCACCGGTGACATCTTTCACTCGTACAGGTATCTCCACCCGCGTACCTTCCTGAATGGGGAGCCGGAGCAGGACTGGCAAGACGAGGAGGAGATTTCCACAGGCTCCTCCAACGCAACGCCGGACATCGCTGCGGGGCCGTTCGGCGAAGCGCATGCTGTTTGGGAGCAAGGCGGAACAATCTATGCGAGAACCCGCCTGAATCACGGCACAGGCGGCAGCCCACTAGGATGGGGCACTATCGCCACGCTGGGGAGCGGAGAGCACCCTGCGATCGCCGTGCAGTCCGATGGCGATGCCTACGCCATCTGGCAGAACGGAAGCAGCCTGAACTACGCGGTCAAGACCCACCAAGGAAGCTGGTCGAGCGCTAGCAGCATTACCACAGGCACTACGTTAGCGACAGAAGCCGAGCCTGACATTGCCGTAGACGCCAGGGACGATGTATGGGCCGTGTACGTCGAGAACAACAACGAAGTCGCATACTGGGACTTCACCGCAGCCCAGCGAATGCCTGTCTCAAAGACGGGACCTGAGCTATCGGTTCACCCAAGAGTCGCGGGTGCCACCGTCGAGGGCGGAGACGAAAATGGCCCGCACATCGTTTGGGCTGACAAGGACGGAAATGAAATGGAGCCGAATTGCGGCGGACATGCCAACCCTCCCGAAGACGTCTGCTACAGGAATAGGGACGGCCTTTATGACGACGCCAAGACACAAGGCAACATCTCTAACTCATCTGCGGTCTCGGACTATCCCAGCATCGCTCAATACGAAGACGGCGTGATACACGTCGCTTGGCAAGAGCAGTCTGGTAGCATGTGGCGGGTCTACTATTCGTCGTTCGAGCCGTCAGAGGCCGACGGCGACTCCATTCCAGACCCCTACGAGGACTCAACTGACTATTCGTGCCTGTCGTCGGCGGGCAAGGATAACGCCGACGACGACGGAGACCTCCTGTCCAACTTCGAAGAGTACTACTACACAGGGAGTGATCCGTGCGATGAGGACACTGATGGAGACGGTGCTCCCGACGGGGCCGAAGCTGGTAACAGCTTCGCCGATTGTGGACAACGAAGCCCTACCACCCCGCATGATTTCTACGACGTCAATCAGGACGGGGTGATCGACCTGGTGAATGACATCCTTGGTGTGATCCTGCACTACTCACCAGGGGGCGGGCCGCCGTACGATGTGGATTTCGATCGAGCGCCGCAGACGGGGCCGAACAACTGGAACCGTTCAGGGCGAGATGGGGTGATTGACCTACCGAACGACATTCTTGGTGTCATCGTGCAATACTCGCCAGGCGAGTGCCCGTCGTGATCCGCAAGGAGGTATGACTGAATGATTCGCAAGTTCACGCTTAGGATTTCGTTAGTAGCAGCGGTGGCTGCGCTAGTTCTGGCGTGGTCCACCGAATCCATGCAGGCCCCGGTGACGGCTTCTAGCTCTGGCGAAGAGATGCAGCTTACCGTGTGGCAGGGTGGCTACTGTTCTGGCAACGATTGTTACGCCCGTGCCGGTGAAACCTTCCAGTTGAGCGTCGAGGCCGTATCCGTCCCAGCCGAAGACTACATCATGTTCCAGGCATACATTGACTTTGGTGGCACCTATGATGAGGACGCGAGTGAGGACGGCGCCGGCACCGGCACCTGCGGTGACGGCATTCCGAATGGCGATCCGGATGGGCGAGACTTCCACGACTCTGACTGTACGACGGTCCCAATCGAATATGTCCCAACGGAGTCCGCTGAGGATGAAGTCGTTTGGCCTGATGTCGGCTCCGGCTTGGTCGTTCGAGGTCCATACACGCATTCGAGGGTCGTTCTCGGTGCCGTGAGCGGGTTCAACCCGCCTGTGGACAGCTCGTACACGGGGGAGCTCCTCAGCCTAGAGTTTAGCTGCCCGGAAGAGGAAACTTCTGCCACCTTGACCCTAGAGCCGTACGGCGCTAGCGGCACCTTGACGGCAGGGGCCGTATTTGCGGACCCGGACTCCGAGCTCCACACGCCCAAGACCAACGCCATCACGGTGACGTGCGTGGAGGCGACGGGTGGTGACTACGACGGCGACGGCTGCAGCGATGCCACTGAGAACGGCTCAGACGAGGAGCAGGGGGGCGATCGCAACTTCGTCAATCCTTGGGACTTCTATGACGTCGCTGGCCCGGGGGGCGCGGACGTACCGGATGGAGTCGTCGATCAGGCGAATGACTATATGCAGGTCGTGGCTCACTACTCGCCGCAGGGTCAATCGCCCTACGATGCCCACTATGACCGCGGTCCCCTAACCCCAGGCGGATCGTGGAAGGACACGCTTGGCCCAGACGGGGTTATAGACCTGGCGAATGATATTCTGGGCGTTGCTCAGCAGATAGGTCACGACTGCACATAGTTTCCCGTCGTGCGCACAGGAGCCAGCAGAGGGAGAGGCAACGCCTCTCCCTTCTTGCTCAGCCCGCATTGCCCTTTGGGCAGTTGCCGGGCTCGTTGTGCCAGTCCGAGCCGCAGCCACAGTAGCCGGTACCCGGGATGTCCTGGCACTCACAGTCGCAGCACGTGACTCCACGTTCTATCCAACAGCCGCTCGGGTAGACGATCGTGCTGATCACGCATGGTTTTGCGCAGGTTCCGTTGGCGAGGCAGGTGGGACAGCTGCAGGGCGGCCCCGGGAAGATGCATACGGTGCCAAGGCCCGCCGTCGCCGAGCCCGGACGATTAGCCGTGCCGGCAGCGGCGCCGAGGAGGGCCCCGAAGGCCACCTCCGCGCCCCTGCCGAAGAAGCCCCGGCGGGACGTCTTGCGCGCGAGACGCTCACTGAAGTTGCGGACGAAGGACATGTGCGCGACCTTCGGGCCTATTGTAGCAGCGGGGTCAAGGCGGCCTGCTCCTAGCCGGCGTTACCCTTCGGGCAGTATTCGGGGTCGTTGTGCCAGTCCGTCCCGCAGCCACAATCGCCGCTGCCCGGCGAGCCGGGGCAAGTGCAGTCACAGCAGGTGACGCCGTCGGTCACCCAGCAGCCGGACGCGTAGGCGATTGTGTAGATCACGCACGGCTTGGCGCAGGTGCCGTTGCTAAGGCAGCTATCGCAGGGGCAGGGCAGATCGCGGGGGAAGAAGCAGACGGTGTCCGAGAAAAAACCCGCGCCGGCCTTACGACGCGTGGCAGCCGTTCCAGCCGCGACCCCGGCCATCGCGCCGAACGCGGTCGTCAGGCCATCACCGAAGAAGCCACGACGTGACGTCTTGCGTGCCAGCGTCTCGGTCACGCTGCGGAAGAGAGACATGCCTCCTGCTCCTCTCGTTTGCTCCCCCAACGCCCGGCCTTCAGGCCAGGGTACCACGCGCCCGGCTAGCGGCCCCTAATCGGCTCCGGCGGTTGCGCCAGACGCGGTACGCAGCAGTAATTCCAGGTGCTCACGGTTGTTCGTGAGCCCCTTCGCGCGGATGGTGCCGTCTTCCCCGACTACGAAGCCGAACGGTGTCACGCGCGCCTCGTACATGTTGGGCAGGTCCTCGTCCGGATGCGCGGCGACGGGGACCTCGATGTGTTGCTCGTCGGCGAAGCGCCGCGCCGATTCGTCGTCGCTGCGGCTGAGGAACAGTACGCGCAGCTCGTTGGCGCGGTCGCGGGCGAACGCGTTCAGGTCGGGGATCAGGCCGCGACAGGGCGCGCACGTCGGCGAGCCGAAGATCAGCAGCAGGGGATTGCCCCGGAACGACGCGAGCGAGACCGGCTCGCCGGCGAGCGTGCGCAGCGCGAAATCGGGCGCTGCCTTGCCGATGTCGAGGCCGTCGTTGGCGACGCCCTGCGCCGTGCCGAGGTAGATCACGCCAAGCTGGCGCAGCAGAACGAAAATCACGAATCCTTGGAAGAGCACGACGGCCCAGAGCGCGATGTAGCTGGCGAGCCAGATTCCGCTCACGTGCGGCTCTCCTGGCGGGCGCGGTGCTCGCGGATCGGGCGGCCGTAGGCTTCCTCGAAGCCGAGCTGCGTTGCGATCGCCTCCGGCAGGAGGATGATCACGTCGAAGATGAGGAACGCCAGTATCACCACCGGCGCGACCTCGCTTGTCGGTGGCAGGCCGTCCGCGTCGACGATCAGCGCGTCGAGCGCGCCGAATCTGCTCGCTCCGAGGGCGACGATGAGCGCGACGAGCGCGAGCGACGTCGAGCGGATCAGCGCTGGCCAGCCGATCGGCTCGCTCTGGACCGAGCCGAAGCAGTGGCAGTTGAGGTCGCGTCCGCGCCACATATTGACACCGATAGCGACGCTGAACATCAGGAAGACCGGGACTGCGAGCGCGGCCGCGTAGACCGTCCCCAGGCCGAGGAGCAGCATCACCGCCAGCGTCAGCTCCACGAACGGCAATGCCGCGGCGAATGGCCCCACGAGTGCCTGGGGCAGGATCTTGTACTCGGCGACGGCCGCGCGGAACCCCTCGCGGTCGAGCAGCTTCGTGACGGCGGCAAGCGCGAGCAGACCGCCGAGGGTCAGTCTGAGAAGAAGCTGGAGGTGGTGCTGGTCCAGCGCGTCCAGGAGCTCCGACATCGGGCCTTGAGGCTAGACGCTCCCTGTCTGATAGCCGGTCAGGCGGTCGCCGGCGCCGTCGAGGCGGACGAGCAGATACTCGCCGTTCTCCTCGCCAATCGGCAGGTACCCGGACGACGTTAGGTGCAGGAGGGGCAGAGCGCCGTTCTCCTCGCCAATGACGTCCGACCAGACCGCACGCTGCGCCGCGCCGATGACGACCTGGCTGTAGCGCACGGCGGCCATGCGCGCGATCGCGCGGTCCTGCTCGCGCCGGAGCGAGAGCTGCGGCGTCAGGGTCTTCGAGAGCTCGTCGGTCGGGTCGAGCATCATGCCGGAAAGCACCGACAGCGCGGCCCACATGGGCTCGGCGCGGTCCGCCGTCGCGGCGAGCCGCTCGCCTGTCGGACGGTCGAGCATGAGGCCGAGGTCGGCCTGCTGCCCGCGCTCGGCGAGCTGTTGCGGTGTCAGGACGACCTTGTGGACGCTACCCTGCGGCTTCTTGAGCATCTCGTAGTGGCGCTCGACCATCTCGTCGGGGTCGACGCTGAACATCGGCTTCTTGAACGACGTGTTGTTGGAGTGCACGAGCACGTCGGCGAGCTGGTCACCGCCTGGGAAGGTGCTGAAGAAGCGCTCGGCGCCTTTTGCCTGCACCTCGAGAGGGCGGCGTCGGATCGCGGTCGCGGCCGGCGCCCAGCAGCAGACCTCGCTGAGCTCGTGGGCGAGCGTCTCATCGCCGGCAAAGCGCGCGGCCTGGACGGCCTGGGCCCGCAGGCTGTCGATGCTGAACGGGCCCGTCGCGGGCCCGCCGAGCTCGGCCGTGCCAGAGCCCGTGCTCACGGTACCGGCGGCGAAGCTACGGAGCGGCTCCAGCCGTGTCAGGCCCAGACCGACCATGGCGCCGGCTACCGTCTTGAGGAATCCTCTTCGCGTACAGGACATCGCGTCACTCTCCCAATTACTCGCGAGGCAACTGCTCCCCAGCGCCAGCGAATGGCCCCTTATTCTAGCATGTCCTTGATCGATGTAAATACCACAACGTGTCCAACTCCTTACGAATCCGTGATCTGATACCTTGGCAGGCACAATGGACGATCTAGCCCAGCAGGTGAAGGAGATCATCGCCGAAGTCTGGGCCGAATCCTCGAGGGAAGACCACTCCTGGGACGAGATCGGCGATGCGACGCCACTCTACAGCCTGAGCGACGAGGAGCCCTCGCTCGGCCTCGACTCGCTCGACGCCCTCGAGATCGCGATGGTCGTCGAGGAGCGCTTCGATGTCGTCCTGCCGGCGGAGATTGAGCCCGAAGACATCCGCACGGTTAGGCAGGTCGTGGAGCTGCTGGAGCGCCTCCTCGCCGAGCAGCGGCCCGTCTAGCGGACTGTTAGACCGTAAGCGAAGCACCGTTATATACTTTGAGCCTTGATGGACGTAGAAAAGCGCATTCGCACGCCCCTGATCCGCATTGGCTGGATCGCCGCCATCGCCATTGCGGGGGCGTTTCTCTTTGCCGGCCAGCTGACTGCACAAGAACCGACGCTGAGTCCGGCCGCGACTGAGGACGGCGTCAACGGGACTCCCACCACGGGTGAAACGCCGGCTGAGACGCCAGTTGCCACCCCTGAGACTCCCGCTGAGGGCGAAACGCCGGTTGACGGGGAGACGCCCGGCGACGGTGAGACGCCTGGCGCCGGCGAAACGCCATCTGCCGGCGATCTACCTGAGATCTTCCTTGAGGTCGAGGCGCCCGATGGTGAGCCAGTGGACGAGGGCGATATGTTCTTCGTTCACGTAAATGTGACCGAAGTCGAGCATCTGAGCGCGTTTGAATTCACACTCGGGTATGACAGCGAACGAATCGAACCCATCCCGCTGGACGGGGAAGAACTGCCGACAGCGGCGCTAGACGACCAGGGTACCCCGACTACGGACGAAGAACTGGAGAACGTGACCGTCGAGGGAGAGCTGGGCCAGCTCCTGGCGGACAGCCCGCGTAATTCCATCTGTACCGGACCGTTTGTCCGCCAATCTGACCGCAACGAGGTGTTCGCCTTCTGCGTCGGGGCGAGCCCGCCGGTGTGCCTCGGCGGCCCCCCAGGGGTCGACGGCGCCGGGACGCTGGGAACCGTGGCGTTCCGCAGTCGCGGTGGTGAGATGACGGAGATTTCGTTCGTAGAAGCGTCCATCGTCTCAGATGATGTAGCGCCTCCCTGCGACCCCGAAGAGCTTAGTGCCGTGCGGATAGAGAGCACGGTCGGGCCGCCGGTAACCGTGCTGCTGGCCGGCGGCGGCGATTCGAACACCCTTCTGATCATTATCATCGCCGCAGTCGTGATCGCGGTGGTCGTTGCCGGGGTAGGCGGATACCTGTTCTACAGGCAGCGCAGGGCCAGCGAAGGCGCGTCGTAATCCACTCCAAGGCGAATCAAAACCGCATAGGTCATCCGCCCGGGTTGACATTCCTGTCACCGACCTCGTAGAATAGCTCCGACTGGTGGCTCCGTACTGGTACTCAGTGCGAGTCTCCTATTTCCATACCCCGCCGTAGCAGAGGGATACGAGTTGGCTCGAGCCCGCTCGCGAAAGTGGTCAGATGGTATGCCACGCTGGCCGCTGCTTCTTCCAGTCGCTGTCGTGCTTGTGCTTGTGGTCGTAGGCGTCGTGGCGACGAGTCCGCCACCAACGGCACACGCTAACTGCAGCACTGTTCCCTTCGTCCCGGAACTCGTCACTGACCAGCCAGACTATCCCCCTGGCGAGATTGTCCACGTCGAGGGATGCGGGTTCGAGGCCTATACAGGGCAGACCTTGCCGATTCTTATCATTTGGCCTGACCTGTCGATTCACCCCGACACAGTCATCATCGACGGCACGGGGACGTTCGCGTATGACTATCAACTTCCGGTCAATGCTCAGCAGGGCCTGTACGGCATTGAAGTGCAGGATCAGTCATTCGAGAAGATCGTCAACACGACGTTTACCGACGCCGCGATCGACTTCTCCCAGTGCGCAAACGACTCAGACAACAATGACTTGAAGGATAACTGCGACTGGGTCAACGGCGCCCTGAACCAGAACAACTCGGCATATCTCGAAGGGGACTCTGTACCGCACCGTCTGTTCCACCGGATTGAGGACGCGGGCGTGCACTCCTTTGAATTCGAGTACGACTTCACCAAGGCAAGTGTCTACGCATACGATTTCCTGACCGACCCAGCCGAAACGCAGAGCGGTGGCCTCCTTAGCCCGTGCGCAGGTGCACCGGCGTTCGCGTCGGGGGCCGGTGACTGTGACGGGTCAAACAGCATCTTCACGAGCGCCGTACCGGTGACGATTGCTACAGACTCATTCGGTCCCGCAAGCATTGCTGGGCATCCCGCGGAAAAAGTGAGCGACGCGGAACGCGCCGACAATCCTCCGCGCGAGTTCTTGGTTGGGTGTAATCCGGGACCGTGCACGCTTATGGTGACTCACTCGATCACGCACTCCCCGGGAACAACCTGCCTTAGAAACTGCGGGGACAGCGCCGTAACCATCACCTTGACCTTGACGACACCGGCGGCCAGCACGCTGGTGGCCATGTGGTTTGGCGGCCACATCGCGGAGGCCGCTGACCCCGATGTCTCATCGCCACCCGACGGCTGGGGCTCTGGCTGCAGCGGCGGACCCTGCGGCGCAAGCGCGATAAGCGGCTCACCATTCCACATGAACTATGAGTCGCTGGACGGTGCATCGGTAGGGAATCGCGACAATCCGATTCAGATCGGTGCGGTGGCTACGCCGACTCCCACATCTACCGTAACGAATACACCGACCCCAACGGCGACGAGCACGTTGACGCCGACGCCGACGAACACACACACGGCGACGCCGACGAACACGTTCACGCCGACGCCGACGAACACACACACGGCGACACCGACGAACACGTTCACGCCGACGCCGACGGACACACACACGGCGACGCCGACGAACACGTTCACGCCGACGCCGACGAACACACGCACGGCGACACC
>Ga0075326_1000220_pt1 | contig 12083 bp, 14 predicted proteins | sample MayberrySE_Catta_3_FD_120052 | JGI IMG/M metagenome (GOLD analysis project Ga0075326, IMG submission 120052) | Natural and restored wetland microbial communities from the San Francisco Bay, California, USA, that impact long-term carbon... | ecosystem: Environmental > Terrestrial > Soil >...
ATCCCGGCCGCCCTGTTCGAGCAGCTCGAGGCACGCCAGCAGGAGGGCGACGAGGCCGTGACGGAGCTCGGGGTCGCGTACGCCACCCTCCAGTGCGCCGACCTCTTGGAGCGGGGCGCGCCGGGCATCCACTTCTACACGCTGAACAAATCCCCGGCGACGCGCGCGATCCTGTCTGCGCTCAAGGCGTGGCAGCCGTTGGAGCGCGCGCACGCCAGCGCTCCGGCTCCGCTCCATCAGCCGTCCTGAGCCGCTCCACCCGGCCCGTTCGCTCGAGGTGGGTGAGGAAGCACAGCATGATCGTGAGCGCCCAGCTCATCATTGACGGCTCGAACTCCGGGAACGCGAGCGGCAGCGCGTCGTAAGCCGTCAGCTCGCGATCCGCGAGCACGCCCTCGATCCGCTCCAGCGTGGCGGCCATCTCCCTGCGGTTCGCCTCGACGTGTGCGGCCACGTCGCCGAACGGCCGACCGTGACCCGGTAGGCAGAGCCGGGCGCCGAGCCCGTCGACCGTGTCGAGGCTCTCGAGGAACTCGGCGACCGGGTCCGGCGTCCAGCCGTAATCGAAGTAGGGCGAGACGCGTCCGAGCAGGTGGTCGCCGCTCAGGAGCAGCCGCTGCCGGGGCTCGAACAGCACCACGTGCGAGGGGGCGTGCCCCGGGGTGTGGTGCACGCTCCAGGCGCCGTGGTCGGTCTCGACCTCCACGCCGGGGACCAGCTCGCGATCGGGCTCGATCGCGGCCGCGATGCCGGGGTTCGAGTCGCGCCGCTCCTCGGCCCAGCGGCGCAGCGGCTCGAGCGGCACGCCGCTCTGGCGCGCGACCTCGACGCGTCGCTCCAGCGCGCGCTCCGGGTCGGCGATCGCGCGCGTCATGTGCTGGTGGTTCGGGTGCATCCAAAGCTCGCAGCCGGCCCGCTCCACGATCGGCGCCGCGAGCCCGTAGTGGTCGGAGTGGGCGTGCGTGCACACGACGAGCTGGACGTCCTCGAGCCTGCGGCCGACCGTCGCCAGCGTCCGCTCGAGCTCCGCCAGCGCGCCCTCCTCGTGGTAGCCGGTGTCGACCAGCACGATTCCGTCGCCGGCCTGCAACGCCCACGCGTTCACGTGCGGCACGCCGGGCCACGGCAGCGGAAGCCGCACCCGCCAGATGCCGGGCAGCACGCGATCGGCACGGCCCAGGTCCTTCCTGCGAGAGCTCACGGGGGATGAACCTACCGGTGCCGCATACTGGGCGCATGGTGAACGTCACAGAGCGCACACCCGAGGGCGTCGCGCTCGTCCGGGCGGCGAACGCCGGGCCGATGACGCTGAGCGGGACGAACACCTGGCTCGTGGGCGCGCCGGCCTGGGTGGTCGACCCGGGCCCCGCGGACGGCGGCCATCCCGAGCGCGTGTGGGCGGCGGCCGCTGCGCGGGGCGGCGTGGCGGGCATCGTCCTCACCCACAACCACCTCGACCATTCGGAGTCGGTGCCGGCGCTGCGGGCGCGCTCGGGCGCGGTCGTGGCGGCCGGCGTGGCACCGCAGCGGGCGCGCTTCGAGGAGCCGGTGCTGCCCGGGCTGCAGCCCGACGTGGTGCTGCGCGACGGTGACGAGGTGGGCCCGTTCCGAGTGGTCGCGACGCCGGGCCACGCCGCCGATCACGTCTCGCTCCTCGCCGGAGGCGTCCTCTTCTGCGGCGACACGGTGCTCGGCGAGGGCAGCGTGTTCATCCCCCCGGGCGGCGGCTCGCTCGCCGCCTATCTCGACTCGCTGCGCGTGCTGCAGCGGCTCGAGCTGGAGGCGCTCTGCCCCGGGCACGGCCCGGTCGTGTGGGAACCGGCCGCGAAGCTGCGCGAGTACCTCGAGCACCGGCTCGACCGCGAGCGGCGCCTGATGGCCGCGCTCGCGGCCGGCCGGCGCACGACCGCCGAGCTGCTCGACGAGGTCTGGGACGACGCGCCCGCCGCGCTGCGGCCGGCGGCCGCGCTCACGCTCGAGTCGCACCTCGAGAAGCTCGCGCAGGAGGGCCGGCTGCCGGACGGGGTCGAGCGCCTTGCGGCCTAGAGGGGCGGGTCGCCCTCGCGCGGCCGGCCGGGCGTGACCGGCACGAGCGGCGCTTCCAGCGGTTCCCCGACCGCCTCCGCGATCTCCTCCTCGATCCCGTAGGCGGAGCCGGGGCAGTCGATGCGGAACCGCTTGGGCGGGATCTCGTCGCGCGGCTCCACGGGGAGCCCGCACACCTCGTCCCACCCGAACAGCTCGTAGTTGCCGCTGTTCAGGAGGATCGCCCGGGCCGGCATCGGGCAGGTCGCGTTGTGGTGGTCGACGCCCGCCTTGATGTGGGCCAGCATCTCGGCCTCGAGGCTCATGGCGGATCCTCCTCGCCGGCCAGGCGGTCGATCTTGGCGGCCATCACGAAGTCGTTGCGGGTCAGGCCGGAGGCGGCGTGGGTCGTGAGGTCGAACCGGGCCCGGCCCCAGCCCAGCTCGATGTCGGGGTGGTGCCCCTCCGACTCCGCGACCAGCGCCACCCGAGCGACGAACCCGAACGCGTCGCGGAAGTTCGGGAACTTGAACTCGCGCCGCAGCCGCTGGTTGCCCTCCCGCTGCCAGGCCGGCACGCGGGCGCCGAGCTGCGCGGACTCCTCCTCCGAGAGCGGCGGCGTCCCGGGCTCGCAGGCTTCGCAGTGTTCCGATGCCAGCTCGCTCATCCGGCGAAGTTCTACAGGGTCTGCGGGTGACTGGGGATGGACGGGAGCGACGGGACTCGAACCCGCGGCCTCTGCCGTGACAGGGCAGCGCTCTAACCAAGCTGAGCTACGCCCCCAGGACATCGGCAATTGTAGACGGGCGCGGATAGGGTTTCCGGCACGACCAGAGCGAGAGAGGGGAACGATGGCTGACGTAACCGTGAAGACGCTGGACGAGTTCGACGGCGCGTTCGGAGGGGCGATGAAGCTCGTGCGGCACGGCCTCGGCGTGCAGTCGTTCGGGCTGCAGGTGATCGACTTCCCGCCGAACGCGGACCAGTACCCCGAGCACGACCACACCGACGACTCCCAGGAGGAGGTCTACATCGTCATCGGCGGCGCGGCGACGCTGCGGGCCGGCGGCGAGGAGCACGAGCTGCGTCCCGGGAGCTTTGCCCGGGTCGGCCCGAGCGAGAAGCGCAAGCTCGTGACGGGCGCCGAGGGCGCGCGGGTGATCGCCATCGGAGGCGTGCCCGGCAAGGCCTACGAGATCTCTTCCTTCACGGTGCCGCAAGAGGCCTGACGCCGGCCGGTCGCGCGCGTGGACCTCGGGATCGCGAACCGCGTCGCGCTCGTCGTGGGCGCAAGCCAGGGGATCGGCCGCGCTGCCGCCGCCTCGCTCGCGCGCGAGGGGGCCCGCCTGGCGGCGGTCAGCCGCTCCCCGGACCGGATCGAGCACGCGGCCGCGGAGATTCGCGCGGCCACCGGCGCCGACGCGCGGCCGTTCACCGCCGACATGGACGACCCCGACTCCCTCCCCGCCCTGGTGCAGGAGGTGCGCGAGGCGCTCGGGCCGGTCGAGATCCTGGTCGTGAACACGGGCGGCCCGCCGCCCGGCGACCCGCTGTCGTTCTCGCGCGACCAGTGGGAGGCGGCCTACCGCAGCCTCGTGCTGGCACCCATGGCGCTGATCGGGTCGGCCGTCCCCGACATGCGCGCGCGCCGCTGGGGGCGGATCGTGAACGTGACCTCGACATCCGTGAAGGAGCCGATACCGGGGCTGATGCTCTCGAACGTGCACCGGCCGGGCGCCGTGGGCGCGTTCAAGACCCTGTCCCGCGAGCTCGGCCGCGACGGGATCCTGATGAACAGCGTCGCGCCGGGGCGGATCGCCACCGAGCGGATCGCGAGCATGACCGGCACGCCGCTCGCTGAGCTGCGCGCGCAGGACCAGCCGGAGATCCCGCTCGGGCGCCTGGGCGAGCCGCACGAGCTCGGCGACGTGATCGCCTTCCTCTGCTCCGAGCGCGCGTCCTACGTGAGCGGCGTGTCCGTGATGGTGGACGGCGGGCTCACACGGGGCGTGTGACCGGCCGGTCCGGCTCGACCCGCATCGCGGCGGCCAGCTCGCCGCCCAGCGGGTGCACGCGCCCGGTGAAGCGCGCGAACACCGGGCCGCCGAACGGCTGGCGGTCGGTGATCTCGAAGCGGTCCCCGGGCGTGATCCCCAGCTCGGCCAGGTAGCGCAGCATGCCGGGGTCCGAGTCGGACACCCGCACGAAGACGCCCGACGATCCAGGGGTGAGCGACGACAGCGCCTGCGTGGGCCGCTCCTCGATCTCGAGGTTGGCGCTCGGGATCGGGTCGCCGTGAGGGTCGTGCGTGGGGTGCCCGAGCTTCGCCGCGATCAGCTCCTCGAGCTCCTCCGAAAGCACGTGCTCGAGGATCTCGGCCTCGTCGTGGACGCGGTCCCACGGCACGCCGAGCGACTCCGCCAGGTACAGCTCCAGCAGCCGGTGGTGTCGGAGGACCTCGAGCGCCACCCGCCGCCCGCTGTCGGTCAGCTTCATCCCTTTGTAAGGGATGTGCTCCACCAGGCCCATCTCGCCCAGCTTCTTCACCATGCTCGACGCGGAAGCGGGCGTCACGCCGAGCCGCTCGGCAAGCGCGTTGTTCGTGACCTCTCCGCGCTGCTCGAGGGCGTAGATCGCCTTCGCGTAGTTCTCGATCGCCTCGGAGGGGCGGTGGTCTGTCCGCGACCCGATCGGCGACTTGTCGGCGATCGGCCTGTTCATCAGACCGAGATCAGGAGACTGGTCACGTAGAGCACGCCGAAGCCGGCGAGGATGCCGGCGACGCTCGCGGGGTGCAGAGCCCGCCCGGCGCGGTCCCTGATCGACGGGGAGAGCTGCTGGATCACCTGCACGATCGCGCCGGCGCCGACTCCGAGCAGGAAGGCGGCCACGCTCGCGTTGAACGCGGAGGCGCCGATCCAGGCGCCCAGGATCGCCGGCGCCCCGGCGATCAGCCCGAGCAGCGCGAGGCGCCGCAGGCGAGGCGGCCGCTGGGCGACGGGCGCCACGATCGCGAGGCCCTCGGTGGTGTTGTGCAGCGCGAACCCGATCACGAGGAACGCCCCCAGCGCGAGCGCGCCGACCGCGTAGGCCGACCCGATCGCGAGCCCCTCGCCGAGGTTGTGCAGCCCGATCGCGATCGCGACCAGCAGCGCGACGTGCGCGCCGGCCGCCGGGCCGGCCTGCCTGCGCCTGGACTGGAGCCACGCCTCCACGCCGCTCAGCACGAGGTACGACGTGATGCCGCCGAGCAGCACGAGCGACGCGCCGCCCAGCGCGCGCGAGCCCTCGCCGGCCACCTCGATGCCCTCGAGGGTGGCGTCGATCGCGAGGAACGCGAGCAGCCCCACCGTGAGCGCCATCAGGACCCTCAGCCAGGCCGGGTCGATGCGGCGCACGAACGGCAGCCAGAGCATCCCGAGCGCGACCGGGATCACCCCGACGTAGATGCCGAGCAGGGCCATCAGGCCGTAGAAGCCGGCATCGGCCTCCGGCGTCTCGACCGCCACGGGAATCTCGTGCGAGATCGTCGCGCCGGTGGACGTGAGCAGCTGGATGTCGTACGCGTCGCCTTCGACCCAGTGGTAGTTGACGGAGACCTTCGTCGTGTCGAGGTGCGCCAGCGTCCGGTCGCCGGTGGCGAAGTCCGCGAAGCCGTCGTTCACGATCACCTGCGCGATCGTCACGTCGTCGGGCCCGTCGTTGCGCACCGTGAGGTCGATCCGGCCCGGCTCGAGCACCGTCCGCTCGACGGCCAGCTCCTCGACCGGTGGCCCCTTCCGCTCACCGAGGCCGGGGCCGTCCAGCAGCGCGAACGCAGCCAGCGCGAGCGCGATCAGTGCCAGCGGGATCACGCCCAGCACCCAGGCCGGATAGCGCCCCGCGCTCGCGCGTGCCTCGGCGGCTGCGCGCGCCTCGGTCGCGGCGCGCGCTTCCATCAGGCGACCACCTCGAAGAAGCCCATCCATCCGAGCTGCGCGAACTCGGACTGGTGCGCGTGGAACATGAACCGGCCTTCGTGGGGAAAGCGCAGCTCGAGGATGCCGCGCTGGCCCTGGCACTGCATGATCGTGTCGGTGTACTCGACGGGCTCGAGGGACGTGCCCGTCGGGTAGTAGTGGAAGAAGTTGGCGTGGACGTGCATCGAGTTGATGGGGTCGAACTCGAGCACGTTCACCAGGTAGATCCGCACCAGCTCGTTGCGCCGCACGCGGACCGGGTCGTTCATGTACGCGAACCCGACGGTGTTCACGGCGTAGACCTCGTTCTGCAGGTCGAAGTTGGTGTCGAAGCCGTTCATGACCATCACGAGCTCGTCCGCCTCCGGGCGGCCGTCGCGCGGGTCGACGATGAACGCCCCGTACATCCCGCGGGCGATGTGCTCTGCCAGCGGCGTGACGTGGCAGTGGTAGAGGTGCAGGCCGAACGGCTCGGCGTCGAACTCGTAGGTGACCGACTTGCCGGGCGCGATGGTCCCGGGCCCGATGCCCGGCACCCCGTCCATCTCGGCCGGATGGATGCCATGGAAGTGGACCGTGTGCGGGTGGTTGGAACCGTTGCCGAACCGGATCCGGAGGCGCTCGCCCTCACGGGCGCGCAGGGTGGGCGCGGGGATGCGGCCGTTGTAGGTCCAGGCCGGGAACTTCACGCCGGGCGCCACCTCGATCTCCTTGTCGACCGCGATCAGCTCCCACTGGCGCAACGTGCGCCCGCTCGCCAGCCGGCGAGTGCGGCCGTGGTCGAAGTCGCGCAGCACCTCGGTGGGATCGAACCCGTTGGCGGCGTGGTCGACGCGACCGCCGGCCTGGAAGCTCGGGTGGTCCGGCACCGCCTCGTGCCCGTTGGCGGCCGCGCCGTTGCCGTGCTCGTGCTGCTCGGCCCGCGCGGGGGCGGTCCCGAGGTCGACGCCTCCCAGGCGTGCGACGGCTCCAGCGCCGAGCGCGGGGGCCAGGGCGGCAAGCATGCGTCTGCGGCTCAGGCGATGCAAGGCATGCCGATTATGGCATGCCTAAATCTCAGTTCAAGTAAGACAAACGGCCAGGGGTCCGCCTCATGCCCCGGCGGGCGGCGGCGGGGGCGCCTGCTCGTGGCCCTCGAAGAGGCGGCCGTCCTTGATGCGCGCGGCCATGTCGGCCGACTCCTCGCGGTACGCCGCGCCGTCCTCGAACTCGACCACGGGGAACGCCGCCTGGCCGGTGAGGCGCTTCACGTCCTCGCGCTTTCCCCGCCGCAGCGGGCCCTTCACGACCTCGTACTCGATGCCCTGCTCGTCGAGCGCCGACTGGACGCGCCAGCACGGATGTATGCCGGCCTTGAACCACATCAGGGAACAGCGGTGAAGCTTGATCGCCATGGAGCCTCCTTTGCCTGGACGGGCGGACAGTATCCATCGGGCGAGGCCGAGTCGCGAAGCCGCAACGGCGGTTGCACGGCGGCGAGGAGGCCTCCGCAAGGGCTCAGCCGTGCTTTCAAGCCCTCCTGCAGGGTCTTCTCCGCCTGCTGGTGAACGTCGGCTTATTTTTTTTCGCGCGAGATCTTGCCTTCGCGTTGTACGAGTAATAGATTCAGAGACCTCTCCGTTCTCCCGGAGGGACAAGGGGCGTCAAGAACCCCTGCTGTAACGCCTCTCGGAGCGCCCGGTTCCTCGGACCGGGCGCTCCTTTTTAGGTCGCGGCTACAGTTGGGCGCGGGGAGCCCTCTTCGATGAAGCCGAGAATCACCCTCGTCGTCGCCTGCGCGGCGGTTCTGCTGGCGGCGCATGCCGCGACCCCCGCGGGGGCGCGCACCGGGCCCGTGCAGCTCGGCGCAGCCGTCTACACCGACGCCTTCCTGTCCGATCCCGATCCGCGCTATCGCGCAACGCTCGCGGGCTACGACTCGATCACCGCGGAGACCGCGATGAAGATCGGGATCGTGCAGCCCCGGCGCGGCGCCTTCGACTTCACCGCCGCCGACGCGATGGTCGCCTTTTCGGAGGCGCACGGGCAGGGGGTGTTCGGCCACACGCTCACGTGGTGCGCCGACTCGACGCTTCCGGGGTGGCTGCGCAACGGCAGCTGGACCCGGGAGACCCTGCTGGCCGTGCTCGAGGAGCACGTCACCCGGGTCGTGACGCATTTCCGCGGGCGCGTCGCCGCTTGGGACGTCGTGAACGAGGCGCTGAACGACGACGGCACCCGTCGCGACTGCCTTTGGAAGCGGGTGATCGGCGACGACTGGATCGCGCAGGCATTTCGGTTCGCCCGCAGCGCCGACCCGGCCGCGAAGCTGTTCTACAACGAGGTGCGCGCCGACTTCGCGAGCCCGAAGTACGACGCGACCGTGAACCTGGTCCGCGAGCTGCGGCTCGGGGGCGCACCGGTCGACGGCGCCGGGCTGCAGTACCACCTCACCGACCGGATGCCGACGCAGGAACAGGTGCAGGGGGCGATCCGGGGGCTGGGCGACCTCGGCGTCGAGGTCCACATCAGCGAGCTGGACGTGCCGGTCTGGCGCTTCGGCGGCACGCCCGAGCGACGGTTCGCGCGCCAGGCCGAGGTGTATCGCGCCGTGGCCGGCGCCTGCCAGGCCGAACCGGCCTGCGTGCGGATCACGACGTGGGGCTTCACCGACCGCTACACGTGGCGGCTGCCGTGGCAGGAGAGCCTGCCGCTGCCGTTCGACTCCGAGTACCGCCCGAAGCCGTCCTGGAGCGCGATGCAGGAGGCCTTGACCCCGCCGCCCGCGCCCGAGCCGGAACCGTCGCCTGCGCCGACTGCCGAGCCTCCGCCTGCCCAACCTCCGCCCGCGCCGGCTGCGGCAAGCGCTGCTGCGGCGCCGCCGGCTGCCAGTCCCTCGCCGCCACCGCTGTCGCTCACCGTGAAGCTCCGCCGCCAGCGCCTGCGCACGTGGCTCGCGCGCCGCGCACTGGCGGTGCGACTCCAGTTGGAGGGCACCGGCTCGGCCCAGGTGCGGCTGGTCGCTCGTGTGCGCGGGCGGGTGATCGCGCGGATGCGCGCCGTCCTCTCGTCAGGGCGGCGATCGCTTCGGATCGAGCTCACGCCGGTCGCGGTGCGCGCGCTGCGCCGGGCGTCCGGTGCGCGGGTGGTGCTCGCAGCCGTTGCGACGGACGCCGGCCGGAGCGCCGGCGCGGTCAGCCGCGTCCGGGCCGGCTGAGCGCACGACGCCGGAGCCACCTCCGGCCGGTCCGGGCGACCGCTAGAGTCGCGACCGCATGCCTCCTCGGGCGCTCCGAGACAGCAAGGTCCGCCAAGTGCGCCGGGCGCTTGTCTCGCTGAGCCCCCTGGATTACCTGGCCACCGCCGTGCTCGTGGCGGTCTATGCCATCGGCACGAGCCTCGACGACGGTCCCGGCACGAGCATCGACTTCTATCGCTCGGCGGCGACCGTCATACCGACTCTCCTCATCGCGGTCGCCATCCAGGGGCGCGTCCTGGAGCTGTCTCGCCAGGTCACCTTCCGCCGCCGCTACCGCACCGTGCTGCTCGCGATCGTGGTGTTCGGCGGCGAGATCGGTGCGCTGATGACGATCGCCCGTGAAGAGACGAATTGGGCGGCGCACCTCTACGTCTATCTCGCCCTGCTCTCGCTCGGCATCGCGATGCTGTACCTGGCACTGATCGGGCCAGAGCGCTTCAAGAAGCAGGAGTCGCGCGATGAGGACGGTTAGCGGCCCGCGAGTGCCGCCACGGAGAATCGAACTCCGATTTCGGCCTTGAAAGGGCCGCGTCCTGGCCGTTAGACGATGGCGGCGGAAGCGGTCCGATTGTAGGTGACGATCGTCCACGGGCCGGGCGGCGCCGTTTGTCCGGCGCATGCCCGGGGTACAGCCCCGACAAAGCTGTTGCGCCCGCGGATTGGGCGCTGCATGGAACAGGAGGTCACAGGGTGGGCATCGGAACGTCAATCTTCCTCATCGCGCTGGGGGCGATCCTCAAGTACGCGGTGACCGCGGACGTCGAGGGCGTCAACCTCGGCACCGTCGGCGTGATCCTGATGGTCGTCGGCATCGTGGGTCTCCTGCTCTCGCTGCTCTGGATGACGATCTGGGCGGACCGCCGGCGCGATCGCGCCGTGGTCACCGACCGGCCCGCCGACCGCGAGCGGGTCGTCGAGCGCGACGTCTACTGAGGACGCCGTTCCACGAGCGCCTGCTCGAGCTCGTCGAGTGCCCCGCGTAGCGCGTCGAGCCGCTCGTGCAGGCGCCGGTCGTCCTCGCCGTCGTAGAGCGCGGCCGCGACCAGCTCCTTGCGCTCGCGCTCGAGCTCCATGGCGCGCACCTCGTCCATGCTGTTCACGATGATCGCGATCACCACGTTCAGCACCACGAACGTCGCGACCAGGACGAAGCTGACGAAGTAGATCCACGACCAGGAGTAGAGCTCCATCTCCGTCTCCAGCACCTCGTTCCACCCCTCGAGGGTCAGGATCTGGAAGAGGGTCAGCAGCGCTCGGCCGATGTTGCCGAACCGCTCGGGGTCGTGGTCGGCGTAGAGGAGCCAGCCGAGGATCCCGTAGATGTAGAGCACGAGGAAGGTCAGCGCCGCCATGCCGCCGATCGGCGCGAGGCTGCGCGCGATGCCCAGGATCACGATGCGCAGGCCCGGGATCACCGACAGCAGTCGCGCGATCCGCAGGATGCGGGCAAGGCGCAGCAGCGTCACGCTCTCGCGCACCCAGGGCAGGTAGGCGACGCCGACGACCACGAAGTCGAAGACGTTCCATCCGCCCCGGAAGAAGTCGAGCGGCCGCCGCCCGTAGGCCGCGATCCGGATCGCGATCTCGACCGTGAACAGGCCCAGGAAGACGTCGTTCAGCGTGCCCAGCAGGCCGCCGTACTCCTCGTCGATCGAGTCGTATGTCTCGAGCCCGATCACGAACGCGTTCAGGAGGATCACCGTGATGATCAGCGCCTGGAAGCGCGACGACTCGGCGATCCTGCGACACGTGGTGCTCATCGCTCGTCAGCGCGGCGGCAGCCGGCTCACCTTGCCGTCGGTCCGCAGGACCCACACCGCGTCCTCGCCGACCGTCAGGTCCGAGATCGCGCCCGGGACTTCGAGCGGCCTTCCACTCATGTCGCCCGTGCGGGGGTCGATCCGGATCACGCTGCCCGCCTCGCTCGCGACCCACAGCAGCCCGAAGCCCGCCTCGATCGCGCCCGGAGTCGGGACCGTGATCGGCGGGCCGGTGGGGCGGTTCGTCTCGGGGTCGATCCGCGTCACCGCCGAGTGGTTCGGGTTGGTGACCCAGGCCGATCCGCGTGCGACGGCCACGTCGTGGCTGAAGCGCCCGAGCCGGATCTCGCGGGCGCGGCGCGGCGGGCCCGAGACGGGGAACGTCGAGACCCCGTTCCCCTCGCCGTTCGCGACCCAGACCGCGCCCTCGCCGACCGCGATGCCGCGCGGGCCGCGCCCGACCAGCACCGGCCGGCCGACCACCTCCCGCGTGCGGGGATCGATGCGGTTCACCGTGCGCTCGACCTGGTTCGTGACCCACACCGCGTCCGGCGTCACCGCGATGCCGAACGGTCCCCGGCCCGTCTCGATCGCCTCGCCGGGCCGGCTCGTGGCCGGATCGATCTCCTGCACCGTGCCGTTCCTGTAGTTCGCGATCCACACGCCGTCCTCGCCCGCGCCCACGTCGATCGGCTCACCCCCGACGCGGATCGGCCGGCCGAGGGGCCGGCGGGTGCGCGGGTCGACCTTGATCACGGTGCCGCGCGTGCTGTTCGTGATCCAGAGCGCGTCCGATGTGGCCGCGATGTCCGACACTGCGGTGACCTGGGCCGCCGGCGCCGTCGGAGTGGGGATGGTCTCGGTGCCGCCGTCGTCATCGGCTGCCACCGCGACCGCCACGGCCGCCGCCGCCACAGCGCCCGCGGCCAGCGCCCCGGTCACGTGGCGCCGCCGCTGCCGCGGCGCGAGCGCGGGCCGCAGCGCGCCCATCGCGCGCTCGGTAGCGACCGCGCCCAGGAGCTCGAAGGGCCAGGCGAGATACCCGGCCGCGAGCACCGCCGGCAGCGGTGACAGGCCCAGCGCGAGGGCGAGGGCGACGCC
>Ga0075326_1000222_pt1 | contig 12041 bp, 10 predicted proteins | sample MayberrySE_Catta_3_FD_120052 | JGI IMG/M metagenome (GOLD analysis project Ga0075326, IMG submission 120052) | Natural and restored wetland microbial communities from the San Francisco Bay, California, USA, that impact long-term carbon... | ecosystem: Environmental > Terrestrial > Soil >...
ACACGACCTGCCGCATCTCGCCCGCGCCGGATTGCATCCCCTGCCACGACCCATTCACGAGTTCGAGGTAGCGGTTCGGTAGAGCAGCCACGGCAAAGCGCACGCCGTCGAGGTACGAATGCGCCCCCGCGCCAAGCCCCAGGTACTCCTGGCAACGCCAGTAGGTAAGGTTGTGCTCGCACCGGTGGCCGGGCTTCGCCCAGTTGGAGATCTCGTAGTGCTCGTAGCCCGCCTCCGCGAGCCGCTCTTGGGTCCACTCGTACTGGTCGGCCTGCGCGTCTGGGTCGGGGCTTGGGGTGCGCCCGCGCGCGACGTCCCGCGCGAGCGGCGTCCCCTGCTCGACCGTCAGCGCGTAGAGCGAAATGTGGTCCGGTTCGAGCGCAAGCGCCTCTTCGACGCTCTCCTGCCAACTCGACATCTCCTGCTCCGGCAACCCGAAGATCAGGTCGAGGCTGACGTTGTCGAAGCCCGCCGCGCGCGCCGCCCGGTACGCGTTCGTCGCGTCGGTCGCCGAGTGCTCGCGGTCGAGCGCTTTAAGCTCATCATCATGGAAGCTCTGCACGCCGATGCTGAGCCGGTTGATGCCGACGTCCCGAATCGTGCGCAGGTACTCCTCGTCGAGCGAGTTCGGGTTCGCCTCCAGCGTGATTTCCGCCTCGGGGGCGATATCGAATGCGTCGTGCAGGCCGTCCATGATCGCGCGCAGCTCCTCGACGGGCATCAGGCTCGGCGTCCCGCCACCGAAGAACATCGTTCGGACGCCGCGCCCCGCGACGGTCTTCTGCCAGAGCTGCGCCTCGTGGATCAGCCCCTCGGAGTACGACGGCACGAGGTGATCTTGCCCCGCGTACGAGTTGAAGTCGCAGTAGCCACACTTCGCCGTGCAGAACGGAATGTGCACGTAGAGGGAGATCGGATCGGCCATCGATTGATGGTACCAGCTAGGACGTGTCGCCGTGTTTCCGCACGTCGAGCAGTTCCGACCAACGTCGGTCGAGCGCGTCGACGTTCTCCTTGGGCAGCCGCCTGCCCCCGTAGCGCGCTTCCGAGTAGGTCGCGCTCACCTCGCCCGGCACCTGGGACACGAAATGTGCGTTGAGCTGCGGCGCGAACTCCAGGGGCGTCGCCGAGGGCGGCCGCGCCAGGCCCTGCGCTTCAGCGCGCGCGAGCATCTTCATGTAGAGCCGCCCGATCGCGTCGCGTCCCGCGGCGCCGCGCCCGAACCGTCCTCGCAGGCGGCCCAGCGCGTTGCCGAAGAGGGCCGCGACGCCACCACCTTCCTCGATCGCGACGCCCTCGCGCGCGTCAACCTCATCCTCGTCGTCGCTGCTGAGCCGCCGGAAGGCGAACCAGAGCAGCATCACCGCGAACGCCACCGCCGCGCCGACGACTCCGATGCGCATGACCCAGCCGAACACACGCTGCCAGTCTGCCGTTTCGTCCTTCTCTTCCGTGAACTCTTCCAGGTTGTCCGGTTCCTCCGGTGTGATCGGGTCACCCTCGATCTCGAACGGCAGAAACGAGAACAGCTGCTCGACTACCCACACCAGCCCGACCAGCGGCGTCAAGAAGATGAACACCAACGCGATGCCGATCCCCTTCCCGATGAGCGCAAACCCGTCGCCGATGAACGCGAGCACCTCGTAGTCGATGAGCGTCGTCGGGATCGCGACCGCCGCGATCGCGAGCAACGACCCGCCGACCCACAACGCCCACGCCTGCGCGAACGGCCGCGCGCGATCCATGCTGACGTCGCTCATGTGCACGACCGCCAGCGCCGTCAACGCGATGGCAAGGTACGGCGCCGGCAGCCACCTCACGGCGTCTGGCGCTCCCGCTTCCTCCGCAAACAGCGCGGAAATGAGCACGAGCGCAAGTCCGATCCCGACCTCGCCGCCCACGCGCTCGAACGTGATCGGGCGCGACGCCCGCGCCACGCAGTAGCCCCACACGGCGCTCAGCAACAAGAACAACGCGACGTCGCCGGAATGGCCCTCCACCGTCCCGCCCATGTCCGTGATCAGGTCGGCCAGCCAGGCCAAGTCCCAGAGGTAGATGTCGCCCGCGATCTCGACGCGCAAGATCGCGTACAGAAGCACGGCCGAAGCCGACAGCCCGATCGCCCGCATCGCCGTCTGTTCAACGTCGAGGTGCGCGAGCCCGCGGGCGAGCAGATGCGCCAGCAGCACCGCCGCGAATACCGCGAGGAACGACGTCGATTGGCCGTCACCGAGCTGCGCTACCACGACGGCGATCAGCGCGTATGCCCAGACCGATGTCATCGCAATAACGGAGGCGTCGACGGCGAGGCGCCGCAATTTCACCTCACGGCCTCCTCGAACGCGGGATGGCGGAGCCTCTGCACCGGCACCCGGCCCAACAGATCGCTCCAGTTCTGGTCGACCATCGACAGCACGTTGACCTGCTGCCCTTCGTCGCGCAACCGCCGCAGCGACGCGGCCAGCTCCTCGGTCATGAGCGCCGTGACGACGGCCAGCGTCGATCCCAGCGGCAACCGGTGACTCTCGCGGTCGAGCAACTCGCCCAGCGACTGCAGCGTCATCGGCGCGATCCCGCCCAGCGCCTCCAGCACACGAGAGAGTTGCTCCGGGGAGCGGCCCGGCGGGATCACGATCGGGCGGTCCGCCTCGGGCAGGCTCCCGTTCGCGACGAGGCCGACCGCCTGCCGGTCCTCGTACGCCCAGCGCGCGACCGACGCCGCGGCGCTGATGGTGTTCTCGAACACCTCCGGCAGAAAGCCTTGCCAGGAATGCTCCAGCGTGTCGACGTTCAACGCGACGATGAAATGGTGCGTCGAGCTCGGCTCGTACACCCGCGACTGCATCACGCCGGAGCGCGCCGTCGCCTTCCAGTCGATCCGCCGAAGCGAGTCGCCGGGCTGGTACTCGCGCAGGCCCGCGAACCGCATCGGGTCCTCGAAGATGCGCTCGCGGCCACGCACGTCGCCGAACGGGCGCGCCGCCGGCAGACCGAGCTCGGTCAGCGGGACTGTCCGCGGGTAGACCACGATGCCGTCGATGTGCACCTCGTCACGCTGGCTCGAGAAGATCCCAAAGCCGTCGCCCGACTGCAGCCGTGCTGGCCCGAGCCGGTAGTAGCCGCGCTGCGGGCACGGCAGGTCGATCGCCCAGGTCGCGCGCTCGTACCAGCCGAGGTGCGTCGCGTGCGTATAGGCGTTCGCGCGCGCTGCGCTGCCCGGTGGCAGGTCGAGCTCCTGCGGCGACAGTAGCTCCGGAAGCTGATCGCGCATCTCGATCCGCGGCAGCGGGATCAGCTTGCGGTTCGTGAGCCGGTAGTTGAGATTGATCTCTTCGCCCGGGAAGGCGCGCGACTCCGGCATATAGCGTTCGAACTCGACCTTGTCCAGCGAACGTGTCGCCCAGGCGCGTGCAAGACCGCCCGCCAACAACACAAAGAGGCCGAGCGCCACCGCGGGCGACAGCTCAAAGACGATGCCGCCCACGACCAGCACGATGCCGATCGGTAGCCAGGAGTCGCGAAGCACGCTAGCCCTCGACCGGCGCCGGGACCTCCGACAGCACCTCGTCGACCACGCCGGTCGCGTCGCGGCCACGCAGACGGCTCTGCGAGCCGAGGATCAGCCGGTGCGAGAGCAGGAACGGCGCCAGCCGCTTGACGTCGTCCGGCAGCACGTAGTCGCGCCCGTTAATCGCGGCCAGCGCGCGCGCCGCCCGGAAGAGCGCCAGGCTCGCGCGCGGACTCGCGCCCAGCTCAAGAGCGTCGTGGTTGCGCGTCGCCTGAATGATCGCGATGAGGTACTTCCGCACCGATGGCTCGACATGGATGTGGTTGACCACCTTGCGCAGCCGCAGCAGCTCGTCGGCCCCGATCACCGGCTGGAGCGTGTCGAGCGGACTCTCGTCCTCGAATCGCAGCAGGATGTCATCTTCCTCCTCCGCGCTCGGATAGCCGACGCTGATGCGCATCAGGAAGCGGTCGAGCTGGGCCTCCGGGAGCGGAAACGTGCCCTCGAGCTCGATCGGGTTCTGGGTCGCGAGCACCAGGAACGGCGCCGGCAACGGCATCGTGTTACCGTCGACAGTCACCTGGCGCTCCTCCATTGCCTCGAGGAGCGCGCTCTGGGTGCGCGGCGTCGCGCGATTGATCTCGTCCGCAAGTACGAAGTTCGAATGGATGGGCCCGGCCCGGAACTCGAACTCGCCCGTCTTCTGGTTATAGAAGTGGATGCCCGTCACATCGGCGGGCATCAGGTCTGGCGTGAACTGGATACGCTTGAACGAGCAGCCGACGCTCCGCGAGATCGACTTCGCTAGCATCGTCTTGCCGATGCCTGGCACATCCTCGATGAGGACGTGGCCGTCGGCGAGCAGCGCGACCAGCGTTAGCTCGATCACGTCATCACGCCCGACGATGACCCTGCCGATGTTCTCGCGTACGCGGTTGGCAGCCTCTTTGATTGCTTCCGCATCCGCTGACGCCCTCGCCGTTGCGGCTTCGGTTCGCTGTTCGACCACTACCCCTCCTGCTCCGTTGTAATCGCGCACAGCATACCACCTTGAGAGTCGCGTGAACGACGTTCAGTACCTGTCATTCTTGACCCCCTGCAAAGGGCTCAGTTAGACTTTCCTTGCCTACGAATGGGCGATTAGCTCAGTGGCTAGAGCGCTTCCTTCACACGGAAGAGGCCGCAGGTTCAAGTCCTGCATCGCCCACCAGGCACGTGCCGAAGTGGTGGAATGGCAGACACGCTACGTTCAGGACGTAGTGCTCGCAAGAGCGTGTGGGTTCAAATCCCACCTTCGGCACCATCCCGCGCTCGTAGCTCAGCTGGATAGAGCGTAGGCTTGCGGAGCCTAAGGTCGCAGGTTCGAGTCCTGCCGAGCGCGCCACTCTAACCCGACTCCGTCGAACGACTTGTCCTCGCCTGCGCTTTCTCGTAAGAGTGCAGCCACAGCCATGGAGAGCATGCAGGACTTCTTCGCCGACATCGACTGGAGCAGATGGGGCGAGACCTTGTGGACGAGCGCGGCGCGGGTGCTCCTCGTCGTCCTTGCCATCTACCTCGCGATGCGCGTTCTCTCCCGCGTCCTCGAGCCGGCCATCCGGCGCATGATCGTCACGCAGACGCCCGGCGAGGTCACGTCCGAAGTCGAGGAGCGTATTGAGACCCTCACGCAGGTCATCTACCGCACCACGTGGATCGTCGCCGTTGTCATCGGCCTCATCACGATCCTTCCGGAATTCGGCATCAACGTCAACGCGCTCATCGCGGGTGCGGGCCTCGCCGGTCTCGCCATCGGCTTCGGCGCCCAGAACCTCGTCAAGGACGTCATTGGCGGCATCTTCATCCTCGTCGAGAACCAGTTCACCAAGGGCGACATCGTCGAGCTGAACGGGATCGTCGGCGAGGTCGAGGACATCAACCTGCGGCGGACGCTCATACGCGACCTGGACGGCACGGTGCACTCGATGCCGAACGGCGTACCCCAGTTCACGAGCAACCTCACGCAGACCTTCTCGCGCGTCAACCTGCAGATAGGCGTGTCTTACAACGAGGACCTCGACGAGGTATACGACGTCATCAACCGCGTCGGGCGCGAGATGGCTGAAGATCCTGAGTGGAGCGGCAAGTTCCTCTCGCCGCCTGAAGTCCTAGGCGTGGACGAGTTCGGCGATTCTGCGATCAAGATCCGCGTCCTCGGCGACACGCTGCCACTCGAGCAGTGGGCCATCATGCGCGAGTTCCGCAAGCGCCTCAAGAGGGCCTTCGACGAAGCCGGAATCGAGATCCCCTATCCGCACCAGACGGTGGTGACCGCCGGCCAGAAGGCCGCGCACGGTCTCGTTGTGCAGCAGGTCGCCGGCGAAGGTCGCGCAGGTGACGAGGCGTAGGCCCTTCCAGCATCTGCTATAGTACTCGGGCGCAGGTGGCGCATTATGTCGGGTGGTGAACCTATCGAGGCACCACGCTTACCGGAGGAAGATGCTCGTACGGAGCTGGATCCTCGCCCTCCTCCTGATCGTCGCGCTGTTCGCGGCCGTTGCGGCCGCGTGCGACGATGAGAGCAGTGCCGGCCTTCCGCCCGACCCGGACGCCACCGCGACGAGTCCACCCGGACAGGCGACGCCGTCGCCTGACGCACCGGACATACGTGAGGAAGACCTGGCAGCCCAACCGGGCCTAAGTGAGTTCCTCGCAGGGACGAACGCGCAGGTCGATCCGGGCCGCATCATTTACGCCGACCTGACCGGCTCGGGTGGCGAGGAAGCGGTGGTGCCGGTCTCGTCCGGTGGCGAAGGAGGCGACATCGCCATCTTCGTCTACGGATACGGTGAAGACGGGAGCCTTCAGGAGTTGTTGCGAGAAGTGCCAAGCGAATCCAGCATCACTGCCGAGGTCCAGGACGGCCAGCTCGTCACCACTCAGGGCGCGTATGCGCCGGGTGACCCCCTCTGCTGCCCAAGCGAGCTCCTCGTGCGTTACTACGAATGGGGCGGCACAGCCCTCGTCGTCGAACGAGAGGAGCAGATACCCGCCCCCTAGGCGGACGCGTCATGGCAACCCCGCTGGGTCATAGCATCGTGGGCTTCATGTTGGCACGCGCCGCCGGCGTGAAGTCGCCCGGCGGCTACATGCTCGCGATGGGCGCGGCCAACCTGCCCGACGTCGACTTGCTCGCGGGCTACGTCCAGAACGGCGACCTACTCTCGCTCCACCACGAAGTGATCACGCACCGGCCCGTGTTCCCACTACTGGCCGGCGCGGCGACGGCACTTGCAGCCGCTGGCTGGTCGTGCCTCCGCGGAAAGCGCCCGACCGCAAGCGAGGTGGCACGCCCGGCCGCGCTCGCGACGGCCCTGGTTGGTAGCCACGTGGTCATGGACCACCTCCCCGTCCCCTATGACACGATGCCACCGAGCTCGGGTGGGCCCGTCGAGCTCGCGGCAACGCAGGCCTGGAATGCGGTGCTCGATCTCGCCGCGTACGGCATGCTGGCTGTCCTGACGCTGGAACGAAACGGGCACGCCGAAGAGCCAGCCTAGCGGAAGATCTGTCCTCCATCGACGACGAGGCTGTGGCCCGTCACCATGCGGGCGTCGTCCGAACACAAGAACACCAGCGGTCCGACCAAATCCTCGGGCGTCATTTCGCGCTGTAGCGCCCGCTCCCGCGCCTGTTTGCGGTAGCGCTCCTCCGGCACGATCGTACCTTCATGCTCGACGAGCCCCGGCGTGAGCGCGTTGACCCGGATCCCGAACGGGCCCATCTCGCGCGCTAGCGTCTTGGTCAGGTTCTCCAGCGCGGCCTTCCCCGCGCTGTAGTGCGCTCGTCCGGCCGGCGCGATGTACGCGTTCACGGACCCCATGTTCACAATCGAGCCGTGACCTTGCTCCTTCATGACCGGGAGAACGGCGCGCGCGCACAGCGCCGCGCCCGTCAGGTTGACGGCCAGCACCTTGTTCCATTCCTCAGGTGAGATATCGATGAAGTCGCGGCGCTCCAGTGTCGCGTAGATCGCTGCGCACGTTACCAGGACGTCGATACGTCCGAACCGCGCCATTGCGGCCTGCGCCATCCCCTCGGTCGATCCCACGTCCGCGACGTCCACCCGCACGGCCAACGCCGCGCCGCCCGCGTCGACGATCTCCTTCACCACAGCCTCGGTGCCGTCTTCAACAATATCCGCAGCGATGATCCTCGCGCCCTCGTTCGCGAGGCCAACGCAGAACACCTTCCCGATGCCGGATGCGCCACCTGTCACGATGGCGACCTGCCCGTCCAGCCTACCCATACGCCCATCCTTTCGATCGCTCGACGGCCTTCCGCCAGCCTGCGTACGCTTCCTCGCGTGCGTTGTCAGCCATCTGCGGCTCGAACGTACCGTCGACCGAAGCCTTGCTCGATAGCTCGTCGAGGTTCGACCAGACGTCGGTCGCGAGGCCCGCCAGGTACGCCGCGCCGAGCGCCGTCGTCTCCACCTGCGCTGACCGCATAACAGGCCGCCCGAGCACGTCGGCCTGGATCTGCATCAGCAGATCGTTCCGCGAGGCTCCACCGTCGGCACGCAGGGCATCGAGCCGCACGCCCGACTCCGCTTCGAGCGCTTCGACGACGTCGCGCGTCTGGTACGCGATCGACTCCAGCGTCGCACGCGCGAGATGCGCACGGCTGCTGCCGCGGGTCAAGCCCACGATCGTACCACGCGCGTGGGCATCCCAGTGGGGCGCCCCAAGCCCGACGAAGGCCGGCACCAGATATACGCCGTCGCTCGAGCTAACGGAGCGCGCCAGTCCTTCGATGTCGGCTGCCTCCTTGAAGAAGCCGAGCCCGTCGCGCAGCCACTGCACAGCCGCACCTGTCACGAAGATACTGCCCTCCAGCGCGTACTGCAGGTTGCCATCGATGCGCGACGCGATAGTCGCGAGCATCTGCTTCGGTGAGGCGGGCGCATCGCCGGTGTGCTGGAGGAGGAAGGAGCCGGTGCCATACGTGTTCTTTGCCTGGCCGGCACGAAAGCAGGCCTGCCCAAAGAGAGCGGCCTGCTGGTCACCAGCGATCCCGGCGATCGGAATCGACGCGCCGAACAGCGACGCTTCGCTCTCGGCGACCACGCCGCTCGAGTCGACGACCTGCGGCAGCATCGCCGCCGGGATGTCGAACGCGCGCAGCAGGTCATCGTCCCACTCGCCGGCCAGGGAAAACAGCATCGTCCGCGAGGCATTCGTCGCGTCCGTCACGTGGGCGCGTCCCTCCGTAAGCTTGTAGATCAGCCAGCTATCCACAGTGCCAAACGCCAAGTCGCCGGCTTCCGCTCGCTGGCGTGCGCCATCCACGTTGTCTAGCAGCCACTGCACCTTCGTCGCCGAGAAGTAGGCGTCGATGAGCAGTCCGGTGCGCTCCCGCACGAGCTCATCCACACCAGCCTCGCGCAGTTTGTCGCACATGTCGGCCGTACGGCGGCATTGCCACACGATCGCGTTCGCGATCGGCGCGCCCGTCTTGCGGTCCCAGATGACGGCCGTCTCCCGCTGGTTCGTGATACCGAGCGCGGCGACGTCGCTCGTCTCGACGTTCGCGGCCCTGAGCACTTCCTGCGCCGTCGCGAGCTGCGACGACCAGATGTCCTCAGGCGCGTGTTCCACCCAGCCGGCCTTCGGGTAGATCTGCGGGAATTCGCGCTGCTCCGCAGCGACGAGCGTGCCGTCCTCATCGAACAGCACCGCACGCGAGCTCGAGGTTCCTTGGTCAAGCGCCAGGACATACTTGGCCATGGCCGATTTTATCCTGGAGGACGGTCCGATGCGAGAACATGTCCTTGATGGCCACCCAGCGCGTAGATAGCATGATCTTGATGTCTCTTGGCATGCACGTGGCCGCCCTTGCGCTGCTCATCCTCGATCTTGTGGTGGGAGGTTGGACCATCGAGCGATTCGGCGGCGAATGGGCTCTGACGGCCTTCGAGTTCCTCCTGATTCTTGGGTACATCATCTTCGTGCTGCAGTGGGGCGCTCCCTGGGGCAGACGTGAAGAACGCGAACGCTAGGTGTTACACCTAATTGACCTGGTCGAGAACCCCTGATACCATCTTCTACCTAGGGAAGCGGCCCAGTGGGTCCGTAGCGGAGTCCCTCTGAACGGGGCGCGCGACGAGGAGACGGAGCCTTTAGGGCCGGCACAAGCTAGCGACAGGTGGGGGCCGCTGGCGTAGTCACGCCGGAAACGGAGAGCTGGAGATGAGGCTCCTCCGCGACCCTCTCAGCACACCTCAGGAACGCCCGCCGGCCAGGAGGCCCCTGGCGCGGTTCAGTCGGCCCTTTCTCCTACTAGCCACACTGGTGTGCATCTTTGCGACCACCTTCATCGTTCGTTCGGCCTTCTTCGATCGAGGCGCAACCGCGACCGCCGGCCTCGACGACCTCCTCGCGACCTCGGCCCCTTTGCTTGTGTTCAGCGAGTTAGGCCAGGCCGCCGACATCGTCTGGGCGGCCGACCCTAACGATCCCGCCACCCGCACGGAGATTGCCGCGATAGAACACGGCCGGGGCTACGGCATCGCCGCGAGCGTCTCGCCGGACGGCGCCTATCTTGCCTACGTAGCTGTACCGCCATCCTCCGCAGATCCGTCCGAGGCCGAACTTTGGCTGATCGATATCCACGCCAGGCAGTCGCGGCGTCTCGCGACACAGGTCGACCTCAGCACGACACCGGAGTGGTCGCCGGCAATCGACGCCATCGCCGTGCGATCGCTCGCCGGTGACACAAGCGCGCTTGTCAGCGTCGCCCTTGACGGCAGCATGACCACCCTCGTCGGCAACGCAGACGCTGCGTTCCCGATCGATTTCGGCCCGACGGGAGAGACGCTCTACTACGCGACCTTTGCCGGTGGCACGTCGTATCTTGGGCGGGCGGGCATCGGCGGTGCTGCGGGCTCCGGGCCGGAAGTCATCGCCGAGCTCGGTCCAGGATTTTCTCGCGACTGGAGCCTCTCGCCTGACGGCACACAGATCGCGTACCTCGGTCAAACGTCCGGAGACCGCATCGTTTATGACGCGCGCGTGTTCGACATCGAAGAAGGCACCGTCTCCGGTGCGGTCGCGGCCCTCTCCGGATCGCAGTTCAACCCTGTCTGGGACCCTGAAGGTGGCCTCACGGTCGGCAGCGCGCCCAACGCGGGCGTTGCGGGCGCCTCCGCGCACGTCTCCGAGCCAGCAGGGGAGGCTGTCGTGTTGCCGGCGCCATCTGCCGGATTCGACGTCCCGCTCACGTGGGCGCCTGGCGGGAGCCATCTCGTGATCCGCGAGTTTGAGGGGTCGTCCGCATCGGACCCGGGTGCCAGCCACATCGTCGTCATCAACGCCGGCGGCGAGCGCTTACGCGTATCGAATCTAAGCGACGTCCTCGTCGCGGGCTGGCTGGAGTAGTCTAAATGGGACGGATCATCCTCCTCGCCTCCTCCCTCGTCGCCGTCTGGCTGGCCTTCTTCACGCCGACGAGCAGCGTCAACGCCTGCGCGTTCAGCGTCGTACCGATGGCCTACGAACCGCCGGTCAGTCGCAACGCGCACCTCCGCGCCATGGAGCTTGCCGGCTACAACATGATCGCTCCAGGCAATGGCTACTTTGGCATTGACGGCGTCGAGGCGGGACTGCGCGGCGGCCGCCACGCCGACCCAAACCCTTACGTGCCGCCCACGCTGCTGAAATCGATCGGCTACATCGAGAGCGGGATCCGTCAGACTACCTCTAGCGCGACCTACAACGCTCCGCACTTTGGCGGCGTTGGCCCCGCGCTCGAGTCGTTCGACTGCGGCTACGGCATCATGCAGATCACGACAGGCATGACCGAGCCACTGGACAACGGCTGGCCGCTCCAGCGCCAGTCTCTTGTGGCGACCGACTACTTACACAACGTCGCACGCGGCTCCGCGATTCTCGTAGAGAAATGGAACGGCGCGCCCGAGGTGCGGCCCATCGCGGGCACCGACAACCACTCCGACCCGCGCATCGTCGAGAACTGGTACTTCGCCACGTGGGGTTACAATGGATTCACTGGCCCGTTCTCTTCGGGCCGCAGCAACCATCCCGCAAGCCCCTCATACGACTGGCCGCGCACTGGGTTTAGCTGCGGGCCACTGAACGACGGCTTCGGACATAGCTACGGCGACTATCCCTACCAGGAGCTGGTCTTCGGCTGCGCGCGGCGCCCGCCATCCGTCAACGGCGCTCAGCTTTGGAGCTCGTTGCCCCTCTCGCTCCCGAATCTCGAGAACGCGCTGTGGGGACGCCCGCTCAGCCTCCAGACCTGGGACGATTGCGTAGGATCGCCGACGGCGAGCTGCCCGAACTTCAATCTCATGGACATGCCAAGCCCGTCACCCAACCACACCGACCCTGTCGCGCGTCCACCCAGTTCCGCCATCGATAACGCGCGCGGGTCACCCGTGCTGGACGTGAGCCACACGCATGTGAACCAGTGGGACAAGACGATTACGATCCGGAACGTCGGCAGCGGCACACTGCCCTGGCGCGCGGACCAC
>Ga0075326_1000224_pt1 | contig 11993 bp, 10 predicted proteins | sample MayberrySE_Catta_3_FD_120052 | JGI IMG/M metagenome (GOLD analysis project Ga0075326, IMG submission 120052) | Natural and restored wetland microbial communities from the San Francisco Bay, California, USA, that impact long-term carbon... | ecosystem: Environmental > Terrestrial > Soil >...
CCGCGAGGCCAGGGTCGCGGAGCAGCTCCGGGAGCTCCGGCCGACCCTCGGCCTTGCCGACGGGAGCTCTCTGGACCGTCTCGTCCGGCAACTGCTGAAGAACGTCCTCGGGCGCTCCGTGGCGGCTCGCCTGGCCCTGCCGTGGGCATGGAGGGCCGGGCTGCGCTCGGCGCGCGCGGGGCTAGCCGAGAACCGCCTCGACGCTCGCCGAACGTGGACCTCCGACCTCGCCGACCGTCTGCTCCTGAAACGGGTCCGGGAAGCCGCGGGGGGCAGGCTGCGGTTCATCGTGTCGGTGGACAGGCCTCTCGGGGCACGGCGCGTTCGCGCCTGCCTCGGACTGGGATTGCCGTTGCTCGAGGGCATCGGGACCCCGGCTTCTACGGGCGTCATGTGCCAGAACACGCCCCAGGCGTTCCGGCCCGGAACCGTCGGCAGGCCGCTGCCCGGGACGGCGGTGAGGATCGACGAGGACGGTGGAATCTGGGTCCGCGGGCCGATCGTCGAGCAGGGGGTGGCCCCGGAGAAGGCGACCCGTGCCGTCGAGCGAACCTGGCTGCGAACCGGACTTCAGGGGTTCCAGGATTCCGACGGGTTCGTGCACCTGGTTTGACCCCGAGGGAGCGAGGCTGCACATTGATGGTGAGCGCGATGGCGCGGGGGTGCCGCAGATGACGACACGAGGGCGGACGGGCATGCGAATCGCCCAGGTGGTGGCGGCACTGGCCTGCCTCGCAGTGGGCGCCGCCGCCGCCGGCGAGCCTGGGACGGCTCCCGCGCGTCACGACGACCCGCCCGTATCGCGCGAGGATCTGATCCGGGCTCTCGCCTCCGGGAAGGAACTGGACGACGAGACCCTCGAGCGCATCCTGAAGCTCCCGCACACCGAGGTCGAGACGGTTCGCCTCGTACTGCTTCCCGTGAGCGTCGAGGACCGCCGCGGCCGCCGGGTGCGGGGACTGACGCAGAACGACTTCAAGGTCTTCGAGGACCGCGTTCCCCAGAGCATCGAGTTCTTCTCCGTGGAGTCCCAGGAGCCTCTGGCCATCGCGTTTCTCCTCGACGTCTCCGGGAGCATGCGCCAGCTCGGCAAGCTCCAGGCCGCCAAGGAGGCCATTCGGTTCTTCGTGGACAACCTGCGTCCTCGCGACCGGTTCGGACTGGTGTGTTTCGCGGACGAGCAGGTCGCGTGGGTGACCGAGTTCACGTCGGACCGCGAGCGTTTTCTCGAGCGGCTCGAGGTCCAGGAGGGTTTCGGGCAGACCGCGCTGAACGACGCCGTGGCCGAGACCCCTCGACTGGTCTTCCAGGACGACACCGAGCTGAAGAAGGCGATCGTCCTCATCACCGACGGTGTCGACAACGTCAGCCGCCTGTCGACGGAAGAGGCCATCGCCGCCGCGCAGAAGGTCAATGTGCCGATCTACACGATCGGGTTCACCTCCTTGCCCGAGTTCCTTCTGGAGAAGGGCGAGCGTGCGTACAACACGGACGTGATACGGCGGTTCTCCGAGGACACGGGCGGCGAGATGTTCATCGTTCGCGACCCGGACGAGCTCAAGGAGGCCGCGGCGGAGATCGAGGAGGAGCTTCGGTACCAGTACTTGATCGGGTACCGCCCGACTCGCACGCTGTGGGATGGGAGCTTCCGCTCGGTGCAGCTCCAGGCCAGCAATCCTCACCTGGTCCTGCGCACCCGCAAGGGCTACTTCGCCACGCCCTGAGTCCTGGCCGAGGGTCCCCGCCAAGATTGCCGGCTTCCGAGGCAGAATTACCTTGGAGCGGAACGAGTTACGCTATGGGTGCGGCACCGGGAACCTCGCGCGGGGGGATTCCAGCAGCCGGGGACGAAGTTTGCGGCCCCGCGGCACTGGCACGCGCCTTGTAGAGTGACTAGTGGGGAGAAGTTTGCCCTGACCGGGACAGCCCCGTGGACTCTGTCCCCCGGAAAGGGTTAAAGTAGCAGCCGCCCGGCACCGGTGGGGCCGGGGAGCTTCCGTGGCAAAGGAGACGGAAATGCTGAAGCGAAGAACCGACCTGATTGTCTTGGTTGCTCTCTTCACGCTGGTGGCCTCGACGGCCTGCGTGAGCAAGAAGGTCTACCGGGCCAACGTGGAGGAGACCGACCAGCGCGTTTCGGGCGTCGAGAGCGCTGTCGAGGCCAACGAGCGCCGAATCGCCGAGCTGGGGCAGGAGACCGACCAGAGGATCGAGAGCGTGCGTGGAACGGCCGAGAAGGCGGTGGAGATCGGCAACACCGCGCTCGATACCGCCACGACCGCCCAGAACACCGCCGAGAAGGCGCAGCGCGGCAAGCTGCTGTGGACGGTCACGCTGTCCGACGACCTCGTCAAGTTCTCGTTCGACCAGGCCAGCCTGCCTGCGATGGCCACGCAGGAGCTTGACTCGCTCATCGATCGGGCCAAGAGCATGGACCGCGCGCTGTACTTCGAGATCGACGGTCACACCGACAACATCGGCAGCGAGGAGTACAATCTCCAGCTCGGGGAGCGCCGCGCCGAGGCCGTGCGCAATTACCTCAACCAAAAGGGTTTACCCCTTCACGCCCTGAACGTGATCTCGTACGGCGAGAGCCAGCCCGTGGCCGACAACGGCACTCCGGAAGGCCGTGCGCAGAACCGTCGGGTGGTGATCCGCGTGCTCGAATAGCGGAGCCGCCGGGCCAGGCTCGCACAGATGCCGCGCGACTTCGGTGAGCTCCTAAAGGATCAGGATAGGGTCGTCCTGTTCGATGGTGCGATGGGCACCCGTCTGTACGACATGGGGGTGTTCCTCAACCGCTGCTTCGACGAGCTGAACCTCTCGTCGCCGTCCATGGTCGAGGAGGTGCACGCCGCCTACGCCGGAGTGGGCGTGGACGTGGTCGAGACGAACACCTTCGGCGCCAACCGTGTGAAGCTCGAGAAGCACGGTCTGGGCGACCAAGTCTCGGCGATCAACGCGGCCGGGGCGCGACTCGCGAGGAAGGCCGCCGGCGACGAGGTGCTGGTCGCGGGGGCGATCGGCCCGCTGGGGATGCGCATCGAGCCCTGGGGGCCCACGTCGGTCGCCGAGGCCGCGGAGATCTTCGCGGAGCAGGCCGCGGCGCTCGCCCAGGGCGGGGTCGACCTGTTCTCCATCGAGACGTTCTTCGACATGGCGGAGGTCGAGGCCGCCGTGCGGGGCGTCCGGAGCGTCTCCCAGCTCCCGATCGTCGCTCACATGACGCTCGAGGACGACGGCAACAGCCTCGAGGGTGTCAGCCCGGCCGTCTTCGGCCCGCAGTTGGCCGGGCTTCCCGTGCAAGCGATCGGGGTGAACTGCTCCGTGGGGCCCGCGGCGATGTTGCCGGCCGTGGAGACGCTCGCCCGCGTGGTCACCCTGCCGATCTCCGCCCAACCCAACGCGGGCAAGCCCCGGGTCGTGGACAACCGCAACCTGTACCTGTGCAGCCCGGAGTACATGGCGGTCTACGCGAAGCGGTTCATCAACGCGGGTGCGCGCATCATCGGAGGATGCTGCGGGACGACGCCGGAGCACATGAAGGCGATCCGCAGGGCGATTCGCGCACTGTCCCCGCGACCGCGACGCACCGTGGTCGCCGCCGCGCCCGCGGAGAAGTCCATCGAGGTCGAGCCGGTCCCCCTCGCGCAGCGCTCCCGGTTGTCCGCCGCCGTCGCCGCGGGGCGATTCGTCGTCCTGGTCGAGATGCTGCCCCCCAGGGGTCACGACCTCACCAAGAACCTCGAGGGGGCGCGCAAGCTCAAGGACGCGGGGGTCGATGCCATCAACATCCCGGACGGCCCGCGAGCCTCGGCGCGGATGAGCCCCATGGCCATGGCGGTGACCCTGGAGCGCGAGGTGGGCATCGAGACGGTGATCCACTACTGCTGCCGGGACCGAAACCTGCTCGGCATGCAGTCGGACCTGCTCGGCGCTCAACGTCTGGGGCTGCGGAACCTCATCATCATCACGGGCGACCCGCCCAAGCTGGGCGACTATCCCGACGCCACGGCCGTCTTCGACGTCGATTCGATCGGTCTGACCAACATGGTCCGCCGCCTGAACCACGGAGCGGACGTCGGCAACAACCCCATCGGAGCGCCGACCTCGTTCTTCATCGCCGTGGGTGTCAACCCGGGGGCGACCGACATGCAGCGCGAGATCGCGCGCTTCGAGTGGAAGGTGGACGCCGGGGCCGAGTGCGCGGTGACGCAGCCGACCTTCGACGTCGAGCAGTTCATGAGGTTCCTGGAACACATCAAGCACGTGCGCATTCCGATCATCGCGGCGATCTGGCCGCTCGCCTCCTACCGCAACGCGGAGTTCATGAACAACGAGGTGCCCGGCGTCAACGTGCCCGAGGTCATCCTCGAGAGGATGCGCAAGACCGACACGAAGGAAGCGGCGCGCGCCGAGGGCATCGCGATCGCGCAGGAGATGCTCGAGGCGCTCGCGCCCCACGTCGCCGGCACCCAGATCTCCGCGCCGTTCGGGCGCTACGCGACCGCCATCGAGGTCGCCCGCGCCATCCCCGACAGGCTCGCCGGCCAGCGCTAGGCCGCCTCCCCCCGCCACCGAACCGGCACGCGACTTGCTTCAAGCCCGACCCGTGCGGCCTTCGCTTTTGCCCCCTGCCTTGACTCTCGCGCCTCAGGCACGAGATTGAACGGGCAGGATCTGGGGGCGTCAAGACCCTATTCACGGAGGAATCCATGAACCCCGAAACGACTCTCAAGGCCCTTTCGATCGTCGCGTTGGCCGCGGCGCTCGTCGCGTGCGGCAGCCCGGTGGCGCCGACACCGGCCACGTCGGACACCGAGACGACCTACGCCGCCCCGGCCGAGGCCGAGCCCCTGCCGGAAGAGACGCCCGAGCCGGTTGCCCCGGCCCGAACGCCGGCCCCGGCCCCCGCTCCGCCGAGATCCGCCCCGGCGACGCCGCCAGCGCCGCGCCCGGCGCCGGAAGCGCGTCCCGCGGAGCAGCCCCGCACTCCACCTCCGCAGCCCCAGCCCGTCACGCTGGTGATCCCCGCGGGGACGCAGCTCGACGTCTCGTTCCTCGATTCCGTCTCGAGCGCGGAGAGCCAGCCGGGCGATCCGGTTCGAGTGCGGGTCATGAGCGACATCCTCCAGGAAGGCATCGCAGTCGTGCCGGCCGGATCGGTCGTCGTCGGATCCGTCACCGAGGCCGTGCCGCTCAAGAAAATCGGCGGCAGGGCGCGGGTGGGAGTCGCGTTCACGAGGCTCGAGCTCACCTCGGGCCGCACGGCGAGCATCCACACGACCTTCTCGCAGGAAGGGAAGAGCGAGACGAAGAAGGACGCGGCCACGATCGGCGGAGCGACGGCCGGCGGCGCGCTGCTCGGCCGGATGATCGAGGACGACGACAAGTCCAAGGGCACGTTGATCGGTGCCGTGGTCGGCGCCGCGGCTGGGACCGCCATCGCCGCCAAGACGGACGGGGAAGAGATCGTGATCACGTCCGGGACTCGCGTCAGCCTCCAGCTTCTCGAGTCCGCGACCGTCACCGTCACCCCCTGAACCCGGACGGGGACAAGAGCCTCGCCACGCGTGACGCGGCCCCTGTCCCCGTTCCAGTGACCGCTATCGAGGTCTCGCCGTCCCCCGCCGGGGACACGATCTCGACGAACCGCGCGGTTGCAGCTTCCTCCGCCGCGAATTCCCCCTGGCCCGTCGATTGCAGTCCGGATCGTCGACCGCTCCGCTCGCCGGAGCGTCGAGGGGGAACCGAGGATGCGTCATGCGGCGACTTCCATGGCCGTTGTTGCTCTCCGTGCTCGCCGTGAGCACCCCGCTGTCAGCGCAGGACGTCGCGCACTGGCCCTCTCAAGCGCTCGAGTTCCGCGGCGGAGGGCACTTCCCGGAGGGAGACTCCGACTTCTGGAGCGAGACCGAGGAAGTGTTCACGACGGATAGCGCCGACTTCGAGGACTTCGTCTTCGGACTCACCCTGCTCACGGCGGTGAACAACTACGTGGAGGTCGGCTTCGGCGTCGATTGGTACGGCGAGCGCGTGGGCTCCGCCTACCGCGGATACGAGGACTCGGCCGGATTCCCCATCGTGCACGACACCACGCTCGAGATCATGCCGATGATGGTGGATCTCCGGATCCTGCCCGGGGGGCGCCACCTCGCTCGCCGGTCCCCGGGATCCCACCCGCGCGGAAAGCCCGTGGCCTACCTCGGAGGAGGCATCGGGGCGAGCTACTGGAGCTACGAGGAAGTCGGGGACTTCATCGACTTCAGCCTCGATCCCCCCGAGATCTTCTACGACCGCTTCCAGGACGACGGCTTCGCCTTCGCAGTGCAGGCGCTGGCCGGAATCGAGGTGCCGCTCGGCCCGACGTGGAACGCGCTGTTCGAAGGACGCTACACGTGGTCGAGCGCCGAGCTGTCCGGAGACTTCGCCGGCTTGGGAACGCTGGATCTGAGCGGCATGGCGCTCTACGCCGGAGTCGCCGTCCGATTCTGATCCGCGGCGTCCGGAACGCGACCCGAGGGATTACTCGGACAGACTAGGCCGGCTTGTTGTCGGCGGTGTCGTCGCCGAGCAGCGAGCCGACCTTGCGCAAGATGGACTCGCCGACGTTCATTCCCTTGATGACGACGTCGTCGGCGCCCAGGCGCTGCAGCTCGTCCCAGGACTTGCCGTACATGACGGATTCGTCCTCCGCCGTGAAGATCAGGATGGGGCACGGCTTGGACGGCAGCGAGCGGAGCAGCTTCAGGCCGTCCTCGCCGTTGCTCAGCGTCACGTCCAGCAGGATCAGGTCGATCTCGCCGGAGAGCAGCGCGGCCTGCGCCTCCTCGACGGTTCCCGCCGCTTCGACGCGGTAGCGAGGCTCCAGTGCGTCGCGAGCGATACCGCGGAAGTAGTCCATGTCCTCGACCACGAGGACGGTGCGGCGCTCGTTCTCGGGAGTTTCGCGATGCGCGGCGCGCGGCGCGAAGTGCAACCCGCACCTCGGGCAGATCACGTCGGACGCCGGCTCGCTCGCCCGCTGCTCGCTCGCGGGTCCCTGCCGGGAAGTTCCCGCAGCCGCCTCTTCGGAGCGCCCGTTTCGCCTCGGGGTCTCGGGCGGTCCGGCCGAACCTGGTGCCGCGCTCTGCGCGCCCGATGCTGGAGCGGCCGGACGCCGCCGCATCGGGGTCCTGGGTCCGGGGTTGTCGCGTTCCCGACCCAATGGCGCGCCACAGGCAGGACACGGGGTCTTCGCCCCGTCCTCGCTCTCGGCGACGTATCGACGCCGGCACGACGGGCACCGCAGGCGGATCTTGCTCATTCTTGCGGCCCCCTCGCCAGATACGGCAGGGGATCGACGGGGACTCGGTCGCGTCGAATCTCGAAGTGGCAGTGCTCGGCCGTTGCGTTGCCCGTGCGTCCGAGCAACGCAATCGGCTCGCCGCGGCTCACCTCGTCGCCGACGCGGACCAGGAGCTTGCTATTGTGGGCGTAGAGCGACTGGAATCCGTCGCCGTGATCCAGGATCACGGTGCTGCCGTAGCCCCGCATGCGGTCGTCGCTGTACACGACTCGACCCGAAGCGGCCGCCACGACCCGCTGCCCGCGCGATCCGCCGATGTCCACCCCCCGGTGAGCGTGCGTGCGTCGCGACTCGCCGAAGCCCGCGAGAATCCTGCCGCCCGACAACGGCCACAGGAAGGCGGTCCCGCCTCCGGCGCGCCCGCGCCCTGCCGCCGTCGCCGGCCCGGGGTACGGGACGACCTCGAGGATCTCGGTAGCGCCGGGCACCCACAGGCCGCGACCGACCTCGAGGGCGGTCGGGTCTTCGATCCCGTTGGCGGAGGCGAGCGCCTCGACCTCGACGCCGTAGACCTTCGCGATTCGCCACAGAGTCTGACCCGGCTCGACCACGTGAACCACGCCGGCCTCGAGGTTCTCCGCGGGCGCGGTCTCCTCGTGAGGTTCCAGCGTGTCCGGCGGCGGACGGTGGACCGCCGCGCATCCGGACCCCAGCACGAGCCCGAGAACGAGGCACGCGACTCGGGTCCGCTCGCGCGGCATCCCCCCGACGGAGCCCGCGGATCCAGACAATTCGGCGACTCCCATCGGGGCTCAACTATAGGTTCCCACCCTCCGATGAGACAACCGCAGGCCTGCCGACTCCCGTCCGGCCCGCTTTCTCGACCAGGGGACCGTTCGCGGCGGGACCGGCCGGGCTGCCGTATAATGAGCCGTTCGAGGCACCAGACGGAGTGACGAACCCGTCCTGGTTGCGAAGCGGCACCCCGGGGGCAGGGAGAGAGTCGGCCATGCGTGAGGCAAGGTCCGTGGGCATCCTCGTATTGGCGGTCGCGCTGCCGCTGGCGGCCCAGGCTCCGCCGGCTCCGGTCAAGGCCGTCGAGTTCGGTGCCGTCTTCCCCGCGGCCGAGCTGGAGAACTTCAACACCGGCGCGGGCGGCGTGGCCACGGTCGACCTCGGTCGCGTCCTCGGGAAGCGCCCGGTCGTGCTGTTCTACTGGCTTGCCGGCAACGAGCTGGCGGATTCGGTGTTCACCGAGCTGCAGGCCCTGGCGGACGGCGTCGGACCGGCGAACCTCGCCCTGTACGGCGTCGCGACGGAGCGACCCGGGCTAGGACGCCAGGATATCGAGCTGCGTATCCGCGAGCTCAAGATCCACGTTCCGGTGCTTAACGACGTGGGCTTTCGAATCGGGCAGCAGCTCGGAGTGCGGCAGGTTCCGAGCATCTCGATCATCGACTCCGAGGGCAAGTTGCGCCTCGCGAACGCCGGCAGCCTCCGTCAGCCCCTGGAGTACAAGCTCGACGTCCGGGGCGCCATCGAGCGCGCCGGCCAGGGGGCGACCGTCGGCACCTACGGTCAATTGCCCCGGTGGTATCCAGTCAAGGAGCTGGTCGGCCAGCGCTGCCCGGACTTCGAGGCGCCGACGCTCGACAAGGGGGAGATGCGGCGCTGGTCGAGCATGATGGACCCCGCGAAGATCAACGTCCTGATGTTCTGGTCCGTGGATTGTCCCCACTGTCGCAAGGCGCTCCCGGAGCTGAACGAGTGGCTCAAGACCAACTCCGACGGGCTGAACGTCGTGGGTGCCGCCCGGGTCAGCGACGAAGCCGAGCGCATCAAGACGCAGGAGTTCTGCGCCGGCAACGGCTTCATCTTCCCGACGCTCGTCGACGTGAACCTCGACATCACCGACCGGTTTCGGGTCGTTTCGACTCCGACTTTCGTGATCGTCGGACCGGACGGCGTGATCGATTCGGTCGTCCTGTCGGGTGAGGGGGACCTGCCCGACAAGCTCGAGGCCAAGAAGAAAGAGCTGCTCCGTAGCGCGTCGAGCGGCACCTGATCCACCCTCGCGCTCCCGGCCTGCTCGGGCGCGCGGCTTGTCGCTCTCGAAATCCCGATGACGGGATCGTCATCCCGTAGGCTCGGCACGGCGCGCGTTGTCCGTGATCGCCGCCGTGGCGGTGTTCTTGCAGCCCGCCGGGCCGGAGGGAACTGTGTCATGAGTCGCAACTCCGGCGTTTACGACCTCGGGAATCTCGACGTCGGCTCGTCCAGGGGCACGGAGACGGTGGTCTCGCGGCCCGTCGCCCCGCGCCCGGGGGCGCGCGCCGTCCCGCGGCGCTCCGGCGGCTACCGTCCGGCGGCGGTCGCCCCGCCGGCTCTCGACGTGTGCGGCAGCCTGTCGATCTTCGTGCCGGGATCGGGTCAGATCCTCCGCGGCGAGGTCGTGCTGGGCTTGTTCTACTTCGTCTCCATGGCGTGTCTGGGATCGCTGGCGTGGGCGATCCTGAGCACCCTCGGCCGCATCGCGCCGACCCTGGCCCTGCTGGGGTACCCGTCCTCCGTCGCCGCCTGGATGCTGTGCGGGCTGTTCGCCGCCGCCGCCGCGCTGCACGTGGCTTGCGTGCTCAACGCCGGATCGGACGGCGCGCGGGCGCCCCATCCCACGATCGCGGCGGGCGCATCGCTCGTCGTCCCCGGATGGGGTCAGATCTTGAACGGCGACCGGCTGCGCGCCGCGCTGTTTCTCGGCCTGGTGTGGCTCGCCGCGGCGGGATGGATCATGGTCTCGCCGCCGGCGGTGCGGTTCCTTGAGATCCTCGGGCTGTACCTCCCCGCGTGGGCCGAGGTCCTGATCTCGCCCGCAGTGCGTTGGACCCTGCCTGCGATCGTCTGGACGCTGTCCGTTTACGACGCCGCCTCGCGCGCCGCTCATCGGCGCTAGGGAGCGAAAGGGGTCAGACCCCGGCCAGCAGACCCTCTGAAGTGCTCCGGACTGCGGCGCGAGGGACTCGCGGCTTTCCTGCAGCCACCCATTCCGGAACGGACTCCCGCCGGGCTGTCGTGGCGTATCGTCCTATGAAAGCGCGGCTCGTACCACCCATTGGACGTGATGAGCACGCTGAGCGCCGCCTCGGACCTCCGGATCGCTCGGGCAGAGCGTGGAGGGGGCATGACTCGAGAGCAGCTCGAACGGGAGCTCGCCGACCTGCACGCGGTCAGCTTCGGGTGGGCCCTGAGCTGTTGCCGATGGGACCGCGAGGAGGCTCGCGACGTCCTGCAGATCGCCTACGTGCGGGCGCTCGAGGCGGTCCAAGGCTTCAATGGTGACGCCACGCCGCGGTGCTGGTTCTTCGGAATCGTGCGCAACACCGCCGCCGAGCGCCGCAGGACCCGCCTGATCCGCAGCGCGGCGCTCAAGCGATGGCTGCTGCGCGAGCCCGCGCCCGAGGGCGAGCCCTCACCCGAGCACCTGTCGGGCCGCGAGCAGACGGGCCGGCTCCTGCGGCGACTGCTCCTCACGCTGTCGCACCGGCAGCGGGAGGTGCTGCACCTCGTGTTCTACGAGGACCTGACCGTGGAGCAGGCGGCTCGCGTGCTCGACCTGCCGATCGGCACGACCCGCAAGCACTACCAGCGCGGCAAGCTGCGCCTTCGCCGTCTGCTGCCCGAGGTGCGCCCATGACGCCGCGACCCGACGACGACCTTCACGCTCTCTTCGAAGCGCTCCGCGAGCAGGAGCGCGCTTCCGCTCCGGACTACGAGACGCTGCGGTCGGCGTCACCGCCGCGGCCGGCCCTTCGGGCTCGCTGGGTGCCGGCGGGCGCGGTCGGCCTCGCCGCGCTCGCGGCGCTGGCCGTCCTGCTGACCCTCGGTCGCACGGAGGAAGAGGGGAAGGTACCGCCCGCGGGTCCGGTGCTCGTGGCCCGGTCGATGCCCCCGCCCGCCGTCGAGGCGGACACTCCGTGGCCCCCTACGCCACCCCCGTTCGCGAGCGCGACCGCGGCACGAAAGCCCCTGTCCGTGCCGCCACGAGCGCACCCCGGGTTCGCAGAGCCTCCGGCTCCGGTGACGACCGCCGCCTTGCAGGTCCGCGTCGTCGATGCGGGGACCGGATCGCCGCTCCCGGGCGCAACCGTGGAGCTGAGCGGGTGGGAACGATCCCCATCCACCGTCTCGCAAAGCGACGTCGACGGAGTCGTGGAATTCTCGTCTCTCGAGCCGGCCGGAAGCTACACCGTCACGGCCACGATGCCGGGATACGCCGGGCTCCGGAAATCGGGCGTCGTCCTCGGTGGCTCGAAGGACACCTCGACGCTCGTGCTGGTCCTCGGCGAGGAGACTCCCGAGGCCGTGCAGGTCGTCGCGAGGCGCGATGTCGCAGACCTCGGGAAGAACGAAACGGTGACCTCGTTCGGCGACGAGTTCATCCAGGGTCTTCCCGTCAAGGGGCGCTTCTATGCCAACAACCCGATTGGCAGCTTCCAGGGAGGCTTCGGCAACGTCAAGGAAGTCGAAGCCGTCATCGAGTCCGGGACCGAGTCCTACGCCCCCATGGGCGACAATCCGTTCCATCGCGCCGCCGATGAGCCGCTGTCGACGTTCTCGGCCGACGTCGACACGGCGTCCTACTCCAACGTGCGCCGCTTCCTGGAGCGCGGACAGCGGCCTCCCGCCGACGCGGTGCGCATCGAGGAGC
>Ga0075326_1000225_pt1 | contig 11993 bp, 12 predicted proteins | sample MayberrySE_Catta_3_FD_120052 | JGI IMG/M metagenome (GOLD analysis project Ga0075326, IMG submission 120052) | Natural and restored wetland microbial communities from the San Francisco Bay, California, USA, that impact long-term carbon... | ecosystem: Environmental > Terrestrial > Soil >...
CGTGTGCCAACTGAGTTCTGAATGAACGCATCCGGCAGCGCGGCCGCTATCGCATGTGTTGCCCTCCAGCCGGTGCAGTGCGCCGGGACGATGAACTGCGGCGCGAGCGATGCGAGGGCCTCGCACGTCTGGGAGATGATCGGCTCGAAGAGCGGGCCCTCGAGGTGGAAGCCGCCGATGACGACGTAGACGTCGTCGACGCCGGTGAGCTTCCTGGCGTAGCGGACGATGTTGACGGCGCCGGCATGGCCACAGCCGGTGAGGATGACGAGGCCCTTGTCGCGGACGTGCGCGATGAGCGCCTGGTCGTCGAGGATGAGCGGATCGGGCTGCCAGTCGCCGTCGCGAAGGGCCTGGTGGATGGGGAAGCCCTGCTCGAAGTCGGTCGTGCGGTCGACTTCGCCGGTGACGAGCAGCGAGTTTTCAAGGAGGAACGAGGGCCGCGTGTCCTCGACGATCTCGAAGCCGGCACCCTGGAGCGCGGACTTGCTGGTCGAAGGCAGCTGGAAGGGGTCGCGGCCGGGGATGGCGATGCGGCGCTGCGACCAGAACTCAGGATGGATCGTCACCGGCACGTTCGGACGTCCGACAGTCTTCACGAAGCCGTCGAGGCCGGTGGTGTGGTCGAAGTGGCCGTGGCTGAGGACAACCGTCTCGACGTCCTTGAGGTTGATGTCAAGGCGGCGAGCGTTCTCGGCGAGGCCGGTGGGCGTGAGGCCAGCGTCGAAGAGGACGCGGTGGTCGGTGCCGTTCTTGGTGAAGGTGACGAGCGCCGAGAAGCCGTGCTCGGCGAGGGGCGCATCAGGCTCGGGCCGGTCGAGGTACGCGGCTTCGACGGTTGGGATCGCCCCCGCGCTAGCAAGGCCGACGCGCTTCGCGGGGCCGGCGTCCTGCATGACCGCGTTGCTGTAGTTATCGACAAGTGTCGTGATGTGGATGGCGTCGAGGGGCTCGAGGGGGATGGTGGTGGTCATGGCTAATACTCGCTCACTCCCGTAAACGTCCAGTTCTTGACCTTGAGGGCCGGGATGCGGCTGACACCGGCGATGGCCTGGTGGAGTATCGACTCCTTGCCGATGCCCTCGACGTTGTTCATGGCGTCAAGGTAGCTCTGCGTGAAGCGGAGGTTCTTGACAGGGCTGGTGACCTTGCCGTCCTCAATGAGGAACGTGCCGTCGCGGGTCATGCCGGTGACGATGACCTTGAGCGGATGCACCGGACGCGTGTACCAGAAGCGGCGCACGAAGAGGCCCTTTCTGGTCGAGGCGATCATCTCCTCGACGGAAGAGTCGCCGGTCTTGAGGAACATGTTCGAGGGCACGGGGCCGAACGTGCTGCCGGCGGGGAGCGCGTGGCCGGTCGACACGCGGTTCTCTTCCTTGCCGGCGCAGTAGGTGTCCCAGACGACGCCCTTGGCGACGCCGTTTTCGATGAACGTGACGGGCTGGCGCGGCACGCCCTCGTAGTCGAACGGGTTCGGCGAGCCCTCCATCGAGAGGCCGTCGTCGTAGATCGTGATGTTGTCGCCCATGACCTTCTCGCCGATGCGGCCGGCCATGAAGCTGCGCTTCTCCTGGAAGGCCTGGGCGCCGAACGAAAGGTAGGCGAAGAAATCGAGGATGTCCGCGACAGCGTACTCCTGGAAGACGACGTCGTACTCGCCGGGTTCGATCTCGACCTGGTTGATGTTCTGGAGCGCGGTGTCGACGGCCTCCTTCGCGATGGCGTCGCCGTCGATGCCGGCGACGTCGGGGCTGATGCGCTCGGCGTGGCCGGAGCAGCCGTACTCGCCCATGACAACGGTCGTGATGTCGGCGATCGTGTCTCGCTGGTAGGCGAAGACGCCGAGCGAGTTGGCGACGACGAGCTCGGTGGCGGCGGTGCGGAACGCGCCGGCGGCGGTGAGGCCGGCGCTGGAGGAGGCGTCGCAGATCTTGGCGACGACGGCGGCGCGCTCCTCGGGGCCGGTGCGCGCGGTGGCCTCGACGAAGGCGGTGACGTCGGGGACCGGCTGCGGGCCGGGGAGGGAGGTGAAGTCGGGGTTCTCGCGCTGGTGGCGGGCGAGGGTGAGGGCCTTGTCGACGACGGCCTTGATGCCGTCGTCGGAGGTGTCGTTACTCGACGCGACGCCGATCTTCTTGCCGACGATGCTGCGCACGCGGAGGTCGAGGTCCTGCTGTTCGACGTTCTGATGGATGTAGTTATTGGCGAAGCGCGTGAGCGCGCTGTGGGGCGCGACGACGACGACCTCGGTTTGGTCGGCCTGGCTCATTTCGATGGCGCGGTCCGCGATACTCTTGAGTTCGTCTCTGCCGATCATGGTCTGCCTCCTATCCGATCCACTGCGGCCGTACGAACGTCTTATACCCCGTGACGGTACGGAATCCCATGCGTTCGTACACGGGCTGACCCGCCTCTGACGCCTGGAGGACGGCGAGCTCGCAGCCCTCTTCCTTGCCACGGTTCACGACGCGCCACGTCATCGCCTCGCCGTAGCCACGACCCCGGTGCGCAGCCAGAGTGCCGATGAAGTTGATCCCGGCCACGTCGTCAAAGCGCTCGAGGCTCGACGCGGCGACTGGCTCACCATCCTTGTAGCCGACGTACCAATGAGTGTTCGTCACGGTGCGCATGACGGGCGGAAGGAGCTGCGGTCCGCTCTCGCCGAGATCGAAGCTGGCGGCAGTTACGGCGGCGAAGTCAGAGAACGCGGCATCGTCCATGACCTCACGGATGTCGAGGTCGGCGTCACGACCTCCGTCGACGGGTATGGGATCAAGCGCCATCCCCGGGATGCTGTCTGTGTACTTCAATCCGAGAGATTCAGCGGCGATCTCGGCCGCGGGATCGAGTCCGTCGCGGACGCGCACGAAGAACGGGACCGAGCGCGCGTCTAGAAGGGCGAAGGCGCCCGCTAGCTGGGCTTCCGGATCGCGGAGCGGCTGCGTGACGAAGACGAGATTCAACCAAACGGGCCCGACGCCCGGAGCAGCGATCAGGATGCCGTCTCCTTCGTGTATGAATCCGCCCGCAACGGCAGCCATGCTCCGCCAGCCCTCGTAGAAGTTCGTGTCGGACGCGGCGATTAGGCGGTCGTCGGTCATAGGTCCAGCTTGAGGAGCTTCTTCGCGTTATCGAGAAGGACCTTTTGCTTGACCTCGTCCGGGAAGTCGAGGCCGTCGAAGTCGTTGAGCCAGCGTTCGGGGCTGATGACGGGGTAGTCGGAGCCGAACATGACCTTGTCCTGGATGAGCGTCTTCGCGTACTGGACGAGGAGCGGCGAGAAGTACTTCGGCGACCAGCCGGACAGGTCCATGTAGACGTTGGGCTTGTGCACGAGCACGGCGAGCTGCTCCTCCTGCCAGGGGAAGCTCGGGTGGGCCATGACAATCGTGAGCTCTGGGAAGTCGGCGGCGACGTCGTCGATGTACGGGATGGGCCGGGCGTACTTGAGTTTGATCCCGCCCCCGCCAGGCTGGCCGACGCCGACACCGGTGGTGCCGGTATGAAACAGCACGACGAGGCCGTGCTTCTGCGCTGTCTCGTAGATTGGGTAGAAGCGGCGGTCGTTGGGGTAGAACTGCTGCTGCTGCGGGTGGAACTTCAGGCCGATGAGGCCGAGGTCCTCCGCGCAGCGCTCGACCTCGCGGACGGCGACGACGCCCTTCCAGGGATCGACGCTGCCGAAGCCTGCGAACTGCTTCGGGTAGCGCTGGACGACTTCGGCGATGTAGTCGTTCGGGATGGGTGGCGAGCCGGAGACGGTCTCGAAGTCGATCTGGAAGAGTACGCCGAAGATGTCGAGTTGCGAATACATCTCGTGCATCTCCTCCGGCGTCGTGTGGGGGACCGCAGAGCGGAAGTACTCGCGTACCTGGGGGTCGTCGGTGAGGGCGCGCCGGCCGGGCATGGGCGGGTGGATGTGGACGTCGATCGCGCGGGGCACTAGCGCGGCGCCCGCTTCTCGGCCTCGATCTGCTGGAGGCGTTCGTCGCTGATGCCGAAGTGGTGCGCGACCTCATGAATCACGGTGTCGCGGACGCGGCGGACGAGATCGGTCTCGCTGCGCGAGATCGCCTCGAGAGGGCGCTGGAAGATGATGATCTTGTCGGGCATGGCCATGTTGTAGCCGGACGTGCGGCGCGTGAGCGGGACGCCGACATAGAGGCCGAGCAGCGTGTGGCCGTCGGGGACGCCCGTCGAGATAAGCTGCTCGCGGCCCGGCATCTCCTGCACTTCGACGTCGACGTTGCTCATCCGCGCGGCGAGCTCCTCGGGGATGAGCTCGAGGCCGCGGCGGACCAGCTCCTCGAAGCGTTCCAACTCCATGTGGCGCATGATAGCAACCGAGCGCCGGAGCAGTGGTGCTAGCGGAGGGAGCGGGTGCCCAGGCTTTTCGACGCGGTCGAAACGCGCGGCATAGCACCCCGCCGGCGGGCTGCTGGAATGCTGTCCGCGGTGCGGGCTGGCCCGGGTAACTTTTGTACAAGACAGCCGCGGGCGTATTCCTGTAGCATCCGAGGTGCTTGACATCAGCGACGATACGAAGGAGGTATCAACCATGGCTGTAAGGCCAATTCCGGATGGCTATCACACGGTCACGCCGTACCTTGTCACCGAGGGCGCGGCGGAGCTGATCGACTTCATGAAGGCTGCATTCGGAGCGCAGGAGCGGATGCGCATGGCCGGTGACGATGGCGCAATCATGCACGCGGAGGTGCAGATCGGCGAGTCAATCGTCATGATCGGCGGCGCGTCGGGCGAGTATCCGGCGAAGACGGCGATGCTCCACCTGTATGTGCCCGACGTCGATGCGGAGTACCGGCGCGCGATAGGCGCTGGCGGCGAATCGATTCGCGAGCCCGAAGACCAGTTCTACGGCGACCGAAGCGCCGGCGTGAAGGACCGCTGGGGCAACGAGTGGTGGCTGGCGACGCACGTGAAGGACATGACCCAGGAGGAGATGCAGGAGCATGCGAAGGCGGGGTCGCCGTCATGACGGCCAACGGCTACCGCGATGTCACGACGTACATCTGCGTGAAAGGCGCGTCCGACGCGATCGAGTTCTACACGAAGGCGTTCGGCGCACACGAGCGATACCGCATCCCGAACGATGACGGTACGCTCGGCCATGCCGAGATCGAGATCGGTGAGACGACGCTGATGCTCTCCGACGAATGGGCCGAGGCGGGCGTACTCTCGCCGATGACGCTGAAGGGCAACTCGGTGTCGCTTGTGCTAAGCGTCGATGACGCGGACGCGGCGTTCGAGCGCGCGATCGAAGCCGGCGCGAAGGTACAGCGTCCGATCCGCGACGAACCGTACGGCCGCGGCGGGTGGCTGGTCGACCCGTTCGGGCATCGGTGGAACGTGCTGGCACCGAAGGCGGACTCAACGCCCGAGGCCATGGGGTAAGGCTGAACTACCGAACCCGCTTCTAGCGCGAAGACGAAGATCATGACAACGCATTCAGTAGACGACTACAAAGCCAGGTTGGAGGAGAACTACCGGGAGGACCGCGCGCCGTGGGACACCGGCCAGCCGTGTAGCGAAGTGGTCCGCCGGCTCGCGTCCGGCGACATCCCTACGGCGGGGCGCGCGCTTGACATCGGCTGCGGAAGTGGGACGCAGAGCATCCTGCTCCTCGAGCACGGGCTCGAGGTCGTCGGAGCCGACATCTCGGACACGGCGATCGGGCTGGCCAACAGGAGGGTGGAGCAGCACGCCAGGAAGAACCACGCCCGGTTCGTCGCCGCGGACGTCGCCAATCTGCGAGACGTTGGTGAGCCATTCGACGTGGTGCTCGACCGCGGCTGCTACCACCAAACTCGGCTGGAGGACCTCGAAGGCTACCAGCGGGCGCTGGAGCGCCTCACCGCACCGGGGACGGTGATGATCCTCCTGGCGTTCAATGCCAGCGAGACGCCCGAATACCCTGAACTCCCGTGCGTCAGCGAAGCAGAGCTTCGTGCCGAACTGGGCGACTTGTTCGATCTCGTTGATTTGCGACCGATCCGCCTCGACCGCCCGCGCGGCTTTGAGAACAAGCCACTATTCTGGTCTGCGCTTCTGCGAAGACGCTAAGACGCCGTGCTTTAGCTGCTTGCTCCTGAGGCTGAAGAGCTCGCGGTCTACGTGGCGCGCCAGGCGGGAGGTGCCTCGGCAAGCGGGACGAGCTCGCGCTCACGGTTGTTGCGGATCATCATCGCACGACCGGCGAGCGATTCGTCGGTGATGAACTGGACGACGATATCGGCTATCTCTTCCGGCGGGATGAGGTTGAGCGACTTGAGGAACTCGGCGGCCTGCTCGCCCGTCGCGCCGCCGGCGCGCATCGCGCCTGTTGCCATCGGCGTGTCAACGACGCCGGGGCAAACGCAGTTCACGCGGATCTTCTCGGTGTCCTTGAGGGGCGCCAGCGATGCGGTGAAGAGCACAACGCCACCCTTGCTTGCCGCGTAGACGGGATTGGCTGGGTAGCCGAAGCCGATCCCGGCCATCGAGGCGGTGTTGACGATGCAACCGGCGCCGCGCTCGCGCATGGCGCGGATGCCAAATTGCGTGCCCAATATCACGCCGCGCAGGTTGACCTCGATCATCGCGATCCAGTCGGCCGGGTCGTTGTCCGGATAGCGTGGCTGGCCGCTGATGACGCCGGCGTTGTTGTGGAGGATATCGAGCCCGCCGTAGGTGTCCGTCGTGAACGCGACCATGTCTTGCGCGTCCGCAACCTCGGTCACGTTGGCGCGGAAGAACGCGGCGGTGCCGCCCGCCGCTTGGATCTGCTGGACGGTTTCCTGGCCGCCCTCCTCGTTGAGGTCGACGACAACGACCGACGCGCCGTCGCTCGCGAGCCGCAGCGCGGTCGCCCGCCCGATACCCGAACCAGCGCCGGTGACCAGCGCGGTCTTGTCCTTGATTTCCATGTATCCTCCCTTCGGAACAGAAGTAGGGAACACGTAAACGATAGCCAGGGTCAAGGTGCGGCGGGTTTGCGCCCGCCGCCCGCGGCTCCGCTATTCTGAATAGCCGCGTCCTTGGTTGGGGAGGATGTGTTTACCGATCGGCGGCGAATCGAAAAGGAGGCCCTGGATGGAGCCTCAGATCCAGTACGCAACGACCAGCGATGGTGTCAACATCGCGTACTACCGGATCGGGCGCGGCGAGCCGCTGGTCTATCTGACGCCGGGCAGCCATCTGCAGCGTGAGTGGCAGTACCCAGAACAGCGCGCTTGGCTGGAGCGGCTCGCGTCGTCGCGCACACTCATCCGGTTCGACCATCGGGGAACTGGGCTCTCGGATCGCGAGCCCGTGTACTCTCCTGACGTCGGCGCGCTCGACATCGAAGCGATAGTCGAGAAGGAGCGTCTCACACGCTTCGCCCTGATGGGCCAGCTCTACTCGGGCATCACCGCCATTGTGTACGCGAGCGACCATCCAGAGCAGGTGACGAGCCTGCTGCTCTGGAGGACGTATGCACGGGTGCGCGACTTTGTTGCGGGTTCGCCGCAACTGCAGGCGGCGCGCGCCGCGGCTTCAATCGACTGGGCGACGTTCACGGAGATCATTGCGTTGCAAGTGACGGGCTCGGGCGATGCCAATCAGACACGGCGCTTCGCCGCCTACATGCGAGAGATGGCCACGGGCGAGGCGTATCAGCGATCGGTAGAGCGCTACCGTGACCTGGACGTCACGCCCCGGCTGCGTGAGCTGACGATGCCTGTGCTGGTGATCCAGCGGCGGGAAGGGACGTTCCCGACGGTCGAGGTTGCCAGGAACGTCGCGGCCGCGATCCCCAACGCGCGGCTGGTCCTGTTCGATGGCGAGGCGGTGGCGCCCTTCTTCGGGGACACGGACGCGCTGCTGACGACGATCAATCAGTTTCTTGAAGAAAAGCAGCCCCAGCAGTCGCTGGATGGCCTGACCCCGCGCGAACTGGAGATCCTCGCTTTGCTGGCGGACGGGAAGAGCAACGAGGCGATCGCGCAAGCGCTGGTGCTCAGCACGCGTACTGTCGAGCGCCACATCACGAACATTTACCGCAAGATCGACGCGCACAACCGCGCCGAAGCGACCGCCTACGCGTTCCGGCGCGGCATCGTTCGCGGTTAGGGTTGGCGACCTAGGACCTTCTGGTGAGACTAGCCCCAGACGGCGCGCACGGCTGCGGCCGTGGGCTCGTCGGCCGGGTAGAGCGCCTCAATCGTAAGTTCCTCGATTGTGATGTCGAGCGCTGTGCCGAAGCTTGTCAGCGTGCTGAAGAACGTGAGGTCGAGGCCTTCCGCGACGCGGAAGATGAACGGCACGAACAAGGACGGGTCTCTAGCCGGCATGCCGTCCTCTGATCCTCCGACGTTCGGATAGCAGCGCAGCTCACGCTCAAGGTCGAAGAGGGCCGCGTCGGCTGTGAGGGTCGCCTGGCGGTGCAGTTCCTCGAGGAGATGCGCGCTGTACTGGGCGAAGTTCGCGATCCGGGGTGCGAGGCCACCTGGATGCAGCGTGACGCGGAGCGTATTGACGGGGTCGATGAGCAGCTCGGGGGCGACGCCGTCGCTGAGAATAGCCTGGGCGGGTCGGTTCCCAGAGATCAGCTCCCAGCGTCGGTTGACGACAACGGCCGGGAATGGCTCGTGACCGGCGAGGAGGCTGTCGAGCGCGGTGCGCACCGGGGCCATCTCCGCGGAATCGAGGGCTGTCTCGCGATACACCGGGGCGTAACCTGCCGCGAGAAGGAGCGTGTTGCGCTCGCGGAGCGGAACATCGAGGTGGTCGGCCAACGCCATGATGAGCTCGCGGCTCGGACGCGAACGTCCCGTCTCGACGAAGCTCAGGTGTCGCGAAGAAACGTCGACCTCAAGTGCGAGGTCGAGCTGACTGAGGTGGCGTCGCTGTCGCCAATCGCGCAGGAGATCGCCGATCGCTGGCGACGAAGCTCGGATGCTCACCGGATCATCTTACCACCGCCATCATGCGCTTCGCGTGTGCGGGGTTGCACACATTACCTGCGACGTAATTGAGGTGCCAAGTCGAGTGGCGGAGAATTAAGGACGAACCGAGAGACCAGATCAGAACGGAGGCGAGACCATGACCCAGACACCAGTACAAGTCGAAGCGCGGGAGACCAATCCGATCGTGGACGCGTTCGCGCACTTCTGGAGCGACCCGGACCCGGCGCTGATCGCGCCGGCGCTCGCGGAGGACGTCGTTCTGCATGTCCCAGGGGAGATCGACATCCGGGGGCCGGACGCGTACGTGGCGCAGATCGCGCATTACCTAAAGTCGTACGGGGGTCTGTGGTTGCGCGTCGCGGAGCACGCGCAGAACGGCGACATGACCTTCATTCGCTGGATTGCACGCGCCGAGGGCGCCGACGGGCCGTACGAGTTCTCCGGCATCGACCGGATCGTGGTGCAGGAGGACGGGCGTGTGAAGGAGAACTTCGTCTCCTTCGACCGTCTGACGACCTGGATGCGCTAGCACCGGCCGCAGCCCTCTACCACTGGCGCCGTCACCATGCGGCGCCCCGGTGTGGCGGAAAGGCTACGCGCCTACGCGATCCCCGCCACGCAACCGGATAGGAACACGTCGGAGGGGGCCCCTGTCGAGGTAGCTGGCGGCAAAGATACGTAGTTGCCGGGAAGAGATCACTTGGGCAACTGGCCTAGGATGAGATTGCGGACGGCTGGCCGGACGGAGGGACGCCTTCACCCGGCGGGCCTCCGCGAAATGAGGGGCTTGACATCTCGTCGCATTCCGATGTATTTTACCGAGAGGTTAATTAACTCTGAGGTTTTACATTGCTGCAGCACACCTGCCTATGTCTCGGTCGAAAGTCGCAGGTCGCGCCGTACCAGCGACCGACGCCGCGACTCGGCCCTGGCGCTACGGTGAGATCGGAGGCGTATGAACCTACTGACACGGTGCTGTCATCGGGTGGGCGTACGGTAGTCACAAACGCAGGGCGCAGATGCGTCTACTGGTTGGACACACAAGGAGTGGTTTGATGAAAACGACAACAACGCGCACATCAGCCAGCGTCACCGGAACGCAGGCGGGCGTTGACCTCGGCGGTAACCTCGTTGGTCTCGCGGATGAAGCGAGTGACCGTCTCGAGGTCCTCCGGGTCCAAGGATCTCCAGAGCTTCGTCAGGCCGTCGATGAGCGGCTGAAAGAGGGCGCCAATCGGTCCCAGGTTCTCGTCGATGGGCTCGACGATCACTCGCCGGCGGTCGGTTTCGTCCGGCTGGCGGCGGACGTAGCCCGCGCGCTCCATGCGGTCGATCAGCCGCGTCGTCGCGCCTGTCGGGAGGCCGGTCCGCCGGCCGCGCTCGCCCGCCGTCATGGGGCCGAGCGTATTGAGGAGATCCATGGTCTCGATGTCGGTGGGGTGCATGCCTACGCGCTCGGCGACGGCGTGGCTGTGCAGCGCATCGAACGAGCTCATGAGGCGCATCTCGCGCGCCAGTTCCGCGATCTTGTCCTGGCGTGCGGCTTTAGGTGTTGACATCGAGCAGAAGCAACAGACTTCTGTCAATCCAAGAAGAGGAGATCCCCGCATGAGAACACTCGCAGAGTTCTGCTATCAGCGCCGATGGTTCGTGCTCATCGGCTGGATCGGCTTGCTGGCCGGCCTGTTCCTGGTTTCGCAGATGTTCGGCGGCGAACCGAAGACTGAGTTCAAGCTCCCGGGTTCAGAGAGCCAGGAGGCGGTCGACCTGCTCGAAGAACAAGGTGTGAACGAACGGACTGGCTTCTTCGGGCAGGTCGTGTTCAGTGCCGAGCAGGGAGTCGAAGACCCGGCGGTGCAGGGGCGCATGGAGCAGTTCTTCGCCGACATCCAGGCTGACGTCGAGGGCGTCGAGGTCGTCAGCCCTTACGACGCCGAGAACGCACACCAGATCGCCGACAACGGTGAGATCGCGTACGCGGAGATCAACTTCTCCGACCGTGACAACGAGGCGTACGTCGACGACGCCGACGTGATCAAGGATCTGCGCAGCGAGATCGACGTTGAGGGGCTCGACGTAGATCTTGGCGGGTTCATCTTTGCCGAACAGCCCGACTTCTCGAGCGAACTCGTCGGCATCGGGGCCGCGGTGGTGATCTTGCTCATCGCGTTCGGTTCGGTCCTTGCCATGGGCCTCCCGATCATGACGGCGCTCTTCGGCGTCGGGAGCGGCGCAGCCCTGATCGGTCTCGTGATGAACGGGCTCAATGTACCCGAATTCACGACGGCCGTGGCCGCGATGATCGGCATCGGCGTCGGCATCGATTACGCGCTGCTGATCGTGACGCGTTACCGGCAGGGGCTGCATGATGGTCTGGAGCCGCGCGAGGCGCTCAGCCTTTCGCTCGACACGTCCGGACGAGCGGTGGTGTTCGCGGGCCTGACCGTCGTGATCGCGCTGTTCGGCATGTTCATGATGAACCTGGAGTTCATGCGCAGCATCGCGATCGGCGCGATCCTGGCGGTCCTGATGACAATGCTTGCCTCAGTTACCCTTCTGCCTGCCGCGCTGGGCTTCGTCGGCCGGAACATCGACCGCTTCGGTCTTCCGCACCGGGCGGCGGCGGCTGAGCACGGCACCAGCGAATCGTTTTGGCGGCGGTGGAGCCGGTTCATACAGAACCATCCATGGCCCGCCTTCATCGTCAGCGCGGCGCTCCTGATCGTGCTGGCGATCCCGGTGTTCTCGATCCGGCTCGGCTTTGGCGACGCGGGGAACTTCCCGGAGTCAGACACGACGCGCCAGGCCTACGACACGCTCTCGGCAGGCTTCGGGGCCGGCTTCAACGCGCCGATCCTCGTGGTCGCGGAGACGCCAGACGGCGAGGCGGCAGAAGGTACAGTCAACGAACTCAGCGCCGCGATTGCCGCAACGGAAGGCGTCGATTCGGTGACGGAACCGAGGCCCGCGGCCGACGGCGCGGTGTACATGTTCAACGTCTACCCGATGTCGGCACCGCAGGACGAAGAGACGACGGACCTTGTC
>Ga0075326_1000226_pt1 | contig 11924 bp, 8 predicted proteins | sample MayberrySE_Catta_3_FD_120052 | JGI IMG/M metagenome (GOLD analysis project Ga0075326, IMG submission 120052) | Natural and restored wetland microbial communities from the San Francisco Bay, California, USA, that impact long-term carbon... | ecosystem: Environmental > Terrestrial > Soil > Wetlands...
AGCGGCGCACGACCTCCTCGGCGACCTTGCGGTGGTGCTCCGGATAGGAGGGCGAGACGGCGGTCACCGCGAGCGCGCCGGCGCCGAGCGCGCGGTGCGCGGCGAAGGCGAGGTAGCTCGAGTCGACGCCGCCCGAGAAGGCGACGAGCACGCGGCCGGAGTCCCGGAGCCGCGCCTCGAGCGCGGCTTCCTTCGCCCGCAGCTCGGAGGGGAGGGCCGGCATCCGTGCGAGCGTAGGCGGCGCCCTCGGGGCCGGTCAAGCGACGGCGGCTATGTTCCGAACGCTCCTGGGGGGGAGATGCGCATGGACAAGCTTCGCGTCGGGATCGTCTACGGGGGCCGCTCGGTCGAGCACGAGGTCTCGATCGCGTCGGCGACCTCCATCCTGCAGGCGCTCGACCCCTCGCGCTACGAGCTGACCCTCATCGCGATCGCGGCGGACGGGCGCTGGCGGCTCGGCGCGCCGGGCATGCTGCCGGCCTCCGCGGTGAAGGGCGAGGAGGTGACGCTGCCCGCGGTGCCCGGTGCGCGGACGCTGCTGTCCGTCGCGAGCGGCACGGCCGCGGCGCAGCTCGATGTGATCCTTCCCATCGTGCACGGCAGCGGCGGCGAGGACGGCTCGCTCCAGGGCTTCCTCGAGCTGGCCGGGATCCCGTACGTGGGCGCGGGCGTGCTCGGGTCCGCGGTGCAGATGGACAAGGAGCTCAGCAAGCGCCTGCTCGAGGCGGCGGGCATCCCGGTCGTGCCGTGGATCGCGGCGAAGGCGCACGAGCTCGCGGCGGATCCGCAGGCCGTGGTCGAGCGCGCGCTCCGCGCGATCGGCCTCCCCTGCTTCGTGAAGCCCGCGAACTCGGGCTCCTCGGTCGGGATCCACAAGGCGAAGACGCGCGCCGAGCTCCTGGGCGCGCTCCGCGATGCCGCCCGCTACGACACGAAGCTGCTGATCGAGCAGGCCGTGAACACGCGTGAGATCGAGGTGGCGGTGCTCGGCAACGACGCGCCCGAGGCCTCCGTGCCGGGCGAGATCGTGCCGAAGGCCGAGTGGTACGACTACGAGGCGAAGTACGTGGACGAGCGCACGGAGCTGCTCGTGCCCGCGCCGCTCGACGAGGCGCAGGTCGCCGAGGCGCAGCGCCTCGCGCTCGAGGCGTTCCGCGCGCTCGAGGGCGCGGGCCTCGCGCGCGTCGACTTCTTCCTCGACCGCGACACGGGGCGCTTCTATCTGAACGAGCTCAACAGCCTGCCGGGCTTCACCGAGGTCTCGATGTACCCGCGGCTCTGGCAGGCGAGCGGGCTCTCCTACCCGGCGCTCCTCGACCGCCTGATCGAGCTCGCGCTCGAGCGCGGCCGCGCGCGGCAGGCGCTCGAGCGCACCTACCGGCGCGGATGACGGCGCCGCCGAAGCTGCTGGGCCTCGACCACGTGGTGGTGCGCGTCCGCGACCTCGACGCCGCCCTCCGCTTCTACGTCGGCGCCCTCGGCTGCACCGAAGAGCGGCGCAGCGACGCGCTCGGGCTGATCCAGCTCCGCGCGGGCGCGGCGCTGATCGACCTCGTCCCGGTGGACTCCCCGCTCGGCAAGGCCGGCGGCTCGGCACCCGATCCCGCCGCGAGGAACGTCGACCACTTCTGTCTCCGCATCGAGCCCTTCGAGGCGGACGCGCTCGCCGCGCACCTGCGCGCGCACGGCGTCGCGCCGGGCGAGGTGGGGCAGCGCTACGGCGCGGACGGCATGGGCCCGTCGATGTACGTCCGCGACCCCGACGGCAACGTCGTCGAGCTGAAGGGCCCGCCGGCCCGATGACTCCGCCCGGCTGCGCCTCGCTGCGCGCCGGGCGACGCCCGGCTCGCTAGCGCGCCGAGGCCACCTCGCGGACGCGCGGCGCGTCGCTGCCGAGGCCGGTCACGCGGCGCAGGAGCTTGCCGTCGGCGTCGTAGACGGCCACGACGCCGGGCGCCTCGCGCAGCACCGTCACCGAGCGCACCGCTCCCGACGGCTCCGTCACCACGATCCGCGCGCCGTCGTCGACCGGGACGAGGCTCACCACCGCACCGTCCGGCCCGACCACCGAGCCCGGCTCGAGCTGCGCGGTGATCGGGTTGTCGCCGGTCCAGAACTCGAGCGTGTTCGCGAACAGCAGGTCGACGGTGGCCGCCGCGGGATAGATCGGGCTGACCGCGACGAACACGAGCCAGCGCACCCACTTGTCCGCCGCGACGCCCTTGTTGAACTGATAGACGCGGCGCGTGAGGTTGAAGGAGCCGAAGCACGCGCTCGCGACGGGCACGAAGCCGAGCAGCAACGCCAGGGCGATTCCTCTACGCCATGAACCCGAATGGGCACCCATCATCGGGGGGTCTCCTCTTTGGCAAAGTCGGGTCCGAACCCGACCCATAGGGCGAAGCTAGCGCCGGCCCGCGCGCTCGCCCGCGCCCCGATCGTCGGTGGTGGGTGGGAAGCCCTGCGCCGCGGCGGCGTCGCTCGCGTCCGCGCGGAGCGCCGTCTCCTCGACCAGCACCGTGAAGAAGGCGGCGCGCACGCGCTCGCTCACGAGCGCGACCGGATCCAGTGAGACCTCGCGCGGCAGCGGGAGCCGCGAGCCGCCTTCGCGGACGCGGGCCATCGCCGCCGCCACCCCGGCCTCCTCGACGGCGCGCTCGGCCGCGGGGCGGAGGCGCGCCGCGAGGTCCGGCTCGACGGCCGCGCGGAACGCGAGGGCCGCGGCGCCCGGCGGATCGCGAAGCACGGCGTCGGGAGCCTCGGGCGCGAAGCGCGCGGCCTCCTCGCCGAGCCACGGGCCGAGCTCCGCCGTCGCGCGCTCGCTCGCGCGCTCGAGCGCGGCCTCGAGCAGGGCGACGCGCGTCCCCATGCCGAGGCCGTGGAGCGCGCGTCCGAGCGGGCCGAGCCGGAGCGCGAGGTCGATCCGTGCGGCGGGCTCCTCGGCGAAGCCGCCTTCGCGGCCGAGCCGCGCGACGCTGCGCTCGACGGCGGCGGTGAGGAGATCCTGCACGGCGCCGCTCTCGCGCTGCTGCGGGATCAGCGCGTGCGCACACGCGATCGCGAGCACGAGGAGCGCGAGGAGGCGGGGCAGCGTCACTGCGCGCGGCCCCGCGCGCCCCAGACGTAGCGGAGCGAGCCGCCCGGCACGATCGAGATGCTGCCGACGCGCGAGAAGCCGGCGGAGCGGAGCCGCACCTGGAGGTCGACCGGATCGGGCAGCCCGTAGAGGTTCTCGTGTGCGCGGAGGAAGAGATCGAAGAGCGCGCCGCTCGCGGCCATGCCGGTCATGCGCGCCAGAGCGCCGTCCTGCAGCACGGGCGTCTGGATCGCGAGCACGCCGCCGGGCGCGAGCCGCTTCGCGATGCGCGCGAAGAGGAGATCGCGCTCCTCGTCGGGCCAGTAGTGCAGCACCTGGTTCAGGAGCGCGAGGTCCCAGTCGCCGGCGGGGAGCTCGTCGCACATCACGTCGCCCGACCAGATCTCGGCGCGGCGGTGCACCTCGGCCCCGCGCAGCCGCTGGCGCGCGAGCTCGGCGAGGTGCGGCTCGCGCTCGACGCCGAGACCGAGCGCGTCGCGGTAGCGCGCGAGGAGCGCCGCCAGCATGCTGCCCTCTCCGCAGCCGACGTCGAGGATGCGGCGCGAGCGGCGCACGCCCGGCAGGCGCGCGAGCGCGGCGAGCGCCCGCCGTTCGAGCAGCCGGCTGCCGCGCGCGACCCGGGCCGCCTCCTCGCCGCCGCCCCAGCGCGGCCGCGGCTCGCCGCGGAGGAGCGCCGGGAGCCTTGCCAGGACCGGGCGATAGGAGAGCGCGGCCTGGTCGAGCATCGCATGCGCCGCCTGCCCGTCGGGCGCCGCCACGAGCCAGCTCGCGAGCGGGCCGCGCTGGTAGCGTCCGGCGCGCCGCTCGACGAAGCCGGAGGCGGACGCCGCGCGGAGCCACGCCGCACACAGGTCGGGCGCGAGCCCGAGGCTCTCCGCCAGCTGCTCGGCACTCCGCGGCTCGGCGAGCGCCGCGAGGAGGCCGGCGTCGAGCCCCGCGCGCAGCACCTCGAGCTGCGAGGCAACGCGCATCAGGCGGCCGAGCTCTGCCATGCGCCGGAGCGACATCCCGCGGACTCCGTCAGCCCAGCTCGAGGTTCGCGTAGCGCACCACGATCTTCTTCACGCCGGCGCGGTCGAAGCGGATGCGGAGTGCCTGGTCGCGCCCGCTGCCGCTCACCTCGAGCACGGTGCCCGCGCCGAAGATCGGGTGGCGGACGCGCGTACCGCGCACGACGCCGCCCTCGTCGCCGCCCGGCGCCGGGCGCTGGTCGTAGGAGTAGTCGTAGCGATCGTCGCGCGACTCGTAGGACGGGGCGCCGAGGCGCTCGGTCAGCTCGCCCGGGATCTCGCGCAGGAAGCGCGACGGCATGCCGAAGCTGCGCGAGCCGTAGCGGCGGCGCTCGTGCGCGTGGCAGAGCGCGAGGCGCTCCATCGCGCGCGTCATCGCGACGTAGCAGAGCCGCCGCTCCTCCTCGAGCGCGCGCGGGTCGTGGCTCGAGGCCTGGTGCGGGAACACGCCCTCCTCGAGGCCCACCACGTACACGACCGGGAACTCGAGCCCCTTCGCCGAGTGCACCGTCATGAGCGACACGCGGTCGTGCCGCATCTCGGCGGCGTCGAGGTCCGAGACGAGCGCGACCTGGTCGAGGAACTGCTCGAGGGCGCTGCGGCCGTCGGCCGCGTCGGCGTTCGCGGCCGCGAAGTCCTCGGCGCCGAGCAGCAGCTCGCGTAGGTTCTCGAGCCGCGCCTGCGCCTCCGGCGTGGCCTCGGCCTCGAGGGCGCGCAGATACCCGGTGCGCTCGAGCACGCGCGCGATCGCCTCGGCCGGGCTCGCGTGGAGCACCTCGGCGGCGAGCGCCTCCAGGAGGGCGAGGAAGCCGCGGATGGCCGCGCCCGCGCGCGCCGACTCGGACGCCGCGAAGGCGCGGAGCCCCTCGAGCAGCGGGAGGCCACGCTCCTGGGCGAGCGCCTCGGCGCGCTCGAACGTCGTCTTGCCGATCCCGCGCGCGGGCCGGTTCACGATGCGCCGCAGCGCCGCGGCGTCGGCGGGGTTCACGAGCAGGCGCAGGTAGGCGAGCGCGTCCTTCACCTCGGCACGCTCGTAGAAGCGGACGCCGCCGACGACGACGTACGGCACGTCGTACTTCAGCAGCTCCTCCTCGATCGGCCGCGACTGCGCGTTAGTGCGGTAGAACACCGCGCACTGGCCGAAGGAGCGGCCCCCCTCGCGCACCGCCTCGAGGATGCCCCGCACCACGAACTGGGCCTCGTCGCGATCGTCGCGCGCGGCGTACACGACGATGCGCTCGCCCTCGCCGCGGTCCGTGATCATGCGCTTCTCGGGGCGGCCCGGGTTGTTCTCCACCACCGCGCCCGCCCCCGACAGGATGCGCTGCGTCGAGCGGTAGTTGCGCTCGAGCTTCACCACCTTCGCATCGGGGAAGTCGCGCTCGAAGTCGAGGATGTTGCGTACGTCCGCGCCGCGCCAGCGGTAGATCGAGTTGTGGACGACCACGCCACCGGCCACGAAGTTGCGCAGCTCCGGGATGGAGAGATCGAAGACCTCACCATCGAAGGGAACTCGCTCGACCCCCTCGACCGTGTCTTCGTCGACCCCTGCGTCTCCAGACACGGGCACCGCCATGCCCGGCCTCAGGTGGGAGATCGGCATGAAGTGGAACGGCGCACCCGGGGTGAGCCGGGCTCGCGAGACGAGCTCGAGGCTTCCGGTCGCACAGAGCTGATCCGCCAGCTGTGCGGCATCGTCGTAGCTGCGCCGAGAGGTTTCGACGCGCCAGGTTCCGCGTTGCCCCCGGCGAACGGGAAAGTGACCTTCGAAGCGACGCCGCATCTCCTCGCCAGAGGTCACGAGCTGCACGCGGTGCTCGCAACGCCGGCCATCGCCGAAGACCGTGAACCACACGAGTCGGCGTTCCAACTCACCCCGCACCACGCCGTACGGCCGATGGTGAGGAAACCGGGCGTCCAGATCGAGATCGTGGAGCAGCCTCGCTGCCCCTCTCTCCGAGTCGGTCTCCGCGTACAGGCGGTCGACCCAGCGTTGATCCAACGCCATGCGGCGTCCCCGCACATGGAAGACCAACGTGGGGACTCCGTACTTCACGGAGTAGAGCTGCTCGAGAAACCGCGCCTCGGCAGGGTCTCGTCCCGCATGAACGATCCAGACGGCGTCGGCGAACTCCTGATTCGTGCGGACACGGATGCCGTTCAGAATCGCGGAGTCTTTCGACGTGCGGAGACCCGAGGTGACCCCGATCCGAAATCCGAGGTCGCGCTTCCACATCAGGTAGACGTAGTGCATGCCTTCGACCGCATCGAGACGGCCGAAGCAGATGTGATTCGGAGTGGCCTCGAGCATGCGGCCAGAACGCAGCGTCACGCGGATCAGGTGACCCTGGTGGGACCGACGCATCACCTTTTCGATGGGGACGGGGCGCTTGGCTCCCCATCCCGACGCAGCAACCACCCGATCGCCGTCGCGAAGCGAGTCGATGCGTCGCGGTCCCTCGGGAGTTTCGACGGTCGCGTGGCCGGGTAGGCACTGGTCGGGGTCTCCGACGACGCAGAGGTTCCGATGCCCGCCCGCGAGCTGGTTCACGAGGCGGTATTGCACGCGGTTCGTGTCCTGGTACTCGTCGACGAGGACGTACTGCCAGCGCTCCTGGTAGTGCCGCAGCACGGCCGGGAAGCGCTCGAAGAGCTCGACGGTGAGGAGCAGCAGATCGCCGAAGTCGAGGGCGTTCGCCTCGGCGAGGAGCCGCTGGTAGGTGGCGTAGACCTCGGCGGCCCCTTCGCTCTCGACGTCGCCCGCGCGCTCGGCCGCCGCGGCCGGCAGCATGCCGGCGTTCTTCCACTGGTCGATCCGCCAGCGCAGCGCCCGCGCCTCCTCCTTCGGGTCGCGGCCGTGGCGGCGGAGCGCCTCGCGCACGAGGGAGAGCGTGTCGTCCTCGTCGTAGATCACGAAGCCGCGCGAGCGGCCGAGGTGGCCGATCTCGCGGCGCAGGATGCGGACGCAGCTCGAGTGGAAGGTCGAGAGCCAGACGCCCTCGGCGTCGGGGCCGAGCAGCTTCGCGACGCGCTCGCGCATCTCGCCCGCGGCCTTGTTCGTGAAGGTCACGGCGAGGATCGCCTCGGGCGCGATGCCGCAGACGCCGATCAGCCAGGCGATGCGGTTCGTGAGGACGCGCGTCTTGCCGCTGCCCGCGCCCGCGAGCACGAGCAGCGGTCCCTCGGTGGCCTGGACGGCCTCCCGCTGCTCGGGGTTCAGGCCCTCGAGGAGTGCATCGGCGAGCACGAGCTGGGCTCCGGGAGGAAGGAGCGGGGATCGGCGGACCTTAGCAACGCGGGATCGCGCGGCGAGGGCGGTCTCCGTCGCTGTGCGAGCCGGCCGTGGCGCTGCGTCGGGTTGCCGGCGGCCCTTCGAAGGCTCACCCTCGCGCGGAGTGCCGCGCCTGCAGCGCAAGAGCTTTGCGTCGCCCGACCAGGTCCGCGCCTTCCCGACCGGGCGGATCGAGATCGTGACGCTCGACGAGATGGCCGTCGGCCGCTTCGTGTTCCGACCGGGCTGGCGCTGGTCGAAGGACGTGGCGCCGATCGCGGGCACGAGCCTCTGCCAGCATCGGCACGTCGGCTACACGATCTCGGGCGCTCTCGAAGTGCAGATGCAGGACGGAACGAAGCTCGTCATCGGACCCGGCGAAGCGTACGAGATCCCGCCCGGGCACGACGCCTGGGTCCTCGGCGACGAGCCCTGGGACTCGGTCGAGTTCACGAGCGCGCATGCGTTCGGGCTGTCGCCCGAGGAGCTCGGCGAGCGGGTGCTCGCGACGATCCTGGTGAGCGACATCGTCGCCTCGACGGCGCTGCTCGAGCGGGTCGGCGACCGCGCCTGGTCGGAGCTGCTCCGCGAGCACAACGCGAAGATCCGCGCGGCGATCGATCGCTACCGCGGGCGGGAGATCGACGCGGCGGGAGACGGGTTCCTCGCGCTCTTCGACGGCGCCGCGAGGGCCGTCCACGCGGCAGCGCTCATGGATCCCTCGGTTGCCGAGCTGGGCGCCCGTGTGCGCGTCGGCCTCCACACGGGCGAGGTCGAGATCACCGGCGGTCGCGCGCGTGGCGTCGCCGTGCACGCCGCGGCGCGGGTGGCCTCGCTGGCCGGGCCGGGAGAGGTGCTCGTTTCCGGAACGACGCGCGACCTGCTCGACGGCTCGGGCCTGTCCTTCGAGCCGAGGGGCGAGCACGAGCTCAAGGGCCTCACGGGCGCGCGGCCGATCTTCGCGCTGCGGCGCGGCTGACCACCCGCGAGCGGGTCGCGTCCCTCACTCGAAGAAGAACGGGCTCGACCAGGCGGCGCCCTGGTCGCGCTGGAGGACGCGCACGTAGAGCCACTCGCCGCTCTGGAACGCGGGCAGCGTGCTCTCGAGGGCGAGGCTTCGCTTCCCCTCCGCGGGGTGGCGGCTCACGACGCCTTCGCCCGTCACGAGCTCGACGGCCTCGAGCTCGCCCGGCGCCGCGACCTGGAGCTGGAGCCGGCCCTCGGCGCCGGCGGGAAGCGCGGAGCCCATCGGCCTGCCGTCGAGCGTCGCGTCGAGCACGATGCGCGCGCCGTTCGTCGCGAACGTGCGGCGTGCGCGGAGCGCCGCGAGCACGGACTCGCGCGTGAGCTCTTCGGCGTAGATCCCCGCGAGCCCGCCGCTCGAGCGCTCGGCGAGCTGCACGAGGCCGGGGTGCCCGTCGTGCGAGTCGCCGCTGCCGAGCAGGCCGAGGCGATAGCCGCGCGAGAGGGCGTCGCGCACGGTGTTGCCTTGGAGCATGCCTCGCACGGGCCAAGGCGTGTCGAACGACTCGCTGCTGCCGTGGACCGAGACGATCTCGGTGAGCGGCTCGAGCTCCGGGTCGGGGGCGATGCGCCAGTCCGTCGCGACGGGGTTCCCGGCGGAGTGGTGTGCGAACGTGAGCACGGGCGCGCCGCGGAGCGCAGCCCAGAGCTCGGGCGGCGAGTCATAGCGCTCGTCGAACGAGCTCCGGAGCGTCGCGGTGTCCTCGAAGTGGAGCACGTGGCGGTGGCCCCAGACCCAGCTCGTCCACTCGTAGCCGAGCAGCGTCACGAAGCGGCCGGGCGCGTGGAAGCTCCGCGTCGCCTCCTCGATGCGCTCCCAGTTCGCGGGCGTCTCGTCGAGGAAGGGCAGGCCCCAGTGGTCGTGATCGGTGAGGGCCGCCACGTCGAGGGCGGCCACGTCGCGGGCGTAGCGGTAGTAGTCCTCCGGCGTGCCGGTGCCGTCGGAGAGGTTCGAGTGGCCGTGCAGGTCGCCGAAGAGGAGCCGCTTGCCCCCGGGCGTGACGACGCAGGGATTGCTCTCGGCGGCGAGGCCGTCCGGCCCCTCCGCCCGGACCCGCACGATGCCGTCGCCCGCGAGGCGGAGCGTCACCTCGGCAACTCCGCGCGCGGCCCGCGCGAGCGTGAGCTCGCTCGGCCCCTCCACGCCCGGCGGCAGCGCGAGGCGGAGCGTGCCCTCGAAGTCGACGCCCGCGTCGCCGTTGCCGGCGAGCACCGCCGCGCGGAGCCGGAGCGGCTCTCCCGAGCGCGCCGTTGGAGGCAGCATCAGGACCAGGCGCGCCGGCGGGCCGGGCGCGACGTCGAGCGTCGGCGCCTCCGCGATCCACTCGCGCCAGCCGTCCCCGTCACCGTCCACGGCGACGAAGAAGCGCGTCTCGCGCTCGGCGAAGCGATCGACCGCGGCGCCGGCCTTGCCGACGCCGTAGTCGACGCGCACGCGCTCGCCTGCCGCGAGAGGGCGGCCCGCGATCCGAATCTCGAGCAGACCCGGCTGGGAGACCGTCGGCTCGAGCTTCACCCCGCGCGCATTGCTCGTGACCATCGTGAAGCCCGGCGCGTCCGCGTTCGCGAGCTGGGGCGGGCTCCACTCCCAGCTCGTCGGCACCTGGAAGAGGATCGAGCCGCCGCTCGCGATGCCCTCGGGTCCGGTTTCGAAGACGAGCGTGAAGCGGCCGGGCTCGCCGACCCGCGCCGCGGGCGCGCCGTTCGGCCCGCCCTCGAGCCACGCGCGCCCACCGCCGTCGGAGGGATGCGCCGTGCGGTCCCTGCCCTTCGCGAGCTCCTTCACGATGTCGTGGCGCGCGTTCGGCGCCCCGCGCACGCGCACGCGCTCCACGACCTCCGGCTCGCGGCCGCACGCCGCGAGGAGGCAGGCGAGGGCGAGAGAAGAGGCCCAGCGCCGCTGCAACTACTCCACCGTCACGCTCTTCGCGAGGTTCCGCGGCTGGTCGACGTCCGTGCCCTTGAGCGAGGCCACGTGGTAGGCGAGGAGCTGCACCGGGATCGTCGCGAGGAGCGCCGTCAGATGCTCGCCGAGCTCGGGGATGCGGATCACGGCGTCCGCCTTCTCCGCGATCTCAGCGTCGCTCTCGCTCGCGATCGCGATCACCTGGCCGTCGCGCGCGCGCACCTGCTCGAGGTTCGAGATCACCTTTTCGTAGACGGGGCTCCGGTTCGCGATCACCACGACCGGCATGTTCTGGTCGATGAGCGCGATCGGCCCGTGCTTCATCTCCCCCGCCGCATAGCCCTCGGCGTGGATGTAGGAGATCTCCTTCAGCTTGAGCGCGCCCTCGAGCGCGATCGGATACATGATGCCGCGGCCGAGGAAGAGGAAGTTCGTGGCGCGGAAGTAGCGCTGCGCCACCGCGCGGATCTGGGGATCGAGCGCGAGGGTCTGCTCCACCATGCGCGGCAGGCGCCGGAGCTCCGAGAACGCGTGCGCGAGCTGCTCTGCAGAGAGCGTGCCGCGCGCGCTGCCGAGCTTCAGCGCGAGCAGGTGGAGCGCCACGAACTGCGCCGTGAAGCACTTCGTCGACGCGACGCCGATCTCGGGGCCCGCGGCGGTATAGAGCACGTCGTGGCTCTCGCGCGCGATGCTCGCGTCGCGCGTGTTGCAGATGGAGAGCACGCGCGCGCCGCGCGCCTTGCCCTCGCGCAGCGCCGCCAGCGTGTCGGCCGTCTCGCCCGACTGCGAGACGGGCACGAGCAGGGAGTGCTGGTCCACGATGGGCCGGCGGTAGCGGTACTCGCTCGCGAGGTCGACCTCGCAGGGCAGGCCCGCGAGCTGCTCGATCAGGTACTTGCCGACCAGGCAGGCGTAGTACGCGGTGCCGCACGCGACGAGCGTGACGCGCTCGATGTTCTTCACGGCGGCGGGCGAGAGATCGATGCCGTCCAGGTCGACGTCGAGGTCGTCCTCGCGGAGCCGCGTCCCGATCGTGTCGCGGATCGCGCGCGGCTGCTCGAAGATCTCCTTCTGCATGAAATGGTCGTAGCCGGCGCGCTCGGCGGAGACGGGGTCCCACTGGATCGCGCGCGGCGGGCGCTCCACCAGGTGGCCGCTCCCGTCGACGATCTGCACCCCGTCGGACGAGAGCACGGCGTACTCGCCGTCGTCGAGGAAGAGCATCTGGCGCGTGTGGGGCAGGATGGCGGGAATGTCGCTCGCGAGGAAGCTCTCGCCCTCGCCGATGCCGAGGATGATGGGGCTGCCGCCCTGCTTCGCCGCGACGATCAGGTCCGGCGTCCGCGCGCTCACCACCGCGAGCGCGTAGGAGCCGACCAGGCGCCGCGTGGCGTTTCGCACGGCCGTGAGGAGATCGTGGCCGCGCTGCACCTCGCGGTCGATCAGATGCGCGACGAGCTCGGTGTCCGTGTCGGAGAGGATCGTGCAGCCCGAGGCCTCGAGCTCGCTGCGGAGCTCGCGGTAGTTCTCGAGGATGCCGTTGTGCACGATCGCGATCTCGCCCGCGCGGTGCGGGTGCGCGTTGCGCTCCGAGGGCTTGCCGTGCGTGGCCCAGCG
>Ga0075326_1000232_pt1 | contig 11807 bp, 5 predicted proteins | sample MayberrySE_Catta_3_FD_120052 | JGI IMG/M metagenome (GOLD analysis project Ga0075326, IMG submission 120052) | Natural and restored wetland microbial communities from the San Francisco Bay, California, USA, that impact long-term carbon... | ecosystem: Environmental > Terrestrial > Soil > Wetlands...
CGCCGCCGGAACCCGGAGGGCGCATGGGGGTTGCGGCCGCATACCGCGTCGCTCGTCGTCGGAGATATCCGGTATCACCTTCCTCCTCGCTCCTTGTCTGCGGCTCGCAAACCCCATGCGCGCGACCCGAACGATTACTCGGACACGCTCCTGGTCGGCAAGCCCGTCCCAGGAACATTCGCTCACATCTTGGAACTCCGCCGAGGCAGCGCACGCCGCGAGTCCGGAAAACGAAGCACGCGGCGATTCGTACCGCGCAGGCTTCCCACGCGCCCCGGAGTCGGGGGTTGCCCCGGGTCGGTCCATGTCGGGGCAGGTCCGCCCGCGGTTCTCGGGGCTTTCTGTTCCGGTGCACTGTCAGAACAGAGATAATGAATAGTCATTAAGTATGTACTGACTAGTTTATACAGTGCCATATAAGTATAGATAATAACTAGATTTAGATAGTATCTACTTACCAATTTTACTATTGTCCAGGTGTTTTCTAATCGTATCCAGTTAGACATGCATATACGAATTCGCCTGAGCTGTGCGTTCGCACAGACTCGGACAGATGGAGATCATGCCATGGCTGGATATCCGATTCGCTCCCGCCCCCAATCGGGCTCCCGGCGACTCCTCGTGCCGGCGCTCCTCGGGATCATGGCCGTGGCCGCGACCCCGTTCGTCTGGGCCCTCGTGAACTCGACGTTCGAGGCCACCGACGGCAACCTCGTCCCCGACGCCGGAACCGACTGGCAGAGCCACATCGGGAACGGTCTGCACGTGGGCTACGACAAGCCCCAGGGCCAGACCGACGACTCGTTCTCGGACAAGGAGGACAACCCGGCGCCCGAGGTCACCGAGGGTTCGATCCCGAACAACAAGAGCGACCTCATGCGGTTCTACGTCGTCACCGAGAAGGTCGACGTCGGCGGAACCGACAAGGTGTTCCTCGACCTCGGCTGGGTGCGCAGCAGCACGCTCGGCTCGGCCAACATGGACTTCGAGTTCAACCAGTCCAAGACCCTCAGCTCCAACGGCTCGACCCCCGTGCGCACCGAGGGCGACCTCCTGATCACCTTCGGGTTCAGCGGCAACAGCAACACCGTCGCCCTCGGACTCTCACGGTGGCACGAGACGGGCTCCGACTGCGAAGCCGCCGTGGCGGCGCCGTGCTGGGGCCCGGTCATGGCGCTCTCGGGCTTTGCCGAGGGCTCGGTGAACAACGTCGTCACGGTCTCCGACCCGATCGAGGGCGTCGATCTCGCCCCGCAGACGTTCGGTGAAGCGGTCATCAACCTGACCGACGCCGGCGTCTTCGACGTGAACGAGTGCGTGTCTTTCGGCAGCGCCTACGTCAAGAGCCGCTCCTCGACGTCGTTCACCTCGTCGCTCAAGGACTTCATCGAGCCGATCGACATCACGCTCTCCAACTGCGCCACGATCGAGATCGTAAAGGACGCGGTCCCGGACGCCGATCAGGACTTCGAATTCTCGGGCCCGGCGGAGTTCGGCGCCGAGAGCTTCTCCCTGGACGATAACGGAGACGAGAACGACGCGCTGCCGAGCCGGACGATCTTCCAGGCCAGGTTCAGCGGCGAGGTCTCGTTCACCGAACAACCGGCCGACGGCTGGGACCTGACGGACGCGTCGTGCGAGGTCGTGGGAGGCTCGCCGACGGTCGACAGCGACCCCACCGGGGGCTTCGTGACCGTCGATGCCGGCCCGGGCGACACGACGCGCTGCACCTTCACCAACACCCGGCGAGGGCGGATACTCGTCTACCAGGTGACGAACCCCGGCGCCGACCCGCAACTGTTCGGGTTCACGCTGGCCGGCGGGCCCGCCGCCGATCCTCTCGATCAGACCTTCGACCTGTCGGACGGCTCCGCGCCCCACGATACGGGCTCGATCCGATCCGGGACCTATGCCATCGGACAGCTCGATCCCGGCCCGGAATGGGACCTGACGAGCGCGACCTGCGACGACGGCAGCGCCCCGTCGAGCGTCGGCCTCGCCCCCGGCGAGACCGTGGTCTGCACCTTCACCAACACCAAGCGCGGGCGGATCCTGGTCGACCAAGTGACGGAGCCGGCCGGCGAGCCCGACACGTTCGACTTCGCCCTGACGGGCGGACCGGACTCGATCGACCAGTCGTTCGGCCTGACGGACCTCGCGGCCCCGCACGACAGCGGCCTGATCCGGCCCGGCGGCTACTCCGCGAGCCAGCTCGCGCCCCCCGCGGGCTTCGACCTCGACTCCGCGACGTGCGACGACGGCAGCGCCCCCGGTAGCATCGTCCTCTCTCCCGGAGAGACCGTGACCTGCACCTTCACGAACGTCAAGCGCGGTCGCATCCGGGTCGACGTCGTCACCGACCCGAGCGGCGACCCCGACACCTTCGACTTCGGCATGACGGGCGGCCCGGCGGACATGGACGCGAGCTTCAGCCTGGCCGACCTGACGCCGCCTCACGACAGCGGCATGCTGCAGCCCGGTGCGTACGCGATCTCCGACTCGAGCCCGGGGGCAGAGTGGGACCTCGCCGGCGCCTCGTGCGACGATCAGAGCGACCCGTCGCAGGTCGGGCTCGCGGCGGGCGAGACCGTGACCTGCACCTACACCTACGTCAAGCGCGGCCACGTCCTGGTCGACGTCACGACGGACCCGAGCGGCGAGCCGGACATCTTCGACCTCACCCTCACCGGCGGCCCCGCCGAAGCGGCCCTCGACCAGGCCTTCGGGCTGTCCGACGGCTCGGCGCCGCACGACAGCGGGCCGGCCAAGGCCTCTGCCTACGCCGTGACTCCGCTTGCGACCACCGCGGATTGGGACCTCGAGAGCGCGACGTGCAGCGACGGCAGCGATCCGTCCGCCGTGGCCCTCGGGGTCGGCGAGACGGTCACCTGCACCTTCCATTACGTCAAGCGCGGTCACCTGGTCGTGGACGTCGTCACCGACCCGAGCGCCGATCCGCACGTCTTCGACTTCTCCCTGGCCGGCGGCCCCGTCGAGGCCGCCGTCGATCAGGCCTTCGGCCTGAGCGACGTCTCGACCCCGCACGACAGCGGCGTGATCAAGCCCGGCAGCTATGCGATCGCGGCGCTCGATTCCGACGTCGAGTTCGACCTCGGCGGCGCGACGTGCGACGACGGCAGCGATCCGTCCACCGTCGGCATCGGCGCCGGCGAGACGGTGACGTGCACGTTCACCTACGTCAAGCGCGCCCACATCTTCGTCGACGTCGTGACCGATCCGAGCGGGGATCCGAAGTCGTTCACCTTCGCGCTGACCGGCGGTCCCGCCGACGCGCCCGTGAACCAGGCCTTCGGTCTCACCGACGTCTCCACACCCCGCGACAGCGGCGCCTTGAAGCAGGGCGGCTACGCCGTCGCGCCGGGCGACCCGGGGTCGGAGTGGGATCTCGATCCCTCCGGGACGAGCTGCGACAACGGCGACTCCCCTGCTGCGATCGCGGTTGGACCGGGCGACTCCGTCACCTGCACCTTCACCTTCGTCAAGCGCGGCCACATCCGGATCGACAAGATCACGGCCCCGAGCGGCGACCCGCAGTCCTTCGCGTTCACCCTCACGGGCGGACCCGACGGCGTGAACCTGGCCACGAGCTTGACCGGCGACTCCCCGATATGGAACAGCGGTCCGATCCGGCCCGGGACCTACGCCGCCGCGGAGGGTGCGACCGGCCCCGAGTGGACGCTGACCGGGGTGACGTGCGACGACGGCAGCGCTCCGGGCTCCATCTCCCTCGCGCCCGGCGAGGTCGTGAAGTGCACCTTCACCAACACCAAGCGCGCCGTCCTCGTGATCGTCAAGGAATCGATCCCCGACGATCCGCAGGACTTCGGATTCTCGATCACCTCCGCCGGCTACTCCGGCAGCATGACTCTCGATGACGACGCAGACGCGACGCTCCCCAAGACCGGCTCGGTGCTGCTCGCGCACGGCGCGTACACGATCGTCGAGAGCGATCCGGGACCGGCGTGGGATCCGACCGGCCTGCAGTGCGTGACCTCCGGCGGCTCGCCGATCGGGGCCACGTACCTGTTGAGCCGCACCGCCCAGGTCAACCTCGCGCCCGGCGCCAGCGTGACCTGCACGTTCACCGACACCAAGCGCGGCAAGATCCTCGTCGAGAAGTACGTCGTGAACGATTTCACCGGAACGGGCTTCGACCCCAGGAGCTTCCCGTTCGACTTCGATGCGAGCTTCGGCCCCGACTTCGCGCTCGCGCACGGCGAAGTCCACGACAGCGGTTGGATCCGGGGCGGAGTACGCCACACCGTCTCGGAGCAGCCTCCCGCGCACTGGCAGGTGTCGAGCGAGTGCACGTTCGCCGACGGCAGTCTGACGAGCGGCGGAGCCTCGATCGGTATCGACCTGCCCGCCGGGGAGGAGGTGCACTGCACCTTCACCAACGAGCTGACGATCCACCCCGGGTCCTCCGGCTTCTGGAGGAACTGGAGCAACCACTACACGGGGAACGAGTTCCTGCGGATCATCGACGAGTCCCTCGACGAATCGCCGGTCTACGTGACCCTGTACGACGGTGACGGCGGCCTGATCGACGACGCCCAGGAGATCGTCGAGGGTCTGTACGACAACGGCGGCGGCTCGAACGAGCAGCAACTCATCCGGGAGCTGACGACGATGTTCTTCAACGTCGGCGTCACCCAGGAACCCGGGTTGCAGGAACTCCGCCGGGGCGACGGCCTGTGCCTCGACTGCGTGGTCGAGGCCGACGAGGTGCCTGGCGCGGTAGAGGTGCTCGAGAACCGGGCACCGTGCCCGGCCGGAAACGGTGTGTGGCGCGTCCAGGACGTCGTCGACATCGTCGAGGCGAGCTGGACCGGCGACCTTACGGCCGGCGACCTGTCCCTCACGCTGACGAGCGGCGAGATCTCCATCCTGACGGCGCTGCTCGACGGCATCAACGACGGCCGCTACCTGGTGGTCGACGCCAGCGACTACCCCAACAGCTTGAAGTGTCTCTCCGCGCCCGGACCCGTGACCGCGACCTTCTACCGCGACGCGGACGGGGACGGCTACGGTGTCTACGAGCAGCGCCTGCAGGTGTGCGACGGATCGACTCCGGACGGCTACGTCGCCGGCGACTACAGCGATTGCGACGACTCCGAGGCGCTGTCCAACCCCGGGATGTCGGAGGTGTGCGACGGCATCGACAACGACTGCGACGGCGTCGTCGACAGCGGCGCCGATGACGACTCCGACGGCGTGGACAACCTGTGCGACGCCTTCCCGGACGATCCGGAGCGCTCGGGTCCGTTCGCCGTGGGCGGGATCGACGTCGACGATCTATGGCAGGACGTCGAGCTGCCCGGAGTGTACAACACGCCGGTGATCATCGCAGGCGTGCCGACCCACAACGACGTCGCGCCCGGCGTCGTCCAGATCGACGGCGTGACGGACCACGGCTTCGAGATGCGGTTCAAGGAGTGGGACTACCTCGACGGCATCCATGAGTCCACGGAGTCCGTGAGCTACATGGTGTCCGAAGCCGGCCGCTTCGCCATGGCCGACGGCAGCATCTGGGAGTTCGGGACCTTCGTCCTCAGCGGCACGAACCGCTTCTTCCGCATCGGTTTCTCCCAGCCGTTCGACGTCAAGCCGGCGGTGTTCCTGACCGCGCAGGACGTTACCGGGAAGCAGCCGGTCACGGTTCGGGCCCGCAACATCAACCGCGCGGGCTTCGACGCCGCCCCGTTCGAGGAAGAGGCCTACATGGACCGCCACCCCCCCACGCCCGTCGGATACCTGGCGATCTACAGCCCTGCCGGCTTCGGGAACGTCCCTCACCTCGGCTCCGACATGCCGTACTACCTGGACCGACCTCGGCTCGACGAGCGTTTCAGCCCGGTATTGAGCTTCACCGTCAAGCTCGACGAGGAGGGTTCGCTCGACCCGGAGGTCGGGCACTCCGACGAGAACGTGTCGATCCTGGCGATCGGCGGCCATCTGTTCGCCCAGGACGTCAGCGCGGCTGACCGTGACACGGTCAGCCCGCGGTGCCTGCTCCCCGAGCCGACGGCGGCGATGGAGTGGGGCTCGATCGACCATGTGGCCGACCAGTGGATCCAGATCCCCCTCGCGAAGTCCTACACCCAGCCGGTGGTGGTCGTGAAGATGGCCTCGAGCTTGGACATGGCGCCGGGAGTCCTGCGGACTCGAAATGTGGACGCCGACTCGTTCGAGGTGCGTTTCCAGGAGTGGAGCTACCTCGACGGGCTGCACCTCGGGGAGCGCGTGTTCTACATGGTCGCCGAGGCCGGCCAGCACGATCTCGGCGGCCTCAACGTCGAGGCCGGTACGCTGATCACCGACGCGACCATGAACCTCTCGACCTGGGAGCTCGTCGGCCTCACGGCTCCCTTCGCCGGGACACCCGCGGTGTTCGCCTCGCTCCAAACCGACAACGACCCGGCTCCGGCGTCGACTCGCGTCAAGCAGGCGGATAGCGCGGGCTTCCGAATCACGATGCAGGAAGAGGAGGCGAGCGTCGACGACGCCCGTGCCGCCGAGACTCTCGGCTGGATCGCCGTCGACATGGGAAGCACGACGACTCCCAGCGGACGCTACATCGAGATCCTCATGCACGAGGTCGACGAGGCCTATCTCACGGTCAACTTCACGCCCGCCAATCCGAACCGGCGCTTCAGAACCGTGGTGAGCGACATCGACACCACCATCGGGGCCGATCCGGCCGATGTGCGCCACACCGACCTCGGGCGCGACCGCATCTCGGTCATGGTCCAGGAAGAGCAGTCCATGGACATGGAGACCAACCACCCCTTCGAGGAGGTGTGCGTGTTCGTCGCCGAGTAACGTGCCGGCACCGACGTGCCGGCTTTTCCCAGGGGTCAGGATCCTCGCGGGTCCTGACCCCTTTGCTTTTGTGAGGCGGTGCGCTTCACCGGATTACGCTTTCGTCACGCGGCGCGGAAGGTCCGACCGCGGGTCGTGGACGACGCCGCTCCCCTCCCTATCTTGTGGACAGGCGCGTCGACTTCCGAGGAGCCTGATGTCGGGCATGCGGTCGAACATCGGAACTTGCCTGGCCCTCTGGGGGGCAGCCTGCCTGTGCGCCTGCTCGCCGCGCCAGCCCGAGGTGCCCGAGCACGGTCCGCTGTACGACCGCGTCCGCGAGTATCGCGCTGACTACGAGCGGGGCATCGAGACGATCCTGGCCGGGGACGCGATCACGGGAGCGAATGTCCTCGCGGCCGCCTCCACGAGGCTCGGCGTGGCCGCCCAGGATTGCTCCCGGACTCCGGGATGCGACGCCGGCCTGTTCACGGACACGCTGCGCGATCTCGTCGAGCGACGTGCGCGCGAGAGCGAGCCCGGGCGAAGCGCCGCCGCCGCGGGGGCCGCAGCCGGTTCGGGCTCTTCCGGCATCGCCGATGCGGTCCCGGAGCTCGCGCGGACCACCGCGTTGCTCCAGGGCACCGACCTCCGCGAGCACATCCCGATGAATCGCCAGGTCAAGGCGGCGCTGGACCAGTGGCTGACCTGGGGACGTCCCGATCTCGTCGCGGCCTGGGAGAACTACCGTTTCCTGCGGGCCGAGATGGCCCCGGTCTACGAGCGCGCGGGCCTGCCCGAGGCCCTGCTGTTCGCGATGCTCGCTCAGGAGACCGGGGCGAAGGTCCACGCGTATTCGAGCGCCGGCGCCGCGGGACCCCTGCAGTTCATGCCGCGCACGGCGCTGCGTTACGGGCTGCGCACGGTCGACGGCTTCGACCTGCGCCTCGATCCCGAAGCCGCCACGCGGGCGAACGTCGCCTACCTCGACGAGCAGTTCCGCCTGCTGAATCGGGATCTGGAGAAGGTGCTGGCCGCGTACAACGGCGGCGAAAGCCGCTTGCGTCGCCTCCACCACCGGCACGCGGGCGCCGACTTCTGGGATCCCCGCATCTACGATGCCCTGCCGCGGGAGACCCGCGACTACGTGCCGAAGATCCTGGCGGCCGCGATCCTGTTTCTGCACCCGGAAGACTACGGCCTGGACCTGCCGCCGATCGAGGCCACGACCACGGCCGTCAGGCTCGGCGACGCGATCTCGATCGCCGAGCTGACCGTCTGTCTCGGCCAGCGTGGCAATCGCGACGGCTGGTACCGCACCCTGCGGAACCTCAACCCTCGTCTTGATCCCGGCGAGCGGGTCCCTTCCCTGGGGACGATCGAGATGCCGGCCTCCGTCGTCCCCGACTACGCGCAGCGCTGCGTCGGCGACTCGCGGTGGCTCGCCCTGGCGCGGGACCTCCACGACGCCGATTATCCGGAGCGGCCGGACACGCTCGACTACACCGTCCGCCGCGGCGACACCCTGGCGACCATCGCGGCTCGCCATCGCGTCTCGGTACGGGAGCTGGCGTCGGCCAACCGCCTCGACGCTCCCGACTACGTCATCCACGTCGGCCAGCGTCTCACCGTCCCCGGGAGCTGACGCGCACCCAACGACCGCGCTCGGCGGTGGTGGTCGCCCGGTTGCCGGGCGCCGAGCGTTGCTCTATCCTTTCGCTGCCGAACGCCGCACACGACGGGAGCAGGAGCCCTGCCCGAGCCATCGGCAGCGACTCGAGACTCCGCCGCGGAGGTTCTCGGATGCGGTGGATATGGACTCCCGTTCTGCTCGCGATCGTGACGAGCGGCTGTGCGCCGGACGAGGGGCCTCCCGGCGTGGAAACGCGCGACGGCGAGCGCTCGCCGGCCGCGTTCACCGACGTCACCGTCGAACTCGGCCTGCCCGAGCCGGGAGATTGGCCGGACGGCACGTTCGCCATGCCCGAGATCGTCGGGACGGGGCTGGCCCTGTTCGACCGCGACGGTGACGGCGATCTCGATCTGCTCGTCGTCCGGATGCCGCCTCCGGGAAAGCCCGACCAGCCGGCGCCCGACGTGCTCTACGAGCAGCGGGAGGACGGCCGATTCGTCGACGTCACCGCGGCGTCCGGCCTGGGCGACCCCGGCTGGGGACAGGGCGTCGCGATCGGGGACGTCGACAACGACGGCGACGGCGACGTGTACCTCACGAGCTACGGCCGGGACTCGTTCTACGTGAACGACGGCGACGGCACGTTCCACGACGCCACGGACGCCGCCGGGCTCGGCGACGACGCCTGGAGCACCGGGGCCGCGTTCTGCGACTACGACCGCGACGGCGATCTCGACCTGTACGTCGCGCACTACGTCGATTACGACCCGAAGGCGGTGTGCAAGGACTCCTCGGGGATGCAGGATTACTGCGACCCCAGGAACTTCGACGGCGTGGCCGACACGCTGTACCGCAACGAAGGCGACGGGACCTTCCTGGACGTCACTTCGGCGGCAGGGGTGGTCCTGCCGGATCCCCGGAAGGCCAAGGGGCTCGGAGTCGTGTGCACCGACTTGACCGGCGACGGTTTCGCGGACGTCTACGTCGCCAACGACGGCGAGCCGAATCAGCTGTGGATCAACCGCGGCGACGGGACGTTCGGGGAGCAGGGCATCATGCGCGGGATCGCCGTGAACCGTGACGGGGTCCCCACGGCGAGCATGGGGATCGCGGTCGGCGACATCGACGGCAACCACGAGATCGACCTCATGGTCACGAACCTCCGCGGCGAGAACAACACGGTGTTCGGCCCGAGCGGGGGCGGTCTGTACCGCGACCGCACCGCCGAGGCCGGCATGGCCGAGCACGATCTGGCCTGGACCGGATTCGGCTGCGGGTTCTTCGACTACGAGCACGACGGCGACCTGGACGTCGCGGTCGTCAACGGCAGGGTGTACCGCGATCCCGTCGTCGACGGCGCGCGGCTCTCGCCGTTCTGGAATTCCTACGCCGAGCCGAATCTGCTGTTCGAGAACGACGGCGGCGGACGCTTTCGTCCTGTGCCGGATCGGGCCGGCGCGTTCGGAAGCCGCGTCGACGTCCACCGCGGCCTGGCCATGGGGGACATCGACCGTGACGGCGACATCGATCTCGCGGTCTCGAGCATCGACGGGTCGGTGCGGGTGTATCGCAACGATGCTCCCGCACCCGGAAGCCACTGGGTCCAGATCCGTGCCTGGACCGGCCCGCTCGACGCGGTGGGCGCCACCGTGCGGGTGAGCGCGGGCGGGAAGAGCTTCACGGCGCCGGTCGTGCCGTCTTCCAGCTTCCTGAGCCAGCACGACCCGCGCGTCCACTTCGGCCTCGGCGCGACCGCCGCCATCGAGTCGATCGAGGTGTCGTGGCCCGACGGGTCGAAGGAGCGGTTCCGCGCCGAGGGCGTCGATCGCGTCATCGAGATTCGCCAGGGCGAGGGCGAGCCCCTTTGATCGCGCCGCGCCCGGTGTCGCGCCTTGGACCGCCGTGCGTCCTGGCGGCGATCGCGGTCGGCTGCGCCGGCCCGGCCGTCGAGGTCCCGCTGCCGGACACGAGCGAAGCGGAGGAGGTCGTGAGGCGCGCGGTGGAGGAGGCGACTGCCGAGGCAAGGAGGAACCCGCGCTCGGCCGCCGCGTGGGCGGCGCTCGGCGACCGGCTCCACGCGCACGCGTGGGACGCCGAGGCGGTGCCGTGCTACGCTCGAGCGGAGACGCTCGAGCCGCAGGAGTTCACGTGGCCCTACATGCGGGCGGTGTGTCTCGCGGACACCGACCTGGCGGGCTCGGCCGCCGCGCTCGCGCGGGCCATCGAGATCGATCCCGACTACCCGCCAGCCCACGTGCGCTACGGCAAGGCCCTGGTGGACCTCGGACGGCTCGATGAAGCGGAGCCGCACTTCGAGATCGCGACGCGAGCCGCTCCCGGCAACCCCCACGCCTGGCTCGGGCGCGCCCGGGTCGCGATGGCGAGGTCCGACTTCCTCGGCGCGCGATCGTTCCTCGAGCGCGCCCTCGACGCCAACCCCAACCTCGGCGAGACCCATCGCCTCCTGGCGCAGGCGCTCCTGGCGTCGAACGACCCCGATGCGGCGGCGCGCCACGCCGACGCCGCGGGGCGCCTGCCGAAAAGGACCCCGATGGCCGATCCCCGCGCCGCGCGCGAGGTCGCCCCGGCGGGGTCGATGGCCAACAACGACCGCGGCATCGAGCTCACGCGCCAGGGACGGCCCGAGGAGGCGGTGGCGTTCTTCGAGGAAGCCCTGAGGATCAACCCGGAGTTCGCCGAGGCGCACTACAACCTGGGAACGCTGTTGGCGCGCGGCGGCCGTCTGGACGAAGCGATTCGACATCTGGAGGACGCGGTCCGCCTGGGCCCGGCGAACGCGGACTCGCGGGTCAACCTCGGCGTCGCCCTCGCGAGCCGCGGCGATCGCGAGCGGGCGACGACCCTGTTCCTCGAGGCGATCGCCATCGATCCCGATCACGTCGCGGCCCACGTGAGGCTCGGTGCCGTCCTCGAGTCCGACGGCGCGACGAGCGAGGCGATCGCCGAGTACCGCCGGGCGCTCGCGGCCCAACCCGACGCCTACGAGCCCGCATACAGACTGGCCTGGATCCTCGCGACCCATCCCGATGCGGGACAACGGGACGGTGTCGAGGCGGTCCGGCTCGCGGAGCTCGCGTGCGCGGCCACGGAGCTCGGTGATCCGCTAGAGGCCGCCGGACCTGGCTGAGGTCGTCGACCGCGGAGCCTGGGCGATGTCGAAGTCGACGGTCAGGGGCACGAAGCGGTCCCCCCGGCCCGCGAGGAGCCGGTGCCCCTCGCGGATCGTGGTCCGGTTCCGGATGAACCGGAGCATCCGCCCCTGATCCCAGACGATGAACGACTTGTTGGCGACGAGGACGGCCCCGTCGCCACCACTGGTGGCCATGGATCA
>Ga0075326_1000233_pt1 | contig 11802 bp, 8 predicted proteins | sample MayberrySE_Catta_3_FD_120052 | JGI IMG/M metagenome (GOLD analysis project Ga0075326, IMG submission 120052) | Natural and restored wetland microbial communities from the San Francisco Bay, California, USA, that impact long-term carbon... | ecosystem: Environmental > Terrestrial > Soil > Wetlands...
AAACTGTATACCTGCGCCACGGTCGCGGCACTGGGGGTGATTTCCGCACTTTCGTCGCAGCCGTCCGCGGCTCAGGACGACCCTTCGAGGGACGTCGACAAGCTGATGATCGTCGACTGCATGCTGCCCGGCAAGATCATGCGCCTGGGCACGGGCGCCCGCTACATGTCCGCCCGGCGACCCATCAAGACGACGGGCGCCGATTGCGAGATTCGCGGCGGCGAGTACGTCGCCTATGACCGGGCCAGCTATGCCTCCTCATTGAAAGTGTGGCTGCCCGAAGCCAAAGCCGGCGATCCCAAGGCGCAAACCTACGTCGGGGAAATGTTCGAGCAGGGACTGGGCACGGCGCCCGATTACGCGACCGCGGTCGCCTGGTATCGCAAGGCCGCCGAACAGGGCTACGACCGGGCCCAGATGAACCTGGGTTCCATGTACGAGCGTGGGTTGGGGGTCGAACAGGACGAGGTCGAGGCCCTGAACTGGTACCGCAAGGCCACCGGCATGGGTTCCGACGAACTGGTTTCTGCTTCCGACTACGCTCAGCTGGAAGCTGAAGCTTCGGATTTGCGTGAGGCGCTGGAAGCCAGCCAGGCCGAAATCGCGCGGCTCAGGGACACCCTCAGTTCCTCGCAGGAGCGGCTCAACCAAAGCCAGGGCCGTCTCGACCAGACCCTGCTGGACCTGCAGGAAATGCGCTTCCAGGCCGACCGTATGGGCGCTGCCGACGTGCAGAACGCCGAGGTGGCCGACCTGTACCGGGAGATCGAACGGAAGGAGCGGGAACTCGCGGCCAACCGCAAGGAACTTTCCGAAATCAGGCTGGCGTACGATCGGCAGCAGATCCAACTTACCGAACAGCTCGACGCCCAGCAGGACAACGAGGCGGCAACGCAGACGCTGCTCCAGCTGCAACGCGAAAAAATCACCGCACTGGAGACCCAGGTCCAACAACTCAGCCAAAGCCTCGAAATGCGCCAGGCGGAATTGCTCGAGAGCAACGCCGAGCTGACCTCGCTCCGGAGCGAGCTGGCCGCCCGTCCGACCGATGGCGCGGGCAGCGACGAAGTCCGCCGGCTGATGAGCGTCATCGCCGAACAACAGGCAGAATTGGAGAAGAAGGCGCACACGACCCGGTTCCTGGAGCAGGAACTGGCCAATCAACGGGAGCAACTGGAGGCGGAACGCCTGGCGTACGGGCAGCGCGAGGAACGCCTGCTGGCCAATGCAGACGTGCTGCAGGTGGAACTGCAGGATCTGCAAAAGCGGCTCGAACAGACCCAGTCACTGCTGGCGTCCTACCAGGAACGGCTGGTTGAGAGCGATCGGTTGATTCAACGACAGGAAGCCGAGATTCTGGAGCGCCAGGCGCAGATTCGCGAGCTTCGTGCGGCCGCCGCTCAGGCGCAGAATGCGCCCAGGATCCGCGCCGTCGAAACCGAGATGGGCGAACAGTCCATCAAACTGGCGGGCGCGCAGGGCCAACACGCCGCGCTGGTCGCAACGGTGAACAAGCTGGAGGTCGAACTCGACAGGTTGCGTGGCCAGTTAATGCAAACCAACCAGGTCGCCAGCGCCACGACCCGCAGCATCGGCCCGCTGACGCCCGCGGATGAGCGTCCCAACCTCCCCGGCGTGGAATTCGGAACCTACTACGCGCTGGTCATCGGCAACAACGATTATCCCAATCTGCCCAGCCTGGAAACACCGGTAAACGATGCACTCGCGGTGGCGCGGGTGCTGGAGGAAAAGTACGGATTCAAGACCCAGGTGCTGGTCAATGCGGATCGCTACACCATGCTGCAAACCCTCAACTCGTACCGGGAGAGGCTCTCGGAGAACGACAACTTCCTGCTCTACTATGCGGGCCACGGAACCCTGGACGAGAAGAACAACCGAGGTCATTGGCTGCCGGTCGATGCGCACCCGACGAATCCGGCGAACTGGATTTCCAACGTCACGATAACCGAATACCTCAACACCTTCGAAGCGAAGCACATCATGGTCATCGCCGATTCCTGCTATTCCGGCACGCTCACCAGGCAGGTGCGGCCAGCCCTGGCACGCGGCAACTCCAGGCAGCGCGAAGCGGAGTACTACCAAAAATGGGCTAAGGTCGCGTCACGCACCGCCCTGACGTCGGGCAGCGTGCAGCCCGTGATGGACAGCGGCGGCGGCGGGCATTCGATATTCGCGAGCAGCCTGCTCGACTCGCTTCAGGTCAACGACGGTATTCTGCCGGGGCCGGACCTGTTTTACGAGGTTTACCAGCGGGTTACCGCTTCGGGACTCAATGAAGTGGAGCAGACCCCCACCTTCGATGTCATCGACCGGACGGGCGACCTGGGCGCGCCCTTCTTCTTCGTGCCGGGTTAGTAGCCACGTCGGGAACCGCATCAGGGCCGGTTAGCACTACCTGGGCCCGCCTGCGCCTTCTCGTGATCCAGGTCTGCCAGGAGATCCAGGAGTAACGGAGACTCGGGGAAGAGATCGAGCCCGCCCAGCGCCAGACCCCGGGCCTCGTCGACCCCGGCGGACGACCAGGTCTGGCGCGCCTGCTCGGCGATATTCAGTTGAATCTCCCGCAGCGCCGTTTCTGCGGACCGGTTTCCAGGATCGAGCCTCTTCACTTCCAGCAGGAGCGAGTAAGCATTGCCGTCATGGGGTGGAAGCTGGTTTTGGGCCTGCAGGGCTTCGCCGGCCTTGCGGAGCAGTTGCGCCACTTGCCGTTGCTGCATGGCTGTCCCTGTTTCGGAAAGGAACTGCAGCAGCGCGCTGTTGTCGGGCGCGAATTCCAACCCCCGGCTCGCCAGCCGGAAGGCATCGTCGAGATCCCCGCGCCGAAAACTGGCACGGGCATCATCGTGATATATGGCGGCCAGAAGTTCGGCCGCCTCGACGACGTCGGGGTGTTCCCTGGACACGGCCAGGATGCGTTGCAGCGACTCGGTCGCGTTCGCGCCCGGCGGGCCATAAATGTCCATGCGGGACATGTAGGTAGTGAAATCCACGAGCTCCTGGCGCAACAGAACCAATTCTGCTTCGCCGACTCGCGGCGAGGACATCTGCCAGGCGGTGAACCCGGCACCCAGCAGAATCAACAGACTTCCCGGCGCGATCAAGCGCATCCGGCTGCGTCGGCGCGGGGTGGCTGGAGGACGGCTGAAATCTTCCGGAGCGACACGGAATCCGCTGGTCTCGATTCCTGCCAGGTCGGCAACGGCCACGGCAACCCCCGCGTACCGGTCCCCGGGCTCGGCCGCCAGCATCCGGCGCACCGCGGGCCCGACATCCTGCACCCCGGCCGGTAGCGCCCGCAGCATAGCATCCAGGCTCGCGCCGTCCGGAACGGCATCCCGACAACCCGGCGGGGGTGGCTTGCCGGTCAGCAGGTCCAACAGCAAACATCCCAGCATGAATACGTCGGAATGGCCGTCGGAAGCCTGACCGGTTCGCTGTTCCGGGCTGGCATACCAGAACCGCGCACCGCTCTTCGTGTCCGAAGTCTGCGGTCTGGCGCTGGCGCCGGTCCCGAACACGGCCAGATCCGTGAGCACCGGCGTCGCGCCGTCCTTCAGCACAATTCGGTGGGGGTACAGCCGTTGGGGATGAACGCCTGCCAGACCGATGGCAGCCATTCCCTTCGCAATCTGCAGCCAGATATCCACGGCGCGGCGGGCCGGCAGCACCTCCGTGCCCATGATTTCGGCCAGGGTCGGGCCTTCGAGGTATTCCATCGCACAAAAATGCCGGGTGCCGGCCGTACCGATTTCGTAGACCCTCACGACATTCGGCTGCTCGACGTGCGCCAGCGCTTGCCGTTCGCGTTCGAACTGCTGAACGAGCCCGGATTCTGCCGGGTCATCCGCCGCATCGACGATGCGTACGGCAGCATACCTTTCGAGGCCGATCTGTTCGGCGAGATACAGAGGCGCAGCACCCTGCCGGTCCAGTCTCCGGACGAATCGGTAGTTCGGTATTTCGGCGCCCACCGGCATGTGACCCAGTCCCTGCTGCTATTATGGTCGTTATCGACAATATAGCGCGAGTCCGGACCAGAATTCAGCCCAGGCAGCGATCAGAGCGGGGGCGGAGCGAGTCATGGCAGGTCACATGGAGTTCGAATTCGATATTCGGGGCCGCCCCGGCAGCGGCCCACAGCGCCCTTTCAGCATGCTCGTACTGGGCGATTTCAGCGGTAACGGTCGAACAGCCACCGGCCCGGCTGCGGACCGCCCCATCCTGCGCCTCGATCTCGATACGGTGGACGGACTCTGGTCGCGGTTTCAACCGCTGTTGAGCCTTGAAACCGATTCCACAGCCATCGAGATTCGGCCGCGTACCATTGAAGATTTTGTTCCGGATCGGCTGTATCGAACGCTGCCCCTGTTCGACGGGCTGAAGCAGCTTCGTGAGCGGCTGTTGGAGCCCTCGACCGCCCGCGCCGCCCTTGACGACCTGCTGGCTGCCGCGAACGGGGCTGCGGAGAACGCGGAGGACAGCCCGGCTCCGGCGGCCGAAGGGGCGGACCGCATGTTCGAGCGCCTCCTCGGCAAACCGCAGGACGGATCCGGCGCGCGAAGGCGCGAACCTGCACCGGATACGGCCCTCGAGTCGTTCGTCCGGGGGATCGTGGCGCCACACATCGTCCCGGGAACGGACCGACGCGCCGAAGCCGCCATTGAATCGGTCGACCGGGCCGCGGCTGAAATCATGCGGCGCATATTGCACCACCCCGGATTTCAGCGCCTGGAAGCGAGCTGGCGTTCGCTGACCGACCTGGTAACCGAACTCGAGCTGGACGAAAGCCTGCAGCTGTCTGTCTGTGACATCAGTCGCTCCGAGATGTTGGCGGGTTTGCCGAACCCGGGCAACAGCCTCGCGGAAAGCGGCCTGTTTCAGCTGCTGGTGGAGCGCCGCCGCCGGGCGGCCGATGATACGCCCTGGTCGGTGATCATCGGCGACTTCAGCTTCGACGGCAGCAGCGAGGACGTTGCCTTGCTGACCGCACTGGGCGCCGCGGCGGCCGCGAACGGAGCCGTTTTTCTGGCTGCGGCGCGCCCCCGGCTGCTGGGCTGTGAATCCCCGGCGCAGTTGGCCGACACCGGATCCCGGGTGCAATCGGAGGACCGCTCTTCACCATGGCAAGCGCTGCGCCGGAGTCCGCTGGCTCCGCATATCGGCCTTGCACTGCCCCGGCTGCTGGGCCGCCTGCCCTACGGCGCGGAGACCGAGCCGACCGATTCCTTTCCATTCGAGGAAATGCCCGAGCGCATCCATGAGCACTATCTCTGGCTCAATCCGGCGTATGCCTGCGGCCGCCTTCTGGCGCAATCCTATACTCGCGACGGCTGGCGGATGCAGCCCGGCGACCACGTGGACCTCGGAACCCTTCCAGCCCACACCTTCGAGGAGGACGGCCAGCGCCAACTGCAGCCCTGCGCAGAAGTGCTGCTGCCCGAGTCCGCCATGGTTGCCATAATGGAGGCGGGCGTGATGCCGCTGGTCAGCTACCGCAATCAGAACACGGCGGTACTGGGGCGCTTCCAGTCCATAGCCGACCCGGCGCGTGCCCTGGCGGGGCCGTGGTCAGGCGCCCCGCAGAGGACCTGAAGAGCAGCTATTCTCAGGGATCGGGCCAACGATCGACGCCGAGGAGTGACCTCTATGCCCGCGACACATCGTCTATTCATCATCCGCCTGGTTGCCTGGATCACGGCGGCCGTTTGCTGGCCGCAGCCGGTCTGGGCGCAGGACATAGCGGGCAGCAGCGATCATCCGATGCTCAGCCGCTTTCCCGGCACCACGATCGTGGCGTACGAGCAACTGCACCATGATCTGGCCTTTCTGCCTTCGGTGGCCTCGACCCGCGATGGGCTGGATGCAGGCGAATGGGTCGCCGGCCGATTGACCTGGATTGTCTATGAGGGCTCCCCGGATCGCTCGACTCTGGAAATTTACCGCAACTACGAGAACGCGCTCAAGGATGCCGGCTTCGCAGTCGGATTCAGCTGCAAGAAGGAGGATTGCGGGTTCCGCTTCATCACCCGCGTTCTGGACAGCACGGGGCGAATGGCGGGCGGACGTGAAAGCTGGATTCCGGACACGGCCCGCTACCTGAACGCGCGCCTGGAACGGGATTCCCGCGTCGCGTGGGTTTCGGTCATGGTGTATGAGCGCGAGGCCGATGGCAGCACGCGAACCCGGTTGGAAATCGTCGAAGGGAACGACCCACGAAGGATCGCTGACATACCGGCCGAGAGCGTAGGTCAGAAGTCGGTCAAGTACGACGAGATAAGGATCGCCGGCGGGGGCGTGTCGGACCGCGAGCTTCGGCAGGTGTTTGAACTGGAAGGCAAGATCAACTGGCAAGCCTTCCGGCTGGACCCGTCGGCCTCGCCGTACGAGGGCTGGGCCGGCTACCGTGATTATCTCTCGTCCCAGGGCTATCAACTGTTGTTCCAGTGTCATTTTGCCGCCTGCGGCAACTCGTTCATCCGGAAAGTCATCGACCTGAACGGCAACATTCTGGCGGGCGGGGAAAGCTGGTCCGAGGATTCGGCACACTACCTGCTCGCGCGCCTGACAACTCCGACGGTGCTGACGTACGCGAGCGTCCTCGCATACCGGCATCCCAAGGGCCAGACCATACTGCGATACCTGACAGTCACGCCGGAGGAAATCGAATTCAATCTCATTACCGCGACCGGTGAGTCGATGGCCGAGGAAATCGAGAAAACCGGCAAGGTGGCGGTGTACGGGATCTACTTCGACACCGACAGCGCCGAGATCAAGGCCGAATCCAACGACACGATTGCGGAGATTGCCCGCTTGCTCGAACTCCGGCCCGAGCTCTCGTTGTTTGTCGACGGACATACCGACGACGAGGGCGCTGACGACTACAACCTCGATCTGTCCGGGCGCCGGGCGAGATCGGTCGTGGCCGCATTGATCGGGTCGCACGGGGTGGAAGATCGTCGCCTGGAGGCTCGCGGATTCGGGGAGGCGCAACCGGTGGCGGCCAACGACACCGATGACGGCCGCGCCTGGAATCGCAGAGTGGAACTGGTCGCGCGCTGAACCCTCAGAGGCGCAGGAACCAGACTTCCTGCGCCCTGGAAAACAGGTCTTCGGAGGTACTGCTGCGCCCGGCGGCGTCGATCCCCAACAGTTCATTGCCGTACTGGCTGCCGTTCCAGACGTCGATGTGGTCGCCTCGCTTCTGCTTCTGAGAACCGCGCGTGAAGCAGTTCTTGAAGTACACCACCCCTTTCTGGCCCTGGATCTGCTGGCGCACGTTCCGACCCTTCACCGGTATTAGCCGGTGGAACGACGGCAGTTCTCTTTTCAGGTAGCCGTACAGGTCGTCCGCACCGACGAAGTGCGGCACCGTGCTGACAGCGGTATGCGCCTTGTCCCAGCGGTGGCTGGGGTTGGTGCTGCTGTTGTGCACCCGGCCGGGGTTGTTGCCGTCGCCGATAGCCATGCCGCCGGCGTTGAGGGCGAGGCTGAGCCGCACCGCGCAATTGTAGGTCACCTGCTTGCACGGCTTGTGATCGACCTTGAAGTTCCTGACGTAGTACTCGAGCATCGAGTCGATTTCGGGTGGGCCGGCCATGACAACCTCGATTCGAAACAGCAGTCCCCGGAATTCTGAGCCCGGGCGTTGCCGCAGGCAAGCGCAGCGTCGTACTCGGCCGCAGTTGAGAGCACCAGAGATTGGGCGTATGTTGATTGGCCTAATCCGTTCAGCCAGGACACGGTCATGAGTCTGGAAGCCAGTGTTGCCAAGGTTCTTCGCAGTGAACCGGCCGGCAGGATCAATTTCAAGGTCGACTCCGTCGCCGTCGACAGAATGCAAATGGACCACGTGGCGAAGGCCATAGAAAACCACGAAATCGCTGTTGAGACTGGCGGCACCGGTTCCCTTCTGGGGGCCGCCTACTCGTCCTGGAAATCGCGCCGCTGGGACGCCGGGGAAAAGCAGCAGATTGGCAAAATTACGGTGGGCAGCGCGAACGTGGTCAACAGCGTGATCGGAAAAGCCGCCATTTTTCACGAATGCGTACATGCGCTGATGGATGTCAGGGGCATCAAGGTTTCCATGCACAATGACGAGGTCATTGCCTACCTGGCCGACGCCATGTACCTGAAGGCCTCCAAACTCACCAACCTGTCCGGCGGCACGCAGGAAAAGGCGATTTACCAGGCCGCGTTCAACATCATCGATTCCCACAAAATGCTGATCAAGGGCGGGGTCGCGCTCAAAGGATCGGATTGCGACGCGCTGCGTAACGCGATAAAGGCCCACCCGGCATATCGCTGAGCGACCGCCGATTCACCGGAACGCCCGTTGACCACCCAGCTCGAGCGGGCCGTCCACTGGCACCGGAAGGGTGAAATCGATCGAGCGGAGCCCGTGTACCGTGAGCTGTTGGCACGCCAGCCGGACAACCCCGATGCGCTCCATTTCCTCGGGCTGCTGCTGCATCAAAAAGGCGATTCGCGCCGCGCGATCGAGCTGGTCGAGCAGGCGCTTCGCGCGTGCCCCGAATACGCTGACGCGCACAAGAACCTCGGCAACATTCACCAGGAAGACGGGCGCCCCGGCGAAGCCGAAATGTGCTATCGCCGGGCGCTGCAGCTGGACGAGGGAGATCCGGAAGCCTGGAACAACCTGTGCGTCGCCCTGAAGCGCCAAGGCCGTTACGAGGAAGCGGTCGCGGCCGGCCATCGGAGCGTGGCGCTGGAGCCGCAGGTCGCCGCCTACTGGTTCAATCTCGGTAACGCCCTGGCCAGGGCGGGACAGCTGGAACCAGCGGTGAAAGCGCATTCCAGCGCGCTCGAACTGAATCGAGGGTTCGTGCCGGCCCACGTCGAGCTGTGCCATGTCCTGTATCGGATGAGCCGCGCCAACGGCGATTCCGGCAACACGTCGCGGGCGCTGATCGCGGCCTACCGTGACTGGCTGGAGGACGATCCCGACAGTCCGATCGCCCGGTTCATGCTGGCCGCCTGCGAAGGCGCCCCGCCGGCCGAACGAGCGCCCGACGACTTCGTGCGGGAACTGTTCGACGGATTCGCCGACAGCTTCGACCATAACCTGGCCGCGTTGGATTATCGCGCGCCGGCGCTGATCGAGGCGCGCATCACGACCTGCGAGGCCCTCGCGGGGCGAACGCTCGATGTCCTCGACGCCGGTTGCGGGACCGGCCTGTGCGGGCCGTTCCTGAAGCGCGCAGCCAGACACCTTACCGGCGTCGATCTGTCGGGCGGCATGCTGAGGCAGGCCGATCGGCGGGGCGTCTACGATCGGCTCATCGAAGCGGAATTGTGCGGTTATCTTCACGCGCAATCGCTGGCCTTCGACCTCATTGTCGCGGCCGACACGCTGGTCTATTTCGGCAACCTCGCCGATGTGTGCCGGGCGGCAGCAGGTGCGCTCAGGCCCGGCGGCGTGCTGCTGTTCACCGTGGAACGGCTCCGGGACGACGGGGACGCTGCGTTCACGCTGAACATGTCCGGCCGCTATGCCCACGGCCGAGCCTACGTGCGCAACTGCCTGCAGACTGCCGGTCTGGCGGTTGCCGATTGCGAGAATGCGGTCCTGCGCCTGGAATCCGGACAGCCGGTGGAGGGAATGCTCGTGGAAGCCCGCAAAGCCGATACGGCAACCGCGACGTGAAACCGTCCGAGGTATCGTCACAGTCAGGCCGCCACCGGCCCGGCGCACGCCCGCAGTGAACTGAATCACAGCACGGGCGGGTGGATTGTACCTATACTGACCGTATGCCCCGCAAAGCTGCGCGGACGCGGGTGAAGATTGGAGGTAACGCCCCAGAATGAGCAATGCGTACGACCGGCAAAGACGGCGGCACGCCGTCCTCGTTCACGCACATCCAGCACGATCTGGTGGTGGATCCGTGTCGGCAGAACACCAGCCCTGCGTCGTCGGAATGACGGTTTCGCGAGAAACGCACGGAGAATGCGGCGGTTGACTGAATCGACGCACCAGCCTGATGCCCTGACCGCCACGGCGGACCTGCGGATCGGCGGCCAGAAGCTGCAGCTGAAGCTGGTCGTCCCGGCGGATGAGGTGCCGCCGGAGAGCCTGTTGCCGACGCTGCACGAGCTGTCCAATCGTGTGGTCGAGGGCGTCGAGGAAAAAGTCCGGAAGAACGGGCTGCAGGTGTCCTGCCGCAAGGGCTGCGGCGCCTGCTGCCGGCAGCCCGTGCCAATTTCACCGGCCGAGGCGCGCCTGTTGGCCGGCATCATTCAGAACATGCCCGACGCAGCCCAGGCGATCATCCGCGCGCGCTTCGACGACGCCGTGCGGCGCCTGGACGAGTCCGGCCTGCGGGACCGGGCCACGCATTACCACCGGCTTTCCAATGACGAAGTTCAGGCGATGGTGTACGAATACTTCCAGCTGGGCATCCCGTGTCCGTTTCTCGAGGACGAATCCTGTTCCATTTACCCATTCCGGCCGCTGGTCTGCCGTGAGTACCTGGTCATTTCCCCAGCCGAGCACTGCGCGACACTCGCCGAGGATCAGATCCAGCGGCTACAATTCCCGGTATCCGTCGCGGCGGCCTTCGCCGGGATGGAGGGCGTCGCGGAGCCCGGGGAGAACATCTATCTGCCGCTGATCCTGGCGCTGGAGTGGAGCGAGGCGAACGCCGGCAAGGTCGAACGGCGTCCCGGGCCGAACTGGGTCCAGGCCTTTTTCCAGGACCTGTCCGGCGCGCGGATACCGGACCCGGTAATTCCCGGCCGGGCGGTGGGCCTGGACGGCGAGCCGCCCGGAGACGAACCTGCGGTCAGATCGGAGAATCGTTAGGAATGAGCAACTCGCGCAAAAAGGCCGCGCCGGCGTCAGCCGCTGCAACGGTGAAAGAACCTGTCGTTCGCCGCGACGGCGCCTTCGAGGCGATCCTGGCGCAGCCCGCCCGCGTCGCCAGTTCACGGCCCGCACCGCAGAATGCCATTCACGGTGTCGTGATCGGAACCCTGACCGGCATCGCAGCCGATGGCACACCGCTGGTCGAATATCCCGGTTCCGCGACGGGTGGGCCCGCGCGGGCCGCCTCGACTGAACCCGTGGTGCCCGACGACCTCGGCCGCGAGGTGGCCCTGAGCTTCATCGGCGGCGATTCCGCGCGGCCGCTGATCCTCGGGTTCCTGATCCGGCCCGGCGCACCCGGACAGGCCAACCCGTCGGACCCCGTCGACGTCCAGGTCGACGGAGAATCGGTCACGCTGACCGGAAAGCAGCAAATCGTATTGAAGTGCGGCAAGGCCAGCATCACCCTCACCCGGGCCGGCAAGATCATCATCAAGGGCGCCTACCTGTCGTCCCGCTCGACCGGCGTCAACCGCATCAAGGGCGGTTCGGTGCAAATCAATTGACGGAAGGCGAGGCCCAAAGCTGAGATGACCGCCGCCGCCGCCATCATTCCCCACATTGTCGAGCAGCACGTCGAGGAAGCGGCATTCCTGTGGTCGCAGCGCGCCGCCGCGGTCATTGCCCCGCATTACACGTTGAAGGACCTCAGCCGGCTCGACGACCGCCTCGAAGCCCACATCGATGGCCTGCGGGTCGCTGGGAAGCCGGGGTGGGAACTGTGCGAAGCCGCGCTCGAGGATGACGACCCCGGACTGGTCTTTGCCGCGGCCGTTCTCGCCTTCGAGGCGCAGGACGGCAAGCGTATCGACGCTGTCGTCGCCACTGGCAGCCGCTCGCTGGACAGCTTCAGGGGCATGGTATCCGCGCTGGGCTGGCTGCGGGAAGATCAGTTCTCA
>Ga0075326_1000234_pt1 | contig 11801 bp, 11 predicted proteins | sample MayberrySE_Catta_3_FD_120052 | JGI IMG/M metagenome (GOLD analysis project Ga0075326, IMG submission 120052) | Natural and restored wetland microbial communities from the San Francisco Bay, California, USA, that impact long-term carbon... | ecosystem: Environmental > Terrestrial > Soil >...
CCGCTCGCGCGCCAGGCGCAGCATGGTCAGCACGAAGTTGTTGCCGTGGGCGGAATAGACCCAGGAGGTGCGCAAGGTGAAGCCGAGACAGCCACTCGCATCGACCTGCCATTCGCCGGCACGCTTGCTTTCGCCATAGGTATTCAACGGTTCGGTCGGGTCGCTTTCGCGCCAGGGTCGGTCGGCTTCGCCGTTAAACACGTAGTCAGTCGAGTAGTGCACCAGCAGCCGGTCGTGGCGCGCCGCCCACCGCGCCAGGCAGCCGGGCAGGTCGGCATTGATGCGAAACGCCGTGACGTAGTCGTCTTCGGCGCGATCGACCGCCGTATAGGCGGCGGCATTGACGACCAGGTCGGGTTGCGTGCGGTTGAGCAGCACTTCCAGCCGATTGAGGTCATCGAGGTCTTGCCGGAGCGTCTCGCGATCGTTGGCCGGCACGGTGCGGTCGACCCGGACGACCTCGCCCAGGTCCTGCAAGTGCGGCAACAGCTCCTGCCCGAGCTGGCCGGACGAGCCCGTCAGCAGGATTTTCATGTCGCGTTCGGCTGGGCGGTCGGCGGCGAGGCCCGGGGCAGGCGCTCGCGCGGGACGTCAGACAGGCGCGGCGCCACGGCGTCCCTGGCCGACAGCGTGCCGCCTTGCATCGGCCAGCGAATGCCGATGTCGGGGTCGTCCCAGGCGATGACCGCGTCGAATTCGGCCCGGTATTCCGCGGTACAGAAGTAGGCCAGCAACGCGCCGTCTCCGAGTACACAGAAGCCGTGGGCGAATCCTTCGGGTACATACAACTGGCGGTGGTTCGCAGCGGACAGCTCGACGCCGGCCCACTGGCCGAATGCCGGCGAATCCGGTCGGATGTCCACCGCAACATCGAACACGCTGCCCTCCAGCACCGAGACCAGTTTGCCCTGCGGCTCGGGATGCTGGTAATGCAGGCCGCGAATCACCCCCGCGGACGACCGTGACACGTTGGCCTGCAGAAAGCGCCGCGGCAAACCGGCTTCGCCGTAGCGCCCCGCATGCCAGGCTTCCATGAAGAATCCGCGCGCATCGCCGTGGATCGTGGGTTCGACCACCAGGACGCCCGGCAGCCCGGTTTCGATGGTTCGCACCTCAGCGGCCTCTGCGCAACAGGCTCAGCAGGTACTCGCCGTAACCGCTCTTGCGCAGGGGCTGCGCCAGCCGCTGTACCTGCGCCTCGTCGATCCAGCCTTGCAGGAAGGCGATCTCTTCCGGACAGGCGATTTTCAGGCCCTGCCGGCTTTCGATCGTCTCGATGAAATTGGCGGCCTGCTGCAGCGATTCGTGGGTCCCGGTGTCCAGCCAGGCATAGCCGCGGCCGAGGCGCTCCACGCTCAGGCTGCCGTCTTCGAGGTAGCGGCGATTGAGGTCGGTGATCTCCAGTTCGCCGCGGGCGGATGGCTGCAAATCGCGGGCGAAGCCGCTGGCGCGGCCATCGTAGAAATAAAGTCCGGTCACGGCATAGTTCGACTTCGGACGGCGCGGCTTCTCTTCGATGCTCAACACGTGGTAGGCCTCGTCGAATTCAACGACGCCATAGCGCTCCGGGTCTTTGACCCAGTAGCCGAACACCGTGGCTCCCTGCTCCTGCGCGGTGGCCCGCAGCAGCACGTCCTGCAAGCCGCCGCCGTGAAAGATGTTGTCGCCGAGAATCAGGCAGCTCGGCGCGCCGCCGATGAATTCCTCGCCGATGATCAGCGCCTGGGCCAGGCCCTCGGGCTCGGGTTGCACCGCGTATTCGAGGCGAATGCCCCAGTCGCTGCCGTCACCCAGCAGCTGGCGGAACAGCACCTGTTCGTGCGGCGTGGTGATGATCAGGATCGCGCGGATGCCGGCCTGCATCAGGGTGGCCAGCGGATAGAAGATCATCGGCTTGTCGTAGACCGGCAGCAACTGCTTGCTGACCACCCGCGTCAGCGGATAGAGGCGGGTGCCGCTGCCACCGGCCAGGATGATGCCTGTTCTTTTGAGATCGTTTCTGGCCACGCTGTTTCTCCCTCGCTGCCGGACGGGCCGACCCGCGGATCAGGCCGTGCCCAGGCCCAGGCGCTCACCCTGGTAACTGCCGTCACGCACCCGCGCAACCCAGTCGGCATTGGCCAGGTACCAATCGATGGTGCGCTCGAGGCCCGCTTCGAAATTCACCGACGGCTGCCAGCCGAGTGTCTCGACCAGTTTACTGCAGTCGATGGCATAGCGGCGGTCGTGGCCCGGGCGATCGGTTACGTGCTCGATCAGGCGCCGCCGGGGGGCTGCCGAAGGCCCGGGGCGGCGGCGATCGACGGTGTCGCAGATGGCCTGCACAACCTGCAGGTTGGTGCGCTCCGACAAACCGCCGACATTGTAGACCTCGCCCGCTACTCCCTGCCGCAGAACGGTATTGATGGCGTCCACGTGGTCTTCGACGTACAGCCAATCGCGCACCTGCAGTCCGTCGCCATAGACCGGCAGGGGCTTGTGTTCCAGCGCGTTCAGGATCACCAGCGGGATCAGCTTTTCCGGAAACTGGTACGGCCCGTAGTTGTTCGAACAGTTGGTGGTCAGGGTGGGCAGCCCATAGGTGTGATGGAACGCGCGCACCAGGTGGTCGGACCCCGCTTTCGAGGCCGCGTACGGGGAGTTCGGCGCATACGGCGTGGTCTCGGTGAACGCCCCGGTGGCGCCGAGGCTGCCGTACACCTCGTCGGTCGAAACGTGCAGGAAACGGAATGCCGAACGCGCATCCTGCGGCAGTGTCCGCCACCGCGCGAGGACACACTGCAGCAGGTTCAGCGTGCCGACCACGTTGGTCTGGACGAACGCGGCCGGCCCGTCGATGGACCGGTCCACGTGGCTTTCGGCGGCAAAGTTGACGACGGCGTCGGGCTGGTAGGTCTGCAGCAGGCGGCTGACCAGCGCGGCGTCCGCGATGTCGCCCTGCACGAACACGTGACGCGCGTCACCGCGCAGCGGCCTCAGCGTGTCCAGGTTGCCGGCGTAGGTCAGAAGGTCGAGATTGACGATGCGCAGGGCCGCATCCTGCGCGAGGCTGCGCAGCACGTAATTGCCGCCAATAAAACCGGCGCCGCCGGTAACGAGCTGGGTTCGCATCCAGGGCCTGTTCACACGTTGTCGATGCACAGCGCGGGCGCTGCGGGTCAGAACGGGATGTCGTCGTCCGTAAAGTTGTCGTCACCCTCGAAAACCGCGGCCTGAGACCCGGATTTCGGCCCGGACTGCGCCCCGGGTTGCGCTCTGGGGCTGCCGGAACCCTGTCGCGAAGGCGGCTCGTCGTTGTCGCGAAAGCCGCCCTGCGCAGGCCGCGCCGGCGAGTCGTCGCGGCCGCCGAGCATCTGCATCTCGTTGGCGATGACTTCGGTGGTGTACCGGTCCTGCCCGCTCTGGTCCTGCCACTTGTCGGTGCGCAGCGAGCCTTCGACGTAGACCTGGCGGCCCTTGCGCAGGTATTCGCCGGCGATCTCCGCCAACCGTCCGAAAAATTTCACACGGTGCCATTCCGTGCGTTCCTGGGTCTCCCCGGTCTGCTTGTCGCGCCACGATTCGCTGGTCGCTATCCGGATCGTGGTTATGGCCGCGCCGCCGGCCGTGTAGCGGGTCTCCGGATCCGCACCCAGGTTGCCCACCAGGATTACCTTGTTAACACCTCGTGCCATCCGGCACCTCCCTATTCAACTTCGCGCGCAGTTTAGCACAGTCAGCCGGCGGTCCCTGTCAGAAAAAAGCGCTTCGTCATCAGCTTGAGAACAACGCCCCAGACCAGGCTGGCTGCCCCGGCTGTCATCAGTGCTGCGGCGCTGCCAAAGCGCCCCAGCAGCCAGCCGCCGATGACGCCGCCGCAGAAGGCGCCGAGGAATTGGAAGGTGCTGTACACGCCCATGCGCCGACCCCGGCCGCGGCTGCCGGTGAGCCGGGACAGCAGGGCCGGCATGCCGGCTTCGAGCAGGTTGAACGCCAGGAAGTACAGCGTGACGAGCACGGCCAGTAGCGGCAAGGCGCTACCCAGCGGCAGCAGGCCGACCGCGACCGCCAGCGTCAGGAAGGCCCAGGGGAGCATCCGGTGTTCCGCCAGGTTCGCGCCGACCCATCGAAGCAGGGGCACCATGAACAGCACCGAGACCAGCATCGTGGGCACGTAGAGCTTCCAGTGCGCCGCCAGACTCAGCCCGAACGCATCCACCAGCATCGGCGGCAGGGCCACGAACAGCAGCGTCATCACGGCGTGCAGCAGGAACACGCCCAGGGACAGGAGCCAGATCGGTGCCATGCCGGCCGGCGTCGCCTCGGCAGGTTCCGCAATGTGCGGCGGCGACCGCGGCACCGTCAGCACCAGCGCGATCCCGGCGAGCGCGAACGCCACCGTCAGCCAGAACAGGCCCTGCAAGCCCAACAGCATCGCCAGCGGCACCGACAGGGCCATGGAGACGAGGAAGGCCGCGCCGATACCGATCCCGAGCAGGGCCATGATCAACGGTCGCCGCTGTGGGCGGGTGACGTCGGCGGCCAGGGCCATCGCCACGCCGGCGATCGCCCCACATCCCTGCAGCGCGCGACCCGCGATCAGCGCGGACATGGATTCCGCCAGCGCAGCCACGACACCGCCAACGGCGAACAGCAGGAGCCCGAGCAGCAACACCGGACGCCGGCCCCAACGGTCCGAAAGCCAGCCGAACGGCTGCTGCAGCAACGCCTGGGTCAACCCGTATATGCCGATCGCCAATCCGGCGCTCTGCGGCGTGAACCCCGGTATGTCGACCGCCAGCAGCATGAACACAGGCAGAATCAGGAACAAGCCGAGCATGCGCAGAGCGATCACCGCCGAAAGGGTGGCGGCATAGCGGATTTCGCGCGCACCGTCTCGGGTATCGAAGCGCGCGGCGGCCTGGCCGGACTGTTGCTGGGCGGCGGGCACCTGGGTGATTCCTGGGACAGGCTCCTGGACGGGGAGGCGGGCGAAGCTGGGCATTATAGCGTGAACGACATCGCGGAATATGAATCGCCTCACCTTGAGTTCGGGGAGGCCGGATCTATAATTGCCAGTGTTTTCCCAACAACAGCCGACAAGGACAAGAATGGAGCAGGCCACCGCCCCAGCAGACACCGCTTCCGCGACGCCGGCCGGCATCGGTCACGTTCTCGAACTTTGCGCTCGCGACATGGCCGAGGTGGATCGCCTGATCCGCGGCAGCCTGGATTCCGACGTCGTGCTGATCCGCCAGATCGCCGAGTACATCATCGGCTCCGGCGGCAAGCGCCTGCGCCCGATGCTGGTCGTGCTGGCCGCCCGCGCCTGTGGTTACGACGGCAGCCAGCACCTGACGCTGGCAGCCATCATCGAGTTCATCCACACCGCCACGCTCCTGCACGATGACGTGGTCGACGAATCGGACCTGCGGCGGGGCCGGGAAACCGCCCACGCGGTCTGGGGCAACGCCGCCAGCGTGCTGGTCGGCGATTTCCTTTACTCCCGCAGTTTCCAGATGATGGTCACGGTGGATTCCATGCGGGTGATGGATGTCCTGTCCAACGCCACCAACACCATCGCCGAGGGGGAAGTCGAGCAATTGCTCAACATGCACGACCCTGAAGTCAGCGAAGACCGCTACTTCAGTGTGATCGAGAAAAAAACCGCCAAACTCTTCGAGGCTGCCTGCCAGCTCGGCGCCGTGCTGAGCGGGCGCTGCGAGTGGGAGACGGCGCTGGCCGATTTCGGCCGCGAGCTGGGCACGGCGTTCCAGGTGGCCGACGACGTGCTCGACTACACGGCGGACGCGAAAACGCTCGGCAAGAACATCGGCGACGACCTGGCTGAAGGCAAGCCGACGCTGCCGCTGATTCTCGCGCGGCAGCAACTCGAGGGCGCGAATCGCGCCTGGATCGACGACACCATTCGCCAGGGCGGCGTCGAGCACATCGAAGGCATCGTTGAACTGATCCGCGCCAGTGGCGCACTGGACGCCGCGATGAACGTGGCCCGCGCTCGCGCGGCGGCGTCGGCGCGGGCCATCGAGTCGCTACCGGCGTCGCGTTGGAAGGACGCGATGCTCGACCTGGCGGCCTATAGCGTGGATCGTGATCATTGACACGCAATCGCGGTTGAAACCGCGCCCACGCTTCCGCGAAGTGCCGGCCCTGCGCTGTGGGAGCGAATTCATTCGCGATCCGGGATTCCCGACCGCAGGCGCCGCCGCAGCTACCGCGAGAGCACCTGATTCCAGGCGTTGACGCGTTCGGACTGGGCATTCAGCACGTCGTCTGCCCCCTGCAGTTCGATGCCGACGATGGTGTCGCCCACGGCGATCGCGTCCACGACCGCCTGGTCGCCGCTGTCGACAACCTCGCCGAACACGGTGTGGCGCCCGTCCAGCCAGGGCGTTTTGACGTGGGTGATGAAGAACTGGCTACCATTGGTGCCGGGGCCGGCATTCGCCATCGACAGCTTGCCCGGCGCGTCGTGCGTCAACGCGGGTGAAAACTCGTCCTCGAAGCGGTAGCCAGGACCGCCGGTACCGGTACCTTGCGGACAGCCGCCCTGGATCATGAAATCGGGTATCACGCGGTGGAAGGTCAGGCCGTCGTAATACCCCTTCCGAGCCAGATTGACGAAGTTGGCCACTGTTACCGGGGTTTTTCCTGCAAATAGCCGAAGTTTGATGTCGCCCTTGCTCGTCTTGATGACGGCATCGATGTCCTGAAGCGCTTCGTTCACTGTTCGTCTCCGTAGTGGGTGTGCTCTGACCGATGCTACCTTGCCCGGTCGGGTGGTTACGCGCAAATTGCATTTGCCGTGAAACTTTTCTCCGCCGCCGGCGGTCTACTTGTGCAAGGCCGCGGGATGGTCTCTCCCTCAACCATTCAGGGAATTTTCTGCACTCCTCACCCCTGACCCGCGGCCTTCTTCATTTTTTGGGTTCCCAGGGTTCCCACTCCTCGAGTTCGAAGCCGCACAAGGCGGCGAACTGCCGGCCGCGGTCGCGGTAATCGCGGAACTGCGGAAAGCTGGGCGCGCCCGGCGACAGCAGCACGATTGCGCCGGCAGGCGCCAGATGCCGGGCCAGCGCGGCCGCGGCGGCCAGGTCGGCCTGAACGTGCAGCCCGGCGGCCGGCCGGATGCCGGCCTCCCGCAGAGTCTCCAGAATGCGCGGTCCGTTGTCGGGTATCCCGATCACTGCCAACGGCATGCGGGCCGCGAACGTCGGCAGATAGGGCGTCCAGTCGAGTCCACGGTCGAAGCCGCCGACGACCAGCACCACCGCCTGTCCGGCAAAGGTTTCCAGCGCCGCGGCCGTCGCCACGGGCGCGGACGAAATACTGTCGTTGACGAAACGGCGCCCGCACTGTTCCCCGAGCAACTGCAGCCGGTGCGGCAGCGGCCGGCAGTTCGCCGCGGCCGCCAGCGCCTGCGCGAGGTCTTCGCCGATGCGCCGCGTGACCGTCAACGCGGCCGCCAGGTTCGACAGGTTGTGCGTGCCCGGCAAACCCTCCGGCAGCGCCGCCGGCAAGGTGCGGTCGCCATCGTACAGGCGTCCGTCGGCGACGCGAATCCCGGCGCGGTCGTTGAACCAGGTCAGGTTGGGCAGCCCGGCCAGTTCGCTTCGCAGCACCGGGTCACTGAAGTTCGCGATGACCGGATTGCCATCGGCCAAGGTTGCCAGCCGCAGCTTGTCGCGGCGGTACGCCGCCTCACTGCCGTGCCAGTCCAAGTGCTCGGACGAAAGGTTCAGCAGCAGCGCAACGCCCGGGCGAGCCTCGAGATCGGTAATCTGGTAGCTGGACAGTTCGATCACCCACCAATCGACTGTATCGCCTTCCGGCCCGCAATCCAGCAGCGGTTTGCCGATGTTGCCCGCAAGGCGGACGCGACGGCCGGCCGCGGCCAGTACCTGTGCCAGCAACGCCGAGGTCGTGCTCTTGCCCTTGGTGCCGGTGACGCAAATCGTGGACGCTCCCGGGTGCGCGGCAAACCACAGGCTGGTCGGCGTGGTTACGCGCGCGCCGGCCTGCCGCGCGCGCCGCAACGGTTCCCGATACGGGCTGATGCCGGGCGAGCGCACCAGCAGCGCATACTGCTCCAGCCCGGCCTGCTCCAGCGGCTGGTTCAGCAGGCGATCGTGGGGGCCGAGTCGGCCCGCGAATTGCGGGTCGGGGGCCGCTTCGTCCAGCAGGTCCAGGCGCAAGTCGGGAAAACGCGCCCGCAGGTAACGCCAGGCCGAACGACCTTCGCGGCCGACGCCCAGGATGGCGACCGGGCCGATCGAAAAGTCCGGCTCAGCCATTGGTATCCCCGGCCGGCCGTGGCGCAGGCAGGCCGAGCGAGCGGCTGATCGAAGCCGGCAGAAAGTGGTGCGCCGAGGGCTGCAGCAGGTCCGGCAGCGCGGGCACTGCCAACCCGTGCAATTCCGGCGCCAGGGCGCGCACGACGGCGTGCGTCCGCCAGGCCTCACTGCGCCCCAGCGCGGCCAGGGCCGCGCGGCTTTCACCGGCCTCGCCCACACACTCGAAGGGCTTGTCCCGGCCGAGCGCGCACAAGGCCCGGAAGCCCGCCGTCTGGGCGGGATCGTCGAGCAGATCGCCGCCCAGAATCGCGGTCACCTCCGCCGGCGGCAGAAAGACCGCGAGCCCCAGCGCGGCGAACCGGCACTTCGGGCAATTGCGGCACCAGCGCCCGGCCAGGTGCGGGCCGTCGAGGTGAAAATTGCGGTTGCAGCTGGAAAATACCCCGTGGAATTGCGGCAGCCGGCTGAAGCGCTCGATCACCGCCAGTTCCGAGTGTGGCCGGAGCACCGAGAAGTACTCGACGCCCGGGTTCACACGTTCTGCCAAGTGTTCGCGCAACGCCGCTTCGAACTGCGAGCTCTTGCTGTATTGATGATTGATCTCCCGGCCCGCCGCCGTCTTCAACGTCGCCTCGTCGGCCGAGCGCTCGTTCGCAAACACCACGTAGCGGTAACCATGGAGCAGGGCCGCGCAAACGCCAATGGCCGAATTGATGGCGGTGACCGGGACGTGCCCGTTCCAGGCTCCGGCCCGGTTCATCGCTATCAGTTCCGGGGCCAGTTCCCGTTCGATCCGCAGCAGGGTCACTCCGGTTGCGCGGGCGGTTTCCGCAATCAGCTCCGAGCGGCCGACGCAGAACGGCTGCACTTCGACGCCCGCCTCGCGCAAGAGCTGCAAGCCCACCAGACTGTCCTTGCCCCCGCCCATGGCCACCAGCGCTCGCTCGGGCAGCGTCAGGGCTTCCGGCGCCGCCCCTCCGGGCGCGGCCGGCTGCGCAAAGCGCACCTGCCCCGCCACGTCGAGCCCGTTGACGTAACCGAACTCGGCCAGGCCGTGCACGTAGACATCGGTGAGAAAATCGCGCAGGCTCGCATCGGCCGCGTCGAACCGCAGCCGCGGGGCGAAGCCGGCCTTGTAATAACTCACCCCGGCGATGCCGTGCAGCAGCTGCAACGCACGCTCGAATGCGGCCCGGCGCGGGGCTGCGGCTGGCCAGGGCGCTGGCGGGAACCGGATGCGCTCGACCAGTTCGGGTTCGTCGTCGAATCGGTACCCCAGCTGCGCGAGGCCGGAGCCCGGGTCGTAACTGCACCGCGTGAACGTGAATTCCGCAGCGCCTCGCGGATCGGTGGCCTGACTCACCCGCCGTGCTCCGCGGACCGGATTTCGTCCCAGGTGAGCCCGAACACCCCGTCGGCCGACGCCGGGATCAAGGCCTCGTGCGCGCTGCGCAGCAAGGCCCCGTGTTCGCCCGCCGGCACCAGCAGACTGAGGCAGAGGTCATTGGCGGATTGCGAAACCATCAACAACGGCCGCTGTTCGAAATGCGCCATGGCCGGAGCCAGCCGGCCAAGCGCTTTGCGCGCGCCGCGCCCGACCAGGTTCACGCACACGCAGTCGTCGAATCGCTGCACGGTGCAGTGGCGCTCCAGATCGTTCGTCACGCGGCCGAGCCCTGCCGTGTCGAGGTGGTTGGCCGCCTTGTTCAGGGCCACCGTGGTGGTGGTCTCGGAGGTTGCCACGAGGTCGATTGACACGCCGTGCCGACGAAACACATCGAACACGTCGGCCAGGAAGCCGACCTGCCGCCGAGCATCGAGGTTTTGCAGCAGCATCACGGCCATATCGGGCTGGCAGGTGACGGTCTTGACACCGACTGCCACTTCCCCGGAAGGGTTCGCGCCGGCTCCGCGCGCCGCATCCGCTGCACCGATGCAGGTGCCCTCGGCCTGCGGATGATTGGTGTCGCGTATCCACATGGGTGTCCGCGTTTCAGCGGCGGCGCGAATCGCCCGCGGATGCACGACCCGTGCCCCGCTGGCGGCCATTTCCAGCGCCTCGTCATAGTCCACCGAGCCCAGCAATCGAGCCTCGGCCACCAGGCGGGGATCGGCGGTGAACAGGCCCGGCACGTCGGTCCAGATCTCCACGCGCTCGGCGGCCAGGCGCCCGGCCAGCAGGGCCGCCGAGGTATCGGAGCCGCCCCGCCCCAACAAGGCCGTGCGGCCATCCGCGCTGCGCGCCACGAACCCCTGGGTGACCAACAGCGGCGCCACGCCCGCCCACAAATCCTGGAGGTCGCGGTCGGCACCGGCCGCACATCCGGCTGACAGCCATTGGCGCGCCGGCGAAAGGTCGTGTTCGGCCGCGGCCTCCAGGGCTTCGCGCGCATCGACCCAGGCGGCCGGCAGCCCCTGCGCCACCAGGAACTGTGTACCGATGCGCGTGCTCAGCCATTCGCCCGACCCGACCAGGGCCGCCCGCGCCGGCGGGTCGGGCTCGCGGCGGAGCGCGGCCAGGCTGTCCTGCAGCATGGTGGCGGCGCCGGCCAACCAAGAGCGATCTGCTACGCCCAACGCGGCGCCCAGCGCCCGGTGAACGTCGAGCAGTTCATCGAATTCTTCATCGAGGGCGGAGCCGGAGGCGCGCCCGGCCAAGGCTTCGCGGCCGCTCTCCCGTTCGCAGCGATCGGCCAGGGCCGTGAGTCGGTTGGTCACCCCGGCCACGGCCGAGCACACCACCAATACGCGGTGACCCGCCTCGAGACGAGCCCGGGCCAGTCCCGCGATGACGTCCCATTGCGGCCGGCTGGATACGCTGGTTCCGCCGAATTTTAGTACAACCCAGGTTGGCCTGGAAGAGAATGCGCCCGACACGCTGCCCGCGCCCTGTTTTCGAGAGGTGGAGGCACGTTACCCGATGCGCAGCGGGCTGTACAGGGAACGCCGCGCAGCGCCAGCGCTATTTCGCCAATGCCCGCAAATCGCCCCGACCCGGGCTGCCGCCCGCCGCAATTCGGGTCTGCACCAAAAAAAAAACGGCGCCGGGGTCGGCGCCGAGAAAGGAGGGGAGTCGTGCAGAAATGAAGGACTACCCTTTGAGGAGTGTCAAATGAACTTTGTCACTGTAACCTCTGACTTTGACGGGTCCGGAGAGTTCAATCGGCCAGCGAAAAAATCCGCAGGAGGCTTCAATTCTCCGCCGGAGCCCAATCAGGCCGCCTGTTTGACCGGCGTCAACACGGTGCGCGGCCTGATCACATAGTCTGGCCGCGTAACCTGACGCCAGCCCGGCCGTCCACGTTGGCCGAGTGACCATCGGCCCGCACGCAGGCACGCGTCCAAGCCTTGGGGTCAGCTTAGTTTGAACCGGCTGAACCTGCGCTGAATGGGCAGGACACGCCACTCACGAAGGCCAGGGACGGACGGCGCACAACCCGTGAATTGGGGCCGTACGACGGGATTTGGCGCATCATCGAATCTGTACTAGGATGACCGTCCCGGACC
>Ga0075326_1000235_pt1 | contig 11794 bp, 14 predicted proteins | sample MayberrySE_Catta_3_FD_120052 | JGI IMG/M metagenome (GOLD analysis project Ga0075326, IMG submission 120052) | Natural and restored wetland microbial communities from the San Francisco Bay, California, USA, that impact long-term carbon... | ecosystem: Environmental > Terrestrial > Soil >...
AAGGGGGATACCTGAAAGTCAATGTTAGTCTGCCGGCTGGATATATAGCTCACATAACTCACTCTCCATGATGACTTCTCTAGAATCCCATTTGCAGTTCTGCCATAAATGACGATTCTGTAGGATTGAAGTATATTGTTTGGAGATATTTTGGCATGACTAACTTGGCTCAGTTGAGTGGAGAAAGAGTGGTTTGTCCGCTGTCAGACTGAAGGAAAAAAGTCTAAAGTCATCCTATATCCCGGTCATACTATGCCGAAGATAAAATTTACTGATGGATATTGGGACGAGAACGGAGATTTTATTGAATTTAATGCAGATATTAAACTTCCATGGCATATCTGCAGTAATAGACATGTAACACCGCGCGACCTAAGAACGAGAATAAGGGGGAGTGATTGACCTATCTTCTATTAAAGACAGTTCCAAGCCCTTCTTATTGTTGATACCTTGAAATGCTATGTCGTGAGCACTTTAGTTGGGCTGAAATGGTAACCTCTTTTTCTTCGAATAAATTGATTATAGAATCAGCGATAGAGATGCAGCAAAAGATATTATCTTCTAGTATTGGCAATAGTAAAGCTCGACTACTAATCTTACCACCAGAACGACCTCGAGGACGACATCAAGGACAACGGCAACAATCTCATCGACATACCCATGAAATCATCAAACAGATTCTTCAAACTGTCTATTTAAGGACAAGAGGAGACCATTATTGCAGGCCGCTGGAAATAGTGTATAGATGTGAAATAACTTGGGCACAATTCAGAGAATTTCGAGACATACTACTTCATAATAAACTGCTGAATTCTTTTGACACTCGTTCTTTTTCACATTACAAAATCACTAATATGGGCCTCCGATATCTGCAATTATTCAGCGAAATTGAAGACGACCTGAAGCCCGAAGCCATTACACAATTGTAAGATCATAAGCGTTTATGCCGGAAGTCTCGCATACAACAAACATTAATTGGATGAAGCATTTTAACGCGAGGAGACAAGACTACTTATTCAGTTAGCGTTTAGCTACCTGAGAATGCCGGATGTCTAAATATGGATAAACAGTTGCAAGGAGATACAACCCATGCACTTCTAACTCATTAACAGCAATCGAAGTATTTACAGAGAAAAAGAATGATGAAAAGATCCAGGCTTTCCAGAATCAAGGAGAGCCTGAAGGTATTTAGGTCGATAAAGAAGTGATTTGTTAACCTTTCTAAATAGACCGAAGTGATTCAGGCTTTCCAAATCCAGGCGAATCCGTCGTTACTGAGGAAGTTGAGGGAAATCTTACGTTGCTAGATCGAGGTTCATAACTGAATTCGCTAACGCACAGACATAGTCATTTCGCTTCGAAGGATATCATTGCAGTTCCGGCATTAGTCAAACAACATTATATTAGGAAAACCGTGCCAATCTGTTAGTTAGGTTGTTAGTAGTGGTTTGGATAAATTAGAAGAGTTAGACCGAAAAAGAAACCTGGCTTTGACGGCATTAAAGGAAAAACTTACTGATGCCAAGAATGACCGTCCAGAAATGTTAGATGAAATTACTGCCATTGAAAGGGCCTTAGTGAAGATTGAGGATCAGGATGAGTATGTCGAGAGATTTAATGAGTTAGAAGTAGTTGTGGATGCATACGTAGCAGAAACGAGAGGCTGGCCTCCTAACCCCCCAAATACTGACCGGTTAAGTAGACTCCAGAATATCAGGAATGATCTTAATGTCTACAAGCACGCATTCACAAACTATGTGGTCGAGCTGCTAGTGACGAAGTGATAGATTAGGGTTAATAGGCAGCGGATCTTGCTTCAATCATGCGACCATTAGTGCGCTCAGAACCCACAAATTGGGATAACTTGCAAAATTAACGTTGTTACTATGAGTAAGATCAAATCTCACATATACTAATGCCAGAACTGCAGCGAAAGCCAAATATTCTTAGGTCTTACCCGTAAGTCCCATGATTAACTATCAAAAGCATTTTGATAAGTTACAGGGAGCCCTGGGCAAGCCAAACGCCTCAGGAAAAAACTGCGTAGACAGAACAAACAAACAACTCTGGCATGACGATACCTGCCTTAGACGAGATCTCCATTGATGCCGCAGACGAGTTACAGAAAGAGACGGAGATAATCATGAATTAGAAGACAGAAAAGTATTAAAGTGTTACAGACCTAAAATAAGGGAGGTCTATTTCCATTCACGCACAATCTTTGACGAAGAGAGGCTTCGTCTGCAGAAATGCTATGGTCTAACCTATAGGCTGTCGGGATATCTTAATAAAATTCTACTCTCAGCCTACATAGGAGGCAAGGGAGTTAAGGGCATGATGGAAGCACTGGACTCTTTTTCCCTCAAGAAAGAAATCGAGGATTGGGCATACTGGCAAGGATTTACAATCCATTTTATTTTTTCCGCGTCCAGATCAAAAAAATCTTTAAGAAATCCATTTCAGACTAATGCAACGATGCCATCTTGCTGTATGCCCGAAGCACATTCTCAATGCAACGGTAAGGATTGCGGCTGTAAATGCCACTACTATTGCCATTACTAGTCAGAAGATGTTATTCATCAATTCACTGCATATTCATTCCTGCGTCAACTGCTTGATGTCCGAAGAGAGACGATAAGGTTATTGCCCCTGTCAACAGTCCTGACAAGAGGATAAAGAGTTTAATCATTATCGGCAAACTTCCGTTTCATGGCATATAAGGTCATTTTAGGAACGGTTAGAATATCTTAGGAACGATGATGAACTCATTACTGCCCTCCGCGCTGCAGTAGCCTAATATCGCAGATAATGCGTGCGTAAAGTGATTTATCCGGCTATTGTGCATTAAGCGCATACATCTGTAGCGATTAATGTTCTCAAATGCTACTATCGTATTCCATGGTGGTTCAAGGTAGGGGGTCAGTCCATTATTAGACTACTGGTCCGTTACCTTCTGGGAATGATCTTGCTTCTGATGATAATGATGATGATGGCTCCTTGTGACTGTCTGCTTCCAAGAACTCTGAAAAACTATTCTCGCCATTGTAATCATGTAAGAAAGACAATCCAGTAAGTTGGGGTAACGCGTCATACATATTTGCCAGCGTTATTGTTAGCTGATGCAGTTCACGGAGACAATCTTTTTGTAAATAGGGATTATCTACATTCTCATTATATAAACGCCATTGTTCTTTCTGAAGCTTTTCTAACTCACTGACCCGTCTAAAGAAAATCTGAACGCTGTTCGGTCCTTGCGAAGATAGCTAAGCCTAGTACCTAGATTCTTTTTAATTTGTCTTTTCATATAATAGAAATGCTCCACGGAGATTTCATCCTTTAATCTCTCTTTAACGTAAGCCATGCTCTCCTCGACGGTGAAACGCTGCACTTCACATTCCACAATTAGTTGTTTAAGGTAGTCTTTCTGGAACTGAGAAAATCGTCCACCAGAGCTTGGCATTGCAATTACTACTACTAGTGAGTACTCCTATTAATATATTTTATTACTTTCGGCAAAGTGTAGCTTACAGGAGGCACATTTAGAAACAATAAGTAAAAGAGCAAAAGAGATATTTCTGAAGAACTAAGAAGAAGAGATAGCAAATTCGTTAAAATGGAAGTTGGGGCGAAGAAAGTATATTAATTCAAGCCAGAGGAGATTAGAAAGCTAAAGTAAGGAATAAGAAGACACTGGGATTCACACCCTAGAGAGCCAAAGGTAAGCAGACCTAGAATGTATGAACCAGTAAAGAAGGGTGATAAACTACCTGAGCAATGGAAAGAGAATGCAAGACAAGCCAGAATAAAATATTATCAATCACATGCAGCAATGAATAAAGGAGTACCATATACTAAGAATAAAAGGAAGAAAATGTCTAGAGCAATGAAAACTTTCTGGAAGAAAAGGAAGGTGAGAAATCAAAATAGTACAAATTAAGAAAATAAAACCCTGTTGTCCTAAAATGTAAAAGATAAGGGAAATGCAACAGCTGGAAAGGCTTGTTTAAATCGCAGCTTACTTGTAGCTGGGTGCACCCAGTATGGTTTTGATGTGATTATGTATGTGGTAGCCTTCTTTCTCATTGATAGAGGTAGGTTCAGAACAGCTCCGATGCTAGTAGATTACTTCTGTCTATAATCAAAAATGTCCCTTCTAATTCTTACAATTTGGTCTTTTCGCATCTTAGTTACTATATTCTTACTCAGTTCCTCCGTAAAGCTGATTTCTGTGGTAACAGGAACGAAAGGCCATGATAGGTAGTTAATTCTGGCAATTATTTGTCCTAAGGTGTAAGATTCATTTGAATCTCTGTATGGTAACACTGGAATAATATATGGTTTGCCCAAATTAATCATTCGACTGAGATATGCGATCATCAGGGTTAGAAATACGTTATATATATCATCAATTATATCTTGGTAATAATCAATAGATTCAATAGAGGTAGTTGGAATCATATACGTTGAGAATCTTTTCTCATAGTCTTGGATGTAAATCTGGCTAGAAACCTTTAGTTTGTTGATCTTTGGATCAATGTAACTTCTGTGAAATCCCAGAAGTGCAGAGAGTATGTGTTTGTATTTAATGTACACTCTATAGAATTTTCTATAAAATCTTAAAATACTTTTTATCGATTTAAGAGTATCTTATGTTCTTTAAATGTCTAGTCACAATTATTTTCTCGTGTGGCTCAATCGGTAAGGAAGTTACGTCTGGAAAAAGTAGGAATTGTCCAACCTCACTTTTCTTATATCTCTTCAAGAGATCGACTTCATTCTTCACAGTCCTGTCATTTCTAGATGCTATCAACCTAGGGAATTCATGTAAGGGCTTTCGCAAATTATAGCTGTAACCAAAAAAATCTTCCATAAACATGAATATGTTAGACAGGAGATCAAGATGAACAATTTGTCTTTTTGAAATCTGTTCTGTAAGATCGATTCCGGGAGAAAATTCCTTTAGGCTATAGTTTCTAAAGTCAATAATTTTATCCCCCAAAAATTCCCTTCTTGCTCCAATTGACTTAATCCCATATTGCAAAATGCAGAACGTGAGCATTAATTTATTTTCTGAAAGATAGGTTCGTAGCTTAACGTCGGATACAGTAATGGACTGTCTTATATTCATAGTCTCCAGGTATTATGATAAGCCACTCATTCAAAACTATATCATAACCGATCAGCGCGTTTCTTACTGGTACATCCGTACAACTTGCAAGCCCTCCAGCTGATTTTATGGGTACTCCTAAATTATAAAAGCCGGACGTTCTTTGATATTCCCTCGGATCAGAAATAGTCCAAGAACGCAGCGGTAGGTTAGAACGAAAAAGATCCTAGATTTTGGCACTTAAAGGGCTCATAGCCTAAAGCGTACTTATCAATACTCATTTCGCCTTCCCTGCAACTAACACTTACCGTATCACTAGTGACATTCTTTAACTGACCCCTTACACTGTATGGGGCCAGTGGTTTGTGAACCAAATTTGACACTGAATTAGGTCCCAATTATTGTAGCATTCGGTCAAATAGGCCAAAATGGCAGATTAGACCAACGAGGACCGAATCTTCAAGCTTGGACTCGCTATAAAGACTTTAATTCTTGGCGTATTCTATGCTGTATATATTGGAGAGTGAAGATAGGCCTAAACGGCGACCAGGCAACTTGATCAAGACCACCTTTAGAGATTTTATCGTTCATGACATTTTTGTTAGACGCACAGGCGATGATCCAGTAAGCAGCAATGCCAAAGTTGTTCTTTATACTCTATTTTTACTGATTGGACTTTCAATTCTCTTGTATACTATAACGGTGCTAGGACTTGATAATCCTGATGATATCGGTGACAGCGAGAGAGTTCAACGTCTAGAACGGCTTGATCAAATCAACGCTGTTTTTCTCGCGGCGATATCAGGTTCGCTTGCCTTGGGCGGGACTTTGATTGCACAAATATGGGGACGAACCAAGAAACCATAGAGGAGGGATGATTTAGATTGTCGGACATTTCAGATGATTCTCAACAGGCAAAATCGTCATCAGAGAAGATAAGCTTCAATTCTAGGTCAGTTTTGATCGGTTTGTTTGCTTTAGTGATGTTTATCTTGCTAGTGTTTGCTGCAGCGGTAAACTGGTATCCTTCGAACGATGTGGGACGTCTTAACACCGTGTTTATAGCAGCCATTTCAGGCTCTCTGGCATTAGGCGGGACATTGATATCGCAGTTATGGGGACAAAGCGGCGAAGCGAATCTACCCGTGGTTTATAGTAAGGACCCCTTCGATAGTCAAACAGAGGTCCCGCTAATGAAGCAGATTAGTGCACTATTTAATAAGACTATGAACAGGGATACCATTAATACAAAGACCTTTACATTAAAAGACAAGATGTCCGGAACTGAGATCGATTCAACAGTAACGTTAGAGGGAGGAAACGCAATTCTGAAGCCAAGTCAGCCTCTAAGCCCAGCGACTAAATACACTGCAACAATATCCAGAATCGTAATGGATATTGAAGGGAATTCTATGGCAGGAGATGTTACATGGTCGTTTACAACAGAACCGAGTAAATGAATTCACGGCCATATCAGCTAGCAATGGGTATGAGGTGAACTTAATGCCATTCAATACAAGAGTCCCTGTTCCGTTTGATCGGTATCACTGACAGAAACGTAACAAAGGATAAATTAAAACATCGGGGAACTGGGGTATGTTCATTGCTACGCCTTACACCTCATCTGTTACCTAGTCGGCATGACCTAGCTCTGTCCTAGTTATGGCAAACTTAATTCATTAGAACTGCCATAACCGTAAGACCACCGTGAAACTTACTTATCGCCTACCTGATGGTAAAGGTTCGATTACAATTCATCTATGTTTGAAGGGTCTTTGTGATTTTATTCATCGATTGCACCATTGCCGGGAAATTGGAAAAAGAAACTGTCCCCAAAATGGAAATTTATAATCGTATTAACTCCTGCTGCATTGATACTTCTAATATTAATAAGCGCCAATGTTTTTTTTAAAGGTTCGATTCATATTTTCCTATTTGGAATGAACAAAGGAATACTTTAATGTTAGATGGAAAACTGACCTCAATAGATGCTGGAAAAGTATCATTAATTATACACAACGAAGATAAAGCTTCTAAAAGATTATTTATTCACGGATTGGATAATGAATCTAACACTAACCTTTTCTTTTCAAAGATAACTGATGAGACAAAAAATATTTATGATATCTCATTTTGTAATGAAAACCTAGCGTCTACTCCAAAGTTAATCTTCATTAAAAATGCTACAAATCCTTATCGAGGGAAAATATGCCTACCTGACCATATCAATCCTGGAATATACCAGGGAATATTATTTATTCAAGGTAAGAATAACACTTCGATTCCAAATACAATTGCTACAGAACCAAAATTATATGTAGCGATTACGTGGATCTTAATCGGAATACTTATCTCAATCATTATTTGGGAGCTGATCCATTACATTGATAAGCACAAAGAGGCCGAGGAGGAGGCTGACAATCTTATTGCACCTAGAGCAGACTTAACAACGATCGGCAAGAATAAGTTTCATGGTATACTCCAAACTAAGCGTCTTGACACCTATATTACTCATCGATTTAAGTCCTCGACGGCGCCTAAAGTTGGGATAGTAGATATAGGCACAGTAGTTTTTGGGATAGCAGTGGGCTTCTTCACTTCATTGAATCAGACCGCTGTAATGGGAATTCGGGTTTCCATGCCTTCCGATGTACTTTTTCTTATTGGGACAGGACTGGCTATTGGAAGCTTCAGAGAGCTATTCACTAGACCTAAATCTACAGATTAATATCACTTGTATGGAAGACTTTGGATCTAGGAAAAGATATCAAAAAAGCCAAATTGGTTCCAAACCTACAATGATATATACTCATGTCAAGCATGTGCTTGCCTACATCGTTAGATCACCTGTAGCGCCATAGCATGAATAGACAGGAAGTAGATAGGTGGGAATTAATTAATTACTAAATTCTCGATCGTAGTATAATTAGTTGCGTAGATTGCTTATCTAATATGCATGAATTCTAAAGGAAATATACTGCTGACATTTGTTCCGTAGCACTCTAACACTGTCGATTCAGGAATGGCCTGATTAAGGAGAATCATTTGCTTCATCCCTATAGCCCTCTTCAGTCCATCAACTATTAGTCTTCTGTTCAAGTTGTTATCATAGGCAGTGGTTATCTGTATTGATGGCGCAATTTTGAGGAGAAGGCGTGCTTGAACTTGTTCTGGATAATTAGCCTGGAGGCAGCAGCTATTCAGATTAAATATTTCTGCAGTCGGATCAGTGGGTTGCCTGCCTTGCTTATACCTAGGAATAAAGGAATTGTCCATTAGTGCAGTCCAGTTGTACACCGAAGTTATTTTACATCTTCTTGATTTAATATTGGCTGGAAGTGATGGGGTCCATATGAGGGTTACCTGATTCTCCTTACCAGTAGCTGAGCCTAGGAATTCGTCGTTTGAAATGTCACTCCAGGTATAAGCAGAGTTCATGTAGTCGATTTTAAGGAGCGACTTTAAAGCTTTCCTCTAACTTGAAAAGAAGCGAGTCGAGTCACTAGTTAGCTTTGAAATTATGTAGAGTAATTGAAGATTGTAGAAAGTATAAATCGATGTGTGTAACTTAGTGGCGTGTTGTATAACATTGCACATCTACCCTTTTCTTTTATATCCACTGCATTCTTGCACCTTTTTATACCTAGAATCCTGTTTAAGAACCGATATCGCAATGGGGCCAGTGGTTTGTGAACCATTTTTGACATGATTTTGAGTCCCTATCTAACCAATTATGAAGAATATATAGGACAATCGTTGATCCGGCGAATACATATGGAAGTTGGCCGGCGAATGGGCCCACAACGTCGAGCTTTGACAGAAGCGGTAATTCTCTAATGATTACTTTTGTTCCGTCTTTAATCAGGTTCAATATTTCTTCCTTATTAGAAGAATCTACAATCTTACCTATTATATTTACAGGAGAGTATGCCAGTATTTTTCCGTTCTTACTAATAGGAGTTGGTCCATAAAATAAGCATAATGCATTTCCTTCAGGCCAGTAGGCAACATCCAATTCATTAACTTCTGTCTTTGCATTGTCTTCCTGTTCGACCGCTATTGTAGTTCGATCCGTATAGAGCTCTTCTCCCCACTTGTTGATGCTAACTTCAACTGGCAAATTGTCAAGAATTGCTTTGAAAGTCTTTGGGGTGAGAGAATCATTCAACTCTATTCTAACAATTTCATCATCCAGATCAGGAAATACAACGTCAATGCTCTTTTTCATAACATCATTTATTGATCGATGGCAACTTATATATTCAGATGCATTATGCTGGTCAATTTCAACGTTACTAAGATAATCTTCATATCATTCCCATTTAGCTATATCTTTCTCCGCTATTACTTTTGTAGGCTTTACACGTACGAGAATAACATCTTCGGTACTATTTCTTTCCCCATACGCTTTTGCATTACTCTTACCCATATATCGTTCTGCTATTCTGGTGTTCCACTTTAATAGTTCGTTATATTTTTGACGAATTCTTTTTGCAGTACCAAGAATAGTCACAAAGGAAAACTGTGGTGTCTGATCATCTACACAAATACTCACCCTATTATCGCGATGAATGTTTAATGCTTTAAGTGAACTGCCATAAGTGGTAAATACGATATCTCCTATTCGTTTTCTTGCTTGGTCTTTTTGGCCATCCAATACAAACCAAATAGGAACTACATGAGGGCTTCCATCCTTCTTCACTGTAGCGAGTTTTGCTGTAAAAGTGCCGCGCATGAGAAACTTTTCAATTTCCTTTTTGGACATTTCTGTCATAACAGCTAATGTCTAACTTTCTAAAAAATAATTCATGTATATTCTTTTAGTAAGTGGATTAAGATCCGCAAGCATTTGAGTATGGTTAATTAATAGATATTGATGTCAATCGAACTAACCAGATAATGCACATATCTATACATCAAAGTGAGTTTTGGTTACAATATAAATTTGCTAAGCTCTTTATTCAACTGAGGCTGTAAAATAAGAATATCGTTTGAGAATAATGGTATGTGGATCGATAGGTTACGGCGGCGTCGATAAAATAAGAAAGATGTATTCTCTCCTTCGTAGAAAAGGGTTTGATATAGTTGATCATCTAGTTCATAAAGGAATGAATTATTCAGATATTCGAGATTTCAGGGATAAGAAAGAGCTATCATTGTGAGTCATGATGGTACTTTTTGACATCAGTAAATGGTTCCGAGAATCTATCTTTTTCTTTTGTTCTACCTACAAAATGATTATTTGTTTGTGTCATTGTATAGATAAATAAGCATATTGCAACAGCGAATGCAATGTTACGTTGGATGTTCGGGTTGGAGCTATTCATCATGGCAAGGACCGTTTTATCCTAAAACTGTTGAGAATTCGAGATGGCTGAAATATTACTCTAGTGTAGATGGCAGAAATAGACTCAACTTTCTACAGAATTCCCAATAAATTCATCGTCAAGAACTGGTACAACAGAACTCCAAGGAACTTTCGATTTACTGCAAAATTTCCGAAAGTCATAACACATGATAAGAGATTGGTTAATTTCGACGAGGATCAGTTAGAATACTTTCTAGATTCTATGTCTGAACTGAAGGAAAAGCTACTAGCACTTCTGATACAGCTACCACCATCTATGCAAATTGTTGAAGGACTTGATGCTCTAAGAAATATTATCCCATATCTAGATAATCGATTCAGATATTCAGTAGAAGTCAGGCATAGATCCTGGTTCCAAGATCTAGCTTACAATTTCTTTTCTAATAATAATGTGGGTTTGTTGTGGAGCCAACTTGCTGACTTACATACTCCTCCCATAGTTACATCAGATTTTATTTATGTCAGATTTATTGGAGATAGAAGTATCCAGGAGAAAGATTTTGGTCATATTCAGATTGATCGAATAAAAGAGATGAAGAAAGTTGCGCGCAATTTCAAAACTGGAATCGACAAAGGAAATTTAGTTCTAGCCAAATTTGCTATTGTTGCTGCAAATAATCATTATGCTGGATTTGGTCCGGGCACAGTCAATATCTTTAGGCAACTATTAGGTCTTGAAGAAATAAAATGGGGAGATGAATACGCGATTGCTAATCCAACAGGAAAAGAAAATGATGATAATACAACTCTAATAAGGACAAAGCAGACAAATCTCTCTAATTTTATAAAATAGTAGTTTGCATACGTAACTGAGTGAGAAAAAAGATAATAGGAAGTTTATATTAGCAGCTGCAGCTATCCATCATATACACCAACCGTTATTATGCTCCGCCACTTTCTTCAGTGTTATTCGATTAAATGTGATTATTCATAACCTCAATATTGACAGATTGGTTTGAAAGTATACAAAATCTCTGCCATCACGCTAAGGATTAAAGACATGAAAAAGTCATGTCATTTCTACTCCCAAATTCCAGGATTCAGGCTAATATATGGGGGATCATTTAATGATATCTTTAGTACTTATGAGATTGGTGGATCGGATGGGTCTAAAATATGCTTAAACCTAGAATTGGTTCGTCCGACGACTATTCATCGAACTTCAAAGAAGCATTTTGGAAGGATCATTTTTCGTACCGATGATGTAGATAAACTTTACAACTATATGAAGAATAATGAATCCATTTCGCCAGATATCGTGTTTGAAACTATACCTACTAATGCTCCATGGGGAGAAAGGTATTTTCATATACGTGAAC
>Ga0075326_1000237_pt1 | contig 11714 bp, 10 predicted proteins | sample MayberrySE_Catta_3_FD_120052 | JGI IMG/M metagenome (GOLD analysis project Ga0075326, IMG submission 120052) | Natural and restored wetland microbial communities from the San Francisco Bay, California, USA, that impact long-term carbon... | ecosystem: Environmental > Terrestrial > Soil >...
CGAAAACGTGCCGCGAGTTCTTCCTTCCGGCCTTGGTGCGACTATCGACGCGTCGTCGTGGGAACGCCCGCCGCTGTTCGCGCTGATCCAGCGCGAGGGGAACGTCGCCGAGGAGGAGATGTACCGCACGTTTAATATGGGCATCGGGCTGGTGCTGATCGTCGCGGCCGATAACGTGGACGCTGTTCGCGCGAAGCTACCGGAGGCGATCGTGATCGGCGGGGTGGTGGAGGCTGAGGGCGAGGAGCGGGTGAGGATCGAGTGACGCAGCGCGCCATCATCGCCCCCTACGACAAGACCGGCTCGGCAGAGTTTGCTCGCGGGCTGATCGAGCTGGGGTGGGAGGTGTACGCGACGGGCGGGACACACAAGCATCTAAGCGAGGCCGGCCTCGAGGTGCGCAGCATCTCGGAGCTGAGCGGCTTCCCGGAGATCCTCGAGGGGCGAGTGAAGACGCTGCACCCGGCCGTGCACGGCGGCCTGCTCGCGCGGCGCGACAAGCCGGAGCACATGGCCGAGCTCGAGGAGCACGGCCTGGGGCCGATCGACCTCGTTGCGGTGAACCTGTACCCGTTCGTCGAGACGGTCTCGCAGCCGGACATCGCGATCGAGGATGCGCTCGAACAGATCGACATCGGCGGGCCGACGATGCTGCGGGCGTCGGCGAAGAACTTCCCGCATGTGCTGTCGGTCGTCGATCCTGCTGATTACGGTGCTGTGCTCGGCGCGCTGCGGACGGGCGAGGTGCCGATGTCGCGGCGGCGGGCGCTGGCAGCGAAGGCGTTCCAGCACGTCGCGACCTATGACACAGCGATCGCGAGCTACCTCCGGGAGGAAGCGCTGCCGGCGAACGTCACGATCGCGCTGCGCAAGTTGCAGGAGCTCCGCTACGGCGAGAACCCGCATCAGGAGGCGGCGTTCTACGCGAACGCCGGACTCGAGCGGTCGGCCGGGATCGCGGCGGCGGAGCAGCTCCACGGCATCGAGCTGTCGTACGTGAACATCCTCGACGCCGACGCGGCCTGGAGCGCCGCCTGCGACTTCGAGGAGCCGGCGGTCGCGATCATCAAGCACGCGACGCCATGCGGCCTCGCGGCGAACGCGGACGTGATCCAGGCCTGGGAGCGCGCCTTCCTCGGCGACCCGCTCTCCGCGTTCGGGGGGATCGTCGGGATCAACCGGCCTGTGACGCGAGAGATCGCGAAGGCGATCCGCGCCAGCAAGCACCCGACGAGCGGCCAGCGGCTGCTGCTTCACATCATTGTCGCGCCCGACTACGACGACGGCGCGCTGGAGCTGCTGCGGAAGTCGAAGGACCTGCGCATCCTCAAGACTCCTCTCATCGATAGGAACGAGCGTAGATACGAACTGCGGCAGGTGGTCGGGGGGATGCTGATGCAAACGCGCGACGCGGTGGCCGATGCTGACGTGGAGCTGAAAGTTGTGACGAAGCGCCAGCCGGACGAGGACGAGATGACGAACCTGCGCTTCGCGTGGAAGGCGGTGAAGCACGTGAAGTCGAACGCGATCGTGCTCGCGAAGGACGGCGCGATGGTCGGCGCGGGCGCGGGCCAGCCGAACCGTGTGAACAGCGTGCACCTCGCGCTGCGCGCGGCGGGCGAACGCGCGCCCGGCAGCGCGATGGCGTCGGACGCGTTCTTCCCGTTCCCGGACAGCATCGAGATGGCAGCCGAAGGCGGCGTGCGCGCCGTCGTGCAGCCGGGCGGATCGGTGCGCGACCAGGACGCGATCGACGCGTGCGACAGGCTCGGCGTGGCGATGGCGCTGACGGGATACAGGCACTTTAGGCACTAGTGCGCTACCCTGCTCCGACTGGAAAGGACGAACGATGACGGTTGCTTCCGACCTCACCGTGATGCAGCTCGACGAGATCGTCGATGAGCTGGAGACCGCTGACCAGCGCGCGTTCGAGCGCGTCTTCCACGTCGGCACGTCGGTCGGTGACCTCGTGCCGCCGGAGACGATGCATCCGTGGATCAAGAGCCAGTTCGGCGACGTCGAGCGCGTGCGCAACCAGAAGATCGTGAAGGTCACGAACGTCGTCACGCTGGAAGGCGTGCTCTTCAACTGGCTGCGTTCGTCGCGGCCGATCTGGCGTGAGGCGCTGGACCTCGACGAGGAGTTGCAGCGCGTCGACGGCGATCCGTTCGACAACCTCTACGAGCTGACGCCGGAGGACACGTTCGGTCGCGTCGAGAGCGAACATTGCACGACGGCGAGCAACATCGCGAAGTTCGACGGCTACCACGGCGTGATCATCTTCAAGGAGAAGCACCCCCTGCACTTCACGCGGGAGCAGGTGCACGATTACCTCAACACCGGAGAGCGCTGGGCCGGGCTCGCGCACCGGTCCGACCCGACGGCGAAGTACTACTTCTTCCTCTGGAACTGCCTCTGGCGCGCCGGGGCGTCGCTGCTGCACGGCCACGCGCAGGTGCTGCTGGGCCGCGACCTCCACTACGCGACCATCGAGCGGCTGCGCCGTTCGGCGCTGGTGTTCGAGGCGAACCACCGCCAGAACTACTTCGACGCGCTCTACCGCGCGCACGAGGTGGTCGGCGCCGGGTTCGAGCGTGGGGACGTCCGCGTGATGGCGAACCTGACGCCTGTCAAGGAGCATGAGGTTATCCTGATGGCCGACGCGATGACGGACGACCTCAAGGACCGCGTCTACGACGCGCTGGCCTGCTTCCGCGACCGGCTCAACGTGAACTCGTTCAACCTGGTGTTGTACCGCGCGCCGCTGGCGCCCACCGATGAGAGCTGGGAGGGCTTCCCGGTCATGGTGCGCCTGGTCGACCGCGGCGACCCGACGATGCGGACGAGCGACATCGGCGGGATGGAGCTCTACGCCGCGAAAGTGGTCGCAAGCGACCCGCTGAAGCTCGCCCGCGAACTCCGCGACGCGCTGCCGGAGTAGCCGTCAGGCTCTCCCGCACTACAGTCATCTGGATAACGACCCGAAACTAATCCTAGGTGTAGTAGCGTGAAGGTTGAACGGTGGACACCAGCCGCGCGTCGAACAGTGCTATGGGGACTCCTTGTGCCCGTTTTGCTTGTCGTTGCGTTTTTGACATGCCTCCTACTACCCCTCCGAAAAGTCACTGTCGGAGAAGTTAGGAATGATATCCACGAGAACCTACCGCCGGGATCCTCAAAGGCGGAGATAGTGGCCTTCTTAGAAGCACGAGATATCGGATATTCAGATCCAGTTCCGCGACGCGATCTGGGTGAAATAGCGGGTGGCGACATTCCTGAGGATGCGTTGGTCATGGCGGCGATCATCAGAGACACGTCGTATCCCTATCGCCTTCAGACAAACATAAAGATCTATTTCATTCTGGATGAATCGGGTAGCCTTATGGCCTTCCAGGTCGAGGAGCTAGGGGACTTCCTATAGCAGGGACACGCGACCCGACCACGCGCACGAACGACGTCGGCGGGATGGAGCTGTATGCGGCAAAGGTCGTCGCCAGCGATCCCCTGAAGCTCGCCCGCGAACTCCGCGACGCCCTGCCGGAGTAGGCCCCCATCTGCCTGTTCTCCCGCCATCCGTCACGTAGAATGACGGCGTGTTCGATCCACGGACGGCTATCTTCGTCATCTCCGGGACGCAAGGCGCGGGCAAGACGACCGTCGCCGGGCTGCTGGCCCGGCGGTTCGCGAGCGGCGCGCATGTGAGCGCCGACACGCTGCAGAAGATGATCGTGGCGGGCGGCGAGTGGCCGGACTCGCGCGAGACGACAGTCAACAACAAGGAGCCCGAGGGCGCCGTCGCGGAGCAGCTCAGGTTGCGACTGCGCAACATGTGTCTCCTCGGCAGGTCGTTCTACGAGGCGGGAGTCACCGCTGTGCTCGACGACATCATCATCGGCGCGCGGATCGACCAGGTGCGCGAGGACCTCGCCGGCCTGGAGTACCACTTCGTGATGCTTGCGCCGGGCATCGAGACCGTGCGCGAACGCGAGCGCGAGCGCGGGACGGAGCTGTGGCGTGAGTGGGAGTGGCTCACGCGTGACATCCTCGACGCCGAGGAGCGCCCTGGCCTCTGGCTCGATACGGGCGATCAGACGCCCGAGGAGACCGTCGACGAGATCATGCGTAGGGCCTGGGACGAGGCGCTGGTGCGGGCGTGAACCTCGATATCGTCCTGCCGGTCTACAACGAGGAGCACGTGCTCGCGAAGAGCGTGGGCGAGCTGCGCGAGTACCTCTACGAGCACAGGTTCCCCTACACGTGGCGGGTCGTCATCGCGGACAATGCGTCGACCGATGGCACGCTCGACGCCGCGAGGAAGCTGGCGGAGCGGCACGACGATGTCACCTACATCCACCTGCCCGAGAAGGGACGCGGTCGCGCGCTGCGCAAGGCCTGGCTCGAGAGCGACGCCGACGCCTCCTGCTTCATGGACATCGACCTGTCGACGCACCTCGACGGCCTCGAGCCGCTCGCGCGGGCCGTGCTCGACGAGGGCTACGACGTCGCGACCGGATCGCGGATGATGAAGGGCTCCCAGATCGAGCGCTCGCTGGGGCGCGAGATCACGTCGCGGGGGCTGATCACCCTCATCAAGCTGCTGTTCCTCTCGAAGCTGTCGGATACACAGTGCGGCTTCAAGGCGATCTCGCGGGAAGCGGCGCAGGAACTGGTCCCGCGCATCGAGAACCAGGAGTGGTTCTTCGACACCGAACTGCTGCTGCTGGCCGAGAAGGGCGGTTACAAGGTAAAGGACATCCCGGTCCGCTGGGTCGAGGACACGGACACGCGCGTCAACGTGCCCAAGACCATCCTCGAGGACCTCTCCGGACTGCTCCGGATGCGCTTCAAACGCATACCGAAAAAGGGCTCCTAGGCACGTATCTGGCCGTATCTGCACAATCTTGACTTAGCTGGGCCCCGATGCTAGGCTAGCGTTTGCAACGGGATTCACAATCGAATGTGAATCCGGTATCTGTTCGACTCTGAGAGACGAGGTAGCAAGTGCCCTGGGACGTACAAGACGTCGGTATCCTGGCTCCTGACTTCGTCGAGTTTCTCGCGGCGTTCGCCGCGATGATCATCGCCTTCATTATTCTCGTGGCTTTCGGTCGCTGGTGGGAAAGGTAACCGGGAGAGGACGTCATGGCCGTCTCTGAGAAGCCGCCCGGCCCAGGTCTTACGCAATGGCTTGGTGACAAGCTCTTCCACAACTACATCTGGCGTTCGATCTTCCGCTCCGGCTATCCGAACACCCCCCGGAATCAGATGCTGGTCGTCGCGACCAACGTGTTCCTGCACCTCCACCCGACACGGCTCCACAAGACCCACGTCCGCATCACGCACACGTACTGCCTGGGCGGGATCACGTTCTTCTTCTTCCTGGGGCTGACCGTGACGGGCGTGATGCTGATGTTCTACTACGTACCGTCGTCTGACCGCGCCTTCGGAGACGTGGCTGCGCTGGAGACGAATATCCGCTTCGGGATGCTGATGCGAAACCTCCACCGCTGGATGGCGCACGGCATGGTGATCTCGGTGTTCCTGCACATGATGCGGGTGTTCTACACCGGCTCCTACAAGCCGCCGCGCGAGTTCAACTGGATCGTCGGCGTCATCCTGCTCACGCTTACGCTGGCACTCAGCTTCACGGGCTACCTGCTGCCGTGGGACCAGCTCTCGATCTGGGCGGTTACGGTCGGCATGAACATGGCCGGCACCGTCCCAGTGGTCGGCGACGAGTCGCGCTTCGTCCTCCTCGGCGGGTTCGAGGTGGGAGACGCCGCGCTGATCCGCTTCTATACGCTGCACGTCATCGGGCTGCCGCTGCTGGCGGCGATCTTCATGGCCGTTCACTTCTGGAGGATCCGCCGCGACGGCGGCCTCGCACGACCCCTCTGACCGATGGCTGTAAGCGCGCCACCAGCCGCCCGTCCCAACGAGACGCCCTCCACGCGGCCGCGCCGCGAGCGCGAGCAGGAGTTGCTCGTCTGGCCGGACCTGGTCTTCGTCGAGTTCATCGCGGCGGTCGTCTTCACCTTGATGTTCGTCCTGCTGTCCACGATGCTGGACGCGCCGCTCCTGAACGAAGCCAATCTCGACGTCACACCGAACCCGTCCAAGGCTGCCTGGTATCTGGTCGCGCTGCAGGAGCTGCTGCTCCACATGCACCCGGCGCTCGGCGGCGTGATCGCGCCGACGATCGGGCTGGTGCTGATTGCCGCGATCCCGTACGTCGACCGCTCGAATGACGGCCAGGGCGCGTGGTTCGCGACCGAGAACGCGATCAAGATCACGCTCTTCTCGGCGGCGTTCGCCTCGATTTTCACCGTCGCGCTCATCCTCTACGACCAGGGGCGCCACGTGAACGTGACCGAGAACATCGCCCAACGCGTTGACAAGGACTGGCAGTGGCCTGAAGTGCTCACGCCCTTCCGCGACGTGCGGTCGATCCAGACGGCCTGGGAGTGGCATATCCCGGTGCCCGAGTCGTCCCAGCTTGGCCCCGGCGAACACGACGGCGAGCTGAACTGGCCGCAGGACTTCGCGAACGTGCCGATGCCGTTCAACGGCACAAGCGGCCCGGAGTGGATGCAGTGGGAGGAGCCGGACCTGCCGGGCTGGCTGGCAGCGCTGTACTGGTACGACCTGCGGTTGAACACACCTGCGTTTGTCGTTGAGCTGGCGATCCCGGTCATCGTGATGGTGGTGCTACCTGTCTTGTTGATCGGACTGTTGTATGCGTTCGGCTGGATGCGCAACTGGAGAGACGCGTCGATCGCGATCTTCACGGGGATGATGGTGGTCTACTTCATCCTGACGATCATCGGGGCGGGCTTCCGCGGGGCGGGACAGGACCTCGTCCTGCCATGGGACGTGCCGCATATCGACTAGCTATGGCAGAAGAAGACACCGAAGAGACGCAAGAAGACGCGACGGGCGGCGAGGAAATGCCGGCGGAAGAAGGCGCGGCCGAGGCGCCCGCGGCCGATGCGCAGGAAGCGCCTGCCAAGGCTGCCGCCGCGGCGAAGCCCGCTGCGAGGCCGGCCGCCGCGAAGAAGGAAAAGGAACCGGCGCCGCCGGGTGGCCCGCCGACCGCGGTCGTCGAGAGGAAGCAAGTGCCCGGCACGCCGATCGTGTCGCGCAGGCGAGTGCTCCAGGGTACGTTCTGGGTCGGCATGGGGGCGGCTGTCGCCGCGACCGCGGCTGCGGGCCTCGACTTTATCTGGCCGCGCGGCGTCACCGGCTTCGGCGGAACGGTGTCCGTCAGCGCCGCCGACGTCCCGGCTCCGGGCGGCAAGGTGCAGATCCCTGTGGGGCGCTTCTGGCTCGTGAACCTCACCGAGGAGCAGGGCGGCCCCGGGCTGCTCGCGCTGTGGTGGAAGTGCCCGCACCTGGGCTGCACGGTGCCGTGGCGACCCAACTTCAGTTTCTTTGACCCGATTACCGGCGCGCCGAAGCAGGGTTGGTTCCGCTGCCCCTGCCACGGCTCGACGTACACTGACGCCGGCGTCCGCGTCTTCGGCCCGGCGCCCCGCTCCATGGACACGATGTCGCTGTCCGTCGCCGCGGATGGGCGGGTGTCCGTGGATACGGGCAGCACGACCCCCGGTGGCCCTGACAACGCAGACCGCGCGGTGCGCGTCTAGGCGCGCCATCACCACGGTGTAAGGAGACGATGGACACCGGCAAGCAGATTAACGCCATGGTCGTGGTCTTGCTCCTGACCGTCATCGCGGTCGGGTTCTATGCGCTGTTCGATCCCTTCCGCGCCGACACGGCGGAAGACGATCAGCTCGAGATGACAGCAGAGCGCGGCGCCCACACGTTTGCCCTGAACTGCCGGCTCTGCCACGGCGACGCCGGCGAGGGCGGCCAGATGGGCGGGCGGTTGCCTGCAGCGCCGCCACTGGACGCCCCGGGCCTGCAGGGGTTCGATATGGGCGCGTTCAGTGTCGCGGCATTCGATGAGGACTGGCGCCACATCTTCAGCACGATCAGTTGCGGTCGCGCGGGCACGGCCATGCCGACCTGGGGTCGCGAGAACGGCGGCACGCTGAGCGACGAGCAGATCCGCCAGCTCGCGGTGCTCATCACCGGGGGCGACGTCGGCGCGGACCCGCTCCACCAGGGTGGCTTCTGGGAGATGGCCCAGCACGAGGCTGATGAGATCGACGCGGAGACGACCGGGCACGCAACCTTGCAGATGCCCGACGGCTCGCTGGACGCGAGCGGGACGGATCTCGTCGTGAGCAACGCCGCCCTGCTAAGCCCGGAGCAGGTCATCCGCATCGATGGGGAGCGCATGCTCATCCTGCCCAAGATGTTAGAGGTGCAACGGGGCGTCGACGGCACCGAGGCCGCCGCGCACACGTCGGGTACCGCGGTCCTCCGCGACGGCGTCGACACGGAGAAGACGCTGATCGACGACCTGGATGCCGAGTCGACGCAGATCATCATCGACGACACGACGGCTTTTTCGGCCGGCGAGACGCTTCAACTCGATGACGAGCTGGTTGAGGTTACTGAGGTGATCACGGGCGTACCGACCACGAACCAGCTGATCATTCGCGATATCGGCCGGGAGCCTGAGGAGTTCTTCGTCAGCGGCGCGGACGGCATCGCCGTCGGCGACGTGATCCGTGGAGGCGCGGAGCTGATGGAGGTGACCGGCATCCGAGAAGATGGCTCGCTCGACATCTTGCTCGACACGGACCTTGACGCGAGCGACGAGGTCATTTCAGTCGACGATCCGGCGTTCTTCTCGCCGGGCTACACGTTCCACGTCGACGACGAGATCATCGAGGTGATCGAAGCGGTCGAGACCGAGCAGCTCCTCGCGACCGCGGTTGGCCGCGCGGAGACGACGATTGAGCTGACCGGCAGCGAGGGCGTGGAGGCCGGGGACGTCATCCGTCTCGACAGTGAACTGCTCGAGATCGTGGAGATCCAGCCGGCGACCATCACGGTGCAGCGCGGCGTCGAGGACGCCGAGGGCAACCCGACGACGCCCGCCGCGCACGGCGCCGGCGACACGATCCTGAACTTGGTCGAAGAGCCCGAAGAGGGCGAAGAGCCGGACGACCCGGAGACGGGTCAGACGCTGCTAGGCGACATTGACGCTGAGACGGTCACGTTCGCCGTCAGCGGCACCATCGGCATTACGCTGCAGAGCGTGATCGACGTCAACGGCGAGCTGATGCTCGTCCAGAACGCAGCGCCCGCGGTGGTGCGCGTGCAGCGCGGCGTTGGCGACACGAACGCCGGCGAGCACGCGCGACGCGTGTCGGTCTTCGAAGGCAACCAGCTCGCTGTCGAGCGCGGCGCCCTCGGCACAAGTCCCGCCGCGCACGATGCCGGGACGGAACTGCTGTTCGACGTGCTGGAGGTCGACCGCGCGGTCGGGGACACGGAGGAGGAAGACCAGGCGAAGAACACGGAGCTCTTCATCGACAACCAGATCGTGGTGGAGCGCGCGTACCTCGGGACCGAGGCCGCGGAGCACATGAACGGCGCGGTCGTCCGGGACTTCCCGCAGGCGCCGGACGCTCCGGCGACCACGGGTCAGACCTGCGGCCAGAACCCGATCGAGTCGGGGGACGGAGGGGGCCTGCCAGCCGACGAGGACCGCGAGGACGTAGATAACATTGGGGTGATTCTCACCGAGTACTCGATCACGCTGGATGCCGAGTCAGCGCCAGCGGGCGAGATTGACTGGGACGTCTCGAACCAGGGTACGACGGTCCACAACTTCCGCGTGATCGCGACCGAGCTCGCGGCCGACGCGCTGCCGGTCGTTGACGGCGAGGTCAACGAAGAGGAGCTCGACGTGGTCGGCGGGTTCTCGACGGCGCTTCCGGCCGGGGAATCCGTGCTACAGCAGAACGACCTCGATGACGCCGGACCGTACGTCCTTATCTGCAACATCCCAACGCACTACGAGCTAGGGATGTACACGGCGTTCGAGGTCACGGCGCCGTAGCACGCGACCTTGACCGTTCTCAAGCGGCTTGGCTAGACTCGGAACACGTTATGACAGGTACTTACACACAACGCTAGGGAGAGAACGCGTGGCCAATCAGGCAGGCAAGCGGTACGAGTGCAAGAAGTGCGGCACGGAGATGATCGTCACCAAGGGCGGTGATGGCGCGCTTTCGTGCTGCGGCCAGCCGATGGAACCGAAGCAGTAACACGGGAGGGACCGAGACGTGACCAACCAGCTTGGCAAGCGATTCCAGTGTGAGACGTGCGGCACGGAAGTGCTTTGCATCAAGCCGGGCGACGGCGAGATCGAATGCTGTGGCGTGGCGATGGTGCTGCAACAGCCCAAGGTCCTGCCCTCCGCCGACTAGACCCCACGGCGCCTCGAGCCGAGCGCGCCCGCCATGTATACCAGTCGTGACCGTCTCATCTTGAGACGGTCGCGTGTGTTCTGAGATGCCCTCCCTCCTGCTCCACAACGCCCGCGTTATGACGATGGATGCAGCGGGCACCGAGGCGGAAGCCGTGGCTGTAGAAGATGGCCAGATCGTGGCGGTGGGGAATCCGGAGCGGGCGGCAGAACTGGCGGGCACGGAAGTTGCGACCATCGACTGCGAGGGCGGCGTGCTGCTGCCGGCGTTCATCGACTCGCATATGCATCTGCTGTCGTACGCAGCCAGCTTGCTGGCGGTCGACTGCCGCGGCGCGCGCTCGATCGGCGAGATTCAGGACGCGATCCGGCGTCGCGCGGCCGAAACCGATCCGGGGAGCTGGATCCGTGCGACCGGGTACGAGGAGACGGCGCTCGCGGAGGGACGGCATCCTACCGCGGCCGACCTGGACGCGGCGACAGCCGACCACCCGGTGCGGCTCGCGCACGGCTCCGGCCACGCGCGTGTGCTCAACAGCGTCGGACTCCGGCTCGCGGGCATCAGCGCGGCGACTGAAGAACCACCGGGCGGCGTCATCAGCCGCGACGCCACGACCGGCGAGCCCGACGGCCTCCTCATCGGGATGGAAGACGCCGTCGATGCGGCTGTGCTGGACCTCCCCTACGAAGAGTTGCGGCGGGGTGTCGAGGAGGCATCGCTGAATCTGCTCCGGGCGGGCGTGACCTGCATCGTGGACGCAACACACACGAACGGTCTTGGCGAGTGGCAGCTCTTCGAGCGCTTGATGGCGGGAGGCGCGTTGCTCCAGGACGTGGTGATGATGGAAGGGTACGAGCACCTGCGCGAGCTGCCGCTGCGCTCTGTGGACGGGCGCCTGCGCAGGGGCCCGGTGAAGATCATGGTGCACGAGCTGGAGAACACGAGCCCGGATGACGCCGAGCTGGCCGCGATGCGCGAAGCGGTCGCCGAGGTGCACTCGGCGCGCCGGCAGGCGGCGATCCACGCGGTCGGCGAGAACGCCGTGCTGGCGGCCGTCGAGGCGATCGAGGCGGCGCTCGCCAAGCATCCCCGGAACGACCACCGGCATCGCATCGAGCACTGCGGCGTGCTCGTGGACGGGGTGGCGCGCCGCATCGCGGACGCCGGGATCGTTGTCGCGGCGCAGCCGGCGCTGCTTCGGGAGCGGGGCGATCGATATCGCGCGCTCCTGCCCGAGGCCAAGCTGGACCGCCTCTACGCCTTCCGCGAGTTCATGGAGTCCGGCGTCGCGCTGGCCGGGGGCTCCGACGCGCCGGTCACGCGGCCGGTCCCGCTGTCGTCGGTAGCGACGGCGGTCGAACGCCA
>Ga0075326_1000240_pt1 | contig 11670 bp, 9 predicted proteins | sample MayberrySE_Catta_3_FD_120052 | JGI IMG/M metagenome (GOLD analysis project Ga0075326, IMG submission 120052) | Natural and restored wetland microbial communities from the San Francisco Bay, California, USA, that impact long-term carbon... | ecosystem: Environmental > Terrestrial > Soil > Wetlands...
GAGCGCCTCGGGCCAGCCCGCGACGTCGTGCGCCTCGGGCACGTCGGCAGGCAGATGCGCCGCCGCGCGCGCCGCCGCGGCCCGCGCGTCCGCGAGCCGCGCGGCGTCCCGGCCGTCGATCGCGCCCGCCCGCTCCGGGAGCTGCTCGCGCCAGAGCGGCAGCCAGGCCGCGTCCGGCTCGGCGGCCTCGCTCGTGGCGTTCCTGCGCCGCGCCGGCTCCGTGCCCCGCGAGCACCAGGAGGGCCGGCCGCGCGCCGCGAGCGGCGACGCCGTGCACGTGCTCACCATCCACCGCGCGAAGGGCCTCGACTGGCAGCACGTGTATCTGCTCGGCACGGACCGCGGCCAGCGCGGCGACGACCCGAAGCGCACCGCCGTGGTGCGGCGCGGCTGCGACGTCGGCCTCGTGCTGTTCGGCTGGCCGGAGCCCGGCCTGCCCGTGCTCGCGTCCGAGCGCGCCGACGTCGAGGCCGCCGAGCGCGTGCGCCTCCTCTACGTGGCGACCACGCGCGCGAAGGAGCGGCTCGTGATCGGCGCGCGCCGCGCGGAGGCGAAGCCGTGGCGGCGCGCGCGGAGCTTCGCCGAGCTGCTCGCGGCGCGGGACGGTGCGCCGCCCGACTGGGCGCTCGCGGCGGGCGCGCCCGCCGGCGTGCGCTCGGCCGACGGCGTGCGCTTCCGCGTGGCGGACGGCGCGGACCTGGGCGGCGGCCGGGCGGCGCGTACGGTGCCCGGCCGGGCGGCGCGTACGGTGCCCGGCCAGGCGACGGGCACGGAGCGAGCCCTCGCGGACGCGGCCGAGGTGGCGCGCGACGAGGAGCGCCTGCGCGCGCTCCGGGCGGCGGCCGCCGTGCGCGCGGCGCGGCCCTTCGGCGCGACGGCGAGCGCGGAGGGCGAGGCGCGCGAGGAGCGCGCCGAAGCGGCGACCGGGGAGGACGCGCCGGAGGCGCGCGCACCGACGCTCGCCGTCGCCGTCGCGTCCGCCGGCGACGGGGTCCCGCGCAGCGTCGCGCGCGCCGCGGGCAGCGTCGTCCACGCGCTCCTCGAGGCGGGCGCGCTCGGAGCGGACGCGTCCCTCGAGCGCGCCGTCGCGAGCGCAGCCAGGCCCGGCGAGCGCGCCGCCGTCCTCGCGCACGCGCGCGCCGTGTGGCAGCGCTTCGCGGCGGGCCCGCTCGCGCCGCGCCTCGCCGCGCTCGCGCCGCACGTGCTGGCGCGCGAGCTCCCCGTCTGGGGGGAGCCGGCGGCGGACGGTCCCGGCGACCCGGTCGGCTTCGTCGCCGGCGCGATCGATCTGCTGTATCGCGATCCGGTGACGGGCGAGCTCGTGGTGGCCGACTACAAGACCGACGCGCTCGCGCCCGCCGACCTCGACGCCGCCGCCTCGCGCTACGCGGCGCAGGGTGCGCACTACGTGCGCGCCGTCGCGCGCGCGCTCGGGCTCGCGGCGCCGCCGCGCTTCGAGCTCTGGTTCCTCGCCGCGGGCGAGGTGCGGACGGTCCGCCCGTGAGGCCGCGGCGCCGCCGGCGCGCGCGGCGCGGGCTGCGCCTGCTCGGCGGCGTGCTCGCGCTCGTCGTCGTGCTGCCGGCCGCGCTCGTCGTCGGCTTCGGCCTCGCGCGCGGCCGCGATCCCGCGGCGGCGTGGCGCGCGCTCCGCGCGCCGCGGCCCGAGCCCGTGGCGGCGCCGGTCGCGCTCCCCGCCGCGCCCTACGCGGCGCCGGTCCAGGTCGGGAGCCTCGTCGATCCCGCGCTCGTCGAGGTGAGCGGGCTCGCGGCCTCGCGGCGCCGCCCGGATCTGCTCTGGGCCGTGAACGACGGCGGCAACGACGAGCGCCTCCATGCGCTCTCGCTCGCCGGCGAGACGGCCGCCGCCTTCGACGTCGACACCGGAGACGAGCGCGGCGACTCGGACTGGGAGGACCTGGCGTCCTTCCGCCACGCGGACACGCCCTTCCTGCTGATCGCCGACGTCGGCGACAACTGGAGCTGGCGGCGCAGCGTGCGGCTGTGGGTCGTCGAGGAGCCGGACCTCGCCGCGCCCCCCGCGCGGCTCGTGCCCCGCGCGCGGATCGAGCTCGTCTACGAGGGCGGCCCGCGCGACTGCGAGGCCGTGGCCGTCGACGAGAGCGACCTCACGTTGCTCCTCGTCTCGAAGCGCACGGCGCCGCCCGTCGTGTACGCCGCGGCGCTCGGGCCGCTCCTCGAGGCGGGGGGAGGCGAGGCGCTCGCGCGCCCGCTCGCCCCGCTCGCGCTGCCGCCGCCTTCGACCGCGCGCGCCGACGCGCTCTGGCCCGGCATGCTCCACATGCCGACCGCGCTCGACCTCGCGCCCGACGGCTCGGCCGCGCTCGTGCTGAGCTACGCGGCGGGCTGGCGCTTTCCGCGCCGCCCCGGCGAGGGCTGGGCCGAGGCCTTCTCGCGCGCGCCCGAAGCGCTCGCGCTCCCGCCGCTCGCGCTCGCCGAGGCGCTCGCCTACGTCGGCGGCTCCCTCTTCGTGACGAGCGAGGTGGAGCGCTTCGGGCTCGTGCGCTGGCGCGCGCCGCTGGTGCGCTTCGATCCGCTCGGCGAGGCGGCGGCACCGACGCCCTAGCCCGAGGCCGCCTCGCGCGGCGGGGCCTCGCGCAGGAAGTCCCGCATCAGCTGCTGGTCGCGGGCCAGCTGCTGGCGCCAGAAGCGGATCTGCTCGAGCTGCCCGCGGCGGAGCAGCGAGAGCGAGCTGAGGCGGAGGTTCTCCGCGTAGTGCCGCATCAGCGCGAAGTAGCGGCTCGACAGGTACCCGATCAGCGGAAACAGGAGCAGCGCGAGCGCGAGCTCGACGCGCCCGAAGTCGGTGAAGCGGCGCAGCAGCAGCACGCACGCCGCGTAGAGCACCGCGAAGGCCTGGAGCCCGATCCAGAGCTCGTACGTGGCGAGCTGGCTCGGCTCGCGCACGAGCCTCCGCGCGATCCAGCCGGTCACGAGCCGCGGCAGCACGTTCAGGAGCCAGCCGAACACGGCGAGGGGCGCGCCGAGCACGCCGATCAGCGCGGCGGGCAGCGTCTGGCGCAGCAGCGGCAGCGCCCCGACGCGCCGCCGCAGCCCGTCCTCCGTGAGGTGCACCCGCTCGCGCGCGCCGCGGTACGCGGCGAGCCGCTGCTCGAGGCCCTGCGCCCACGCCGGCTGGTAGCGCGCGTAGTACTCGATCGCGCCCGCGATCCCGCGGCGCAGCTCGACGCGCCGGCTCGCCTCGTCGCCGACCTCGGGCAGCACGAGCGGGTCACGCAGCCAGTCCGGTGCGAACACCTCGAAGGCCGCCTCGACGACCGCCGCCTGCGACGGATCGTCGAGGTGGACGATCAGCGCCTCGATGCGCGCCCGCAGCTCGGCCGTGAGCTCCGCGACGCACGCGGCCGGATCCGCCCGGTAGCGCTCGGCATGCCGCGCGAGGACGAGCGGCGGACCGACACGCAGCAGCAGCTCGCCGCGCCGGCCGACGTCGCGCCGCGAGAAGTTGAGCCCGATCGGCACGACGCGTACGCCGAGCGCGAAGCCGCGCCGCGCCTCCGCCTCGAGGCCGATGCGGATCGCGCCCGTGCGCATCGCCTTCACCTGCGGATCGACGTGGCTGATGCCCTCGGGGAAGATCCCGATCACGCCGCCCGCGTCGAGCAGATCGTGGCAGTGCGAGAAGATCTCGACGTTCTTCTCCATGCGCTCGGCCGCGTCGAGCTTGCGGTGGATCGGGATCACGCCGAGGCGCGAGAGCAGCCGCGCGCGCCAGGACGCGTCGAAGAGCGTGCTGCGCGCGAGGAAGTGGACCTTGCGCGGCGTCGCGAGCCCGATCGCGAAGGCGTCGACGATGCTGCTCGGGTGGTTCGCCGCGAGGATCAGCGGGCCGTGCTCCGGGACGTGCTCTGCGCCGCGCACGACGGTGCGCCGGAAGAAGACCCGCATCGCGAGCGCGAGCAGCGAGCGCGCGACGCGGTAGAGCCGGTCCGGCTCGGGGCGCAGGGGAAGGGCCGGGCTGCGCGCGGCCGGCACGCCGCCCGGGGGTGTGGCGTTCGTTCCCACCGCGGGCCGAGCGTAGTCCAGGGCCGGCCCTCTTGAATGCAGCGCGCGGAGGCGCCGTCGGCGAGGATTGGAGGCAGGAGGCTCGCATGTCGAAGCCCGGCGCAGGGCTCGCTCTCGTCGCGGTGCTGCTCGCTCCGGGCGGCCCCGCGCGCGCCTTCGGCGAGCCTGAGGCGCTCGGCTTCGAGCGCACGCCGCCGCGCCTCGGCTTCATCGACGGCGCGGTGTCGTTCTTCCGCAGCGGGGCCGAGGACTGGGCGCCGGCGCGCGTGAACACCGCGCTCGCCGCGGGCGACGAGCCTCTACACCGCGGCCGGCGCGAACCTCGAGCTCCAGGTCGGCCCGCGCGCGTTCGTGCGCGCCGGCGAGGAGACGCAGCTCGGCGTGATCGGCCTCGAGCCGGAGGGGCTCCAGCTCCGCCTCACCGCCGGCGCGCTCGCGCTCGACCTCCGCAGCCTCGCGGCAGGACGGAGCCTCCAGGTCCGCACCCCGAACGCGGCCCTCCGCGTGGAGCAGAGTGGGAGCTACCGCGTCGAGGTCGCGGGCGACACCACGACGTTCACGAGCCGCCGCGGCGGACGTGCCACCGTGACGCCCACGGCGGGCGAGCCGGTCGTCGTCGCGGCGAGCGAGGAGCTCGTGGTGAGCGGCAGCGGCGCGCCCGAGCTCGCATCCACCGCGGCGCCCGAGCTCGACGCCTGGGACCGCTGGAACACCGCACGCACCGACGGCCAGCTCGACGCCGTGAGCGCGCGCTACGTGCCGGCCGGGGTGTACGGCGTGCACGACCTCGACCTCGCCGGGGACTGGCGCGTCTTCCCGGCCTACGGCGCGGTCTGGGTGCCGCACCGGGTGGGCGTCGGCTGGGCGCCCTACAGCACGGGGCGCTGGATGTGGGACCCGTGGTACGGCTGGACCTGGGTCGACGACGCGCGCTGGGGCTGGGCGACGTTCCATCACGGCCGCTGGCTGTACCTGTCCGGCCGCTGGAGCTGGTGCCCGGGCCCTCTCGGGGTGCGGCCGTACTATGCGCCCGCGCTCGTGGCCTTCTATGGGCGGGGACCCTCGTACGGACGGCCGCGGGTCGGCTGGGTGGCGCTCGGCTGGGGCGAGCCGTTGATCCCGTGGTGGGGGCCCGCGCGCTTGCGCCGGCGTGCGGTGTGGGCCGGCTGGGGCGGCCCGCGCCTCGTGAACCAGGTCGTGGTGGAGAGCGGCACTCTGCCCGCCGCGGAGGATGTCCGTCTCTACCGCAACGCGCGCGTGCCGGGCGCGATCGTGGAGATCGAGCGCGACCGCTTCGGGCGGCGCTCGAGCGAGGCGCTTCGCTTCGGCCGCACGCGCCCGGGCCGACTCTCGCCCCTCCACGGACGAATGGACGTCGGCCCCGATCGCTCGAGCCTGCTGCCCCAGCGCGGGCCCGCGCAGCGCCCGCCGGACGCCATCTTCCGCCGCGGCGTCGGCGAGCCGCGCCTCGCTCCCGCGCCGGGCCTCGGCGAACGCCTCGCCCCGCGCACCGCGGTGCCGCCCGCGCGCGTGGTGAAGCCGCCGCGTGGCGGTCCCCCCCGCGAGCCCGCGCTCACCGCGCCCGGGACGATCCGCCCGGGCGGAAGCGGGTCGCGAGGTCGCGGGCCGGGACGTTGAGCGGCTGCCGACGAGCCCGCGCGCGTCGCGGCGGCGCGTGCGCCTCGAGGTACTGCACGCTGAAGCGCGCGCGCCGGTCGGTCCAGACGCGGCGCACGGCGAGGCCGGCGCGCGCCGCCAGCCGCGCGAAGCCGTCGAGCGTGTACTTGTGCGAGTGCTCCGTGCAGATGCTCTCGCCGCGCGCGAAGCGGACGGGGACGCCGTCGACCGAGACGGTCTGCTCGACCTCGGAGACCAGGTGCATCTCGACGCGGCTCGCCTCCTCCACCCAGACGGCGCGATGGCGGAAGCGCCGCAGGTCGAAGTCGGCGTCGAGCTCGCGGTTCATGCGCGCGAGCAGGTTCAGGTTGAAGGCCGCGGTGACGCCGCGCGCGTCGTCGTAGGCGCGTTCGAGCTCGCGCGGGTCCTTCTTCAGGTCGACGCCGACCAGGAACGCGCCGCCGGCGCCGACGCGCCGCGCCACGCCGCGGAGCAGCGCCACCGCGGCCGCCTCGGAGAAGTTCCCGATCGTCGAGCCGGGGAAGTAGACGGCGCGGCGCGCGGCGGGCCGGGGCGGGCGCGGCAGCGCGAACGGCGCGGCGAAGTCGGCGCACACGGGCAGCACCGCGAGGTCCGGGTAGTCGAGCCGCAGCGTGAGGGCCGTCTCGAGCAGGTGCTCGCGCGAGATGTCCACGGGCACGTACGCGACGGGCTGCGCGAGTCGGTCGAGCAGGAGCCGGGTCTTCACGCTGCTGCCGCTGCCGTACTCGACGAGCAGCACGTCGGGGCCGAGGCAGCGGGCCATCTCGGACGCGTGCGCGCGCAGGATGCCGAGCTCCGTGCGCGTCGGATAGTACTCGCGGAGCGCGCAGATCTGGTCGAAGAGCTTCGAGCCCTCCGCGTCGTAGAAGTACTTGCAGGGGAGCGTCTTGCGGGGCTGGCCGAGCCCGGAGAGCGCGTCCTCCCGAAAGCGCGCGCGCTCGGCGTCGCCCGAGCCGTTCAGAAGCGCAGCCACTCGACCTCCAGACTCGCGAGCTGGAGCACGCCGAGCTTCCGGAGATGATCGTGTGTGTCGCTGACGACTTCGATGCGCATGCGGCCCTCCGGGATACGGTCAGCGCAGCTTCAAGATTCGGGCCGCATTGTCGCGCGCGAAGAGGCGCCAGCCGTGCCGCGTCAGCGGGAGCTCGGGCAGCGCTTTGTAGAATCGCTCGCGTTCCGCGGCTGCCGCTCCATCCGAAGAGAACACGAGTTGGTGCGCGCCGTCCTCGTTTGCGAAAGCGAGCAGCGTCGGCGACGGCACGGCCGTCACGGTCGCGAGGCTCGGATGGCGGCGCATCAGCCACGGGGCGAAGAACGGCCAGGGCTCGCAGTCGCCGCGCATCCAGAGGGGAAGCTCCGGAAAGGCGCACGCCACCGCGTCGATCCGCTCGAGCTTCTGCGGCGAGAAGGGGACCCGCTCGTTGGGGACGCCGACGCTCGTGCAGAGCGCGAGACCGAGCTCGACGCACTTCGCATACACCGGATGGCAGCGCGCGTCGTCGAGCGGAAGGAAGAGCCGGGCGGGCGACAGGGTGACGAGGCGGAGCGGCACCGCGCGCGCGAGCGCCTCCAGCCGGCGGAGCTCGGCCAGACCGCGGCGCGGATCGGCCTCGCTGCGCGCGAAGAAGCGGCCCGGCTGCGCGGCGAAGGCCGCCCGGGCGAGCTCCGGGTCGGCGTCGACGTCGATGCCGGCACGGCTCACGCCGAAGCGGTCGAGCTCCGCGAGCGCCGTGCGAAGCGCTCCTTCGAGCGGCGCGCCGGCAGCGCGCGCGAGCTCGAAGCAGGGATCGACGACGCCGAGGCCGGGGGAAATCTGCATGCGCTCCTCGCGTCGCGCGATTCTAGTCCGGATCCCGCACCTGCCAATCGCATTTTCACCACAGCGGTCACCACGCTGACAGCACGAGAGCGAGGCGGAGCGGGGTGCGCCGCGCGCCCGCCGATGCCATGTTGCGGCGCGATGGAGGCCACGTGAGCTACGAGACTCTCCAGCTGGCGCGCGAGGACGGCGTCCTCACGCTCACCCTCGCGCGTCCCGAGCGGCTGAACGCGCTGAACACGCAGATGCTCGAAGAGCTCCTGCGCGCCCTCGACGAGATCGACGCCGACGACGCCGTGCGCGCCGTGATCGTGACGGGCGCGGGCCGCGCCTTCTGCGCGGGCGCCGATCTCGGCGGAGGCGGCGCCACCTTCGACACGAGCGGCGTGTCGGGCGGCGTTCCCCGCGACGGCGGGGGACGCATCACGCTGCGCCTCTACGAGTGCAGGAAGCCGGTGATCGCGGCGGTCAACGGCGCCGCGGTCGGCGTCGGCGCCACCATGACGCTGCCGATGGACGTACGCATCGCGAGCGAGACGGCGCGCTTCGGGTTCGTGTTCGCGCGCCGCGGCATCGTGCCCGAGGCCGCGAGCTCCTGGTTCCTGCCGCGCGTGGTCGGCATCGGACAGGCGCTGGAGTGGGTCGCGACCGGCCGCCTGTTCGGCGCCGAGGAGGCACTCGCGGGGCGTCTCGTCTCGCGCGTCGTGCCTCCGGCCGAGCTGCTGCCGGCCGCCCGCGCGCTCGCGCGTGAGATCGCGGACAACACGAGCGCCGTCTCCGTCTGCCTCGCGCGCCAGCTGCTCTGGAAGATGCTCGGCGCCGACCACCCGATGGAGGCGCACAAGCTCGACTCGCGCCTGATCCACGCCATGGGCGCCTCGCCCGACGCCTACGAGGGCGTCGCGAGCTTCCTCGAGAAGCGCCCGCCGCGCTTCACGATGCAGGTCTCGCGGGATCTGCCGGAGGGGTTTCCGTGGTGGGCGGAGCGGGAGTTCGAGTAAGAGGGTTTGGAGGAATGGGAGGGTGGGGTCAGTCGCCTCGTCAGAATGGCCAGGAAGGCGCTGCAGACCACGCCGTGCGGAACCACACCGTTGCAGCGGCGGCGACAGCCCGGCTCACCCTGGAGCGTGGGGGGCGGGGGTGCGCGGTTCCGTCCGTTGCGCGGATGAATCGCGTGGCTCCCGGTCGACCAGCCCGAGATCCCGCCAGTGCACCCCTCAAAAGCCCTGCCCGGCATCGCGCCGCCCCGCCGGTCGATTGGATGCTGCGCCCGGCACCTCCGAGAGATCGATCAGCCCGCGCCCGCGCCAGCCTCCCGCGAGGAGCCACGTCCGCGCCGGTACCACCGCCGGCGGATCGCAGCCGGCCCGCCCCTCGGGCCGGCTGCGCCACCCGTCGAACCACCGTCCGGACGAGGCCGGGTCGATCCGTGCGACCTTCGCGAGCGTCCGCCCGAGCTTCGCCGCGTGCCGCCGCGCATTCAACAGCACGTACGCCAGCGCGTTCCTCACCTCGCGCGGCGTGGGGATCCCGGGGATTCGGACCGGGCTTCCGTCCCGCGCCAGCACGGCGCCCGCCCCAGCGGGGCAGGTCGCGAAGATCCAGCGCGAGCTGCCGAGGCACGCTTGCCATCGAAGTGGAACATGACACCTGGGTGTGTCAGATCCGGTCGTGAGCCTCTTGATTGTCGCGATGTTTTCGAGCGGGGATCTCGACGCTGTGGCTCCCTCAAGACCTCTTCGACCGCGAGCGCCCGTACCCCGCCTCCGGCGCCACCGGCAGGCACACGCGGAAGCGCGTGCCGCGGGCGCCCGTCTCCACGTCGATGCTGCCGCCGTGGCGGGTCACGATCTCGCGTGTGACGGCGAGGCCGAGGCCGGTGCCCTGGCCCTGGGTCTTCGTGGTGAAGAAGGGCTCGAAGATGCGCGGTGCGACGTCGTCGGGGATGCCCGGGCCGTCGTCCTCGACGCGCAGCTCGACGCGCTCGCGGTCGGCGCCGAGCGTGATGCGGATGCGGCCGGGACGGTCGCCCGCCACGAGCGCATGGATCGCGTTCTGGATCAGGTTCAGCACGACCTGACCGAGCAGGCCCGGATCGCCGAGCACGGGCGGGACGGCCTCGAAGGCCGTCTCGATGCGGACGCGCTCGTTCGCCTCGTGCCGGACCATCGGCAGCGCGGCGTCCACGACCCGCGCCAGGTCGACGGGCTCGCTGCCGGGCTCGCCGGTGCGCGACAGGCGCAGCAGCTCGTCGACGATGCCGCGCAGCCGCGCAACGCCGTCCTGCGTCTCGAGCAGGACCTCCTCGATCTCCTCCGCGCCGCCGTCCTCCTTGCGGAGCGCTTGCAGGTGGTTCAGGTTCGCGAGCACGAAGGCGACGGGGTTGTTGATCTCGTGCGCGAGGCCGGCGGCGAGCGTGCCCGCGGCGGCGAAGCGCTCCCCGTTCGCGAGCTGGAGCTCCTTCTCGCGCAGGGCCTGCGTGCGCTGCTCGACGAGGCGCTCGAGCAGCACCGCGCGCGTCTCGGCCTCGGCCATCGCCACCACGAGCCGGCGGATCCGCGCGCCCGTGAACGCGAGGACGAAGCCGAGCCAGCCGAGCGGCAGGAGCGAGGGCAGCTGGAGCAGGCTCGCGCCGGAGGCGAGGTCGCAGAGCGTGCAGAGGGTCCAGAGACCCGTCGCGCCGGGCAGTCCGCGGAACGCCGCCTCCCGGCCGTCCGCGTGGCGCCGATACACGACGACGACGCGCACGGCGATCGCCAGGAACACGAGGAGCACCCACGCGCCGAGCGTCGTGACCTCGGCGTCCACGTACGTCGCGCCCAGCACGGGGCGCACGACTTCCCGCCCGGAGAACGTGAGGCCCGGAACGAACGAGGCGACGCCGAGCGCGGCGAGCGTGCCCACGCCGACGCGCTCCACCCAACGCAGCCTCACGCCGAGCAGCCCTTCCGAGAAGCGCACGAAGCCGACGGTGTGGACGGCGAGGCCGAGCAGCACCGTGCGGCGCACGGCGATCGCCTCGCCGGCCGACTCCGAGCCGTAGATGAGCGCGGTCGGCACCGCGCACAGCGTGACGCCGAAGGCGGCGACGCCGAGCCAGAGATGGCCCCGGTCCGTGCGGCGCAGCACGAAGAGCCAGAGGTTCAGCGCCGCCGCGAGGAGAGCGATCCACGCAAGGCCGACCGTCACCGCCGCGGCCCAGCTCACGGCTGCGCCTCGCCTTCCGCGGCGGGGAAGTAGACGGAGAACGTCGTGCCGGCCGTGCCGGTGTCGACGTCGATGCGCCCGCGGTGGCGGGCCACGAGCTGATGCGTCACCGCGAGGCCGAGCTCGGCGCCGCTCGCCTCGGGGCGCGGGGGCGCGAAGGGGTCGAACAGACGCGGCAGCACGTCGGAGCGGATCTCGGGGCCGTCGTCGCGGACGCGGAGCATCACCGCGCCCTCGGTGAAGCGCGTCTCGATGCAAACCGTGTGCGCGTCCGGCTGGCCCTCGGGAATCGCCCGCAGCGCGTTCACCACGAGGTTGAGCGCGACCTGCTCGAGCAGGCGCTCCTCGCCGCGCACGAGCGGCACCGGCTCGAGCTGCGTCGCGATGCGCGCGCGCCAGCGCGATTCGGGCCGCACGATCGGCAGGATGGACGCCACCACGCGGCGCAGGTCGACCGGGCCCTCGGCGGCCTCGCCGCGGCGCGCGAGCCGCAGCAGGTCGGAGACCACCCGCCGCACGCGCTCCACTCCTTCGCGCGTCTCGGCCAGCACCTCCTCGAAGGCGCCGGCGTCGGTCGTGCGCCACGTGTGCGCGAGGTGGTTCAGGTTGCTCGACACGAACGCGATCGGGTCGTTGATCTCGTGCGCGAGCCCGCCGGCCAGCGTGCCGACCGTGGCCATGCGCGCACCGTGGGCCACCGCGAGGTCGCTCTCGCGCAGACGCCGCGTGCGCTCGTCCACCTCGGCCTGGAGCGCCTCCGCGCTCGCCTCGACCCGCGCGCGCGCCTCCATGAAGCGCCGGAGCAGCGCGCCGGTGAGCAGGCACGCGAAGGTGAGGAAGCCGAACGCCATCAGGTGGACGCCGGGGAGCAGGCCGAAATCGACGGCGATGTCGTTCGCCGCGCACAGCGACCAGACGGCGAGCGCCGCCGCGAGCGCCCGC
>Ga0075326_1000241_pt1 | contig 11640 bp, 13 predicted proteins | sample MayberrySE_Catta_3_FD_120052 | JGI IMG/M metagenome (GOLD analysis project Ga0075326, IMG submission 120052) | Natural and restored wetland microbial communities from the San Francisco Bay, California, USA, that impact long-term carbon... | ecosystem: Environmental > Terrestrial > Soil >...
GTCCCCCAGCCACACCCCCTCGCCGTCACCGACCCACACGCCCTCGCCGTCCCCGAGCCACACGCCCTCGCCGTCACCGAGCCACACGCCCTCGCCGTCACCGAGCCACACGCCCTCGCCGAGCCCGAGCCACACGGCGACGCCCAGCGACACCCCGTCACCGACGGCATCGCACACGGCGACGCCCACCGATTCACCGTCGCCGAGTCCGAGCGCTACGCCAACCTCTTCATGCGAACCAACCGACCCACCGGAGAAGGTGTCGACGACACCGCCATCGATGAGCTTCCGTGTCTACTGCGACAAGGCGAAGACAGGCCTGGTCTGCGATGTCGGCCAATTTGGCCGCAAGTGCGAGATCGAGACCGGCTCGAACTTCGCGGTTGAGGTTGTCGCGAGCGGACCGCCTGTGGGCGGGTACAGCGCGTTCAAGGTCGTTGTTCAGTATTCCGGAAACGTGACGCTGAACCCGCAGCCCGGCTTCAGCGAAGGCAAGTCACCGATTTGTGAAATACCCGTGGAGCTCGTCACGTACAACCGCTATACCTTCTCGTGCAAGAAGGTGCCGGTCTTCTCGCGACAGCTCTCGAACTACAACGGGGCACTGGCCAACGTCTTCTTCACGTGCAACGGCGGGCCGGCGCAGATCGACATTATCGCCACAACCGGGGGCGGAAGCCTCTACTCGAAGCCTGGGACCGTAAATCCCGTAAGCATCTTCCTCAACTCCCAGACGAAGGGTAACCAGCAGGTGGCGGACTCCGTGCGCATCAACTGCGAGCCGGTACCGCTCCCATCAGCGTTTGGAGACACGGACGGCGACGGCTGTTCGGACCAGCGCGAGATCGGCACGAACCAGCTGCTCGGCGGCAGGCGGAACTACCTCAACCGCTACGACTTCTACGATGTCTCAGGTCCGGGTGGAAAGCCCGATGGTGTGATCGACCTCTCCAACGACATCCTGTCCCTCGCTCAGCGCATTTCCTCAATCGGGAGTCCGCAGTACAGCGCCTTCTTCGATCGGGGTCCGTCTACGGGGCCGAATGCCTGGAACATGACCGCGCCTGACGGAGCTATCGACCTGGCCAACGACCTCCTGGGGGCTATCTCCCAACACGGGCATCGATGTAATTAGCGGTTCAGCGACGGCCACGGCGGCACTCTCCGCCTCCCCTCTCGCGTTTTTCGAAGCAGCAACGCGCCTCACCGAGTCGACGTAACGGTCTATCTCTTGACCTTTATGTCTTGAGTCCTTACACTCACCCGACTCCGACAAGTAGTCAATAAGGGTGGTGCGGGTGATGGATAGGGACATCAATACGTCCGGCATGGAGCGTCGTCAGTGGCGCTCGCGCGCCGTGGAACGCAAGCGCGCCCTGGCCGGGGTGATGGACGCGGCGCTCGGAAGTCGCACCTCGGCCTTCAGGAAGACGCTCGCGATCTGCGCCGTCGCGGCGATTGCGGTGTCCGCCATGGTCACGGCAGGCCTCATGATCGGCGACAACGGCGTCACCGCGCCGGAGCGAAACGTGGTGGTCGTGCCGGCCGGGGAAGACGTCGAAGCCGAAGCCGCCTCCTCTGCGCAGCCCAACGAGGGTGAGACGGAGCAACTCCTGGCCAACTTCGGGCTCGCGGCGCTCGACGGGCGGGACGAGGAGCCACGGCTGGTCGTCCGCGTGGAACCGAACCGCGCGGACTGCGCGTCGATCCTGGGAACACCCTATGAGAGCGAGACCGAGCGTCTCTGGTTCCTTTCGAACTGTGTCGACGGGGAGCAGCCGACAGAGCCCGCAACGGTCTACTACGCCCCGGCGCCGAGCGCGCCTGCTGTCGCCGGTGGGCAGCCGGAGGTCGCTTCCGCACCGGTGCCTGAACAGGACGGGATCAGCCAGGGTGAGGCCATCGCAACCACAGTGGACTGGATCGTGAGCCAGCCCAATAACCTCTACGATGTTCCGGCAGGCGCCTGCTCGGCGACGGGCGCCGGTCCCTACTGGCTTGTGTCCTGCGAGACATCGCTGCAAGAGTGCGCCCCGGGTGAGTGCATCACGGAGGTCTCCGTCTGTGTGACCGACGTCGATGGCACGGTGCGGGCCAGTGCGACCTGCTAGCCGCGCTCGATGAGTTGGAGCCGGACGCCGTGTGTGGCGTCCGGCGAGAAGCGCGCCACGCGCGTGCCCGCCAGCGGGCCGGACACGACATCGGAGACATCCACGTCCTTCTCCTGTAGCTCCGCCACGGCCGCGTCGATGCCCTCGACTTCAATCGAGACCGACAGCATGCCCTCGCCTCTTTCGTCGAGCCAATCGGTGAGCGGCCCGCCGGTAGTCGGACTGCAGAGTTCGATGAAGCCGTCGGGAGCGCCGGCCACCGGAAGTAGCGCCAGGCTCGCCTGCAGCAGCTCTGACTGAATCCGCTCCCTAACCGAGAGCCCGAAGATGTGTTCCCACGCGTCGGTCGCGGCGTCGAGATCGCGGACGATGAAGACGATGTGGTCGAGGCGCGCTGGCTTCATGACATGCGCTTGCGGTAGATGGCGAAGCCGTACGTAGGCGTCAAGGACCTGGCCGCGGAGACCTCGCGATCGATAGGGATCAGTTCGTTGGCGAGCAGCGCCATCGAGTCGCTCTTGCTCAATTGCCACTTCAGCAGCTTGTTGCGAACCGCCACTAGGCGTCGCAGAACGGCGTGCCCAATGGACGCGGCTTCACCTAGTGGCGCCGGCGGCCGCACAAACATGATCGATCCAAGGATCGCCCCGCCAGCCCGAACGTCGACTTCCGTCAGGTACCTGCGGAAGACGTCGAAGGTCTCATCCGACCGCATAGCTTCGAACGCGCTGTACGACCAGTCTGAGAGGTCTGGCCAGACGACTTGCCAGTACTTGAGGGCTCGATGACGGCGACGGGCTCCATCGAGGGCCTCCTCGAAGCGCCGCCTCTTCTCCGGGCTGAACTGGAACTTCGCCTCGCCCACATAGTCCTCAAGAAACACGTAGCCGTTGGGCGCAAGGCTCCGATTGATTTGAAAGGCAACGTGCTCCAAGTTGGTGAGGTGGTGGACGCAGCCTGACGAGATGATGAGATCGAAGCGGCCTTCTTCAAGATCCACGAAATTCAGGTCTACGGCCTCAGTCGTGACACGCCCCGGAAAGCGCGCGGCAAGGTCCCGGTCCATCTCCGCTAGCGATCCGGTGCTGATGTCGTAGATGGTGAGATGAAGTTCCGGGTTCAGTTCCAGGATGCTGGAGCGTTGGTTCGTCCCGCCCGCCCCCAGGGCACATCCGCGACGAAAACTGCCGTACCGTTGAATTGTCTCATACCATGGAATGTCCGGAGCACCGGTGTAGATCTCATTCCTGTATGCGTCGGTGACAGGCATCTCAGCGTCGATGTTGAGCAAGCGTGGCGTATCGTAGAACTCGGCTTCTTCACGGGCCCGACGTTCGTAGTCTTCGTCGCGTTCAACGAAGAGGAAGTCCTCCGGGGAGTCGCCTGCCTCCCCCGTCACTTCACGTCCTTCTGGATGAATAGCGTGCGGACGTCGTGGGAGAAGCCGGGCTTGAGATCGGCGACGATGGTACCCGGCGCGTTGCCGTCGCGGGCGTCGCTGATGTCGACGCCCGCCGAGCGCAGGCGCTCGACCGTGGCATGCACATCCGGGACGCGATAGGCAACGCCGTAGAGGGTGTCGAGAGGTCCGGGCTGCCTGGGCTCGGTCTCGCCCGCGAGCTCGAAGATGCAGCTCGTTCGGGCGCCGGGCGTGCCGAGGAGCAGAAAGTGCAGCGCCCGCCCTCCCCTATCGAGCGTGTGGCGGAGATCGGCGCCGAGGTTGTCGCGCCAGAGCGTTAGCGTTTCCGCCAGGTTGCTCGAGCCGATGACGACGTGATCGAGAGCATTGACAACGGACGACGCATCAGCACACGGCTCGGCCACGGGCAGCGCCTCGGGAGGCGAGCGATGCTGGATCACGAATGCGGGCACGCCGCGAGTCTCGTTCTCGGGCATGCGCGCGTTGGTCCACTCGCGCCGGGCACCGGTGAGATTGTCGACGCCGTCCCCTGGGACAGGATCGTCGATGTGGATGCCGTTGGCGCGGATCTCGTCGACCGACTTCGCGATGTCGACAGTACCGAGCGCGAGCGCGAACAAACCCTCGCCGCGTTCGTCGAGGTGTGCGAGGAGGCGGCGGTTCCAGGTCGTGTCCTTCGTCTCGTCTGTCGCGGCGAGGAGCTCGATGTAGGTGTTGTCGATGCGGAAGAGGACGTTTGCAGTGCCATACGTGGGATGATTGCCGTGCCAGGACGGTTTGCGGCCGAGCAAGCGCTGGTAGTTCTCGCTCGCCACGTTGAGATCGCGGACGGCGATGAGGAGGTGGTCGAGCGAGAGCGGGAGCAATGCCCTTCCCTAGGTGCCGCCGGTGCGGAGGGCGGTGGGCCCGTGGACCAGTTCGACAAGGACGCCGTGCACGGCGCTGGGGTGGATGAACGCGATCTCGCCCGTGAGGCCCTCACGCGGCTGGTCGTCGATGAGTTCGAGTCCCTGCTTCCTAACATGGTCGAGCGCTGCGTGGATGTCGTCGACCTCGAGACAGACATGATGCAGACCCTCGCCGCGCTTCTCGAGGTAGCGCGCGATGCCGAAATCGGGATCGATCGGCTCGAGGAGCTCAATGAAGCTGTTGTTGAGATCGAGCAGTGCCGCCTTGACGCCCTGGTCTTCCATCACGGCTTCTTTGACGAGTTTCATACCGAGCGTGTCGCGATACATCTTGAGGGCGACCTCGATGCTGCGGACGACGATCCCCGTGTGGTGAACGCGCTTGATTGAAATCAAGCCGGCCACCTGTACTGCACGAGCTTGCCGAAGGTCTGAAAGCCAAGCTTTTCGTAGATGCTGTACCCGGCCTCAGACGAGCCGAGGACGCCGATCGTGAGGCCGAGGTCGCGAGCATCCCGAAGCGGCGCGAGCGTCATCGCCGTGCCGATGCCACGACGGCGCGCCGCGGGCAGCGTGCCGACGTGCCAGATCGACGCATTACCAGCGCCGAGGAATGCGGTCGACGACGCGACGGCCTCGCCTTCGAGCGTGCCGGCGTAGTGGCGGAACGGCGCGTCGTCGCCGTAGCCGAAGGCGCGGTAGAGGTCGAAGAAGGGCTGCGCCTGATCTTCGGTCATACCGAAGCCGGCGACATATGCGTTCATCCATCGCGCCAGCGCATTGTCATCGCGGACTCGTTCGAGCCGGAAGCCATCGATCTCGGGGAGTTCGGGCAACTCGTGGAGCAGCATGGCCATGCCGGTCAGAACACCGCCGCCGCGCACGAGGCCGCCGCGCTGGAGCAAGGCATCGAGGTCGGCAGGATTGTCCGACGGTGAGACGGACCACAGCATCGGCGTCCCGCGCCGATCGAACGCGGCGAGCATCTCGTCGATGCGTTCGTCCGCGTTCTCGGGCGTGAGCCGCGTGCGGAGGACCTGGTTGAGCCACGGCGCGGTCGAGACACCGGTCTCGAACCAGGTGAGGTCGCCGTCCTCATACCAGGCGCCGCCGGGCATGAGCGGTGCGCACGCGCGCCAGTACGCGACGATGTTGTCGTCAACGGCGGCGGCCAGCGCGTGGCGGTTGGCGGGTGGCTCGTTGGCGACAGGCGCCGGTGCGGTCACAGGCCCTTGCTCTTTCGCCACTCGAGGATCTGGGCGCTGTGCTCCTTATAGTGCTCGGACCCGTTGTCGGCCAGCATGCGGTTCGCCGTCATCGGCTTGCCGTCCTTCTCGCCGAAGCGGTCGTCGGGGAGCGCCTCGGCGGCCTTGAGGAAGTTCATGTGGGCCTGCTGCCAGTTGGCGAGCACGGTCGAACCGCTGATAGGCGCGAACTCGAGAGCGAACTTGGCGTTCCAGGCGTCGGGGTCGGAGTAGTCCTCCCCCTCGGCGACGGGCCGCTCGCCGCTGGCCATGCGGCCCAGCCAGGTCACCATCAGGCGCTCCCAGCCGAGGACGTGGCCAAGGATGTCGCGGACGGACCAGCCGTCGAGCCAGCGCTCGGTCATCTGGTCGTTGTCGAGACCCTTCACGGCCTCGAGGAGGTTGTTGTACTCGGTATCGACGTTCTTGAGGACGCTTGCCTTATCCATGGTGCCTCCGTCTTCGGACATAATGTCGTTCGGGGTGACGAGAGATGTTAGCAGATAGAGGGTCGAAGCTAGAAGGGAGCGGCTATATCGCCAGCGCGCCTTCGTACTCGCCCCAGAGGCCGCGGAGGACGCGACAGATTTCGCCGAGGGTGACGCCGTTCTCGACGCACTCGATCATGTGCGGGACGAGGTTGTCGGTACCTGACGCCGCCTCGCCGAGCTGCTCTAGAAGCCGGTCGACGCGGGCGTTGTCGCGGCTATTGCGCAGGTCCTCGAGCCGCTTGCGCTGACGCTCGCTGACAACGGGGTTCACGCGCATCAGGCCTTCGATCGGCGGCTCCTCCTCGACGTAGTCGTTGACGCCGACGACGATGCGGCGTTTGGCCTCGATGTCCTGCTGCATGCGAAAGGCACTCTCCTGGATCTCGCGCTGCTGGAAGCCCTGCTCGATGGCTACGAGCGCGCCGCCCATCTTGTCGATGCGGTCGATGTACTCCTCGGCCTCGGCCTCGACCTGGTCCGTGAGCTGCTCGATGACGTATGACCCGGCGACCGGGTCGACGGTGTCGCCAACGCCGGACTCGTAAGCGATGATCTGCTGCGTGCGCAGCGCGAGCTCGGCGGCCTCCTGCGTCGGAAGCGCGAGCGCCTCGTCCTTTGAGTTGGTGTGCAGCGACTGCGTGCCGCCGAGCACCGCTGAGAGCGCCTGGAACGCGGTGCGGACGATGTTGTTGTCGACCTGCTGGGCCGTAAGCGTCGCGCCGCCGGTCTGCGTGTGGAAGCGCAGCATCATCGAGCGTGGGTCCTTGGCGCCGAAGCGATCTTTCGCGATGCGTGCCCAGAGGCGGCGCGCTGCGCGGAACTTCGCGATCTCCTCCAGGAAGTTGCTGTGGCAGGCAAAGAAGAACGCCAGCCGCGGCGCAAACTCGTCGAAGACGAGTCCGGCTTCGAGTCCTGCCTCGACATACGAGATCGCGTGCGCCATCGTGAAGCCGACTTCTTGCGCGGCCGTGCAACCGGCTTCGCGCATGTGGTAGCCGCTGATGCTGATGGTGTTCCATGAGGGCAGTTCGTCTCGGCAGTACTGGAAGACGTCGGTGACGAGGCGCATCGACGGGCGCGGCGGGAAGATATAGGTGCCGCGCGCCACGTACTCCTTCAGGATGTCGTGCTGCGTCGTCCCGCCGATTTTCGTGAGGTCGGCGCCCTGCTGCCTGGCCACTGCCACGTACAGGGAAAGCAGGATCGACGCCGTGGCGTTGATCGTCATCGACGTCGTCACGTCCTCGAGCGGGATGCCGTCGAACAGCGTCTCCATGTCGCGGATCGAGCAGATCGAGACGCCGACCTTGCCGACCTCGCTCTCGGCCATGGGGTCATCGGCGTCGTAGCCGATCTGGGTCGGGAGGTCGAACGCCACGGAGAGGCCGGTCTGGCCCTGCGAGAGCAGGTACTTGTAGCGCTCGTTCGACTCCTCAGCGGTGCCGAAGCCGGCGTACTGGCGCATGGTCCAGAAGCGGCCGCGGTACATCGTGGGCTGAATGCCTCGTGTATACGGGAGGACGCCGGGATACCCGAGCTTCTGGTCGTAGTCAAAGCCGCCGTTGGAGTTCAGATCCTCGGGCGTGTAGAGCGGCTGGACGGGCTTACCCGACGACGTTTGGAACGCGATCCCGCGCTCGGGCGCGCGTTCCTTCGCTTCCTTGTACGTGGTTTCCTGCCATTCGTCCTTGGACTCGCTCATGGGCGCGAGTGTATCGTTCGCTCTGAGAACGTGTCAACGAAGCTACCAGTTGCTCGTACGGCCGAAGCCGCATACTGTCGTAAACAGCGTGAGAGGAGGAGCGCATGGCGCTCAAAGGCACCACACTAGCAGCTCTGGCGGTCTTGCTCGCGGCAGCTGGCGCGTTCGGAGCGTGCGGGGGCGACAGCGAAGCGCTCACGCTCGAAGAGTATTTCGAACGCCTTGCGGAGCTCGACGCGGAGTTCGAGGAGAACACGGACGCACTCGACGCCCAGCTCAACGAAGACTTTGAGAGCATAGAGCCCGACGACTTCGAGGCGGCGTCAGCCCTGTTCGTGGATTTCTTCGACGAAGCCGTCGCTGAGGTCGAGCGCTTCGTGGATGAGATGGACGGACTCGACCCGCCGGCGGAGATCGAGGACCTGCACGACGCGGCCGTCGAGGCCGGACGGGAGGTGGCGAACGCGCTAGAGGGCTTGACAGAAACGGTGCGCGAGGCGGATTCCGAGGAGGAGTTCGCCGCGCTCGAGACCGACAGCTCGTTCGAGCAAGCAAGCGCCACCTTCGATGAAAGCTGCGTCGACCTGCAAGATGTCGCCGACGAGAATGAGATCGAGATCGATCTTGACTGTGGTAATTAGACACCTGCACGATAGGCAGGCGAGCACGTCGAAGGGACAACGAGCATGAAGACGCATACGATCCTGCTCGCCGCGATCAGCGTTCTCGCCCTGGTGTTCGGCGCGGTCGCCTGCGGAAGCAGCGAACCGCTGACGCTCGAAGAGTTCATGCAGGAGCTCGAGGCGCTCGACAACGAGTACGAAGAGCGCGGCAACGAGTTGAACGACTCGTTCGACGAGGAGATCACCGATATCACCGAGGTCGACGAAGCGATCGACCGCAGCGTACAGTTCTTTCGGGACCTGTCGGCCTCACTCGACTCGTTCGTCAGCGGGATCGAGGATCTGGACGCACCGGAGGAGGCGGAACAGATCCAGAACAACGCAGTGAGCGCGGGCCGGGACGCCCTCGACGCATTCGACGACCTGATCGCCGAGGCGGAGGAGGCGGAGACTGAAGCCGAGTTCACGGCGGTGACCGAGACCGCCGACCTGCAAGGCGTGTTCGCGGCATTCTCTGCGGTCTGCGTCGAGGCGCAGGCGCTCGCGGACGAGAACAACATCGACGTTTCCTTCAACTGCAACGAGGGCTAGGAGTGGGTTCCTGCGTGCGCCGGTGTTGTTTGGCAGTAGTCGTGGTGGCGGCCCTGGCCTTGAGCGTGATAGCGTGTCGCGGCGACGGCGAGAGCGATGGGCCGCTGACACTCGACGAGTACTTCGAGCGGCTGGAGTCCCTCACGCAAGACTGGCTCGACGCGCGGGAGGAGAGCGACCAAGAGGCCGGGGAGCGGTATCAGAACTCGGACACAGAGGAGGAGCAGATCATCATCCTCGCCGACTTCGTCGAAGAGCAACGCGGCCAGCTAGTCGAGTATATGGACAACGTCGAAGGTCTCGAGGGGCCGGCGGAGGTGGTCGAAGAACAAGCCGAACTGGTCAGCACAGGGCGCGTCGTTGTCGACATGTACGAAAACGCGCTGATCGTATACGAAACGGCGGAAACGTTCGATGAGGCCGCCGCGGTGCTTGAGTCGCCGGGCTTCGAGGAGGCTGCGCAGGCCTTCGGTGACGCGTGCCGGGCGCTGGTCACGATCGCGGTTGAGAATAACATCGAGGTGGACCTCGGCTGTCCGCTACCGCCACCACCACCCTAGAGTTCTACGGCCCGACGTTTCGAGATCCCAGGCTAACGCTTAGGCAGCCACTTTCGTGCGCGGTCCGGGTAGTTGGTGGTAATCGCGTCGACACCCGCGGCAGTCACCCGACGAACGTCGTCGCGTTTGTCGGTGGTCCAGGTGGAGAACCGCATCTCGCGGAGGTGGACCTGACGCACGAGCTTGGGTGTGACGGCCTCGTGGTTGACGGCGACGCCCTGCGCGTTCAGCGAGAGCGCGAACTCCAGTAGCTGCGACCAGTCCTTGACGTTGGTACCCGGCGTGAGCAGCATCGCCGGCATCTTCGGCTCCAGCTTGCGTACGCGCTCGACAACGCCCGGCCCGAACGAGTGCACCGAACACCAGTCGAGCGCCTTCTCGCGCCGGACGACTCTCAGTACTTCCTCCTCGATGCGCGCGCCCTTGATCTCGAGGACCAGCAACGCGCGGCCGTTCACGGCCTTGAGCACCTCGCGCAGCGTAGGAATTTGATGCGGTTTGGCGCCCTTGATCGAGGCGGCGGCGTTCAGTGTGCGCGCCTGCCGCAGCGTCATGTCCGCGATTTCGCCTTCGCCATCGGTGGTGCGCTCCAGAGTGGCGTCGTGGATGAGCACCGGCACGCCGTCGCGCGTGCAGTGCAGGTCGATCTCGATCGCGTCGGCCTTGTGGCGCAACGCGGCCCTCACACCCTCGATCGTGTTCTCCGGGGCGTGGCCCTTGCAAGCGGCGTGCGACGTGATGAGAGGTTGCATGGCAGGAGTAGTATAGTGGTTGGGCCGCTGGATGCGGAGGCACGGGCCGCGCGCATCTATCTGGAAGGCCATGGATGGAGGTCAGATATGACGAACTACCTGAGAGTTGTGCTAGTCACGATGCTGGTCGCGGTCGTTGTCGCCTGCAATGATGACTCCTCCGATGATGGAGAAGGCTCCTCGGGCGAAAGCATCCGGATCGGCGCCTTGCTGCCCCTGAGCGGTTCGCTGGCGTCCTACGGCGAGGCCAGCCAGGCCACGCTCGAAGCGGCGCGCGATGCCATCAACGACGACGCCGAGATGACCGTGGAGCTCGTTGTCAGGGACACCGAAACCGACCCGGATGCCGCCCTCGGCGCGCTGGAGGAGTTGCACGCCGACGGCATCACGGTCGCCATCGGACCGTTCGCTAGCTCTACGGTCGAGGCGGTCAAGGACTACGCCGACGAGAACGGCATTCTGCTCGTGAGCCCGCTCAGCACGGCGGGTACCCTCGCCGTCGCGGACAACATCTTTCGCTTCACGCCGGACGAACGCGCTGAGGGTGCCGCGGTTTCGGCAGTACTGGTCGAAGACGGGATCGACACGGTTATCCCCGTCACCCGCGACGATCCGGGCAACCGAGGACTACAGGTCGGATTGAAGGACGCCTTCGAAGCAGCCGGTGGTACAGTCGTCGACGGCGTGACCTACGCAGCAGATGAAGACGACTTCGACTCGGTGGTCACCGAGATCGTCGCCCTCATCGAAGCGAACCCGGGCGACACCACGGCCGTCGTCCTGACCGCCTTCGCCGAGGTCGTCCAGCTCTTCAACGCCGCCTCCGTGTTGGGCGATCCCGCCCTTACGTCGCTTGACTGGTACGGCAGCGACAGCGTCGCCCTGAGCGAGGACCTGGTCGCGGACGACATCGCGGCCGCGTTCGCGGTCGAGACCGGCTACCCGAACCCGATCCTCGGCCTGCGCGACGAGGACAGCGCCCTATGGCAGCCGGTGATCGACGCGGTGGAGGACGAGATCGGCCGGCGGCCGGATACGTTCGCCCTCGCAGCCTACGACGCGCTGGTCGTCCTGCATGCCGCGATCGAATCGGTTGGCGTTGACGCGGGGGTCGAGGCCCTGAGCCCCGCGTTCGTGACAGCGGCCGCGGAGCATGTCGGCCTGACCGGCCCGTCCACCCTCAACGAGGCCGGAGACCGATCGGTCGCCAGCTTCGACTTCTGGTCGGTGTGCGCCGA
>Ga0075326_1000243_pt1 | contig 11622 bp, 12 predicted proteins | sample MayberrySE_Catta_3_FD_120052 | JGI IMG/M metagenome (GOLD analysis project Ga0075326, IMG submission 120052) | Natural and restored wetland microbial communities from the San Francisco Bay, California, USA, that impact long-term carbon... | ecosystem: Environmental > Terrestrial > Soil >...
ATCCGCAGTGGCGACTCCCTCGTCATGTACGAGGGGCGCACTGTCCGCGCCATGCTCCCGGCCGGCGCCCGATCCGTCGACGGCATGCGCAGCCCGCTCGCCGTCGGCGACCGCGTCGAGCTCGGCCCCGGCCCTAGCGGCGCCGCCTACATCACGCGCGTCGCCACGCGCCACTCAGCCCTCGCCCGCGACGCCACGATTGGCGCGGGGCCGGCGACCGCGCACGTCATCGCCGCCAACATCGACCAGGTCGTCATCGTCTGCTCGCCGAAGGAGCCGCCCTTCCGCCCCGGGCTGCTCGACCGCTACCTCGTCGCCGCGTCCCGCGACGGCCTGGCCGCCGCGATCATGCTCAACAAGACCGACCTCGGCGTCGATGACGATGTCGCGGCCGCGCTCGATGGCTACGCCGCGCTCGACATCGGCGTCGTGCGCGTGAGCGCGCAGACCGGCGCCAACCTCGACGCCGCGCGCGACCAGATAGCGGGGAAAGTGTCGCTCTTCGCCGGCCACTCCGGCGTCGGCAAGAGCTCCCTGCTGAACGCCCTCGAGCCCGGCCTCGCGCTCCGCGTTGGCGAAGTCACGCAGTCGACGGCAGGGCAGGGGAAAGGCACGCACACCACGTCGTCGGCGCGGCTGATCCCGCTGTCGCTGCCGGACACGTTTGTCGTCGACTCGCCCGGCATCCGCTCGTTCACGGTGCGCGGCATGCCCGCCCGCGACCTCGCGTTGCACTTCCCGGACATCGCGGAGATCGCAGGCGAGTGCGCCTATCGCGACTGCCTCCATCACGCGGAGCCGGACTGCGCCGTCCGCGCCGCCCAGCACCTCGACCCCTTCCTGCGCGGCCGCTACAAGTCCTACCGCACCATGCTCGCGGAGCTGCAACGATGACTCTCGGTCATTCGAAGGATCCCTCGCTGTGTCATTCCGAGGAGGACGAAGTCCGACGAGGAATCTATTCCACCAACGACACGCTCGCCCGGCTCGCCGTTGGCCAACCCTTTGTGTCATTCCGAGGCGCCCGCGTTTTGTCATTCCGAGGAGTCCGACGGGCGACGAGGCCTGCCCTGAGCGTAGCCGAAGGGAATCTTGTTCTTCGCCGACCGAGCCCGCCCGGCTCGCCGTTGGCGGGCCTTCACCCGCGGATCGGCCTTCAGGGTGACCGCCTGCGGAGAGACGCATGACTAACACCAACTATGACAACGACCCCCTCTTCCTCAACCCCAAGCTCGTCGAGCTCTACGAACAGCAGGCGTCGTGGGACCGCGAACTCCGAATCAACGGCCAAGCCACCAACCGCCGCCAGCCCGAGCGCGAATTCTTCGTCCCCCTCGTCATGGCCGCGGACAGCATCCTCGACGTCGGCTGCGGCACCGGCGAACTGCTTCGGCTCGCGCGTGAGCGCGGCCACCAAGGACGGCTTGTCGGCGTCGAGCCCGCCGGACCGATGCTCGAAGTCGCCAAGCAGCGCTCGGACGTCGAGTGGCTCCACGGCGACGCCACGGCCGGCGGCTGGCGCGACGAGTTCGACCTCGTCGTGATGACCGGCCACGTCTTCCAGGTCATCCTCGACGAAGAACGGCTTCGCGCGACACTGACCGCCGTCCGGGACGCTTTGAAGGCGGGTGGGTGCTTCGTCTTCGACACGCGCAACCCCCTCGTCCGCGACTGGGAGAACTGGATGCCCGACGTCGTCTGGGAGTTTGAATCGCCGGACGGGGCCCACATCCGCAAGTGGCACGAGGTCGAGTCCGTCGACGGGGACGTCGTCTGGTACAGCACCACGTTCACCAGCGAGAGTTGGGACGAACCCGTGATGTTGCGCAGCGGGCAGCGCTTCTACAGCCGGGAAGACGTCGCCGCGCTCTTGGACGAAGCGGACCTTGAGATCGTCGAGCAGCTCGGCCACTGGGACCGCCGGCCGTTCACGGACGAGAGTCCCGAGATCATCACCATCGCCCGCAGGGCCGGCTCATGATGACCACGCCGGACGGCCCAGGCTCTCTGGTCATTCTGAGGAGGACGCAGCCCGACGAAGAATCTAGTTCCACCAACCACACACGCCATCGGCTCGCCGCTGTCAGGCCCACGCAACGGCGAGTGCACCAACTGCTATTCTTAAGGATGCAAGCGACCGAACCAAGCGTCGACTAACTGGAAGGAGGCACGTTCCCGTGAAGTGTCCCAAGTGCAACGGTGAGCTGCAGGCGCGAACGCGCGGCGAAGTGGAAATCGACGTCTGTCAGGCGTGTGGCGGGATCTGGCTGGACAGCGGTGAGCTCGAGAAGATCACCGCCACCACCCAACAGCAAGACTGGCGCCTCTACGATCGCGGACGTGAGGGTTACGATCCCACGCCGGCGCCAACACCCCAGAGCAGCTACCTCGAGGAACTCCTGAAAGACGTCAGGTAGCGCCGCGACAGCGACGCCGCCTCACGGTGCCCTTTCGGGACGGCCCCCTCCTCCGTCACTGTGAAGCGCCCTCTATCATTCTGAGGAGGACGCACCCCCTCTGTAATTCCGAGGAGCCCCGTAGGCCGACGAGGAATCTATATCCACCAGCAACAAGCGCGCTCGGCTCGGCGTTGTCAGGCCCCAGTCCCCGTGGGTCAGGCTTCAGCCTGACCGACCGCGCACACCGCCCAACGTGTAGAGGCGGCTCGTGAGCCGCCCTGACGCACCGCCCACCGAAGACACCACACCCTCCCTCCCTTGCCACCCTCCCCACACATCTGCCACCCTGAGTGCGTTCTGAACCGCATTCAGCGCGAGAGGCCCAGATGCGCTCCAAGAAAACCGACCCCGAGCTCCCGATCCTCCTCCCCTTCCGGCCCGGCATCGTCTCCAACGGCGAGTTCGTCCCGCCGCCGCCCACCCTCGCTCACCGGCGCATGGCCCACTCCGCACTCGAGACCGCGACCGAGATCGCCCGCAAGCGCGGCATCGACCGCCGCCGCTTCCTCATGAGCATGGGCGGCCTCGCCGTCACCCTCGGCGCCGTCAACCTCTTCGGCTGCGACGACGAGCAGCCCGGCACGGGCTACGACGTTCCCAGCCCGACCGACGTCGACGAAGCCACCGCCTGCGAATTCCTCGACGGCCAGGAGTTCATCTTCGACATCCAGACCCACCACATCAATGCCGAGACGCCCGCCGGCCGCGGCCTCTACGAGGGCTTCGTCACGAACCTCAACCCCAACTGCGACACGGCCGACGAGATCGAGTGCGCCAGCCGCTACGGCTACGTCCGCGACATCTTCGTCAACAGCGACACCACCGTCGCCGTGCTTTCCGATACGCCCTCGCCCTCGGACGAGTCCGACCCCCTCACGTTCGACGAGATGCAGCGTTCGCGGGACATCATCGACATGCTTTCGTCGGGCGGCGCGTCGCGACTCCTGCTGCACAGTATCGTCGTCCCCAATGTCGGCACCCTCGAGGAGCAGCTCGATCTCATGCAGGCGCGCGCGGAAACCATGGACGTCTCGGCATGGAAGGTCTACACGCCTTACACCGGCACCGCCGGCCGCGGCTGGTTCCTCGACGACGAGGAGTTTGGCATCCCGTTCATCGAGCGCGCCCGCGAGACGGGCGTCAAGCTGATCTGCGCGCACAAGGGCCTGCCCCTCTTCGGCTTCGATCCGGCGATGGCGTCGCCGCGCGACATGGGCGTCGTCGCCGCGGCGTACCCCGACATGAACTTCATCGCCTACCACTCCGGCTGGGACCCGATGAACGCCCCCGCCGAGGGCCCGTACGATCCCGACAGCCCAACTGGCGTCGATGTGCTTATCAAGAGTCTCGAGGACAACGGCGTCGGCCCGAACGAGAACGTCTACGCCGAGCTCGGCTCGACCTGGCGTGGCATCATGAGCGACCCGCCGCAGGCCGCGCACGTCATCGGCAAGCTGCTCAAGCACGTCGGCGAGGACAACGTCCTCTGGGGCACGGACTGCATCTGGTACGGCGGTCCGCAGCCGCAGATCGCCGCGTTCCGCGCCTTCCAGATCGACGAAGCGCTCGCCGAGGAGCACGGTTACCCGCAGCTCACCGACGAGATCAAGGCGAAGATCTTTGGCCTCAACGCCGCGACGCTCTACGGCATCGACGCCGAGGCGCAGCGCTGCGCTATCGAAGAGGATGCCATTGAGGACCTCCGTTCCCTCGCCCGCGACATGGAGCCCGACACTCACGAACCGCGCTGGGCCCATCGCGCCCCCATCTCCCGCCGCGACGTCTTCCAGCACTTCATGCAGAACGGCGGCGCCTGGTCCCCCTGGCGATGACGGCTCAGCAAACTCAGGACGAAAAGAAGGCACGCCAGAAACGGGTCGAGGTTCTTGTTCGATTTGGCGAGCACGTCGAAATGGGGCCTAAGTGGATACACGCCCCGAAGAACTCGCCGGAGGAAGGTCAATGGCTGGAGTGCTTGCTCGCGCTTCATCGGACGCGGTGGTTCAAGCCTTATCAACATGCCAATGAAGTCCGCCAGGTCTATCACCTTGGGCTGTGGAAGAACGTTGACGGGCATGCTGCCAATGTTCCCGATCATTCGTCGCATGACCTGGAATCGGAGGAAAGACATGGAGAGGGCTAAGGATCAACGCGTGACGGAACTTGACGCCAGGTACGCCTTGTATCAGGTTCCGCAAGCAGACGTAAACACGTTCACGGACGCGACGATCGCCCTCGATCGTGCCCTCTCCGAGTTCCCGTTCCCTGACGACGGAGTAACCATGGGGCCGCGGCCTTGGCCAGACCCCAACGACGAATCAGATCCACCCCCCGAGCCGACAACGATGCCTGACAGGCTTCGCGTACGCCGGGAAGTACCATCGAGGAGTGTGGACATATCTTGCTACCAGAACATGAGCCCGGCCTTCGACAGAGCGTTCCTTACGGTCTGGGAGTTTCTGGACGAGATCCTGGTCGACGCCAATCAGGTCGGCGACGAGTGGCGGCAAGAGTGGCAGACCTCACCGGAGGAGTTCATCGCGCTCTGGAGCCGCGCGCTGGAGCCGTAGCGGCACACCACCTGTCACTCGGAGCGCAACTCTGTCATTCCGAGCGAAGCGAGGCCTGCCCTGAGCTCCGTCCTGAGCTTGTCGAAGGGCGCAGCCGAAGGGAATCTAGTCCTCCACCGGCCAGCCCTCGTATTCACTGCGAAGCCATCCCTCGATGAGCTCAGGACTGCACCGGACTGCGCGCGATCCACACTCACCTGCCTATGCACCTAGCCCGTATCTACTTTCCTCGTTATCCTACGACCGATGCGCCCGCCTGAACACTGGCACCTGCGCACAACCGGACGCTCCAAGCCTCCGTACCTGGCGATCGGCGGCGGCGTAACGCTGCTCTCCATTATTGTGCTGCTCGTCGCCGTGTGCGGCTCCGGTGGCGGGGCCGGCTCAGGCGAAGAGTCCGACGTCGCCGCCGCGACCCTCGTCCCGACCCAGCCCCCCGTTCTCATCTCCGGCCGCGCCGCGGCGATCATCGAGGGCGAGTGCGGGGCCCTCGTCTACGGCCAGCGCGAGCACGAGCGCCTTCCGCCTGCCAGCCTTACCAAGATCGCCACGGCGCTAGTCGCTGCCGAACGCGCCGACCTCGACCGCGTCGTCCAGATCGACGTCAACAGCGCGCTCCTCGTCGTCTCGACCGACTCCACGGTCATGGGCCTCGAGACCGGCATGGAGATGAGCCTGCGCGACCTCCTCCACGGCCTGCTGCTCGTCTCCGGCAACGACGCCGCCGTCGAGATCGCCGAAGAGGTCGGCGGCACGCTGCGTAACTTCATCGACCTCATGAACGCGAAGGCCGTGCAGCTCGGCCTCACCAACACCCACTTCGCGAACCCGCACGGCCTCGACGAGCCGGGCCTCTACTCGTCGGCATACGACATGGCGCAGCTCGGACGCGCGCTGCTCGACGAGCCGGAACTCGCGGCCGTCGTCGCGAAGCCGCGCTACGAGATGAACAACGGCGAAGTGCTGCTCAACGGCAACCGCATGCTCACCGAGTATCCGGACACGGTCGGCGTCAAGACCGGTTACACCGAGGACGCCGGCCAGACGCTCGTCGCCGCCGCCGAGCGCAACGGACGCCTCCTCATCGTCTCCGTCCTCGGCAGTCGCGACCGCTTCGCCGACGCCGTCGCCCTCCTCGACTGGGCCTTCTACGACACCGAATCCGCCTGCGACGACGCAGAACTTCTGGACGCGTCCTAGATCACACACAAAGGCGAGGCGTTCCAGCCTCGCCTCCTACCGCGGGCCTCGCCCGCCTACCGCCGCAGCACCTCGGCCGCCGCGTCCAGGGGCGCTCGTTCGGAGCTGATCGAGATATCGACTCGGTTCAGGTCCTCATCCCACGTGACGTGACCGTGCTCGCCGTCGACGTCCCATCGAAGCTGTTCCCCATCGGGATCGAGGTCCCACTCACCTTCCGTCACGGTCAGCACGACCTCGCCAAACGCGAGCATGAACTCGCTGAAGTCCGCGCTCGAATCCCAGTCGAGCTGCAGGTGGAGCAGCACATGTGGGTCGTCGCCCTCGTCCTGCTCGCGTTCGTAGAGCGTGAACCAGCCGGCGCCCCAACCCTCGGCTGCGTCCTCCGCCGCGAACGGGTTCCCCATGTTCGTCAGGATGTAGTTATAGACGTCGAACTCGCCGAACGGCGACACCTCGACCACCGACCAGCCCTCCTCGAGCTCGTCCTCGAAGCTGTCGGGCGCCGCGCTCCGTGATGCTTCGAGATCGAGGTACTTCTCTGGATGCAAAATCTGCTCGGTCGTCGTGGGCGGGCGCTCGTACGCGTCGTTGATCGCTTCCCAGCCGCCGTGGTCGTAGAGCGCCTGCGCGAACGTCACGCACTCGTTGTAGTCGAACGCCATGTATCGCTCGATGGCCGGCGGGATCTCCTCCTCTTCGACGTCGTCCTCGTCGTCCAGGGGCAGCTCGCTGCGCCAGTCCGGCCCGTAGCGCTCCTCCATGAACTGGAGCATCGCCAGCGACGCGTCACCTTCCCGCAGGCAGCTGAGTGTCATCGAGTACTCTGTGCGGTCGTCCTCGCCCGTCCATTCCTCGAGCTTGTCCATCTCGTTCAGGTCGAACGCGTGGTGCTGGAAGCTGTGCACGTACTCGTGCGCGAGGATCATCTCGTCGTAAGCGTCCATCTCCGACAGCGGATCCGTGATCAGTACGATGCTGTCGTCTTCACGCGTGAAGAATCCCAGGATGCTCTGCGCGTCCGACGTCGCCACCAGTTCGATGATGTCGTCGTCGGGACCGATCATGTGCAGCAGCCGGTAGGCGGCGTTGTACGCCGCGATCTCGGCCAGCTCGTCATCCTCCGGCTCGTACACGTCGTCGACGTACTCGGTCAGTTGCTCCCGGGTCAGCGTCCCTTCCTTCGTGTCTGGACTGATCTCGAGGCCGCGCACCTCTGCCGCCTGATCGCGGATCTCGTGCAGCAGACCCTCCTCCTCGGCCGTGAACGGCGTGAGGTCGGGCAGGCTGCTGCCTTCCCCGCCGCCGCAGACCGCGCCGAGCAAAAGCGGCGCGACCAGCGTCGCGATGATGGCTGCTGCGAAACGTGGAGAGTGCATGTCGATAACCTGCCAGTAGGTGGGCGTCCCGCCTCTTCATGAGAAGTATCGGCAAGGGCCGCCAAACATGCGATACTAAAAATTCCGCCGCCCTGGGCACTCCAGCCTAGACCCAGACCCTCGCCTAGTAGACCCCGCCCAGCTTCCGGTGGTCCCACGAAACGACCTTCGCCGGCCGCACGCGGATCGCCGTGCGCTTCAGCGCCTGCGCCCGCAGCCCCGCCTGCTCCTGCTCCGTAAGTTGCATCGCCGAAGCCCCGCCTCCGCCGTCCGACCCGTGCCGGCCGATCGCGGAGAGGAACGACACCACGGTATCGAGGTCGTCGCTCAGCTCAGCCGTCCCGTAGTAGATCACGCCGCGCAGCTCGGCGTACACTTCGCCGTCCTCGAACAGCAGCGACACGCGCGGATCGCGCTTGAGGTTCCGGATCTTCTGGCTCTTCGTGAACGTCGTCATCACGATCGCGCCGTCGTCCTCCACCGCGAACCACATCGGCGCCGGGTGCGGCACGCCGTCGCGCCCGATGCTGTTGATCACCATCGTCCGCTTCGTCCTGATGTGGTCCGCGATCTCGGACTCGGTCATCACGATCTGCGCTCTTCGAGACATCCTTACTGCTCCATCACTTGTGCGGTCCATTCCTGCGCCGACGGCACTCCCGCGAGCCCCGTCGCGCACACCACGCCGCGCACGATCGCGCGCTGCACCGCCCGCGCCGCCAGCGCCTCCAGCGCGACGTACCCCGTCTCGTCGATCTCGACTTCGCCTGTCGCCAGCACGAACACGACGTCGCCATCGTAGCGCGTGTGCACCGGCCAGATCGTGCGCGCAAACCCGTCGTGCGCGACGGTCGCGACGCGGTTCGCCTCTTCCTTCGTCAGCGCCGCGTTCGTCGCGACGACCGCGAGCGTCGTGTTCTCGGCGCGCGGGTTCACGCCCTCGCGCACGAGCTCCCATCCGCGCAGGAGCTCGCCGGACTCGTCGGCCCGCGGTCCCGCGATCAGCGTGCCGTGCTCGGGGTCGACGATGTCGCCGCCGCCGTTCACCGCCGCAACCGCGCCCGCGAGCAGGCCGTCTGGCCCGCGCTCGCACGCCGTCCCCAGCCCGCCCTTCAGCCGCCGTTCCGGCCCGCCGATCTTCGCGACCGTCGCGCCGGTTCCCGCGCCGACGCTCCCCTGCGCGACGGGCCCCTCGCTCGCGGCCTGCGCGGCGGCATAGCCCGCCTCCGCGTCGGGCCGCACGTCCGCGCGTCCGATCCCGAGGTCGAACAGGATCGCTGCGGGCACGATCGGGATGTGCGTCTCCGCGTATTCAACGCCGATGTCCTGCTCCTCGAGGTAGCGCATCACGCCGCTCGCCGCGTCCAGCCCGAACGCCGACCCGCCCGCGAGGCAGATCGCGTTCACGCGATCGACGAAGCGGCCCGGCCGCAGCAGGTCGGTCTCGCGCGTGCCCGGCGCGCCGCCGTTCACGCACACCCCGCCAACCGCCCCCTCCGCCGGCGCGAGCACTACGGTGCAGCCGGTCGCGGCCACCTCGTCTGTCCAGTGCCCGACCTTGATGCCCGGCACGTCCGTGATCGCGTCGATGTCGGTGTGGTCGCTTGGACCAACCTGGCTGGTCCGGGCCGTTCGCTTGATGTAGACGACCCGATCTCCCTCTAGTCGCGCTTGTCGCTCAGCACCTTCGCCCCCACCTTCGGTGAAGAGCCACTGCCAGCGGCCGCCATCCGGTGGTCTGGGGTAGGGGAGACCGCCACCTTTAGGCGCTTTAGCCGTGGCAAGTACCTTGTTACCCAGGCGGACAACGTAGTTGCCGCTTTGGCGGAACATTCTGGCATTGCCACTGACAGCAACCAGAAGTCCTTCACCGTTTATGGCCATTAAATAGGTTCTCCTTTGGCCTAGGTCACGCGCGCTCAGCCAGCACGAACAGGTGATGGCCGCCGATCGGGTCGGGCACCAGCTCCGACTTTAGTACCCGGAAACCCGCGTCCGCCACGAGCTGTCGGTTGCTATCGGCGTCGAAGTGACTCCAGTACATCTCGACGCCGGACCCCAGCCAGTCGGACTCCTTGCCGACCCAGTCGGTCTGTCCCATCACGACGAAGAGCCGCCGCCCCGGGGCGAGCAGCGCGTACAGTCCGGAGAACAGGGCGGCGTGCTCGTCGCGTGGTACGTGGATGACGGAGTACAGCACCGTGATCGCGTCGAAGCTCGCCTCGCCAAACGGCAACGACGCCATGTCTGCGAGCAGGAAGTCGGCGTCAGGTACGAAGCCACGTGCCAGGGCAAGCTGACGGCGCGAGATGTCGACGCCGATCGCGCCGAATCGTTGGGAGATGTACTCGGTGTGAGGCCGTCCGGCGCCGCAGCCCAGGTCGAGCACGCGCGCGCCCTCCGCCAACCCGGCCGTCGCGTCGTCGATGTACGCGTCGACCTCCGGCCGGCGCTTGCCGCGCAGCCGCTCGAGGTAGACGTCGGCCATGCCGTCGTAGCCCTCCGCAACGCGGCGTTTCACCGTCGCGCTATCGAGCATCGCGTCGCTCGCTCACGTTCGCTCCGCCACGACATACACATGGTTCACTGACTGGTCGACAGGGTCCGGGATCAGCTCCGACGTCAGGACCTTGAAGCCCGCCTCCTCCAGCAACTCGACGCTCCGGTCGCCGGCGAACTGGCTCCAGTACATCTCGACGCCGTCCACCAACCAGTCCTGCTCCGTACCGACCCACTCGGTCTGGCCGAGCACGGCGAAGATCCGTCCGCGCGGCCGCAGCAGCTCGCGCAGGCCGGCGTACAGGTCCTCGAGCTCCTCGCGCGGCAGGTGGATGATCGAGTACAGCGCCATGATCGCCCCGAACGACCCCGGCCCGAAGGGCAGCGACGCCATGTCGGCGAGCACGAACTCCGGCCCCGACTCCAGCTCCTGCCCGAGGCGCAACTGGCCCGGCAAGATGTCGACGCCGATCACCCGGAAGCGGATGTCGAGGTACGTCCCGTACGGGTGTCCCGACCCGCATCCGAGGTCGAGCACGCACGCGCCCTCCTCGAGCTGCTCCGCCATCCGGTCGATCCGTTCGACGGTGTAGTCCTCGGGCCAGCGCTCCCGCGCGTCGAGGTACTCCGCCGCGATCCGGTTGTAGCCGGCCTGCACCATCCGCTTCGCGCTGTCGCTGTCATGCATCGAGCGATTCCTCAGGCGCGTTCCCGCGCAACTCGTTCCATGTTCGCTGCAGGCGGCCCAGCATCGTCACCATGCGGGCGCCGAGCCAAATACCGAGCAGCGTCGTCGCCGTCAGCAGCCCGAAGAACACCGCCGTCGACAGCCAGACGTCCTTGCGCATCGTATCTGGGTCGAAGCACTCCCAGCACTGCGCCGCCCAGATGCCGACGAACGCGTTCAGGCCCGCGTAGAGGAATAGCACCACCGCCGCCGCGATCCACGGGGCGCGCGGCAACCACCCGCGCGACAGCCCGATCCCGATGCCGATCACCGGAACGAGCGCGAACAGCGTCGCGATGCTCATGCCCTAAGGGTGCTTGGGCCTCAGGGAAAAGTCAACCGCGGACTCTGCGTTTCGCTGGCAGCTTGCGACGCCGTGGCTTCTGGCACTGCGGACAGAAGTGCGACGAGCGCTGGCCGATTACCATCCGCTCGATCGCCGTCCCGCATGTGCGGCACGGCCGCCCCGTGCGCCCGTACGCGACCAAGTACTCCTGGTTCTTCCCCGACTCGCCGTTCAGGTTCACGTGGTCGCGCAGGCTGACCTCCTCGCCGGCGTTGTTGCCAACGCTGCTGCCCAGGTTCTCGAGCCCCTGCTCGAGCGCCCGCACGATCCCGGCGCGTAGCCGCGCCACCTCGTCCTTCTTGAGCGTCGACGCCGGCTGCTTCGGGTGGATGCCCGCGTAGTGCAGCGCCTCGTCGGCGTAGAGGTTGCCCACGCCTGCGATCACGCCCTGGTCCAGCAGCGCCGACTTCACCGGCGCCGACCGCGTCTTCAGCATGGCGCC
>Ga0075326_1000246_pt1 | contig 11570 bp, 6 predicted proteins | sample MayberrySE_Catta_3_FD_120052 | JGI IMG/M metagenome (GOLD analysis project Ga0075326, IMG submission 120052) | Natural and restored wetland microbial communities from the San Francisco Bay, California, USA, that impact long-term carbon... | ecosystem: Environmental > Terrestrial > Soil > Wetlands...
CGATGACCGGCTTGCGCGACTCCCACAGGCTCATGAAGTTGCGAACGTTCTCTGACATGAACGAATAGTCGATCACGGGGTCCCAGCCGCCCGTCTGTTCCTGGGCGCGCGCTTCGGCCTGGGGCGCGCCCTGCAGGTCGTAGCCGGCGCAGAACGCCCTGCCCGCCCCGCGCAGGATGATCACACGCGCGTCACGCTCCGCGTTCGCACGCTCGACCGCCTTCCGGAGCTCGGCCGTCATGCCGGCGCCGATCGCGTTGAGACGCTCGGGCCGGTTCAGCGTGATGATCGCGACGCGCCCCCGCGTGCTGTAGTCGACGGGGCTGTCCATGGGCGGCCTCCTGTCCTTTCGCTTGCTCGTGCCGACCGATCATAGCAACCCGCGAACGCAAGAGAGGGGCCTCGCGGCCCCTCTCTGTCGATGACGCTGTTCCGCAGCTACTGAATCGTGAACTCGTTAACCATGCCCAACTCCGCGTGGGAGGTCATCTCGGGGCTCGATGTGTCGGGGAAGAAGCAGACCAGAGCATAGCGCCCTGGCGCGAACGGCTGCTCGAAGGCCATGTCGACCTCCTGGCCCGGCTGGATGAACAGCTTGAATCCAACGGTGTCTTCTTCCTGTACGTCTTCCAGCGCCTGCTCGAGGGGCACATCGGCCGCGACCGGTACCACCACAACCTCGTGTACCTGACCACCGCCATTGGTCACGTCGAAGGCGAAGTTACCGTCAGCTGGAATGGTCGTATCGTCGAAACCGAACACGAACTCGCCTAGCGTGAGTTCAACAAGGGGCGTTCCCTCGGCCACCTCGTCGGAGACCGCCTGGAACGAGTCGACCATCCAGACATCATCAGCCTGCACCATGCCGACGTCGAAGACTCCGAAGTCCACAATGGCCGTCAGCGACGCAGTATCGCCCTCGATGGTCGTGCCCTCGATGCTCTCGACCGTGCCCGGCTCGCCGATGCATTCTTCTGGGTTCGCCTCGCACTCCGCGCGGGACGGCGCGAAGAGCACCGTTGTGATCAGGTTGTCGGTCACATGCGCGAAGAAGTAGTCGGCGTTCGTCGCGTCGGACTCGAAGGTCTGCGTGAACGTCTCCTCAACCTCCGCGATCTCGGCCGCCTCATCCGCAGGCGTACCCTCTTCCGCCGTCTCCGCAGGCGTCGGTTCTTCGACCTCGCAACCGGCACCGCTGATCAGGTTCTCCCACGCGGTGCTCACGTTCGCGGCTGCGGTCTCGATGCCTGTCACGGCATCTTCTATCGTGGCGTCATCAGGAATGTCATTGATCGCGCTGTCAAGTTCGTCGTAAGCGCTTTCGAGCTCGTCTGTGCTGGCGTCCTCGACATCCTCAGCGGAGCTCTGGACCTCGTCGACAGCCTCCTGAACGTCGTCTCGTGCGTCCTGCAAGTCACCAACGGTCGACTCAGGACCGATGGCGGCAAGTGCGTCGAGTGTGGCGCCGAGGGACTCCAGGTCGCCGCAGAGCGCGGCCTGTGCCTCTTCCAGCGATGGGCTGTCGTCGTCGCACGCAACCGCGAACAACATTGCGGAGATCGCCGCCAGACTAATGCCGAAGAACCAGCCAAACCGACCTATGTATCGTTTCAAGCTTATTCCCTCCCATACTAGTCCAGTCTTCTAGACGAGAAAGTATGTATCGGTGACAAGCTTACGATCAATGGCGCAGATCACGTATGGCGGTCCGCCCGGCGCATTTACAGCCTTAGATCGCTTTGTTAGACTGCGGCGAAACCAATCCAGGCACGCATGGAGGTAACCATAATGAAGTCATTGCTCCGCGCATCCCTACGTCTGCTCGACCGAATGAGCCCGCCAGAGACGGTCAGCGCGCACTGCGACATCCCCTGCGGCATCTACGACCCCGCCCTCGCCCAGACCGCGGCCCAGACGGTGGTCCGCATGCACCAGCTCATCGCCGACCTCGGCGCGCCCAAGGAGGGCTGGTCGGAGGCCGAGGCAGCCGCGTATGGCAACTCGATGATTCGCTACGTTGCCGTCAAGGAGCACCACGCCGAGCTCTGCAAACACGAGGTCCGCATTATCTGGGCCGACTACTTCAAGCCCGAGCATCTGGACGCCAACCCGGACCTCCACACCAACGTCTGGAACATCCTGAAGCTCGGCTCCAAAGTCCGTCAGACCGTCGACGCCAAGGCTGCCGACGACCTGCTCGCCGAAGTTCAGAAGTTCGCCGAGGCGTTCTGGAAGAGTAAGGGCGTGGACACGAAGCGTGTGCCGTCCAACCAGGCGGTGGGAGGCGAGTCTGTCGTCCCGGCCTAACCCGCACGTCTAGCAGCCATGCTGCGCCGCCTGCGCGCATTACTCCCCTTCGACCGCTATGTCGTCGAAGGGGAGAGCATGTTGCCTGAAGTGGCGCCGGCGGAGCGGGTCCTTGCGAGCCGGCTCGCGTACTGGCTGGGCCGGCCCCGGCCAGGTGATCTCATTGTCTTGCGCGACCCGCGCGAACCACAGCGGCTGCTGCTCAAGCGGGTCGAGAAGGCGGAGGGCGCTGGGTCCTGGTCGGTGGTTGGAGACAACACGGACGCGAGCACGGACAGCCGTACGTTCGGCCCGGTCTCGAAGGATTTGATCCTCGGGAAGGTCGTCTTCCGCTACTAGGCGCGCGTTAGGCGCGCGCGTCCATCGTCTCGGCAAGCCCGCGGCTGTCCACGCCGGACGCGCCTCCCATCGGCCACATCACCATGACCATCAGCAATCGATCGCCGACGACCCAGCCATACATGTCCATCTCGACGCCGGTAAAGGGCACGTCCTCGTCGGGTGCGGCGAGCGAGCTGATGAGTTCGCCGAAGTCCATCTCCATGTGCGTGCCGAAGCCATCTTCGCCTAGACCGGAGGCGTCGAGAATCGAGAGCTCAATCTGACCAAGACCGAGTTGATCGAACTCGGCCTGCGCTTCTGGCAGGTCCGCCTCGGTCAGCTGGCCGAACTCCTCGAGGTTGCCGAGGGCTGCCTCAGGCATCGCGATGGCGGCGGAGACGACCATGGCATCGAAGTCATCCCCCGCGACCCCGGCCCCGAACATGCGCGCCGCGATCGTCATCTCACCGAACTCCGACGGCTCGGTGAAGGAGAACTCGCCCATATCAGTGAAGGTCCCTTGTAGGTCGCCGCTCGTCAGCAACGGCGAACCCAGCTCCGGGTCCACCTGGCCCGCCGACGGCGAGGCTGTAATACCACCGAGGAACGTGAACGGATTGAGCGCGCCCAACACGTCGCTCTCGTCAAAGCCGTCAACGGTCGCGACAGTATCGTCTGCCGGGCCGGCGTCCGTGCCCGGGCTCACTTCGACGACGTCGCGCGTGCCGTCATCAGCCGGGTCTGACGCTTGGGCGCCGTCACCGGCATCGCCGGGAGCGCCATCATCGCGGGTGCCGTAGATGCCGTCGGGGCCGGCGTCGGACGCGACTACGTCGCTGTCGTTGTCACCGGACTCGGTTGCGCCGTTGTCGTTGGACGCGCCGCCGCACGCGATCAGGAACAGGAACAGTGGGAGAACGAGAAGCATCAGCGCGCGAAGCATGGACGTGCTCCTTTGAGATGTTCAGGCATACCTTACCACTAGTATCGGCGCGACACGCGCTGTCTTTGACGGATTAGGAGGAGGCTTCGGCGGGTGCGAACGGCGGGAAGAGCGACTCTAGCTCTAACCGAACAGGATCGCCGTCAGGAAGGTACGGGCTGAAATCACCGTCGGGCATCGGCCGGTCGCGGCGGCCGCTCGTGCCCGCGGAGCGGATGCGGTCCTGCAGGAGCATCAAGCCCTGCAACAACGACTCCGGCCGCGGCGGGCAACCCGGGACGTACACATCGACGGGAACGATCAGGTTGACGCCCGGCATCGTGCTGTACCCGAACGCGAACGGTCCGCCCATCGTCGCGCAGCCGCCGAACGCGATCACCCAGCGCGGCTCAGCCATCTGCAGGTAGACGCGGCGCACCGCCGGCCCCATCTTCCACGTGACGGTGCCGGCGACGATCATCAGGTCGGCTTGGCGCGGCGACGCGCGGAACACCTCCGCGCCGAATCGCGCGATGTCGTAGCGGGACGTCGCCGTCGCGATCATCTCAATGGCGCAGCAGGCCAGACCGAACATGGCCGGCCAGAGCGACGAACTACGCGCCCAGTTCAGCAACTGGTCGACGGAGCCCATGAGGAGATTTCCCTTGAGCTCCTCGTCAATATCCGTCTCTTCCAGGGGGATCACGTCGGTGGCCATTGGATTCTCATTCTACAAACCGCCTCCTCGGCCGTGCAACTTCGGCAAATACAGGATGGTTACGTTTTAACATCCATTTGACACGAACGTCACAGCCTCAAAACACCCGGCTGGGATACTATTGTTTACCTGTTACCGAGACCGTGGCACCGCTAGCGGGGGAGCGGGGCTCAGGATGAGCGGATCCCACTTCCAGTCCACACCAGAGACGCTCTGGACTTGAAGGCACTGACGCCTTGAGCCCGACGTTACGTCCCCGAGGGGTGGGCGTTTTGATCTTGGAAGGCGTAGGTGACTCAAGAGTTCTTTTCCCACAGCCGGACAGGCGCTGATCCGCAGCGTTTCGGCCGAGGCCGCGCACCGCTGGTATCGCGATCGAACGCGCGCCGCGCCGCGCTGGGCGCGGCCGCAGTTGCCCTCGCTCTGATCGCGCTCGTCGTCTCGTCGTCGCCGTCGCTTACGCCGGCAGTCGGCGCGCAGGAGCCTTCCCCCACACCATCCACGATCATGAGCGTCGACCCGCCATCCCAAAGCGTCACCGCCGGGAACAATGTGGTCGTCACCATCCGCGTCGACGACGTCACCAACCTTGCTGCGTACGAGTTCGAGATAGACTACGAGCAGACGGTCTTAGCGTTTCAGTCCGTGGTCAACGGGCCCTTCCTGGGCAGCACGGGACGTGCCGTCACCTGTCTCTCACCGCAGCTAGGGCACGGGACCGTGCGTTATGGCTGCGTCACCTTTGGCGCGTCGCCGCCTGGTGCATCCGGCGATGGCGTGCTCGCAACACTGACATTCACCACATCGTGCACTGGCTTCAGCCCACTCGACTTCAACATTGCCGGCCTTGGAGATGCTCTCGGTGCAGGAATTGATAAGCAGATCCAGGACGGCAGCGCCACGGTGACCGGGGGCGGCGTCTGTCCGACGCCGACTGTCACACCTACGCCCGGACCGGCGACACCTACGCCCAGTCCGACCGACACGGCTACGGCTACGCCGCCCTCGACACCGATCCCTCAGCTGTGTGCGGCGGCGGCCGGCACCGCGCTCTGCGTGCTGCCCGTTATGCAGGACGCGTTCGCCGGCACGGAGGTCGATGTGCAGGTCGGCATCGACAATGTCACCAACCTCGGCGCGTTCCAGTTCGACCTCGTCTTCGACAGTGTCCTCATGTCGTCGGTGTCGGTCACCAACGGCGCGTTCCTCGGCAGCACGGGGCGTTCCGTCGTCTGCCTGCCCACCCTGGGCGCGGACCGAGTGACGATCGCCTGCTCGACGCTCGGCACCACGCCCGCCGGACCAAGTGGCAACGGCTTTCTTGGTCTCGTCACCCTCCATGCCGACGCGATTGGCATTTCCGATCTCACCTTGGAGAACGTTGTCCTGACCAACATCACGAGCGCGGAGATACCGTTCGCCGCGTTGCAGAGCGCGACGGTCAACATCGAGACGCCGCCAACGCCGACCAACACCAACACACCAACGGACACCCGTACGCCGACCAACACCGCCACCGTGAACTCCCCGACGCCGCCGAACACGCCGACGCCCGGACCGGTACCGGAGACGGTCGTCCGGATCGCTCCGAACACACAGCAAGTCGTTCAGGGGACAGACGTCGTCTTCGATATAAACATCGACAGCGTGACGGATATGGGCGCGTACTCCTTTATAGTCGAGTACGATCCCGACCTCCTCTCCTTTATTAACGTTGCGAACAGCCCGTTCCTCGGGAGCACAGGAGGGACGGTGCTCTGCGTCGGCCCGGACGTCGATCCGGTCCTCGGCACGCTCGAGTTCGGCTGCATCGCCACCGGGGCAACCGGGGTGACTGGCAGCGGCACCCTCGCCACCATCCGGCTTGGCACGTCCTGCTTCGGTTCCAGCGAGCTGACACTGTCGAGTGCTGATGTCGCCGACTCAGTCGGGCTACCCATCGTCACATCGGCGCACAATGCAAGCGTTGGCGTCGTCGGCCAGACGAACTGCACGCCGGAGAACACCCCCACGACGGCGTCGACAAACACTCCAACTCCGACACCTGTGTCCGGCGCCGCCCTCATGCGCATCGACCCAAGTTCCCAGGGCGTACCGGAAGGCGACGACGTCGTTGTGGACCTCGTCATTGAGGATGCTGTCGACCTGGGCACATACACCTTTACAATAGGGTTCGATCCGACGCTCCTCTCGTTCATTGAGATCACCAACGGACCGTTCCTGGAGAGCACCGGCGGTAACGCGTTCTGCATAGGACCGGTGGTTAATCCAACCGCCGCCACAGCGCAGTTCGGCTGCGTGATGACCGGCGCGGCGGGCCCGAGCGGCACCGGCGTGCTGGCGACCGTGCGTCTCGGGTCGTTCTGCGGCGGCAGCGGCCCTCTCGACCTGCCGCAGGCGAGCATAGCCGACAGCGCGGCAGATCCCCTCCCGCTCAACACGGCCGGCGGCAGCGTCACGGTGATCGGCAGCACGGTCTGTCCGACGCCGCTGCCAACCGCCACATCGACCCCGACCAACACGCCAACGGTACCCGTGCCGACGCCGGCCACGAACGTCAATTTCAACCCGAGCTCGCAGGGTGTCTCCGTTGGAACCGACGTCGTCGTCGATCTCGAGATCGACGATGTCCCAGAGCTCGGGGCATACGAGTTCACAATCGATTACGACCCGAACTTCCTCCAGTTCGAGAGCATCACGGACGGGCCCTTCCTCGGATCAACCGGCGGCGTGGTCATCTGCGTCGGCCCGACGGTTGATCCGATCGGCGGCAGCGTGACCTTTGGCTGTGTAATGAACGGCGCGCTCGGACCATCGGGCGACGGCGTGCTTGCGAACGTTGTGTTCAACTCGTCCTGCGCCGACAGCGATCAACTCACGTTAACGGCACTCGACATCGCCGACACGGCAGGCGCACCCGTCCCCGTCGGCTCACAGCCGGCGAACGTGACTGTCTTAGGTGGAACCGCGTGCACGGGTCCGCCAACGGCAACCAACACACCACCCGGGCCGACGTCGACGCCCACCACCGTTCCCGCTGCGCCCACCTGCGGCGGTGCGCTGACCTTCACGCTATGTATTCAGCCAGAGGGCCAGACGATCACTGCCGGACAGACTGCCGTCTACCAGATCGCGGTGGCCAAAGCGCCTGCGCTCGGGGCGTTCCAGTACACGGTGAACTTCGACCCGGCGGTCGCCTCGGTCGCCTCGGTCACGCCTGGACAGTTCCTCTCGAGCACGGGCCGCACGGTCACGTGTCTGCCGCCATCGATCGGTCCGAGCGCCGTCCAGCATGTCTGCGTCTCGCTAGAGCCAACGCCAGCCGGTCCTACCGGTTCAGGCATCCTTGCCTTCGTGACGCTCAACGGCGTGGGCGCAGGTACAACGCCACTGACTCTGAGCGACGTCATCCTCACCAATGTCGGCGGCGTCGCCTACCCGACGCCAGCGCTGCTGGGCAGCTCGCTCACGGTGGACCCGTTCCAATCGCCGACGCCGACGCTCTCGCCAACGATCACGAACACGCCAACGCCGTCGAACACGCCCACGCCAACGCTATCGCCGACTCCGTGTCCGGGCGTGTGTCCGACCGCGACCGACACGCCGACACCGACCAACACGTTCACACCGACCAATACACGAACGCCAACGAACACACCAACGCCAACACCTACGCCCGTAACAGGACCGCTCACGATGCGAGTTCAACCCTCTAGCCAGACCGTGACAGTCGGCTCCCAGACCTCGGTAGACATCGTTCTCGACAACGCCATCAACCTTGGGGCAGTCCAGTTCCGCCTAGACTTCGCTGAAGGTGTGACGAGCGTGAGCTCCGTACAGGTCGGGCCCTTCCTCGGAAGCACGGGGCGAACGGTCGCGTGCGTGCCACCGGAGGTCGGATCCGGGTTCGTCGAGTTCGCCTGCTCGACCATCGGCGCGAGCCCGGCCGGCGCGACGGGGTCTGGCGTGATCGCGACCATCAACTACTTCACCTTCGTGCCGGGCCTGTCAATCCAGCATCTATCGGGTGCTCTCGTCACGAGCGTGCCCGGCGAGATCCAGCTGCCGCTGGTCACGCAAGACGGCGTCGTCTCCGTCGTCCCGCAACCGACCGCGACACCCACATTCACGCCAACGCCTGGAAGCCCATCGCTCTCGGGACTTCCCATGATCCCGATACGCATGTCGGCAAAATCAGCCACGCTCTTAGTGGCAGACGCGGCCGACTCGGGCGCGGGGAGGCCGGCGGCCTTCGAATCGCCCCAGGGCTCCGTTGCTATCAGGAAGGAACCTCACGAGTCCAACCTCTTCCTGGGTGGCGGGACGCTCACAGTCTTTGAGCGCGCCTACAAGATCCCGGCCGCCACCGGCCTCGGCGGCTTCGAACTGGAGATCGAGTACGATCCAAACCTCGTCTCGCTCGACGTCGACGCAGGGCCGTTCATCAGCGCGCTAAGCGGCACCGGCCGGACCGCGAGTTGCCTCACCGACGAGGCGGAAGGCGCGATTCGCTTCGGTTGCGTTACAACCGGGAGCGGCCCCGGGCCATCGGGGACGTTCGACATCGCGCGGATCGTCGTCACGCCTGCGGAGGGGCTGCCTCTCCGGCCAGTCCAGGACAACGGCATCGAGGCGGTCCTCGATGATGTCTCGTTCAACACGCAGGTAACTGACACGCTCGGCAACCCCTACCCCATCAGCACGGTTGGCGACGCAAAGGTCTTCCTACGCGCCCTCCAGGCCGACGTCAACCTTGACTGCGCCGTCAACGTCATGGACGAGCAGGCCGTTGCAGGCCGCTATGGCGCCGGCAAGGGCTCGACATTCTACGAGACTTGGTATGACCTCGAGCCTGTACAGGTCATTGATGGCGACATCGACATCGCCGACTTGCAGGCCGTCTACGGCCGCCATGGCAGCACCTGTGACAACCCGCACCCGGCCCAGGAACCGCCGTCGAAGCAGACGCCGACGCCAACAGGTTCGACGACGCCGAGCGTCACCGGCACGCCGCAGACCCAGACTCCCACGCCCGGCACAGGCACGCCCGGATCCGGCACGCCATCGCCGACGGTGACCACCACGCCGACCGGCGGCGGCGGCGGCACGCCGAATCCCTCCGTCACGCCAACGCAGTCGCCACCATCGGGCGGCACCGCGACGAACACCCCGACGGACGTGCCGGGCGGCGGCGGCACTCCACAACCAACCCCGAGCCCGACCGCGTCTGTCACGCCCGTAGAGGGGGCCACGCCGACCAACACGCCCGAAGCGACGGACACTCCCATCGCGGGTGCAACGCCGACTGATACGCCGCCACCCGGCGCGACGCCCACCGACACGCCGCCAGGCGGCCCAACACCGACGCACACACCGGGCATCGTTGTCGTGCCTACAAATACACCGGTACCCACGAACACGTTCACCCCGGTGCCTCTTCCCACGTCGACATCACCGTCGCCCGCAACCGCGACGCCGATCAGCACGCCGCCTGGTCCGACAGCCACAGTGACTTCGACGCCGCCGGGCGGCGGAGGTCCCGCGGCGACGGATACCGCCACGCCAACCCTGGTGCGTGAAGTGATTCCGTCCACGCGCGTTCCGGTCGAGGGCCTGCCCGACACCGGCGCGGCGTCGGATCCCGAGGGAGCGGCTCTCACGTCGTTATCGCTTGCCGGCCTTGCAATTGGACTCGGCCTGCTGCTTGTCTCCCAGGTCATCTGGCTTCGGCGACGCGCACGCTCGCATACGTTTGCTCCGCGCTTCCGAGCAGTTCCGACGCACAGCGAACGTCAAGAAAAATAGGTGATGTGGGGGAGAAACGATTGCAAGCCCAACGAACTCAGGCGTATACTAGCGCCAAGCCCCCTCCAAGCCGGCGCCCCCCGCCGCGCCGTGGGTGGATCCCTTCTGGATGCGCGCGTACCACAGGCTTCGTGCTGGCAGGTGCCTTTGCGCTTGCCGTCACAGCGGTAACCGGCATGGACGCCCCCGCACGAGCCGGAAGCCCTGTGAGCGTCGGGAGTGAGATCCTTCCGGTAGTCGCGATTGCGGAAGCCGGGAGCGGGCTAGGCGAGGACACCGTGATCATGACGGGCTGGCTCGAAATCGCAAGCCAGACGCCTACCGAACAGGGAGGCGTCCCGGTCGTCGAGCAGACAATCAGCAAACTCGAGCTAACCGGCGCCAGCCGCTTCGGCCTCGTCTCCGTGACCGAACGCCCTGACGAAGGACCCGACTTCCACTCGACCGGCGAGCTCCGCGCGCAACAGCCCGCCGCCCTGTTCCCTGCTGAAAGCACCCTGGAGCTCTTCCTCGACCTCAGCCTGCCGGACACCCCATTCGGGCCACAGGACCTTCACAACGACAACGCGTTCGTCCTCAAACCGGCTAGTCTCGTTGAGGGGTGGCCATCGCTCGGAACGGCGTATTTCGAACCTCCCGGCGACTGCGACATTCTCGTGGACGAAGCGGGCGTCGAATCCGACCTGGGCATCTGTGTGTCCAGCTTTCGAATCGAAGTCGCGCCGCAGCTCGCAAGCTATTCTGTCGGCCGCGGCGCATCGGGAGAGCATCCCGCAGACATCCTGGGGATCGTCCCGCCGGACGCTACAGTCGGCGTGGGTCAGCCGCCGTACGTACGGATCACGTGCGAGGAGCTCGGCCTGACTGCCTGCGAGGACCTTGCTGAGCAGGACAACATCGACGCGCTCTCCTTCGGCGTTGCGGATGCTCTGGGCTCCCGATCTGTAGACTTCTCTGTGGCCGCCGTATCAAGCGGCCTCGAAGGCACTGACATCCGCGAGCAGAGCCTATGTCCGCCCGCCAAGCCAGGCGCCTCGCCCGAGCCAGAGTCCGATATCTTCCACTCGACGCTGGACGGGTCAAACCACCAAATCTTCGACGGCAACGGGCCGGTGGGCGCCTGCCAATCGACGTTCCCGCTAGGCCTCCTCGAATCGATTGCGGCGCGCGACGAGCTCGACGCCTTCGAGGCTCACGATGTGTCAACACTCGACGCGAATGGGGATGGCGTTTGGGACCGTGCCGTGTTCTTCTCTCTTGACGAAGACTCCCCGACGCTGACGGAGCTCGGCGCGAGTGCCGCAGACATTCTGGTCGCCTTTGGCCCAAACCAGCCGCCGGCGGTCTTTCTCACAAGCGAGGCCCTCGGTATGCGGCCTGGGGACGACATAGACGCCTTGGATTTTTCGAGTGACAGTGACGCCTTCGCTGAGTTCTGTGTGTCCTTGGCGCCCGGCTCCCCCACATTGACGAGCCTAGGCGCAGGGCCGGGCGACC
>Ga0075326_1000247_pt1 | contig 11566 bp, 7 predicted proteins | sample MayberrySE_Catta_3_FD_120052 | JGI IMG/M metagenome (GOLD analysis project Ga0075326, IMG submission 120052) | Natural and restored wetland microbial communities from the San Francisco Bay, California, USA, that impact long-term carbon... | ecosystem: Environmental > Terrestrial > Soil > Wetlands...
AGCGCTGCTGGCCGCCGGGGCGGCCCTCCTGTGGGCGCCCGTGCCTGCGACGGCCTCGCACCCGCCGGCGCCGCCGCGGGACGCGTACGCGGAGGCCAAGCGGCCGGACCAGGTCGTCGTCACCTGGCGGGCCGGGGACGACTCGGGCGAGCCGGAGCGCTACACCGCGCTGCGCGACGGCGTTGAGGTGGGCCAGTCGGAGGACGGCCGGTTCGTGGACGAGTGGCTGCTCGAGCGGACCCGCTACGAGTACTCGGTGCGGGCGGAGCGCGACGGCCGCGAGAGCCCCGGCTCGGCGCCGGCGCGGATCACGACGCCGGCCTCGCGCGCGTTCGAGATCGGCCCGTACCTGCAGCGGCTGTCGCCGACCGGGACGGCGGTCGTGTGGCAGACGTACGAGCCCGCCACGACGGTGCTGCGCTTCGGGCCGGCGGGCGGCCCGCTCGCCGTCGTCGAGCGCGACGCCGGCCTGGTGCGCCGACACACGGTGTGGGTCGGCGGCCTGGCCCCGGGCGCCGAGTACCGCTACCAGTGGGAGTCGGACGGCAAGCTCGGCCGGGTCGCGTCGTTCCGCACGCCGGTCGCGGGCCCGGGCTCCTTCTCGTTCGGGGTGATCGGCGACTTCGGCGTGGGCACCCCGGCGGCCCGCGCCAACCTGCGCCGCCTGTCGGCCGACCGCTCCGTGGACCTCGCGATCACGACCGGCGACAACGCCCAGATCTACGGCACCGAGGACGAGTACCGGCGCTTCGTGCTGGGACCGCTGCGTGACCTGATCGCGACGAAGCCGTTCTGGCCCAGCGTCGGCAATCACGACTACTACAACCTGCAGAACTACCTGCGCTTCTTCGACCTCCCGAACGGCGGCCTGCACTACAGCTTCACCTACGGGGGCGTGCTGTTCGTGTCGCTCGACTCGAACCGCTTCGACGCCCGTCAGCGGCGCTGGCTGCGGGCCACCCTGCGCCGCTCCCGTGCCCGCTGCAAGGTGGCGTACTTCCACCACCCGCTGTGGTCGAGCGGCCGCGGCTACCGGAGTCACTCGCGCCACCTGCGCCGCAAGCGCTTCGTCCCGATCCTGCAGCGCGGCGGGGTCGACCTGGTCCTGAACGGGCACATGCAGAACTACGAGCGCTCCAAGCCGCTGCGCTCCGGCCGCCGCAGCCGGCGCGGCACGGTCTACATCGTGACCGGCGGCGGGGGCGCGAGCCTGAACGGGTTCGTCACGAAGCGGCGCCCGAAGTGGTCCGCGCGGCGCGGGGTCTTCTACCACCGGCTGCGGATCCGGGTCCACCAGCGCACGTTCCGCGGCAAGGCGATCGACGCCCGCGGCAACACGCGCGACCGCTTCCGCATCCCCTGCCGGCCGGGCTAGATGGCGCAACTTCAGCGCCGCGGGCGAGTTTAATCCGCCCGAACCGATGGGATCGCGGCGCTTGATAGCAGCCCTGCTCGGCGCCGCGTCGCTCCTCCCGGCGGCCTCCGCGCAGGGGGCGGTGACCGTCGGGCATTCCGGCTGGAACTGGGGCAGCCCCAGTCCCCAGGGCCAGACGATCAGGGCGGTGGAGTTCGAGGGCGCCCGCGGGTACGCCGTGGGCGCCTTCGGCACCGTGCTGGTGACCGACGACTCCGGCGTCACCTGGACGGGCGCCGCGACGGGCACCACCCAGGCGCTCGACCGGGTCAGCGTCGTGGGCACCGATTCCGTGGTCGTCTCGGGCGGCTGCGTCGTGCGCCGCTCCGACGACGGCGGCGCCACCTTCAGGCGCCTGCTCTGGACCGTGAGTGACACGCGCTGCGCGGCCCCGGTCACCGCCACGGACTTCCTGGCGAACGAGACCGGGTACCTCCTGCTCGAGGACGGGTCGATGCTGCGCACCGCCGACGGAGGGCACACGTGGGCGCCCCGCGCGGCCGTGCCGGGAACCCGCGCGGCGGGAGGGGCGTTTGCGCCCACCGACGTCGACTTCACGAGCCCCGCGGAGGGTGTCGCCGCGACCACGCAGGGGCATCTCTACCGCACGACCGACGGGGCGGAGTCGTGGACGCTGGTGCGCGATGTCGCGGCCGGGATCAGGGACGTGTACTTCGTGACGCCGAGCGTGGGATTCGCCGCCGGAGCGTCGCTGCACCGGACGCTCGATGGCGGCGCGACCTGGACGCAGGGCGCGATCGGGGCGTTCTTCCTGTCCACGATCCGCTGCGCCGACGCCCTCACCTGCATCCTCACCACCCAGGCCGGTACGTCGCTGATGCGCACCGCCGACGGCGGCGTCACGCTCACGCCGGTCACGCCGTCGTCGCGCAAGCTGTTCGCGGCCGCCTTCGCGGCCGGGCCGCACGCGGTCGCGGCGGGGGAGGGCGGCGCCACCGTTCGGTCGCAGGACGGCGGAATCTCCTGGAGCCCGGTGGGCGAGCGGCTGGCGCAGCCCTTCAGCCGGCTCCGGGCCGTGTCCCGGAAGCTCGTCTTCGCGGTGGGGCCGGAAGGCACCCTGGCCCGGTCCCTCGATGGGGGCCGGACCTGGGCCGCGATCGGCGTGTCGACGCCCGAGGACGTGATCGACGTGTCGTTTGCGGACGAGCGCACGGGTTACGTCGTCGATGGGGCGGGCGCGGTGCTGCGCACCGCCAACGGCGGAGAATCGTGGGAGGTGCTCGACAAGGGCTATGCGACGACCCCCCAGGCGGTGCTGGCGCTGAGCGCCGATGAGGTGCTGCTGATCGGGGGGCGCGGGATCCTGCGCTCGCGCAATGGCGGCAGGACGTTCTCGCGCGTGCGGGGGCGGCTCGTGCGGGGCGCACGGCTCTTCAACGTCGATCGTGCCGGCGGGCGCCTGTTCGCGTACGGCTCGAAGAACATCGTCGCCTCCCGGAACCGGGGCCGCACGTGGGAGAAGGTCCTCAGGCCCCGGAAGGCGCTGCTTTCCTCGCTCGACTTCGTCAGCGCGCGCACCGGCTTCGTGCTCGGTCAGGACGGGAAGGTCTTCAAGACCCGCAGCGGCGGGCGGCGGTGGAACGACCTCTCAGGCGTGGGGACCGCCCACGCCAACGGGATGTCGTTCGGGACCGCCGCGCGCGGCTACCTGGCGCTCTCACGGTTCGGCGACGATCGCAGCGGCTTCCTGCTCCGCACCACGGACGGCGGGCGCACCTGGCGGCCCCAGCTCGTCTCCAGCGCGGCCCCGGTTGCCGAGGGCATCGCCGGCGTGGGCGCGAGCCAGGCGTTCCTGGTTGCCGACGGAAGCCAGCTCCTGTTCACGACGTCCGGCGGTGACCGCGGGCAGCCGTCGAAGGTGACGCTGCGCGCCTCGCGCAGGACGGCCAGGCGCCGGGCGGTGATCCGCCTGCGCGGCCGCGTGCAGGGCGCGCGGGCCGGCGCTCGCCTGCTCGTCAGCCGCCGCGAACGCGGAGAGAGCGGCTGGGTCCAGCGCGAGGCGACCGTGGCGTCGAACGGCTCCTACACCACCCGGTGGCGCCTGTCGAAGACCGCGGCGTTCGTGGCCCAGTGGGCCGGCGACGAAGACAGCGCGGGCGACGGCTCCGGCGCGGTGGTCGTGCGCCTGAAGCGGCGCTAGCGCAGATCAGTCCGCGCGGGGAGGGATCTCCTGCCGCAACCGCTCACGCGTCGCGTCGAGCCGGCGGGCGAGCTCGTCGGATGTCCGCTCGTCCGGTCCCTGCGCCTGCCGGGCCACGCGGCGCCGCCCACGTGCGCGGACGAGATCCTGCGCCACCCGCTGCAGCAACGCGAGGCGGGGGCGCGTCACTTCCTCAGGCGGCGGCCGTCACCGCCGCGAGCTTGCGCTCGACGGGCGCGGTGCGCACGACGTGCTTGCCCATGCCGAGCTCCTTGGGCTCGAGCCCGAGCGCGAGCCCGACGAGCTGCGGCAGGTGCAGGACGGGCAGGTCCAGGTCGCGGCCGACCACCTTCGCCGCGTCGGGCTGCTGGAGGTCGAGGTTCAGGTGGCAGAGCGGGCAGGGCGTCACGAGCGCGTCCGCGCCCGCGTCGATCGCATCGCCGACGTGGCGGCCCGCCTGGCCGAGCGAGGTCTCGCGGTTCATGGTGATCACGGGGAACCCACAGCACTTGCGGGCGCCGTCGTAGTCGACCGCCTCGCCGCCCAGCACGCCGATCAGCTGCTCGAGGTAGCGGTCGCGGTCGGGGTAGCGGTCATAGCCGAGCCGGCTCGTGGGCCTCAAGACGTAGCAGCCGTAGAAGGGCCCGACTCGCAGGCCGGTCAGCGGCCGCTGCACGAGCGCCGCGAGCTTGTCGAGGCCGTAGTCCTCGACCAGCAGCCAGAGGAAGTTCTTGTTCGAGATGCCGCCCTGGTACTCGAGGCCCTCCGCCGCGAGCACCTCGTTGATGTGCGCGCGGTAGGCGCTGTCGGCGTCGAGGCGCTCCTGGCACTCCGACTGCGCGCCCTGGCAGGTCGAGCAGATGTTCATCATCGCGAGGCCCGTCTGCTGAGCCATTGCGAACGTGCGCGCGTTCAGCGAGTCGGCCAGCTCCGGGTTGTGCTCGGCGATCACGCCTGCGCCGCAGCAGTTGGCGCGGTCGAGCTCGACCAGCTCGATGCCGAGGCGGTCCGCCACCAGCGCCATCGAGCCATGCAACTCGGGGGTGAAGCCGCGCGAGACGCAGCCGGGCCAGTAGGCGACCTTCACGTGGTCACCTCGGGCGTTTCGCCCATCGCCGGCTCCTTCTCCTCGGCCTCGCCGCCCTCGCCGACGATGTAGAGGTTCAGTTCCTCGTGGTGTTCCTCGGCGTGGTCATAGATCCGGCGCACGTTCTCGATGCCCGGCAGCTTCTCGTGCAGGAGCGCCGTCTTCGGCGTGATCTTGCCGCGCGCGAAGCCGCGCAGGCCGGTCGGCAGCGCGCGGATCAGCTCCACCGCTCCCTGGGGCCGGAGCGGGCCGAAGCTGTCCTGCAGCAGCTTGCGCTCGTCGAGCGTGCCCTTCTTGCGGATGATGCTCGTGAACGCGTGCTCGTGGCGGCGGCCGTTGTTCTGGTCGGAGATCTCGAAGTCGCGCGTGGCGCGCCGGCGCAGGCGCATGATCTGGTCCATCGGCGCGACGCCCTTCGGGCAGACCTCGATGCAGTTGAAGCAGTGGGTGCAGTCGTAGATCCCGTGCGGGTCCTCGGCCAGGTCGCGCAGGCGCTCCTCGTCCTGCGCGTCGCGCGGATCACCGACGAACCGGTAGGCCTTCGCGAGCGCGGCCGGGCCGATGAAGAGCGGGTCGACCTCCATCGAGAGGCAGTCCGAGACGCACGCGCCGCAGTGGATGCACGCCATCGCCTGCGTCACGTCGATCATCGACTCGGCCGGGACGACGTACTCGCGCTCGGGCGGGGGGCCGGCGGGCAGGAGCCAGGGCACGATTCGCTGGACCTTCTTCCAGTGGACCGCGTCCATGTTCACGATCAGGTCCTTGAGCACGGGCATGTTGCCCATCGGCTCGACCGTGATCGGCCCTTCCTCGGCGGCCTCGGCCGCCTCGCTCAGCTTCGTGTTGCAGGCCAGCCGGGCGCGGCCGTTCACGCGCACGCCACACGACCCGCAGATCGCCGCCTGGCACGAGCAGCGGATCCCGATCGAGCCGTCGATGCGGTCCCTCGCCTGCAGGATGCCGTCCAGGACCGAGCGGTGCCCCTCGAGGTCCACGGGGTACTCGGCCCAGTAGGGGGCGTCGCCCTGCTCGGGGTTGTGGCGGCGGATCTTGAGGGTGTAGTCGCTCATGGGCGGGGCCGGTTCAGTATTTCCGTTCCTCCGGCTGCCACTGCGTGATCGTCACCGGCGAGTAGCTGATGTGGGGCTCGCCGTCGCCGCCCAGCGTCAGGTTGATGTGCTTCAGCCATTCCTCGTCGTTGCGCTCCGGGAAGTCCGTGCGGAACTGCGCGCCGCGGCTCTCGGTGCGGTGGATCGCGCCGATCACGGTCGCCTCGGCGCAGTCGAGCATGTACCCCAGCTCGATCGCGGCGAGCACGTCCTGATTGAAGATCGAGCCGCGGTCGTCGATCGCCACGCCTTGATATTCGTCTTTCAGGCGGTGGACCGTCTCCAGCGCCGCGTTCAGGCCCTCGGCGTCGCGGAACACGGCGCAGTGGCGGTCCATCGTCTCGCCCAGCTCCTGCTTCAGCTCCGAGACACGCCGCGCGGATCCCCGGTCGCGGCCGATCAGCTCCGAGATGCGCTGCTCCTCGTCGGCCAGCAGGGCATCGGAAGGCGGGTTCAGCACGACCTCGCGGGCCCGCGCGGCGGCGTGCGCCCCCGCGCGGCGCCCGAACACGAGCGTGTCGAGCAGCGAGTTCGCGCCCAGCCGGTTCCCGCCGTGCACGGACACGCACGCGCACTCGCCGGCGGCATACAGGCCGGGCACCTCGGTCTGTCCGTCGACGTCGGTCTTGATACCGCCCATCGCGTAGTGGTTGCCGGGCTTGATGTGGATCGGCTCCTTCGTGATGTCGACGCCCGCGAAGTCGCGACCCACGTTCACGATCTCGCGCAGCGCCTCGTGCACGCGCTTGCGCGGCACGACCGTGATGTCGAGGGCGACCGTGCCGTCGGGGAAGCCGCGGCCCTCGTTGATCTCGGTCTGCTCGGCGCGCGACACCACGTCGCGGGAGGCGAGCTCCATCTTGTTCGGCGCGTACTTCTCCATGAAGCGCTCGCCCAGCGCGTTGTACAGGTGGGCACCCTCGCCGCGTGCGCCCTCGGTGATCAGCAGCCCGTTGCCCGCCAGGGTGGTGGGGTGGTACTGGACCATCTCCATGTCCATCAGCGGCGCGCCGATCCGGTATGCCATCGAGATCCCGTCGCCCGTGCAGATCAGCGCGTTCGTGGTCGGCTTGAAGCACTGGCCGTTGCCGCCGGTGGCGAGGATCACGGACTTGGCCTTGAACAGCTCCATCGAGCCGTCGCGCAGGTCGCGCGTGATCGCGCCCGCGCAGTGGCCGGACTCGTCCAGCACCAGGCCGGTCGTGAACCACTCCTCGTAGCGGCGGACCTCGGAGTGCTTCATCAGCTGCTCGTACAGCACGTGCAGGATGGCCTGGCCGGTGATGTCGGCCACGTAGTACGTCCGGGCCGCGGACGCCCCGCCGAATGCGCGGGTGCCCAGCAGCCCCTCGGGGTTGCGGTGGAACGTGACGCCCATGTGCTCGAGCTCGAGCAGCTCGTCGGGGGCCTCGCGGCACATGATCTCGATCGCGTCCTGGTCTCCCAGGAAGTCCGACCCCTTGACGGTGTCGTAGGCGTGCGACTCCCAGGAGTCCTCCGGGTTCAGGGCCGCGTTGATCCCGCCCTGGGCCGCATTGGAATGCGACCGCACCGGATGCACCTTGGAGATGATCCCCACGGATGCACCCTCGCGGGCGGCGCTCAGGGCGGCCCGCTGGCCGGCCAGGCCGGCGCCGATCACGAGGACGTCATGCTCAGGCACGGCGCGTGAATATATAGGGGGCGAGCGCCGCAGGCGCGAAGCACGGGACTTTAGGTGGGGCGAAGCCCCGGATATTCATCGGCCCGCACCCGGCAAACGGGCTCAACGCGCCTCCGCCGTGCCCTGCTGCAGGGCGCGCCGCACCTGGTCCCACGTGACGACCCCGAGCAGGCGGTCGCCGTCGTCGACCGCCATCAGCGCCCCCAGCCGCATCAGGGCCTGGCGCCCGAGCAGGACCTCGAGCGGGTCGTCCGTGCGCACGCGCAGGTTGTCCTCCTCGTTGCGGAGGATCTCCCGGACCGTGAAGACGCCCTGGCGGTCGTCAGGGATCCGCTCCGCGCGCTCGCGGTCCACGATCCCGACGAACCGCCCCGCGTCGTCCACGACCGGGAACCAGTCGTAGCGGTAGCGCAGGAAGTACTCGTGCAGGCCATCCGCGATCGTCATGCCCGCCGGTATGGCGACCGGCTCGTGATCCATAACGTCCTGCACCCGGACGCCCTCGATCCGCGACAGGACTGCGCTCTGGTAGGTCGCGGAACGCGCCGCCTGGCCCAGGAACATCCCGATGAACACGAGCCAGATCCCGCTCAGGAAGTCGATCTGGATCGCCAGGAAGACGCCGACCCCGATCAGCACGTAGGAGAACCCGCGTCCGATCGTGGCCGCGAAGGTGGTCGCGCGGGTGCGGTCGCCGGTCACCTTCCAGGCGATCGCGCGTGCGATCCGGCCGCCGTCCAGCGGGAAGGCGGGGATCAGGTTGAACACGAGCAGGAGGACGTTGATGCTGGCGAGGTAGGACATCATCGCCACGAAGCCGCCCGCCGTGCTCTCGGCGTCGAACGCGACCGCGTTCCAGTACTCGTTCGCGCCGCCCGCCGCCGCGATGCCGAGCCCGGCGCACAGGATCGCGATCAGCAGCGTCACCACCGGCCCGGCGACCGCGACGCGGAACTCCACGCCCGGTGAGGAGGTGTCCTGCGACATCTTGGCGATCCCCCCGAACAGCCACAGGTCGATGCCGGCGATCGAGATCCCGTTGCGGATCGCGACCACGGCGTGGCCGAGCTCGTGCAGCAGGATCGAGAGGAAGAAGAGCAGCGCGCTCGCGGTCGCGAGCGCGAAGGCGCCGCTGTCGTCCCCGGGCAGCGCCGCCCGGTAGTAGTCGGTCAGCCACCAGATGAAGAGGAAGAGGGCAAGGAACCAGCTCGGATCGACGCCGACGCGGATGCCGAAGACGCGCACGAGCGGGATCGACCTGCCACCGAACATGAATCTGATGGTAGGGGGTGCGGCCGCTCAGCCCGCGCCGCGGAGGGCGCCGAGGCGCTGCCACAGTGTCGCCACGAGGCCCAGCTCGCGCTCGTCGAGGCGGCTCGTGTACGCGCGCCGGATCGCCTTCCCGTGAGTGACCTCGGCGCGCTCGAGGCGCCGCCGGCCCTGATCGGTGATCGCCGCGTACGTCCCGCGGGCGTCACCGTCGCACGGCCGCCGCTCGACGAGACCCGCGTGCTCGAGCCGGTCCACGAGCCCGCTCAGGCCCGGACGCGTGAGCAGGGCGCGCTCCGCGAGCTCGCCCATCCTGATCCCGGGCGGGGGAGCCGCGGCGAGCTCGTGGAGCACCAGGTACCAGGACAGCGGCAGCCCGTGCGCCGCGCGCAGCTCCGCGTCGAGGTCGCGCACGAGAACGGCGTGCGCGCGCATCAGTCCCTGCCACGCCTGGACCTCGGTGGGCGAAAGCGGGGTCGACACGTTCCTGTAACGGTCTCGTGGGGCGGAAACTTGCGCGGCGGCACGAGTGAGACCAATCGGTCTTGCATTTATCCATGACAGTCATGGTGAAACGCACGACCGTCCCGAGTGGGTTCGGAGCAGAGACCCCGTCCGGCGGCTGCCCACGCGTGCGCGGGGGGCGTCCGGCGGCTGCCTAGGCGTGCGCGGGGCGCGGCGTGTGGCGCTCGATGATGCGCTCTGTGTCGACGCCCGTGGGCAGGGTGCCGAAGGCGCGGCCCCAGTCGCCGCCGAGGCGTGAGGCGCAGAACGCGTCCGCGACGGCGGGGTCGCCGTCGCGCACGAGCAGCGCACCCTGGAGGGTGAGCGCCATGCGCTCGACGATCGAGCGGGCGCGGCCCTCGATCCCCTCGCAGTCGGCCAGGTCGGCCTTCAGCTGCTTGATCGAGTCGGCGACCGCGGGCTCGGACGGAGCCGTCTCCGCGACCTCGTCGAAGAACACCTGCACGGACTCGGGGCTCTTCACCATCGCGCGCAGCACGTCGAGGCAGATCACGTTGCCGGATCCTTCCCAGATCGAGTTCAGGGGCGCCTCACGGAACATCCGCGGCATGCCCGACTCCTCCACGTAGCCATTGCCGCCCAGGCACTCGAGCGACTCCGCCGCGTGGATCGGGGCGCGCTTGCAGATCCAGTACTTGGCGACGGCGGTGGCGAGCCGCTTGAACAGCGTCTCGCGCTCGTCCCCGGCGCCGTGGTCGTACGCGCGGGCGAGCCGCAGCGCGGTCACGGTCGCCGCCTCGGACTCGATGCAGAGGTCCGCCAGCACGTTCTGCATCAGGGGCTGGTCCGCCAGCAGCGCGCCGAATGCGGAGCGGTGCGCGGCGTGGTGCGCGGCCCGGGCGACCCCGTAGCGCATGCCGGAGGTGGAGCCCAGCACGCAATCCAGGCGCGTATGGTTGACCATCTCGATGATTGTCGGGACCCCGCGCCCCTCCTCTCCGACCATCCTCGCCCAGGCGCCGTCGAACTCGACCTCGCTGGACGCGTTGGAGCGGTTGCCGAGCTTGTCCTTCAGGCGCTGGAGGTGGAAGCGGTTGCGCTCGCCGTCGGGCAGGATGCGCGGCAGCAGGAAGCACGAGAGGCCGCCGTCGGCCTGGGCGAGCACCAGGAACGCGTCGCACATCGGGGCCGAGCAGAACCACTTGTGGCCGGTGATCTCGTACTCCGCGCCGGACCCGCCGCCGTTCAGGGCGCGCGCGGTCGTGATGTTGGCGCGCACGTCGGAGCCGCCCTGCTTCTCGGTCATCGCCATCCCGCAGAGCGCGCCGCGCTTGTCGTCCGGGTGCACGAGCCGCGGGTCGTACGAAGTAGAGGTGAGGCGCGGCTCCCACTCCTGGGCCAGGTCCGGCGTCGCGCGCAGCGCGGGCACGCCGGAGTAGGTCATCGAGATCGGGCACAGGTGCCCGCCCTCGGCCTGGCCCATCACGATGAACGCGGCCGCCCGTGCGACATGGCCGCCGGGCTCGGCGGCCGTCCACGGCAGCGAGTGCAGCCCGTGCGAGACCGAGGCGTCCATCAACTTGTGCCAGGCGGGGTGGAACTCGACCTCGTCGATGCGATGGCCGTAGCGGTCGTGCGTGCGCAGCGCGGGCGGGTGCTCGTTCGCCTGCCGGCCCCACTCGACGCCCTCGCCGCCCGCGATCTCGCCCACCGCGCGCACGCGCTCCGCCGCCCATCCGCCGCCCTCGCGCTGCAGCGCCTCGACCAGCGGCCGGTCCTCGTCGAAGACGTTGTACGGCTCGAGCGGAGGGGGCTGGTTCAGCACCTCGTGCGTCGCTGCGACGCCCGTGTGCCGTGGCTCGGTGACGGCCATGCCCGATCCACTTTACCGTTGACGCGGGTGGACCTCTAGGCTTCGGTCGCCCCAACGCACAGCGAGACAGAGGAGAGCGAGGAATTGGCGCACACAGTGACGTTCATCCGCGGAGACGGAACCGGGCCGGAGCTCGCGGACGCGACGGCGCGCGTGCTGGAGGCGACCGGCGCCGAGTTCGAGTGGGACTGGCAGGAGGCCGGCGCCGACGTGTACGAGGCCGAGGGCGACCCGCTGCCCGGGCGCGTGCTCGACTCGATCCGCCGCAACAAGGTCGCGATCAAGGCACCGATCACCACCCCCGTGGGCTCCGGCTTCCGCTCTGTGAACGTCGCGCTGCGCAAGGACCTCGACCTGTACTGCTGCCTGCGCCCCTGCAAGGCCTACAAGGGAGTGCGCACCCGCTTCCCCGAGACCGACATCGTGATCGTGCGCGAGAACCACGAGGACCTGTACGCCGGCATCGAGTTCGAGGTGGGCACGGACGAGGCGAAGAAGCTGCGCGCGACGATCAAGGAGCTG
>Ga0075326_1000248_pt1 | contig 11547 bp, 7 predicted proteins | sample MayberrySE_Catta_3_FD_120052 | JGI IMG/M metagenome (GOLD analysis project Ga0075326, IMG submission 120052) | Natural and restored wetland microbial communities from the San Francisco Bay, California, USA, that impact long-term carbon... | ecosystem: Environmental > Terrestrial > Soil > Wetlands...
CCAGCAGCGGAAGTTGCGCCGCTCCGTCAGGAAGCAAACCCAAGTCTTCAGGCCGGCGCCGCAGGAAAATCAGCCCTGGAATGACGACGAGCAGCCACAGAGTGATACCGAGGGCAAGAAATGCGCTGCGCCAGCCGTAATTCGTTACGAAGAGTTGATAGACGAGTGACAGCGCCGCCGAGCCGAGCGGCGTCGCCATCGCAACCAGCCCCATCACCCGCGGCCGTTTGATGTAGAACCAGTTCGCAACGGCCGTAAACGCAATCATGCCGCATAGCAAAAACTCGGTGAGCGCTCGGGCGGGAACGAAGGTCGCATAAAATTGCCACGGCTCGGTGCTGAGACTCACGCCGATCGACAACGATCCCACCAGCGCGCCACCCGCCGGCAGCAGCAAGCGCGGTCCCAAACGATCCGCGAGCGGGCCGAAGAGCGGCGAGAGAACACCGCCGAAGAGCGCACCCATGGTGATGGCTGCGGCCGTGAGCGAGCGGCTCCAACCCAAGTCATCGCTGATCGGCTTGAGCACCACGGCCATCGTGATGTTGCTCACACCGGCGGCGAGCACGCCCGCCAGCACGACGATGACGACAATGACCCAGCCATAGAAAAACGGCAGCGTCACTGGCTCTCCCTCGACCATGAGCGGCGCGCAAACTGGACGTGAGAAGATAAGGCGACGTGATTCATGTCGGTAGTATTTTGCGTAAAAGGCGTGCGGCATTTCTCCAGCTATGGCTCTGTGCGGCGCACGGTTGGCAAATGTAACACGAACCTGTGAACGAGTGCCGTGAGGCTTGACACGGCGCAAGTATCTCTATAGCACTCTAGTCATGTTGCGACGGCCACAGGACAAGCTCGCCCGCGGTATGCGTTTCGTCGCTTACGCCTGTGTCCTGGGTATTTTCCTTTCCTTTGCTGCTCTTCCTTTAGGCTCTGGCTTATCCTTGGGAAGTTATTCTGCGGTAGTTATCCTTCAAAAGGACGTTCGTTTCCAGCCGGTTATCAAAGCGGCACCGCCCTCGAGCTTTCCTCTGGAGCGATGGATTGCCGATTGGGCGTCATCTTTCCTTAAAGTGGACCGCAAACAAAACCTCCGCTTGTGGCCGGTTGTCGCCTCCGGCATCACTCGTTCGCCTCCTTCAGCTTGACCTCGTCCGTTGAGGACCGGGTTGCAGGTTTCATGTCGCTCTCTGACACGGGGGCGGACACTGACTCGATACTTTTCACGCGGGAATAGCCGTCGATCGAGCGCCATCCGTGAGCGCCTCAGGAGACTCTTCACGGCATGGCGCGCGAAGCCGGTGCAATACCTGCACATGGGGAGGCCAATTATGTTTAACGACGATCATTTAAACTATGCGGAAAAAACATCGTCTTTGATTCAACTGGACTCTTTGATTCCTTATCAATATCGCGAAACGGTCGAGCGCAAAGTCCATCTCCAGGCCGAAAAGCGCTTGATGTTGGCGGTCTTGGAGGACGCGATCTTTTGCTTCAAGAGATATCTCAAAGCCCGGAGCCGCAAAGAGCAGCGGCTGTTCGAGGAAACCGAGGCGTGGATCATCGAGCCGGAAAGCGGTTGGATTTTTTCTTTCGAAAGTGTCTGCGAGGCGTTAAAGCTGGACCCGGGTTATGTTCGCCGCGGTTTGCTGGATTGGAAGCGAACCATGCTGGGTCGAACGCCAAAGGATCCGGGCACGGCGGGCGGCCGGAAAAGCAAATCGCAGAAGACGCGGTTGCGATTCGCGGCTTGAATTCGCTTCCCTAAAACGCCCTTACGAGCGATCCGGCCGGATAAAAAGATTTTCCATGCCGGTACGCCTCGTCGGCGCCAGTGGCGATTTTCGCCCTCCGCGGTTTCGCCTCGTGGCCGCTCGAATCCCGCCGCTTTGGGCGTGATGAGAGCTTCTAAATCGGTGGCAATCGCACGGGAGCGTTCCGCCGGCGAAGGCGAGACGCGAACCAAACGGTGTCGCTTCCGCTGCGCGCAAGTACCGCGGAATTTTTAGTCGTGGAAAGGTTCCGTTGATTCCGAAAATAACTTAGAAATCAATTATGGCGCGATTCACTCCTATTCGCCGCTTTGACGGTTACTTGCCGATCGAGGATCACGGCCTGATCGGCGACGGCACCACCGCCGCCCTGGTTGGCCGCGACGGCGCCATTTCATGGATGTGTGTGCCGCGTTTCGATTCGCCGCCTCTGTTCTGCTCCATTCTCGACTCCAAACGTGGCGGCGCTTTCACCGTAGCGCCCGAAGGCCTCCATGAATCCCGACAGTTTTACGAGGCCGATACCGGAGTGCTCGTTACCGAAATGCGCTCGGCCGGCGGTTTGATGCGGCTGACCGACGCGTTCGCGCTGCGGTCTGGCGCCGACTTGAGCGAAGACGCGCCGGCTGGGCGCGGCGAGCTTTTGCGCTCGATCGCCGTACTCGAAGGTCGCGTGCGGCTGCGGATCGATATCGACCCGCGCGACGGTGCCCGGGCGGAGCGCCTGGGCGAAGGTCTGCACTTGCGCTACCCGTCCCGTCCGGATATCGGGCTTTATCTCAACGCGAGTCGCGCGGAGGCCTTGAGCGGAACGCGAAACTCGCTTGAATTGATTTCGGGCGACCACCTGGACCTGACCCTGCGCTGGGGCAAAAATCTCCCGGGTCATTTCCACATTCCTTTGGAAGAGCGCGTGGCGGCCACCATCGCTTCGTGGCGCCGATGGCTGCGCCAGTTCACTTACGACGGACCCGAAGAGCCGCTGATGCGCCGCTCGGCAATCACGCTGAAGCTGCTCGATTACACCCCGAACGGCGCCATCCTTGCCGCCCCGACTTCCTCACTGCCGGAAGCCATAGGCGGGCCGCGCAACTGGGACTATCGTTACGCCTGGATACGCGACGCGGCCTTTTCCGTCTACGCGCTCCGACGTATCGGCTTCACCGTTGAAGCCGCGCGCTTTCTGGGTTGGGTGCTCGACGCCATCGAGCGCGACGGCCGCCCGCGGGTGCTCTACTATCTCGATAGCGCTCAGCCCGAGCCCGAAACAGAAGACTTGGATCTCGAAGGTTACCGCCGCTCCGCTCCCGTGCGTTGGGGCAACGGCGCCGCCGAGCAATGGCAACACGACGTCTATGGCGAAATTCTCGACTGCGCGTATCAATGGATCGCCCACGGCGGTACCATCGACGCCGCCCTCTGGACGCGAATGAAAGGTTTTGTCGAGGCCGCGCGCACCGAATGGCAGGCACCGGACCACGGCATCTGGGAAGTTCGCACCTCAGGCCGGCCATTCACCTACTCCGCCGCGCTGTGTCAAGTGGCGCTGGATCGCGGCGCGCGCATTGCAAGACGCTTCGGCCTCGAAGGAGACCCTTCCGCTTGGGATGCCGCAGCCGAGAACATCAAAAATGCCATCCTCGATCAGGCTTGGGACGAAAAAATGCAATCGCTCACCGAACACCTCGGTGGCGGCGGTCTGGATGCGAGCCTCTTGTGTCTGCCGCTGCGCCGCGTCCTTCCGTCCGATCATCCGCGCATGCGGGCAACGACCGCGGCGGTTGCGGCGCATCTGAGCGCCGGCAACGGGCTGCTTTACCGCTATCTGCCCGAGATATCACCGGACGGTCTACCGGGACACGAAGGCGCTTTTCTGCTATGCAGTTTTTGGCTCGTCGACAATCTCGCCTATCAAGGCCGAATTGACGAAGCGCTCGATTTGTACCGCTCGCTCTGCGCGCGGGCCGGAACGCTGGGGCTTTTGCCCGAGGAGATCGACCCGAGCACCGGCGGCTTTCTCGGTAACTACCCCCAGGCGTTCAGTCACATCGGGGTCATTTCGAGCGGCGTCAACCTGGCTCGGCTCATGAACAAAGGTAACTCCCGATGATTCGTCATTTCGTCATCTTTGGCGCTTCCGGCGACCTCACCGCAAGATATCTGCTGCCCACCATTGCTCAATTGCGCCAGGCGGACCTGGTTCCGTCCGATATGCGCGTTCTTGCCGTCGCGCCCGAAGACTGGGACACCGCCTTTTTTCAAAGCTACATGGGCGCCCGATTGAAATCGCACGCGCCGGAAGTCATGGACGTATGGTCCAACGACTTGAGCAAGCGCGTCGAATACCGGCGAGCGGACGTCACCAAGTCGGAACAGGTTCAGAGCGTCCTGGCGTCGTTCGACCAACCTGCGGTCTTGTACCTCGCTTTGCCGCCGGCGGTATTTTTGCCCGCCGCGCGCGCCATCGTCGCCGCCCGGGTTCCCTCCGGCAGCCGCGTGGTGTTGGAAAAACCTTTCGGTACCGATCTCGAGTCCACCCGCGCCGTCAATCACATCCTGCACGAAGGTTTCGCCGAGCAGGGAGTGTTCCGGATGGACCACTTCCTCGGCAAGCCGACGGTCCAAAACATTCTCGGGCTGCGTTTTGCGAACCGGATATTCGAACCGGTGTGGAACTCGCAGCACATCGCCAAGGTGGAGATCGTCTGGGATGAAACGCTCACGATCGCGGATCGAGCCGCGTTCTATGACAACACCGGAGCGCTTCGCGACGTGGTCCAAAACCACTTGCTCCAGCTGCTCTGCCTCGTGGCGATAGAACCGCCGCCGACTCTGGAGGAAGGCGACCTGCGAAACTACAAAGTGGCTTTGTTGCGCGCCGTGCGGCGTCTGTCGTCCGATGAAATCCGTCGGCACACTCTCCGCGCGCGGTACGTGGCCGGACAAACCGGCGGCCAAGAGGTCACGGCCTATGTCAACGAATCCGGCATCGATCCTCAACGCGGCACGGAGACGTTTGCGCAAATCACCCTATGGATTGACAACTGGCGCTGGGCCGGGGTTCCGTTCGTGCTCCGTTCCGGCAAAGCGCTCGGCAAAGACCGCAGAGAAATCGCGATCCATTTCAAATCGGTTCCCCATATCGTGTTCGGACGCGCGGCGCCGCCGCAAACCAACGTGTTGCGGCTTGAGCTGAGCCCGGACCGGATGGCGCTAGGCGTAAACATCAACGGCCCTGGCGATCCGTTTGATCTCGAGTACGTCGAGCTGGACACCGCACTAGCTCCGCAGGAATTATCGGCCTACGGACGTCTCCTTTTGGATGTGCTAAGAGGAGACCTCACGCTTTCGATCCGCGACGACGAAGCGGAAGAGTCATGGCGCATCGTCGAGCCGATCCTCGAAGCGTGGCGACGTGACGCTGTACCGCTCCTCGACTATGCCGCCGGTTCCAGGGGTCTGTCGAAACAGGACCGGTGAACCGCTCCAACTGAACTACCTTCGGGTCCCAGCCGAGGGGCTCTGAATTTGTCGGCTAGAAGTCGCCTCTTGAGTTCCGTCGTTCCGGCGAAAGCCTCGCATGGCTTGTCAATATCGACCCCACCGCCTGAGCTTAGAAAACGCACGAGTTGTAGCGACCGCGAATCCGGCCTGGACGAGCGCGCGTCCCAATTCCCGGGCGAGCTCGTAGTAACGGCTGGTGATTTGGATTCGCGCGCTGCCAAAGACGGTGACCGCCGGGGTTTGTAACCGGTTCATCCGGTCGAAGCCCACGGCGTATTCCCCCATGGTGCGAAACATTCTCCAGGAATCCTGACTCATCCGGTCGAGTTCGATACTTTTTCTGATCTTGCTTCATTCGCTGATCTCCTTAGTGCCCCGCGGCGGATGACCGTGTGTGCCATCCTCCAAGAGCCAGCGCAATCTTAATTTATCCTTTCGCCAACAAGAAGAGGCCGGCCGCTCCAGGCCCGACATTTTGTCTGACCCGGCTTTCGAAGGCGGCGATCAAATGTTAGCTTTATCCCCAAAATCTTCGCAGTTAGAACCGCTAAGTTCTGCAATCGGAAACCAGGATTCGATCGCCGGGAGGAAACATGGACTCGCTCGCCAATGATTACGCGTCAGGCTTACTGAATTCGCAGAAGCCGCCCTGTCTGTCGCTCTACCAACCGACCCACCGGCACCATCCCGACAACGCGCAGGATCCGATACGCTTTCGCAATCTGGTGAAGGCGCTGGAGGAGTCTTTGCGGCAAAAGTTCACGCCTCGCGAAACCAGACCGCTCCTCGACCCTTTCCGAACGCTCGCTGAAGATCGCGATTTTTGGGAGCACACGCTTGACGGGCTCGCGGTATTGGGCGCCCCCGATTTTTTTCGTATCTATCGCTTGCAGCGGCCGGTCACCGAACTGGCGGTGGCGGCCGAGTCCTTCCACGTGAAACCGCTTTTGCGTATCGTTCAATCCGCGGACCGTTACCAGGTCCTCGCTTTAAACCGGCAAGAAATCAAAATGTACGAGGGCAACCGTGATGTCCTCGACGAAATCGAGCTAACGCCGGGAGCGCCGCGCACGATCTCCGAGGCGTTGGGCGAGGAACTTACCGAGCCCCACTTGACCGTTGCTTCCTACGGTACGGGAACCAAGGGACCGGCCATGCGCCACGGCCACGGCTCAAAGAAGGATGAACTGGACATCGATATCGAGCGTTTTTTTCGCGCCGTCGATCGTTGGGTGGCGGAGCAGCAGTCGAAGCCTTCGGGGCTGCCGCTGATATTGGCGGCTCTGAGCGAATATCACCATACATTTCGCCGGGTGAGCCAAAATCCTTTACTGCTTCCGCAGGGCATCGAGACCGATCCCTTCGCGCTTTCGGCCGAAATTCTATGCCAACGCGCCTGGAGTGTGATCGAGCCGCGTTACCTGGCGCGGCTGGCGGCTTTGGTCGAAGAATTCGGCGCGGCCAAAACCAAGGGCCTCGGCGCCGAAGACCCCGTACCAGTGGCCGAAGCCGCGGTGATGGGTCGCGTCGCTACCATCCTGATCGAAGCCGACCGTCACATCCCGGGCAGGCTCGATTACGACTCTGGCCGGATCGAGTCCGCCGATCTCGCGCACCCGGAAACCGACGACGTGCTCGACGACCTGGGCGAGCTCGTACTCAAAAAAGGCGGCCAGATCGTTATCGTTCCCGCCGAGCGCATGCCGACTGAGACCGGCATCGCGGCAATCTACCGATTCTAGAGGCACACGACTCTTCGGCAGCTGCGGGCTCGGGCCAGCACCGGGAGGCCTGCAACCATCCTCGAACGGAAAAGGAGGCATGAAGATGGCGCGCGCACCAGAGGATAGTTCGAACGCCAAAGAAAAAATCGCCCGCCTCAGGATAGAAGATCCCGCTTTCGCACACTGGGCCGCCGGCTACGGCGTGATCCGCCACAGCTCCGTGACTCAAGCCCGGATCGTTGAGCTGGAGTCAAGACTCGCGTCACAGGACAACCGCGGTGACGGCGTACCTTTTTACGAGCTGCTCCATGCTCTGGACCGGGTCACGAGCGCGGCGATGTGGTTGGTCGTCCACGAGACCTACGCGCGCAACGTCTATCTCGACGGCCGCGCCCTCGCAGCCGACGATTTCAAGCCGCGGCCCGAGGGACACACCGGCGGCGCGCTCAATATGGTGCCGGCCTACGCCGGATACCTCGGCATCGACGCATTGACCGGCACGGCGCGCGCCTGGCTCATGGGGCAGGGCCGCTGCGTTGCGGCGGTCGACTCGTTGAACTTGCTCGTCGGCAACATGTTGGCCGCGCACGCGGCGCGTTACAGCATCAGCGACGAAGGCCTGACACGCTACGTGGGCGATTTCTACTCCTACCGCGTCGGTCCCGGCGGCCGACAGGATTCGCCTCTCGGCAGCCATGTCAACGCCCATACCGCCGGCGGTCTGGCCGAGGGCGGCTACTTGGGATTCGCCGAGCTGCAGTACGTGCACATGCCGCTGCCCGGCGAAAGTCTGGTCGCCTTTTTGTCCGACGGAGCGTTCGAAGAACAGCGCGGCAGCGACTGGGCGCCGCGCTGGTGGCGCGCCGAGGATTGCGGGCTGGTCGCTCCGATCATGATCAAGAACGGCAGGCGCATCGATCAACGCACCACCCTGTCGCAGCAGGGAGGCGCGACCTGGTTCACCAAACATCTGCGCCTCAACTCCTTCGATCCAATCGTCTTCGACGGTCGGGACCCCGCCGCTTTTGTCTGGGCGATCTTTGAGATGGAGCGGCGCTTGGAAACCGCTGCCGCAGAGATCCGTGAAGGTCGCATGAAGTATCCCGTGTCGCTCCCCTACGGCGTCGCCGTGGCCCCCAAGGGCTACGGTTTTCCCGGCGCCGGCACCAATCTGGCGCACAATCTGCCGCTGATGGCGAATCCGTACACCGACGAACTTGCCAGGGAAAGGTTCAACCGCGGCGCAAAGGGGTTGTGGGTGGAGCCGGGCGAGCTGCGCGGCGCGGTCGAAAAGCTGCAACGCCACGAGCGATCCGGGCGGCCGCGCGAAAAAGACCACGCCCTCGTCCACCGCGACGTGTCTTTGCGCGAGGTTCCGCCTCCACCCTTTCTGCCGGCGAGCGAGCCGTCCGCCGCGCCCATCAACGCGTCGCCCATGAGCGCCGTCGATCGAATGTTCAGCGCGCTGGTGCGCGCCAATCCACAGCTCCGCCCGCGCGTCGGCAATCCTGACGAAATGCGCTCCAACCGGCTGATCGAAACGCTCGACCTTTTGAAGTTCCGCGTCACCGATCCGGAGCCGAGCGTCCCGGAGTCCTTGGACGGCGCGGTCATCACCGCGCTCAACGAGGAAGCGGTGGCGAGCGCCGCCCTCGCCAACAAGGGCGGCATCAATCTGATCCATACCTACGAAGCGTTCGGCACGAAGATGCACGGCGCGATCCGTCAGGAAATCATTTTTGCCCATCACTGCAATGAAAACGGTCGCCCGCAGCGCTGGCTGTCGGTACCCCTGATGCTGACGTCTCATACCTGGGAGAACGGCAAAAACGAACAATCACACCAGGACCCGAGCATGGCGGAAGCCATGCTCGGCGAGCCGGCGCATATCTCCCGGGTGGTCTTTCCGCCGGACTTCAATACGGCCGCCGCGATGATGGAGCGTATTTACCAGACCCGCGGACAGATCTGGACGGTGGTGATCCCCAAGGCCGACACGGTTCCCAATCTATTCGCGCCGGAGACCGCGCGCCGCCTGGTGGAACAAGGCGGCGTGTTGATCGAGCGGGCAGGACACGACGCCGGTCGGGCGCGGGTGACGCTGGTTGCGATCGGCGCCTATCAGCTCGGCGAGGTGCTGCGCGCTTCACGCCGGCTCGCCGAGCGCGATATGGCGCACACCGTCATTTACCTGTTCGAGCCCGGCCGCTTTCGGCTTCCCCGAAGCCAAGCCGAAGAGGAGCATTTGGCCGCCGCGCATGTGCGCGGCGAATTGTTTCCCGATCAAGTTCGCGCCAGGATCATGATGACCCATACACGTCCCGAACCGTTCCTGGGACTGCTCGAGCCGTTCCGTATGGCAAACGCCGTAGCGGGCCTCGGCTATGTCAACCGCGGCGGCACGTACGACACGCCGGGCTTGCTTTTCGTCAATCGCTCGAGCTGGGCGCACTGCGTCGAGCGAGTCGCACGCTTGCTCGAGCTGCCACGAGAGCAGCTCCTGAGCGAACAGGAAGCACAGGCACTGGACGGCAAGATCAGTCCGGAGGGGGTCATCATTCCCCGCATCGACGGAGGAGAACAGCTTTGACATCCACATCGAACAAATCGCATCAGGCGAAATTGAAGCATCTCCTGGTGGCAACCGATTTCTCGCGGCGCGCCGAGATCGCACTGCGACGGGCGGTGCAAGTCGCAACCGATCATAACGCGACGCTCAGCCTGCTCCATGTCGCTGATCGCGAGGAGCCGAACGTTTTAGCCGCGGGTGGAGAGGAAGAAAAGCTGCGCCAGCAAATCAAGAAATATCTGCCGAACGGAGCCGTTGGGAATACCCGTGTCGTCATCGGCAAACCGTTTGTAGAAATCATCCGCGGCGCGCGAGATGAGGCAGCCGATCTTGTCGTTCTGGGGGCGCACGGCGAGCACTTTTTGAAAGACTTGTTAGTCGGTACAACTGCGGAGAAGGTGGTGCGCAAGGGCGACCGCCCGGTGTTGATCGTCAAGAGGCCGCCTCACGGTCCCTATCGCCACGTCCTGGTTGCCGTGGACTTCTCGGAGAATTCCCGCTTCGCGCTCAAACTCGCGTTACGTTTGGCGCCAAAGGCGCAATTCCAGGTTGTGCACGTCTACCAAGGTTATGAAAAGCAACTCAAGCGCGCCGGTATCCCTGCGCCGGAGGTCACGCGCCGGCTACGTCCGCTGATCGACGAGTCGAAGCGGAACATGGAAGCGTTTCTCCGAAGCATCGACTATAGCGGCGGATCGATCCGGCAAGTCCTGTGGGACGGCAGAGCCCAGGAGGAGATCACCACGCTCGCCAAGCGCTTGCGTGCCGAGTTGGTCGCCGTGGGGACCACCGGCCGCACAGGGCTTCCCTATGTTCTGCTCGGCAGCGTCGCCGAACATGTCTTGCGCGAGGTGTCTTGTGACATCCTGATAGCGCGCGCCGAGGCCAGCCGGTTCGAACTACCGTGAATTTGCAGGGCTCTCCTGAAGCCGCTGAGTTTATGATTTCCATCGAGCACATCCTCATCGGCGCGGCCGGCATTCTTATTCTCAGCGTATTCACGAGCAAAGCCTCGGAGCGGTACGGCGTGCCTGCTCTGTTGTTGTTTCTCGTTCTCGGCATGCTGGCGGGCTCCGAAGGACCCGGCGGCATCCCTTTCGACGATGCCTGGCTGGCGCAGGCACTCGGAGTCGTGGCCCTGGCGCTGATTCTCTTTGCCGGCGGCCTCGATACCCGGTGGTCCGAGGTGCGCACGGTGACCGGACGAAGCCTGACGCTCGCAACGTTGGGCGTGGCGATCACGGGGTTCATCGTCGGGTCGATCGCGTTCTTTGTATTCGGTCTTTCGCTCGTCGAAGGACTGCTGCTGGGCTCGATCATCTCGTCAACCGACGCAGCAGCGGTCTTCTCGGTACTTCGTTCGCGCAATATGTCGCTACCCCCTCGGGTCAAGAGTCTTTTGGAGTTCGAATCCGGCAGCAATGACCCGATGGCCGTATTCCTTACGGTGGCGCTCATCAGTCTTCTTACGCAAAACGGAGGCGGAGAATCGTGGATCTCGATCATTCCGATGTTCTTCCAACAGATGGCCTTGGGCGGCCTGCTCGGTTTTTCCTTGGGCTGGGCGTTGGTCTGGCTGGTGAACCATATCGGCCTGGATTCCGAGGGTCTCTATCCGGTCCTGACACTGTCCTCGGTTCTGCTCATCTACGGAGTAATCGCGTTCGTCGGCGGCAATGGATTCTTGGGAATCTACGTTGCCGGGCTGCTCATGGGAAACAAACCTTTCGTTCACAAGAACAGCCTGCTCAGGTTCCACGACGCGGTCGCCTGGCTCATGCAGATCGTCATGTTTCTGATACTCGGGCTGCTGGTCTTTCCGTCCCAACTCGTTCCTGTGATCGGCTCCGGCTTATTTCTTTCGGCTGTCTTGATGCTGGTTGCCCGCCCGGTTGCGGTTTTTTTGTGCTTGCTCTTAAGTCAATTCAACCTAAAAGAGAGGACCCTGATCGCCTGGGTGGGATTACGTGGCGCG